>CEPO01008659.1_pt1 | contig 47813 bp, 44 predicted proteins | sample 530481 | NCBI WGS metagenome assembly CEPO01 (sample SAMEA2620198, study PRJEB7988) | marine metagenome | biome: marine biome (ENVO:00000447); feature: surface water layer (ENVO:00002042); material: "saline water (ENVO:00002010), including plankton (ENVO:xxxxxxxx)" | depth 5 m
CGCGTTCGCGCTGGATACGCCGTGGCAGTCTGTTTACGAGCCGCGCGCCGTTCAGACCACCAAAGCCGACTGGTTCAGCACAATATAGTGACAGCAGCCTCGGTCGGCTGACTTACCAAGCGCTGCGTCAAAAGCTAACCTCCCTCAAGCTGAATTGAGGGAGGTTTTTTCATGCTTGGATATCTGATGATCGGGACAAACGATCTGGAAAAGTCACTGGCCTTTTACGATGCGCTCCTGCCGATGATAGGTGGGCGCCGCGGTTCCCCCTTTCCCAAGGGGCAGTCTTATGTTTTCGGCGACAAGCCCGGCCCGATGTTTGTCGTGACCTCTCCATATGATGGCGAAGCGGCCAGCGCGGGGAACGGCACCATGGTCTCCTTTATGGTCGAGAGTCCTGAGAAAGTGGCAGAAGTTCATGCCAGGGCACTTGAGCTTGGCGCGACAAATGAGGGTGACCCAGGCCCGCGGGGCGGATTCGGCGACTTTGCCTATTTCCGCGATCCGGATGGCAATAAGCTCGCTGTCTTCCGCTTCAAGCGCGGCTAGCGGGATCGTCGAAGTCAATCTGGTGGTGTTCGGTAAAGCCGGACATCGCCCCGGCTTTGATCATGCGCTCCAGCGAGGGCGACGCCCCGGTGGTCAGCAATCGATCCGGCGAGAGAGATGCCTCAGAGCTTGCGCGCAAATCCTGCCCCAGCAAGCTCATAACGCGTCGCGCAATCGCTTGCCCGGAATCGATGAAATTTACACCTTCCAAAGCACAAGCCACCAATTCCTGGCGCAATAATGGGAAATGCGTGCAAGCCAGTACGATTTGATCCATCTCATCGCCGCCCGATTGGCTCAACAGGGCTTCGAGTTCGCCGCAGATCTCTTCACGCTCAACGGCCTCGCCAACCTGAAACCGCTCCGCCAGCTCAACCAGTTTGAGACTGCCATGGCTGAGTACGCGACAATGGCGGGCAAAGGCATCAACCAGTGCCTGAGTATAGGCGCGCCGCAAGGTGCCGGGCGTGGCCAAGACCCCAATCACTCCTGTTTGGGTTGCCTTCGCCGCAGGTTTAATCGCAGGGACAGTCCCGACAACAGGTATGTCCACAACAGCCCGCGTCACTTCCAACGCCAGCGTACTCGCCGTATTACAAGCAATGACCAGAATGTCCGGATCAGCAGCTTCAACCAGCGCCCGGCAGAGCGCGGGCACCCGACGAATGAGGTCTTCGTCGGACTTCTCACCATAAGGAAAAAACCCGGTATCGGCGGCATAACTCACCCGTCCGGCAAACCCGACCGCAGCCAATTCCTGCACGATGGTGAGGCCACCCATGCCAGAATCGAAAACAACACAATGCGGTAGGTCATCTCTGGAACTCATCGGCTCTGAACCTATTTATTGTGCAATGCACAATTTTGTGCTATGCAGCGTAAAAATAACGAAAGGTGAGTGGAACATGTTGTTTCCGACATTTCTGACCGATGCAAATAAAACCGCCGCATCTCTTTGGGAAGCAGGGCTGGAAAATGTTCGCAACACCCAACAGACGATGATCCGTCAGGGTGAGATCGCATCCCGCATGGAATCGCCATGGCAGGTCAAATGGTCGAAGGGTCCGGGCGCAATGTCCATGCCGACCTTTTCCTATAAAGCCAGCTCAGCTGACACCACACGCGAGGCCTTCCATCTGATGGCCGACGCCAATATGAAGGCCTGGGAACAGATTGCCAATTCATGGGCTGCCATGCCGAGCTGGGTGAAAGTGTCTTACAGCGCGCCCGGCGAGTTCTGGTCCAAATGGTTTGACCAATGGCAGGATGGGAAATTCACACCATCCACCGGGATGAGCATGGATAAAGTGCTCGACACCATGACAGACGTCATGAAGAAGAGCGCAAAAAAGGTCGAAGAACAGTCAGAACTCGTCTTCGATACGGTTGAAGACGTGCTTGACCACAAGCCTGCGCTTTACACAAAAGCGCCTGAGATGGTCGACGATCTGACGAAAATCAAAGGTATTGGCGCCAAGCTTCAAACCGTTCTCAATGAACTCGGCGTCTGGAATTTCGAACAGATGGCCAGCTGGACACCAGAAAACATTGCCTGGCTTGACGACCGCCTGACCTTCAAAGGCCGCATCTATCGCGAAGCCTGGGTCGAACAGGCTCAGAACCTTCTGAAAAAGGCCGCGTAATTCCGCCAAGGGGACCGCGAGGGGGAAGGCCCGACGCTCCGGCGTCGGGCTTTTTTATTAGTCTAAGAGTTTTCCGTAGAGATCTGTCCGGCGATCCCGGAAGAAGCCCCAGGCAGAACGTTCCCGTTGCAGCATTTTCAGGTCCAGATCGGCCAGAAGAAGACAATCCTCATCTCGAGGTGCCTCAGCGACCAGCTCGCCCGTCTGATCAGAGATGAAGGATCGCCCGTAAAATACTTGCCCCTCCTCATCGCCATAACGATTGGCTGCTGCAACGGGCATGCAGTTTGACACGGCATGCCCCTGCATCGCCCGCTGCCAGCGACGAGAGGTTTCAAGCGACGGATCATGCGGCTCTGATCCAATGGCAGTCGGGTACAGTAAGATCTCAGCGCCCTCCAGCGCCATGCATCGTGCGGCTTCCGGAAACCATTGATCCCAACACACCCCCACGCCAATCACGCCGAACCGGGTTGGCCATACCTTGAAGCCCGTATTCCCGGGTCGGAAATAGTATTTCTCCTGATAGCCGGGGCCATCCGGAATATGGCTTTTGCGATAAACGCCCATACGGGTGCCGTCGGCATCCACCATAACGAGCGAATTATATGTATGCGCGCCATCGCGCTCGAACACCGAAACCGGCAGCACAACGCCCAGTTCGGCCGCCAGCGCTTCAAACCGGCTGACCGCCGGATGAGTGTCCAGCGGACGCGCAAGATCAAACCGGTCCTCTTCCTGACTTTTGCAGAAATAGGGGCCTTCGATCAGCTCTGGCGTCAGAATGATATTGGCACCCTGCGCCGCGGCATCCCGAATTTTGGCATCCAGCCGCTCCAAATTCTCGTCCAGCGATCCGCCGAGCGCACATTGAACGACGCCGAGTTTCACTTGGGTCATGGCTTCGTCTCCTCCGGGCCGGTCGGTATCTGTTGAGAGATACAATGAAAAGAGCCGCCCTCAGATAGCACAATTGGCGAGGGTTTCGACACAATGGTCCGGCCCGGGAAGAGCGGCGTCAACACCTCAACCGCCTTTAAAACCTCGTCATTATAGCCCGGCACAACCACCGCCTGATTGGTCACGATGAAGTTCATATGGCTCGCCGGCATGACATCACCTTCCGCATCGCGCACAAAGCCAGGCGATGGAAGCGTGGTGACGGTCAGAGCCTCACCTGTTTGCGTGCGAAAAGCTGTCAGCGTCTCAATGATCGCGTCCAGCCGCTCCGCATGCGGATCGTCGACGCCGTTGGGCGACTGGCACACCACATGGCGGGGCCCGACAAAACGCGCCAGATTATCAATATGGCCATCGGTGTGATCATTCACGAGGCCTTTTGAAATCCAGATAATCTCCGTTGCGCCCAGCGCAGCCTTCAGCGCCGCCTCAGCTGTTTCCCGGGTCCAGTTGCCATTGCGGTTCGGATTGAGCAGGCATTCATCTGTGGTCAGAAGGCAGCCCGCACCATCCCAATCAACGCTTCCGCCTTCCAGAATAAAGTCGAATTGCGTGCAGTCAGCACCCAGTCGCACGGCCAGTCGATCCGACAAGTCAGCATCTCCGGGATAGAGGTATTTACCACCCCATCCATTGAAGCCAAAGCTGCGCGCATGAAGTCGGCCGGCTTGCCAGGACAGGATCGGCCCGGTGTCGCGCAGCCAGGTATCACCGCAGCCAATCTGAATGATCTCAGCGCCCGGCGCCAGCTCGCGCGCCCGCGCTTCGGCCTCCTCCCCCTCCAGAACCAGCTTTACCTGTGTCACCGGCCCGTCAAATGTCTGCCCTGCGTCTATAATGGCGTTCGCCATGGCCGCAATTTCAGCGCGCGCAGCCTCCATCACGGAGGTGCCACCCCATGGCCCGAGATGCGAAGGCCAGCCTATCAAAATGGCCTGTTGTGGCGCCCATTCCGGCGGCGGAGAAGGAAGGTGTTCGGTCATCCGCGCGACATATCACTTACCCCATGGAGCGCAAGGTCTATGATCAGGCAGCAGCCCTGAGCACGACCCATCGCAATAGCGCGAAGCGCGTTGCGGGTGGTCAGTCAAAACAGCCCTGAGCGCGACACATCGCGAAAGCGCAAAGCGCGCAGCGGGCGGTCGAAACAAAAAGGGCGGCCAGAAGGCCGCCCTTTTCATAAAATACACTACTCTACGAAAGAGGATTAGAATTCGTAGCGCGCACCGAAGCGGATCTCATAGCGAGATGCGTCGCCCTGACGGCTTTCACACGCACCAGCGTTGAAGTCGTCAATCTGGCAGACAGATGGGAAGCCAGGCTCGCGCAGGATGCCCCATTCGTCGTTCAGGAGGTTGGTGAAGTTGTCGATGATCACGAAGACAGACCCTTTGTGATCAGCAAAGCCAGGGAATTCCTGCTCGAGTTTGATGTCGAGCTTACCCCACCAAGAACCTTCCTGGTCGTTCCGGGAGAAGCCATTCGCGAGGAATGGGTTACCTTCGAGGAACGGCGTAAAGCCTGTGATGTCATTCGGGTTACCAGACAGCACAACACTGTATGGACGACCCGAACTTGCCTGACCGAAGAGAGACAGGATTGTCTCATTGTCACCGAAGAACGCTTTGCGATAGTTCGCCAGGAGCGTGAAGCGGTGCTTCGTATTATAGTCAGACGTCGATGCAGACACGTCTTGTGGGTCACCAAATGCGCGGTTCACATAGTTAGAGAACGCAACAGAAGAGGTCATTGGGTGAACATCTTCTGCATCGGTGTAAGCATAACCCAGGGCCCAATCGAGACCGAAGTCATGCTCTTTTGCCACAGAAGCAGACAGCTGCAGAGACTGTGGATCAGACTCAGAGTTCGTCAGGACGAAAGCCGGCTCACGAACGCTCGTGTAGGTTGGGTAGGTGCGACCATCAACGACAGTTGAACCTGTCTCCTCAAGGTCACCACGGATCCAGACAGCGCTGTCCTGGCCGAGTGTGTAGAGAAGGTCAGCGTTGAAGACATACTCGCCGCCCATGCCTGGGAGGTCCGCATACCATGTACCGCCGAGTGCGACTTTCCACTCAGAAGGGATGTCGAAGTCAGGATCAAGATAGTTGATCTCGAAGTTGGAACCCGCACCTGCAGCAACCGCATCAACCATAACCTGTGGCACACAATAGCCTGGGCCGTTTGGAACGCCGTCTTCACACAGACCGTAAGGAATGTCGAAAAGCGACGTCATGCCGTTTTCGAGACCAAACGCACCGCCGTCTGAACCAAACTGCAGAACGTTGTTTGCAGAATAGGTGTTCGACAGCCAGACGTTCGGGTTACCACCTGAATAGAGACCCAAGCCACCGCGCAGAGCGACGTCTGGTCTCCAGTCATAGGTGAAACCGAGGCGTGGCTGCAGAAGGCCTTTGCCGTCGAGGTTCTGGCCGTTTGTGAAGCCATAGTCAGAGGCAAAAGTTGGGTTCGTTACCGGAGCATCGTCCGTTGAGTACCAGTCAAACCGCAAACCAGCGATGACCGAAAGGGCATCCGTCACCTGGACTTCGTCTTGTGCGTACACAGAGTTCGAAGCGAAGCCCCAGTCAGCAGCCGCATCTTCCGGGTTACCGGATGGCGCGTTGTTGTAGTTCACGTTGTCCGCAAGGCCGAGACGGAAGTTCTCGATTGCCGGGTCCCACATGCTGGTGGGTTGGCCAGGGTTACGGTCAAAGTCGATCTCGGTTTCAACGTGCTGAACGAACATGTTGAACACGTCGATCTGCTCACGCTCATAACCGAAAGTCAGGTTGTGCACGCCTTCAGTGTAGTAACCTTTCAGCGCAAGACCGTAAGTTTCGTAATAGAGCTTGTTGGCCTGACGGCTGTCATCACCGCCGAGATAAACGTCAACATCGTCGGTCTCGATCGTGATCTCACCGAAGTCAGTGCCGCCGATAGAGTTCTGACGGTTGTCCAGCTCTGAATAGCTCAGACGAAGTTCAGTGGAAAAGTTGTCCGTCCAGTCAGAGTAAAGAGAACCCACATAAGCGTTCAGTTCAGCGCCACGCTCATAAAGGTGGTTTGAGAACTCAAGCTCATCGGAGTCACCATCAGACTGAGAGATGTTGAAACCGTCATTATAGTTATAGGTGAAAGACGCACGGTGCTGGTCAGAAATGTTCCAGTCCAGTTTCAGAAGGAGCTTCTCGTCACCATTGTCCGCGCTGGATGGGATCTCACCTGGATCATAGCCGTAAATGTCACGGGCGATCGCTGCGATCTCATTAACTTCAGCCTGAGTGATGTTCACTTCGTTCACGGCACCCGAACCAATTGGGCCGCGGTCGAACAGGTTCACACCTTCGAGCTTTTCGTAAGACGCAAAGAAGAACAGCTTGTCTTTGACGATTGGGCCGCCAAGACCGAAGCCATAACGGTACTCATCGTAAGAACCGCCGGTCAGCTCGTCGCCTTCAAGCGTGTCAGAGCGAAGCTCGTCATTGGTGTAGTCGCCAAACGCATAACCGTGGAATTCGTTAGAACCCGACTTGGTCACAGCGTTGATGTTACACGCAGAGAAGCCACCATACTGAACGTCAAACGGCGCGAGTTCGATCGCGACCTGCTCAATGGCGTCGTAAGAGAATGGGATCCGCTCTGTCGGGTAACCGTTAGAGTTCAGACCGAAATTGTCGTTCATGCGAACGCCGTCAAGCGTCAGAGAGTTGTAGCGAGAGTTTTTACCGCCACACTGAACTGCGTTGATGTCGCCACGAGACTCGTCGACATAAACACGTGGGTCGAGACGAAGAACGTCAGTGATGTTCCGGTTGATGGCCGGAGCCGTTGCCAGCGTTTCAGCGCTGAATGTCGCAGACGGGCCAACAGCTACAGGCGCTACATTCGCCGCTGACGCGCTGACGACGATGCGGTCAAGCGTGCGTGCAGCGTCGGAATTCAGAGCGAAGTTAAGAGCCGTCGTGTCGCCCAGGGTCAGACCAACGCCTTCAATGGCAGCTGACTGATAGTCAGGTGCATCAACAGAGACGGTGTAGAGACCCGAAACGTTCAGGCTTCGAATGTTGAACGTACCGTCTGCGCCTGTCGTCGCTGAACGGGTCAGACCGGTCGTCGTGTCGGTCGCCGTGACTGTAGCACCAAAAACAGGTGCGCCTTCAGCGCTGGTGACGATACCGCCGACAGCACCTGAGGTGACTTGCGCGACAGCAACTGGCGTAGCGAACGATACTGCCAGAGCTGAAAGAGCAACGCCGCCCTTAAAGATATTCCAATGTGACATGAGTAACCCCTCGGAGATGTACGCTCGCGCGGACACACGAACGCAGATGTGGGGGCCATAATCTTAACGAATGACGCTTAAGTGACGCGATTGTAAAGCTTTTGCGACACGCCTCACAATCCGCAAATATGCGACTTTCTAGCAACACCCCCACCACTGCCAATTCGCATACAAAAACGCAAAAAGCCGAGCAAGATTGCTCGGCTTTCAGGCTTTAAAATGGTTAATTTTTTATCGGCGCTCTCGGCGAACTGACTTTTAAACAGTCAGTCCCCGACGGTGTTCGGTGAGTCCGATACGCGACGGTGAGAAGGCTTCACGCAGAGCTTCAATCGTACGGTGAGGTTGTGCGTCACCGCACATGAAAACATCAACCGCTGCGAAGTCGCGTTCTGGCCAGGTGTGAATGGAGATATGGCTCTCTGACAGCACGATAACCCCGGACACACCATTGTTCGGCGTGAAGACGTGGAAATCAGAGCTCAGAATGGTTGCACCTGCACGGACGGCGGCATCACAGAGCGAACGCTCAATATGCTCAGGATCATCAATGCGGGATACGTCCCAAAGATCGATTATCAGGTGAGTTCCAGCGTACTCGACTCCATCACGCTTGACGAAGAAGTCCAGCCGGTCTTCATTATTTACCGCCGCGCCAGAACGATCGTCCGACGCGGCCTTACCCTGTTCGTCGAGGGCCTCAAATTCCGGGTGTCCCGGGGCTCCATATGCCATCTTCACACACCTTTTGTTTGTTGGGCTGACTATCAGCCACCGGTAAGAATGGAGGGCGGGAAATAATCATTTTGAACTTGCGTTGCAAGCATGATTTTCAGAGTGTCCGCAAAAAAGTCGAACTCAGTTTCCCGTCAGGATCCAATTGTGAAACTTTCTTCCGTGATCAACAAGGCCAAATGGCAAGATTTCTTCGGACTGGCCTGCATTTTCTTATTGGCTATTCGTCTGTATGCGGTCTTTCTGACGCCTCTGAATCTGGGGCCTGACGAGGCGCAATACTGGCGGTGGTCGACGGCGTTTGACTGGGGGTATTATTCAAAACCCCCCATGATTGCCTGGGTGATCGGGCTTGAAACCAGCCTGTTTGGGCATTCAGAATGGGCTATCCGCCTGTTTTCGCCGATTTTTCACATTCTCACCGGGATCGCGATCTTTGATCTGGGCCGGCGCGTTGCCTCGCCTGCCGCTGGTGTTCTGGCCGGGCTGATCTATCTCACCATGCCCGCCGTCTGGCTCTCCTCCATCATCATGTCCACCGATGTTCAGCTCCTGACATTCTGGGCACTCAGCCTGACATTGCTGTTCCGCTTTCGCGAGACGCCCGGGCTTATCACCGGGCTTTTGCTGGGCGCGTCAATTGGTCTCGGCTTCCTCTCCAAGTATGCGATGATCTATTTCCTCCTCGGAATGGGGCTCGCATGCATTTACGACAAGCCCCTCAGATCTGCCCTGATGTCGCTTTCAGGGACCTGCACGGCTGGCGCCCTGCTCGTCGTGCTCGCGCCGCACCTGATCTGGAATGCTGTCACCGGTTTCAAAACCGTGGGACACACAGCCGACAATGCGAACTGGCAGGGCAGCCTGTTCAATCTGGACAATGGCCTCAACTTCATCGGCGATCAGTTCGGCGTCTTCGGGCCCGCCAGCTTCGTTCTTCTGCTGATTGTCTTTGTGTTGCTGGCCTTCCGTATGACGCAGCTGGTTCAGAATGCGAATATACGGGTGCTTCTGGCCTTCACCCTGCCGCCCTTGGTGATCATCATCGTTCAGGCTTTTATCAGTCGCGCGCATGCGAATTGGGCCGCCACCGCCTACCCCGCCGCTGCAGTGATTGTCGCTGTCTGGGTCTGCCAGTCTGACTGGAAAGCCAAAGCCGGACTCGGGCTGAGTTTTCTTATCAATTGCACAGCTGGCCTTTTGTTTGTCGGCGTGGTCTCGGCCCCTCCAGCGTTCGTCAATGATCTGGGTCTGGCGAATGCCGTCAAGCGTTTGCGCGGCTGGCCGGAAACGACGGATCAGGTCGCGCGCATTGCCGAAGCGAACAACGCAACAGCAATCATTATGGATGAGCGCGAGATCTGGCATGGCCTGGACTATTACGGACGAGATGGCGCGTTGAACATTCCAATCCGCGCATGGCGTCGCAATGAAGCGCCCTCTTCCTTCTCCGAGGAAATCCCGATTTCCGAGCAGGAGGCCAGCAATGCCATTCTTCTGAGCTATATGCAGGGTGAGCGCGAGAAGTTTCTGGCCGCTTTCAATCCCGTCGAGGAATTGGGCGAACTCCGGATTGATCTGGGCGGCGGCAAATACCGCGTCTTTCAGGTCTATCGCGTCAACGGATTCAGTCCTGAACAAACAAAAACCCGACCATAACAGGTCGGGCTTTTCGTGTCAGTCGAAGGTGAACGCCAGAAAGATCAGAAGCTTTCCGCCACCTCTTTGGCGGCATCCTCGCCCCAGATCTCTTTCAGCCTGGCATCGCGACCACAGCCAGCGCGATAGAATTTATATCGCTGGCTTCTTTTCTCGTAGAAATTCTGGTGCTTCTCTTCAGCAGGCCAGAAAGTGTCCTGATCAAGAATTTCGGTCACGATCGGCTGACCAAACCCTTCCTCTTCGCTCAGCGCCGCTTTGGTCGCTTCAGCAATGTCCCGCTCTTCTGCGGTCTCAACGAAAATTGCGGCGCGATAGCTCGACCCGCGATCGCAGAACTGACCATTGTCATTAAAGGGATCGATCGTGCGCCAGAAATACTCGACCAGCTCATCATAGGAAATCACGCTGGCATCATAAATCACGCGGACCGCCTCATAATGGCCGGTTGTACCGCTCACGACCTGTTCATAGCTCGGATTGTTTACATCGCCGCCGATATAGCCGGAAATCGTTTCGTGAACGCCGTCCAGCTTGTCAAAATCGGCTTCCGTGCACCAGAAACACCCGCCCGCGAAAACGGCATCCGCCTGCGAGCTTTCAATGACTTCGGCACTCTCCTGGCTGTTTCCGGTCTGTGCCAGAAATGCCATGCCCGCGGCAGCCGCACAGATCAGCACGGCCACGAGAATATTTGGTGACGTACGCATAATTGCTTTCTTACCATCGTCCGGTTGACGAACCGCCACCCACAGTTCGAAAATTTGATTGATCCTCCATGTGGGTAAATCTGAACCGTTTTCCACCCCTCATCTGCAGATCAGACCAAAGCCTGACGAATTGTCGCGCTGGTGTTGCGCGCAATCATCAGTCTGGCAATTTCATGAGTTGGCGCGAGGCCATCCAAAGCCCGCGCTGCGCGCGTTCTAAAAGTTCTGCACCCGCACGGCGACACGGCTCTCGCGGCCATATTCATCAACGGCGGACAGATCGTAAAATCCTGGCCCCTCCGGCACCCAGAGCGGTGCTCCGGCGGGATCAAGCCCGACAGGCACACCGTTCACAAACCAGTTGAGATCGCCCTCACCGCGTCCGGCCAGCACAAAACCGCGATTGGGATGATCGTCGCGCTTTGCCATCAACACGGCATTTTCGGGCGGGAACAGGATCATGGGAGGATCATCCCGCCCTGAAAAGCGCGACATCGCAAATTTCGGATCAGAGCTGTGTTCGGACATCAATCGGTCTTCCGCCGGGCCAGCAGGCGCAAGCTCGCTCGCCACCCGGTCGAAAATATTGAACAAAACCGGCAATGCGGATTTGCGTCCGGTCTCATCGGGTCTCGGCGCGCCATCGGCGCGACCAACCCAGACCACTACCGCATAGCCACGCGCGACACCGGCCGCCCAAGCATCACGAAATCCGTAAGAGGTCCCCGTTTTGAAGGCTATTTCGGGCGCATTCTGCGTCAGTTTTGATGGCATACGCCCGGCAGGGCTTGGCGCAGATTTCAGAACCTCAATCAATTCAGACGCCGAGGATGCACTCATGAACCGATGCCCCGGCTTGTCGGCTTTCGCGACGACATCCGCCTCTGTCCAGTTGAGTGGTTTCATCACGCCGTTATCACCCAGCCCGGAATAAAGAAGGCCGAGATCCTGAAGGGTCATACCCACACCACCCAGCGCCAGAGCCAGACCTGGATCGCGCGACGCCGAGCCATAAACGCGCAAGGGCACGCCCGCCAGCTCAAGCGAAGAGGCAAACCGCTCCGGCCCGATCCGCTCGAGCGCCAGCACCGCAGGCACATTCAATGAATGTTGGAGCGCATCGGCCACCCGCACCTGCCCTCGGAAAGACCGGTCGAAATTTTCAGGCCGATAGGTGTTAAACCGGGCGGGCAGATCCTCAATGAAGGTGTTGGGCAGCGCCTGACCATCATCAAAGGCAAGGCCATAAATAAACGGCTTGAGGGTCGACCCAGGTGATCGCGGCGCAGCCGTCAGATCGATCCAGCCACCGGGCCGGTTCCGATCAGCAGAGCCAACCATCGCCTTTACAGCGCGCGTTTCGGTTTCGATCACAATCGCAGAGAACTGAACGCTTCCGCCCAATTGGCGGGCCGAATCTTCCAGATAACTTTCCAGCGCTTTCTGCAGCCCGGCATCGAGCGTCGAACGCACATCCTTGATGGGCATGCCCGATCTGTCGGTCGCATCATCAAGCGCAATCGCCCGGATATGTTCAGCTGCATGCCAGGCGTGTGCCGGAAAGGCGTTGCGCCCCGGCAGATCAAGCGTCTTCGCTTCTTCTGCCCGGTCTGACGGGATCAACTCAAGCTCAACCAACCGATCCAGCAAGCGCGCCCGGGCTGCGATGGCGTTATCTGGCTTCAAATCAGGCCGCCGCACCTCGGGTGATTGTGGCAGAGCGAGCAATAACGCGATCTGGTCATCCGTCAGCCGGTCGGGCTCGCGTCCGAAATAAGCCCAGCTCGCCGCTCGGATTCCCTCCAGATTGCCGCCATAAGGCGTGAGGCTGAGATACAGCTCGAGAATTTCATCCTTGCTCAATCGCCGTTCAAGCTGAACCGCGCGGATCATTTCGATCAGCTTCGAGCCCAGATTACGTGGCCTGGGTTCGAGCAGGCGCGCCGTCTGCATGGTAATCGTCGAGGCACCCGACACAATCCGACCGTTCGAGATTGCCTGACCGGATGCCCGGACCACCGCCAGACCATCCACGCCCCAATGGCGATAAAACCGCTCATCCTCAACCTCGATCAGCGCTTTCACAAACAGAGGGTCGATTCGCGCGACATCAGCGCGCAGACGCCATCGCCCATCCTCTGTCGGAAACGCCCGTAGCGGAATGCCGTTTGTGTCGGTCACGATCAGCGAGCCTGATCGCGCCTTTTGAATAGGTGGCGGAAAGAGGAGGTCCAGCGCGATCAGCGCCAGAAGGCCAGCCCCAAGCGTGGCTGCTGATTTCAGCCAGAAGCCACGCGCCTGAAAGCGCCGGAAGATGCCGAGCTTATCCCGCATTGTCCCGAACAATGACGCGTTGGGAATCTGACCGGGCATATACATCAGGCCGGTACATATCTTCGGTCACAGCACCCGGGAAGGTAAAGTCACCTGCGGTCACTGCCCGCACGACATAAGCCAAAGCACGGCTCTCATCACGGACATCAATCGCAGCGACGAACCGGTCGTCGCGGGATTCAGCAATATTGGCCGTGTCGAGATCACCGAGCCAGCTGAACGCCCCGCGGTTATTCTGGCCATCAGACGAGGTCAGCACCGCTTCAATTTCGAACCCGGCAGGCAGCAAATCCTCAACAATCATCGGGTTGGTGCGGCGCTGTTCTGGTGTCAGCGTCAGACGAACGACAAACCGGTCACCCCGCTCGACATTGTCGAGTCTGGCGCGCTGACCGGACATGCTGAAGAGCTCCTTGGCGATACGGAATTGCGATGACGATGCAGCTGGCGGCTCAGATGGCGCACCCCGCACAAAGCTGGTCTGCCAGATCGGCGACGAGCCAGCATTGGTGAAGCTTGCAGCCCCTGCAGCTTCCACACCCGCCATCACAAAGCGCGCATCATTTCCATCCACATCGCTTTCGATCTGCGGCAGCGGTGTGCCTTCCGTCAACGCATTCCAGGCGAGCAGAAGGAAGGCTTTTTCTTGCGTCGTGAGACCCGCTGCATCCGGGATGTCTTCACCGAGCCGTGTCGACAGGCGCTCCACCACATCAGTCATGTCAACTTCGGCAGCCAGCGACAGAATGCCGGACAAATCCCGCAGTACCGTCTGATAATAATCGCCATTATTGTTATAGCCGATCGCATCAATCGCGGCCTCAAAGGCTGACACAGCACGTGACCGATCGCCCATCACAGCCAGCGCCGCGCCGAGCTGTGCCCGGGCCAGCGGAGACTGCATCTGGTTCAGCTCTCGGTCATGCATATACCGAAGACGAGACACATCTGCGCGTCCTGCCTTGGCCAGCACATAAAGTGCATAGGGCGCAGACCGCTTCATCAGCTTCTCTTCGGTGTCATTGTGCCAACGGCTTTCCCAGACGTCAGTGTCATAGCCATAAACGCGCCAGGATTCGCCCTGCGCCACATCCTCAAGTGCACCCATTGCCCGTTCCAGCGCCTGATTTGGCACATTGTAACCAGCCTCTTTCGCGCGGAAGAGGAAGTCAGTGGCATATGCGCCAAGCCATGGAGAGGCGTTTCGGTCACCCTCGCGCCAGAGACCAAGAGAGCCATCCGGGCTTTGACGATTGAGTATGGTGTTGATGCTCTCCTGCACCTGCATGCGTGCACGCGCCGAAGCATCAGCCTCCTCATCAGCTTTGCCCGCCAGCGTCGCCAATTGCTCGGAATAGAGAAGCGGCATGGCCCGCGATGTCAGCTGCTCGGTGCAGCCATACGGATACCGCGCAAGCGAGGCATAAAGCGAACCGGCATCAATCGGCAGCGCAGAGAAGGACACCACAGCTTCTTCCGACCCCGGCACAAAGCCTGTCAGCATATCCTCGGGCAGGGAATAATTTGCCCCGGCGGCAATCAGGGATTTCTGAATCCGTGTTTCCGGCAGGAAGCCAGAGCGCACCTGGATCGGATAGCTGCGATCAATCGCGAAATCCTGTGGTCCGTTCACCGCGATGGACAAGCTTGCAATGCCTTCTTCATCAGCACTCAGCGCCACAGGCTGATCCACTCGCTGGCCCTGTGAAAGGTTCACATCAAAGCTGTTATTGATGAAATCGACCGGGCCGGACGCGGCCAGACGCGTCGAGAACTCTCCCGCATTCAGCTCGACATTGTCGATACTCGCCGTTGCCGTCGCGTTATCACCCGGCGCAAGGAAGCGCGGCAGAGACAGTTCAACCGGCACTTCATCACGCACGGTCAGCGGCTTGTCGCCCGACCCGACGCCATTTGCCGACCAGGCCACGGCCATGAGGCGCAATTCGCCATTAAAGTCCGGGATGTCAAAATCCACTGTCGCGCGGCCGTTCCGGCCCACATCGACAATGCCTGACCAGAGCGCGACCGTTTTGGTTGGCACGACCGAAAGGCCTTCGCCGCCCAATTGGTCTGAACCAGACCGCACTTCGCTCGGCGCGGCCATATTCGGATCGAGCAACCGGCCATAATCATCATAGAGATCAACACCCAGCGCCATCTTGCCGAAATACCAGCTGGCCGGATCCGGCGTCTGATAATTCGTAAGCGCCAGAATGCCTTCATCCACGGCTGCAAGCGTCATGAAGACAGGCTCGCGCGGACCATCCAGACGCACCTCAATCGCGGTTTCGGTGCGGGGGCGGATCAGATCCGGCACATTGAATTCCACCTCAAACACGCGGTCAGATGTATCGACCGGCACATAAGAGACGCCAACTGCACGGCGCGGTTTTGGCTGTTCAATGGCATCGCGCGGTGAGAACACCGTCACCATCACATAGGCGCCCTCACCCCAGTCAGCCGTCACCGGCAGGCTGAGTTCCGTTCCGCGCTCAGACACAGACTGATAGCTGACCGAAATCACCTTGTCGGTCGCGACCACAATCTGCGCTTCACCGGAATACGGCGGCAGCAGGGTCAGCTTGGCCTGACCGCCAGCTTCCGGCTCTTTGTCGGCAACTGTGAGACGCACACGGTCCGGCGCTTCAACACCTTCAGAGGCGCGGCCACCCCAGCCAACCCAGAACTGATAGCTGGTCTCTTCATTCGAAGATGGGTCCGTCACGATCAGGCGATAATCGCCATACTCTTCGAGCGCATCGACAGAAATCTCGCCCGTGCGACCCTCGCGAATGCGCAGATCACCGGCATTGATTTCTTTCACATAGCGCGACCGGCGCCAGCGCCAGCGTGAACCATCCTTGTACCAGTCATAATTGTAATAGATCTGTACCAGACGCCAATTCACATTGGCCGCCATGGCTTCACCTTCCGGGCTGATTGAGGCGACGTCAAACTTGATCGGCTCATTCCGGCTCGGGCTGTAATCAAAATCAGGCTTCACACCCAGATAAGCCGCTTTCGGGCGGTATGGGATAATCACACTGTCACTGACCGCCCGGCCGCCCGGCTCAAGAACGCTGACCACACTCCGCAGACGAAGCGGGCGGTCGGCATTCACGCCTTTATTCTGCGGGTTAAGAGCCAGCGTGATATTGCCCGCACCGTCTGTCATCTGGTCATCGAATTCGATGATCTCCTGACGGAACACCTGATCATGCAGGCCGAAACTATAGCCTTTGAAATCTTCGAACGCGTTTTGGTCGACCTCCATCCGCGCCTCGGACTTCACCTCAAGCCCGGCCCCTGGCGCGCCATAAAGGAATTGCGCACTGACATCGACTTCACGCGTTTCGCCGCGTTTCAGCGGTGTGTCGGTATCGGCCTCAACCTCAACCCGAATGCGTTGCGGGACAAAATCCTCAACAGACACGCGGGTCCGGCCAACCTCGCCAATGCCATCAACCTCAACCGCAACAGACCATTGGCCGCGCGCGGCGGTCTTGGGCAGAGCGTAATCGAACGTCGCGCCGCCAAGCTGGGTTTCCGCAAAAGTGGAGCGGCTCGCCTCCATGCCGTTCGGACGATAAACCACGAACCGGCCTGTCCGGTCCGTCACGGCACGGCCCGCATCATCGCGCAACATCGCCGTTGCATGAATGGTCTCGCCTGGGCGATAGATCCCGCGCTCTGAATAGACAAAGCCATCCACCGGGAAGTTCGGCGTCCGACCGCCAATGTTTTCAGAACTCAGATCGATCGGCGCACGATCAAGATCGAGAATGGCAAAATCGCCGCGCGGACCAAACGCCGCCACCATACGCGGACGCAGATTGCCTTCACCTTGCAGAAGCGGCCCCTCGAAATGGACAGCGCGTGTGCCATCAGTGGATTTTTCGGCGAGCACTTCATTGTTCTGCGCCAGAAGCTGCAAACGCACCGAGCCGACCTGACGCGCGCTCTGCAATGACCGAACAACGACATCCATGCCGGTTTCGCCGATATAAGATGTCAGGGCAAGATCGGTTGTGATGATCCAGCGTTCCGCCTTGGCAGGCGGCCCATCCCGACCGAGATTTTCGCGCGCATCCTGAACCGAAACGAAATAGGCACCCGGCTCCAACGTGCCGATCACCTCTGCCAGCGGAAAGACGCTGACCACCGGCGCATTCTGGCGTGCCTCAATGTCCATCTCGCCTGACCAGACCGGCACTTCCACATCGCCGGGGTCTTCATCGCCATAGAGGTAGCCATATCCGCCCTGTGAGCGCGTATAGCCTTCCATGACGCGCTTGAAAGCCAGCGCCCGGTCATTGATGCGCGTGACGGAGATCTTCACCTTGTTGACGTTCACCGTCTCGATCGGAAGCCCGTCTGCATCAAGACGCGGCAGGATTACACCGCCGCCTTTAAAACCAACAAATGGCGGACGATCTGTGAAGTCGACAGACACGACTTCATCTTCGGCCAGTTCACGACCATCAGCCGCCGGAAGCCCGGCCTTAAGGGTCAGCTGGCGGGAGTCTGAAAAGGTCAGGCCACCAACGCAAAGATCCTCGCCATTGGCTGAAAAGCCGAGGGATTTTCGCGGGCTGACTTCGACATAAGGAGAGTAATCGGTTTCCGGATCGAGCGGCGACGAGAAAGAAAGACAGGCCAGGGGCGCTGCGCCGGACGTGTCCGTACGGTAACGCAAATAACCAAATTCGCTGTCATTTTTGTCTGCGGCAGCCTGTCGAAGGCGCTCGCGCTCGTCAATCCGTCTCTGGGTTGCGGCATCCCGCGTTTCACCCTGTGCCGGAACGGTGGATGTTTCATTCGTATCGAGGAGAGGCTGAGACTGAACTTGCTGCGTTCGGGTTGATGAGTCAGTTACGCTCTTTGTAATGAGCCCGATTGCCAGTATGGCAACAATTCCCGCAACAAACGCCTGTAGATATCTCATGTCCTTCGTTCCCTCCTCAGCCGCCCTCTGTTTGCTTCATCGGCGGCGTTTTGTCATCAAAATCTTGTGACATGTCTGCAGTTGGGTCAAATTCTGGCGAAATTTTACCGAAGAGGTTGAATCCAGACGTAATTGTGTTGGGTGCAGGCGCTGCCGGACTTTTTTCTGCCATAGAGTCTGCCCGTCGCGGGCGGTCCGTTCTGGTTCTCGACCATGCGAGCAAGCCAGCTGAAAAGATTCGCATTTCCGGCGGCGGCCGGTGCAATTTCACAAATCTGGAAACTCACCCCTCCCGTTTTATCTCGCAGAATCCGCATTTCGCGAAATCAGCGCTGGCCCGTTTCACCCCGTGGGATTTTATCGAGCGCATGTCGGCACATAACCTGACCTGGCATGAGAAGACCCTCGGCCAGTTGTTTTGCGATCAGAAATCACCCGCCATTATCCAATTCCTGTTAGATGATCTCGAAGCGGCCGGGGGCGAGCTTCACCTCGGCGTAAGCGTTTCCTCCGTCTCCAAAACAGATGGCCGGTTTCAGCTCGAAACAAGTAAGGGTCATCTCTCCTGCCAGTCGCTCATCATTGCGACGGGTGGGCTCTCCATCCCGAAAATCGGCGCGAGCGGTTTTGGTTATGATCTCGCAAAGCAATTCGGCCACTCAATTGTTGAAACGCGTCCCGGTCTCGTCCCCTTCACCTTCTCGGGCGACCTCAAAGACCGGTTTGCTGCGCTGTCAGGCGTTGCCACGCCCGTAACGGTCACCACCGAAGACAAAACCCGCTTCAGCGAAGCTATGCTGTTCACCCATCGCGGGCTGTCCGGGCCAGCCATGCTGCAGGCCTCCAGCTATTGGCAGCCGGGAGAAGACATTTCGATTGAATATCTGCCAGCGGAACGGGTTCGTTCCGAACTCTCTGACGCCAGGGACAAGACGCCGAAAAAACGCGTTACGGACTGGCTGGTCGAGTATCTGCCCGGCCGCCTGACCGCTGATATTTTTGACGAGACCGGCCTCAGAAATCTGGTCGCGACCCTGTCGAATGCTGACATCGACCAACTGACAAAACGCCTCTCAGCTCACAGCGTCACCCCCACCGCCACTGAAGGCTATCGAACCGCCGAAGTGACCGTTGGCGGCGTGAATACCGACGAACTCTCCTCTAAAACCATGGAGAGCAAGCTCTGCCCGGGGCTGTATTTCATTGGCGAAGTGGTCGACGTCACAGGCTGGCTTGGCGGGTATAACTTCCAATGGGCATGGGCCTCGGCCCACGCAGCCGGAAAAATCGCCTGATCAGGCCGAGACGGGCGCAGCCTTGCGCCGCTTTTCCCAACCCATACGGATCGCCTTGCGGCACGGCTCTTCGATCAGCTTGTGCACCGGCCAGGCAATCGCCGTCACCACCAGCACCATACCAAGAGACGTCAGGGCATTCACCTCAAGCGGCAGGCCAATCACGTCCAGCCCGTTTTTCAGAATCATATAGATCGGCACATGCAGAATAAAGATGGCATAAGACCAGCTGCCCAGATGGCGTAGCACCGGACGCGAGAGCGTGGTTGATTTGCCATGCGCATCGATCCGGGCGAGCCCCATAATGATCAGTGCACCGCCCAGTGCCACAAAAGCTGTGCCGATATGATTGATCGCCGCCAGGATTGCGCAGATCGCCCCGGCACCGGCATATAATCCAGCCCGGAACGAACTCATCTCAAACCGCTCAAACGCGACGCGCGCGCCCACGCCGACCAGCATCACAGCCGCGCCGCGCAGAAAGCCGCCCGACATGGTCGAGGCTGCCATGTCTTGCCCGGCAAAGCGGCCCATCAACTGGTCGATCACGAACACATTGAGCAGCGTAATCATCAGAAACGCGATCGGCCGCGCCTTCATCCGCGTGGCCAGCCAGAGAAACACCGGAAACGCCAGATAACCTGCAAACTCCGCGCTGATCGCCCAGGCCGGGAAGTTCCACATGCCCGCATCCACTAGCCCGGTCGATTGCAGCATGAAAAGATTGGCAAACAAGCCGGTCGGCGAATAGCCCTCCAGATCTGCCCCCTTCCCCATGATCAGGGCGAGGGTCAGAAACCCGATAATCGTCAGCAGCGCGAAGAGATAGAGCGGATAAATCCGCGCCACACGGGCCAGCATGAAATCCCCGAATTCAAAAGGCCGGCTACGCTGGGACCAGTAAATATGGGTCAGCACAAACCCGGACAGCACGAAGAACACATCCACCCGCGCCACGCCCAGCTCCAGAATGGGCAGCGCGCCAAACCCGTCATGGTCATACATATGACCCACATGAAAATACGCGATCCAGATGGCGAGCAGAAATCTGAGGCCCGTAAGCGACTCAAATCTTTGGCGTGATGGTGTCATTGCAATCTCCCGACTTCGCGCTTTGGGAGAATGCAATTGGCGTTCCACGCGTCAGGAGAGATTGGGAGAGCAAGCAATCATCCGGTGTTCACCGTGGCCAAACTGGCCCTTACCTTTGATTTTATTGCAAATTGCATGCGCCAGTTGCAGATTTTCCGGCGCATCGGAGCCGCCCTTTGCCCGGGGAATGATATGGTCAAAAGTGGGGCGCTGCTTCTTCCAGAGCGTCGAATGTGCCGTTTCGAACCGATGGGCAGGCATGACCTCACCACACAGCGCACACTTGCCGTCTTGCCCATCCCAAAGCTCGCTAAAAAGATTGCTATCTGAAGGTTTGTAAGGTTGGGCCATCAATTCACGTCTCGCTCATCCCTGCGAAGGCAGGGATCTGGTTCAACAGGCTGAACTCAAATCCCGCGACGGAGCTTCGCACACTCAAGCGTATTCACCAGAAGGCCTGCAATCGTCATCGGCCCGACGCTACCCGGAACCGGTGTAATCTGCCCGGCCACCTCTTTGGCGGCGTCAAAATCCACATCACCGACAACGCGCGTCTTCCCCTCGCCCTTTTCAGGCGCCGGAATGCGGTTAATGCCAACATCAATCACACATGCGCCGGGTTTCACCCAGTCCGACTGCACGAATTTCGGACGCCCGACGGCCGCGACCAGAATGTCCGCGCTCCGGCACACTTCGGGCAGGTCTTTCGTCCGCGAATGCGCAATCGTCACCGTGCAATTCTGCTCAAGAAACAAGAGCGCGGCTGGCTTGCCCACAAGGATGGACCGGCCAATCACCACCACATTCTTACCCGACAGATCCTCACCCAGAGCATACTTCGCAAGGATGACACAGCCCGCAGGCGTACACGGCCGAATACCCGGCTTGCCAAGCGACAGTCGCCCGGCAGACGCCTCCGTCAGTCCGTCCACATCTTTATCAGGCGAAATTTTCGCAATCGCCGCAGGCTCATCCAGATGCTTCGGCAGAGGCAGCTGCAGAAGAATGCCATCCACCGCCTCATCCTCATTCAGCGATGTCAGAAGCGCTTCCACCTCAGCCTGGCTTGCATCTTCAGCCAGACGGTGGGTGAAGGAATTCATCCCCGCCTCTTCGGTCATCTTGCCTTTATTGCGGACATAAATCTGGCTTGCCGGATCTTCGCCCACCAGCACCACGGCCAGCCCCGGTGTGAAGCCATGATCGGCCTTCAGCCGAGCAACATCACTGGCCACATCTTCACGCAGCTTTGCGGCAATGTCTTTTCCGGAAATCAGCTCAGCGCTCATCGGATCTATCCCAGCAATTGATGGCGGACCAGCAATTGCGCCGCGACAATATCGATAAACCCAAGCCCGAGCAGCAGAACGATCGGCGACAGATCAATACCATTAATCTGCGGCACAAACCGCCGGATCGGCGCCAGCGCTGGTTCGACCAGCCCGCCGCCAAAACGCAGAATGAACTGCACGAACTGATTATAGGCATTCACCACATCAAACTGAATGAGAATACGGGTGATCAGATACACGAAGATCACAATCTGAAAGAGAAAGATGACATTGTGAATCAGCCAGTAGACGGGATAACTCATCAGGTCCGGTCCTTTATAAGAATTGCCCTTCCCTACAGCGATACGGAAGGAAAACGCAATATGGCAGCGCGAGGCTGTGAAAACCGCACCCTTACCGCCCAAGGTGAACAACCCATTTAAGTCGGGTTCATCCGCGCTGGTTTTTAGTGGCCCGGCCCACTCTTGGCCGACCGGCAGCGCATTTCGCGCCCACACACACTCCCGCCGGTCGGTCTTTTTTGGTGTTTGTCCTGATTATGGCCTGCCATAATCCGCTTAACTCTCTCAGCCCGCTCATCCCTCTCTGAAGTCACTCATCCCTCTCTGAAGTCACTCATCCCTGCGACGGCAGGGATCTCGTTCGGGCAAGTCGCGCGAGTTTCCCGCCTTCGCGGGAATGAGCGGCCGCTCTCGGTGTCATCCCGGATGCTGCGCAGCATGAAATGATGCGCTGCTGGTCCGGGATTTTGTGAGTGGAAACCGTCCCAATAAGGCCTCTGGTCTACAGCGCGTGCATTCGTCACGCACGGCGCACGGGATGACTGCCCCCCATAGCCATTCTGCCCATTTTCCTGTATCGCCACTCGCTCGATATATGAGCCCCGAAAATGCACTTTGACGACACCCTGCCCGACACTGATAAACCCACCCGCACAGTGCGCGGGGCGGTGACGACGCTCGACGTCGAAAAGAGCTTCCGCGCGGCCTATGCGAACGCTCCTGATGGCGTCAGCTTCAAAAAAATCCGCAAGCGGCTTGTCCGTCAGGCGCTCGAAACCGTGCAAACCTATGGCCTCGACACCTCAACCCGGGACAAGCCCGCCAAATGGCTTATCTGCCTGTCGGGCGGCAAGGACAGCTACGCGCTTCTCTCTATCCTGCTGGAGCTCAAATATCTCGGCGCCATTCAGGCGGAGCTGCTCGCCTGTAATCTCGATCAGGTGCAACCGGGTTTCCCGAAAGAGACCCTGCCCACTTATCTCGACGGCCTCTCCATGCCCTATCGCATCGAGACCGAAGACACCTATTCCATCGTCACTGATAAACTGCCCGAGACGAAAACCTATTGCGCGCTGTGTTCACGCCTGCGCCGCGGTATTCTCTATCGCATTGCCCGCGAGGAGAAGTGCGATGCCATCGTGCTCGGCCATCATCTGGATGATGCGCTCGAAACCTTCTTCATGAACCTCTTCCATGGCGGACGTCTGGCCGCGAACCCGCCCAAACTTCTCAATGATGAGGGTGATGTGATGGTGCTGCGCCCGCTTATCCGGTCTGAAGAGGCCGACATTGAGAAATTCGCGAACGGCATGGGCTATCCCATCATTCCGTGCACACTGTGTGGCTCGCAGGATGGCCTGCAGCGCATGTTGATGAAGCAGATGCTGAAGGATTGGGAAGTGAAAAACCCCGGCCGCAAAGCCAAAATGGCCCATGCGCTCGCCACTGTACGGCCCTCACATCTGCATGATCCGGCGCTATTCGGGTTTAACGATCTGTTACCGGAAACAGACAAAAGCTGAGGGTGTCATGGCATCAGGCCTTAAGCCAGGTCTGTTAAATTCAGCGCTATGAAACTTAAACTGTCGCATCTTTTGGTAACCGGCCTGATCTTCCTGCCATCCCTGGCAATGGAAGCGCGGTCGGCAACGCCGAATTCTGACAATGAAGAGAAAGCCGCTTCGCGCGTCACGGGTTCACCCAATTATGTGGCCGTAACAAACCTCAACGCGCCGATTGCGAGCTCGGAAGGCTTCGACTCCATGATGGCGGTCGATGCCGGCCTTGAGATCGTTGACAATGCCTCCCGCCGGAAAGCAACGACGCAGGCGCCGCGCGTCCGCGATGCGCTGCGTCGCGGTGTCCAATCCTATCTTAATCTGAGCTATCGTCCTGGCACGGTCCCGGACCTCAACGTGCTGAGCGTTCGCATGCAGCGCGCAGCAGACGAAGTGTTCGGTCCGGGCGTGGCCAAGGTCACCATAGCCTCGGCCATCGTTCACAAATATAATTGAAGCCTAATGGTTGCAGCTGTTTTCGGCTGCGATCTCTGCCACAAGATCAGCATAGCGTTCATCCACCCGCTCGAACCGGCCATCCTGCTCATCCCACGCGGACACAACGCCGGTTTTGATGTCATACACCCAGCCGTGCAGGGTCAGAGAGCCGTTTGCGAGCTTCCGCATCACACTGGGATGGGTGCGCAAATGCTGAAGCTGCAGTTTCACATTTTCCTGCAACAGCAAATGCATTCTGTCCTCTTCGGATTTCTCGCCGGCTAACTCGTCGACAACATCCTTGGCGCCCTGCGCGAATCCCAGCCATTCACGGACATGGGGCAGATGCTGAACACTTTCCGGATTCATCGCACCCTTCATCGCTCCGCATTCGGTGTGACCACACACGACAATATGAGGCACGTCCAGAACCCGCATGGCGAACTCAATTGTCGCGGTCATGCCCCCGGTTTCATTCGTGTGTGGCGGAACAATATTCCCGGCATTTCGCAGGATGAAGAGCTCGCCGGGGTCGGTCTGGGTGATCATCGCAGTCTCAACCCGCGAGTCCGAACAGGCAATAAACACAGCCTCAGGCGACTGGCCCCGCGCCAGACGTTCGAACAATTCCTGTTTGCTTGGATAAACCTCGTTCTGAAATTTGATCACGCCTTTCAGAAATCCGGTCATGGGAACGCTCCTGCTGATGATTATATTTTTTTTGAGACTCTAACTCACAAACGGGTTCCGTCCAGCCACTCCAGAGTCCGCGCCAGAATCACATGGCCGAAATGCCGCCATCCACTTTCAGTTCGGCGCCCGTAACAAACTTGCTCTCATCCGAGGCGAGATACAGCACCGCATACGCCACATCATCCGGCTCCCCCACTTTGCCGAGCGGCACCTGACGGGCAAGCTTGGCCAGTGCTTCTTCCGCGCCAAACATCTGCTTGGTGCGATCCAGAATAGGCGTGTCGATAAAGGTCGGGTGCACCGAATTACACCGGATGCCATTCTTCTGTTTGGCGCAGTGAAGCGCGATGGATTTCGAAATCATCCAGGCGCCTGCCTTCGCAGTGTTATAAGCGACGTAATTGCCGCTCGCGATCAGCCCCGCAATCGAGGAGATATTGACGATTGAACCCGGCGCATAATCAGTCATGGCGGGAATGGCATATTTCGAGCCAAGGAAGATGGAATCAACGTCCACATCCATCACTTTCTTGAAGGCCTCATAAGGCAGATCTTCCACCGTGCCCGCATGGCCAATGCCCGCATTATTCACCAGAATATTGAGACCGCCCATTTCCTCAACGGCCGCCGTGATCACATCTTTCCAGCGCTCTTCATCGGTCACGTCATGTTGCATGGACCAGGCCGTACCGGGGTTGAGATCATTGATCAGCTGGGCGGTTTCTGCGGCGCCCTCATCATTGAGGTCGGTGACCATGACCTTCGCGCCCTCTTTGGCCAGCATCATCGCGATCGCCCGGCCAAGCCCTTGCGCTGCGCCCGTCACCAGCGCCATTTTTCCGTCTACGCGACCCATACATGTCTCTCCCTGATTAGTCCCGGCGGACTGTAATCAGCGAGGCAAGATTGGCAATATCTGCACTTGTAGAAGTGTGATGATCCCCACCTCTATCCTCCCCTTTCCAAGGGGAGGAAGCGCTGCTGCACCGCCTGTTCAACAGTCTCGGTCCACTCCCCCCCTTGAAAAGGGGGAGCGGGAGGGGGATCGAACTCAATCAACCAGACTGAATGTAAAAGGATATTCCGCCTTAGAAGTTTCAGTCGCGACATCCTCAAGCGTTTGAACAAGCCCGTAGAAGTCTTTACCCAATGCGACTCTTGCTGCGCCCGTATTGCGAATCACCATGTCTACAGGCTCGCTGAAACAACTCATCAGCACATCCGAAAGGGCATCCAGATTGCGACCATAATAGCCAGGCACGCCTTCTAAGTTCGCGACGAATTCATGGAAATCATCGATTGATCTGAGCGATCGACCATCAATTTCCACTCTCATCTTTCATCCCGCGATCTCATCCATGAACCCAGCCAGTTCCACATCCAGTTCAGTCACATCGCCTGCATCATGCGTGGTGAGGGTCACCTCGACCTTGTTATAGACGTTGAACCATTCGGGATGGTGGTCCATTTTGTCGGCCTTCAGCGCCGCACGGGTCATAAACCCGAAGGCTTCGTTAAAGTCGGCAAATTTGAAGGTCTTTTCAATAGCCTTGCCATTTTCGGCGACGCTCCAGCCTTGCAATTTCGAGATCGCAGCTTCAGCTCCGAGTGCAGACATTTCGTTCTCCTCTGATCAGTTGTCCTGAAGGAGATAGACCCAGACACCATCCTGTCGAATGGCCAGCCGGAATCCCGGATAGGCCTCTCCGTTTTGCAGCCGTTCCATGCCGTCCTCGCCCAACAACTCCTGCAGCTTCGCCCGTTCCGCGAAGGTCAGACGGGAAAAGGCCAGTTCAGAGGGCTGGCGAGCAGCAAAGCTCGGCCAGATATAATATTTTTCAGCGCCGAAATCCTTCACGCCGTATGGCTCGGCGAGAATGCGCTGGGTCTCGACAATCGGGTCAATCCCGGCGCGCTTGAGAATATACCAGTGATCATAATGGCGCAGATCCCCGTAATTCGAGCGGAAACCGTCAAAATCATCGGCCAGATTGACCATGCGGCGAATGGAATTTCGCTCCATTACTTCTAGGATTTCATCGCGCTTTGCAGCCACCGGCTCGGGCAGCGCGTTAATATCGGCCGATTCTTCAGTGGGCGATGATGTCGCCTGTGGCGTCGGTGTCGCGCCAGGCCGGTTCGCTTGCGGATCAATCCTGTCCGACAAATCGCACGCCTGCACACCAGCCAGAGCCAGCAGCATCACTATAAATGTCACCCCCTGTCGAATGACGGTCATCAGAACTCCAGTCCAATTGCCTCTGAAAGATCGCTGAGAAGCTGTGCCTCATTGAGCACTTTAATCGTCGTCATGCCCATGGCGCGCGCAGGCTTCAGATTGATCCCGAGGTCATCGAGGTACACACACTCTGCGGGCGCAACACTCAGCGCTTCACACATTAACTGATATATTTTCGGATCTGGCTTTCGCAAGCCGACCTTCGAGCTTTCGATCACATGATCAAAGCTTCCAAAGATCTCTTCCACCAGTTTTGCCTTCTCAGGATCGCTGGTCATGCTTGCGCCTTTGCCCACTGGGGCGTTGTTCGTGATGCAGCCGACTTTGAAGTGTTTTTTGCAGGCATGTAGGGCCTCAACCACCTTCGGGCGAATACGTCCTGACAGCAGCGCCAGTATATCTTTGCCAGGCACTGCATAGCCTTCCCGCTCAGCTTCGGCCGCGAACAGATCATCAAACTCGTCCGCGCTGACTTCGGATCGCTCAAGCCGCGCCCAGGCATTGGTGTCAGGGTCGATGGAATTGATCTTCCGGATCAGATCTTTCGGCAGGCCACGCTCGATCTCATAATGATTAAACGCTTCGAATGGCGATGTTGAAAACACGCCGCCAAAATCCCAGACCACGGCTTTGATATTCGGATTGACCATACTGGGCACCTCCCTGGCACCATATTCTTTGTTTGAAGGGGTTATTGGACAGCGATAGGACCAAAACAAGATGAACCGGGCTCCAAATCCCGGCAAATTTGTGTGAACCGCCGTGCATCCGATAAAAAACCCCGGACACTCGGACCGGGGTTTTCGGTTGGTTCAGATGACGAAACCCTATTCGGCTTTATTCGCCTTTTCCTTGTCGAAATAGGCTTTGGTCATGGCCGCCACGAGCGGTGACAGGACCAGAAGCGCAATCAGGTTTGGTGCCGCCATCAGACCAGTCAGCGTATCCGCCACCAGCCAGAACAGACTGACGACGTCCGTCACAGCGCCGCCCTCTTCCAGCATCAGGACACACGCACCACCAAAGACCACAACGATCCATGAAATCTTGAACACGAAGATTGACTTCACGCCGAACAGATATTCACAGCACCGCTCGCCATAATAGCTCCAGCCGAGAATGGTGGTGAAGCCGAAGATGGCAAGGCCGATGGCCACAATATGGCTACCAATGCCCGGCAGAGCTTTTTCGAAGGCCATAACCGTCAGCGGCGCACCCGTTTCACACCCCATGCCCTCCGGCAGCATGATCAGATCCGGTCTTACGAATGGCTCACAGGCTTCCGGAATAATACCCGCTGTGAGAATGACGAATGCGGTAATCGAACACACTACGATCGTATCGATGAACGTTCCCAGCATGGCGACAATGCCCTGGTTCACAGGGTCTTTGTTCCGGGCGGCTGCGTGCGCAATCGGCGCAGAGCCCTGACCCGCCTCATTCGAGAAGATACCGCGCGCAACACCCTTTTGCATGGCAATGAGAAGCAGACCAATTGTGATGCCGGTTGAGGCCTCTTTAAAGCCAAAGGCATTGGTTATGATCCGCATGAAGGCATTCGGCACTTCCGGCGCATTGATGCCAACCACGATCAGACCCGCCAGCAGATAGCTGATTGCCATAGCCGGAACGAGCTTCTCGGCCACAGCCGCAATCCGCGTAATGCCCCCCAGGATCACAGCACCTGCACCCAATGCCAGCACAACACCGGTAAGCCACGGCGTGATGCCATAAGTATCGTTCAGCGCGTCCGCGATGGAGTTCGCCTGAATGCTCGCACCCGTGCCCCAGGCCGCCAGAATGCCGAAGCCCGCAAACAAGCCGCCAAGCCAGATCCATTTCGAGCCCATGCCGTTTTTGATATAATACATCGGACCACCGACATGGCGGCCATCTTCATCTACTTCGCGGAATTTCACCGCCAGCACGCCCTCACAATATTTCGAGGCCATGCCGACCAGTGCCGTCATCCACATCCAGAACACGGCCCCCGGACCACCAATGGCAATTGCCACAGCCACACCGGCAATATTGCCTGTCCCGATGGTCGACGACAAAGCCGTCATTAAAGCGCCAAACGGCGAAACATCACCTTCTTCTTTCTGGTGTCCGCCGCGGAACAGTTGCCCAAAGGCGTAAGGAATTTTGAAAATCGGCATAAAGCCGAGCCGGACGGTGAGATAGAGGCCAGTGCCCAACAGCAAAAGCAGAATCGGTGGATAGTCGATCGCCCCAATCAGCGAGTCCGCCGATCCCCAGACCAGACCATTTACGGTCTCGAGAATAGCTACAAAGGAGTCCATGTGTGCCCTTTAGAATTTCAACGGTTCAGGCAATCCCAGTGTGCCCAACCCCCTATTAATTGAGAACGCAGCCTAAGCTGAGTTTTCAATCTGTCCAGCGGGAAGCAATTTTGACGGGGCCTCGGCCAAAAAATGGGCAGGGATGACGCAGTCAGTCGAATTCAAAGACATCTGCTTCATCGGCAACCATATCATCTGCACGCCGAAAGGGTCCGTTGTAGAATTTATCCTTAAATCGACGACGATCAGGACCGAAATAATTCTCGGCCCGGACAAATTTCCGACGCTTGAACGTGACCGCATCAATCCTGCGGGCAATGTCGATCGGCTTAACAGGTTTAACGAGAAACTCATCCACGCCCGCACCAATGGCGTCAAAGATCCGGGACCGCTCAGAATATGATGAAATCATGATTATGGGCACAAATTGCATGGGCGTTGTATTCGGGTTTCTGAGCCAACGTACGAACTCAAGTCCCGAACCGCGTTTCAGCAATTGGTCCACCAGGATCAGATCGAACGTGTTATCCTGGCAAATATCCTGCGCTTCTTCGACAGTTGCGCTCACAACAGGGTGGGGAAAGCCAAAGGCTTTTAATATAACCACAAAAAGTGTGGCCATTTGCCTGTTGTCATCAAGGATCAGAATCCGGACATTCTTCTGATAAGACACAATTCCCTCCGGCAGATGTCATCTCTCCCCTCCCACAGGGTTCAGATTGCACCTTCAGCCATAGCGATGATATTCTGCACAATATGTGTGAATAAAATTCTACAAGTTCGGTTGAGTAGCCGTTTACCACAGCCAAGAAAACCAGTTGGAGCAGAGCAAATGGTTAAGAAAAGTCTGCTCGCTGTTATGATTTTGATTGGCGCGCTCGGTGTGCTGATTGCGGTTCTGATCGTCCGGACACTGTCCTTTGGCGCGGCCTCGTCTAACAGCGATGTGACGCTTCCCCCGGTCCCGGCTTTTGACGATATGACAATCGCCTCCCGGCTTACCGAAGCCATTCAGATTCGAACCATCACCGTCACGGCAGGCGATCCCCGCCCCGGACAGGAAGGCCCCTGGCTTGAATTTCACGACTTTCTGGAACGAAGTTATCCGGAGTTTCACGCTCGGGTGAGCAAGGAACTCGTTGCCGATTACACGCTTCTCTACACCTGGCCTGGCTCAGATCCGGAGCTCGCGCCAATCCTTCTCATGGCGCATCAGGATGTAGTGCCGGTGAATATCGGGACCGAAGGCGATTGGGACGCCCATCCCTTCTCCGGGGAAGTCAAAGATGGCTATGTCTATGGCCGCGGCACGCTGGACGACAAAACCTCACTCATCACCCTGCTTGAGGCCGCTGAAGCCCTGATGAAAGACGGCTTCACGCCGAAACGTACGCTGATCTTCATGTTTGGTCATGATGAAGAAGTGTCCGGCTCCGGGGCACAGGCCGGGGTTGCACGCCTCAAATCGCGCGGCATTTCGCCTGATATGGTGCTCGATGAAGGCTTTATGATCGTCGATCCCTTCCCGCTAACCGGGAAGCCCGTCGGCATGATCGGAATTGCCGAGAAAGGGTATCTCACCATTCGGATCACCTCCGAGGCGTCGGGCGGGCATTCCTCTGTCCCGCCGCGCAACTCGGCCAATGTTCAGCTCGCAAAAGCACTCGTCGCCCTTGATGAGACGCAAATGCCTGCCGATTTCTCCAAACCACCTTTATCGGACATGATCGCTGCCACGGCCTCAGACATGCCCTTCATGCAGCGCATGGCCTTCGCCAATCTCTGGCTGTTCGAGGGCATGGTTGAAAGCGAATTTGCAAAATCCGGCGAGTCCAACGCTATGATCCGGACCACAACCGCGCCAACCATGCTGGCAGGTTCGATCAAAGAGAATGTTCTTCCTCAAAAGGCCACCGCACTGGTCAATTTCCGCGTCCATCCAAACGATACGGTCGACAAAGTGCTTCGCCATGTGCGCAAGGTTGTTTCAGAGTTTGATGGCCTCAGCGCTGATCTGTATGAAGCGGGCGGTATCAGCTCTGAAGCCTCGCCCGTCTCCGCAACAGACAATCGCGCTTACAAAATTCTGGCCAGTGTCTCCCGCGACGCCAGCGGCGGCGCACCAGTGGCGCCCGCACTTGTTCTGGGTGCGACGGATTCGCGCTGGACCACTGAAATTGCAGACAATGTCTACCGCTTTGCGCCAAGCGTGATAGACATCGCCGACCTGTCTGGCGCGCACGGCACCAATGAGCGGATCCGGCTTGATAACCTTTCGCGAATGGCCCGGGGCTATGCTCAGATCATGAAGGCAATGGCAAGCGAATAGGAAGAGGTGACAGCATGGCGACCGCCAAAGCGACACCCGGACAAACCGAAGAAGGCTGGCTGACGGATAGCTGGTATTTCATCTCGACCTCCAAAGACCTGAAAGCCGGCGAGCAGCGCCGCGAGATCATGCTCGGCCAGCCGGTCCTCATCGGTCGCACGAAAGAGGGCAAAGCCTTCGCTCTGCGCGATATCTGCCCGCACCGTCTTGTGCCACTTTCGGCTGGCAAACAGATTGAGACCGAAGGCGAACCCACGGTAGAATGCCCCTATCATGGCTGGCGGTTTGGCACAGATGGCGTCTGCAAGCACATGCCTTCCCTGGTCGAAGGCGACCCGTACGACCCATCCAAAGTGAAGGTCCGCACCTATCCCATCCACGAAGCGAACGGCATGATCTTCGTCTATATCGCGGACAATCCGCGCATCCCGACAGAACCCGTCGTGCCGCCGCCTGATTTCGGCACGCTGCCGGACAAACCCAAATTCGTCGTCTCGGAAATCTTCAACGCCCATATGGACGATGCCGTCGTCGGCCTGATGGACCCGGCCCACGTGCCTTTTGTGCATAATCAATGGTGGTGGCGTCCGCCCTCTTCAGGTTTTCGCGTGAAGGAGAAGCCGTTCGAGCCGATCACACGCGGCTGGACGATTGCCAAACACCAGCCCTCCGGCAATTCGCTTGCCTATAAGGCGCTCTTTGGCGGTAAAGTGACCACCGAAATCGCCTTTCAGATTCCCGGCTTTCGCTGGGAAGTCGTCGAGAATGAAAAAGTACGTCTCTTCACCCTCACCTGCCTGACGCCGATCGAACCAAAAAAGACCCGCATCACGCAAGTGACCTATTGGAACAGCTCGCCTCTGCTTGATGTCATGAAGCCCATACTCATTCCTGCGGCCCGCATGTTCCTTAATCAGGACGGCACCATGGTCGATCTCCAGAATGAGGGCATGAAATATCAGAAAAACATGCTCTGGATCGACGATATCGACGTGCAGGCGAAATGGTATCAGACCCTCAAACGTGCCTGGGTCAAAACGCGCACTGACGAGACCGAATTCGAAAACCCGATTGAACCCCGCACACTCCGCTGGCGGAGCTGAAACAAAAAACCGCGCGCCTTCTGGCACGCGGTTGGGGAAGCACTCTACTCGCCAGACATTCTTGCCTGAATGGGTTTGACCTACATCCGGTGTTTCTGCGCCAGTTTCTGACCGGCAAGCGCGACGGCTGAGGGCTTTTTCTCGTCCGGCTTTGGAGCGACCGGCTCTTCCGACTTCACCTCAACTGACGCGGTTGCGCCTTCGTCATCAGCCCAGTCAGACACGCGGCGACGCGGAATAATTGCGTCTTCAAGTGTCTCAGGGCGGTCCTGTGTACCTGTGCGGCGGTCTTCTGTTGGTGCCGCCTGCATGGCTTCCGCAACAGAAACAAGCTCGCGATCAACCGGCATAGTCGGCTCGACAGGTTTGCTGACGGCACTCGCCTCAGGCTCCTGTTGTGCCGGGCGCGCACTGTCTTTCCGCTGCGTTGCGGCCTTTACAGCGTTGCGCGCCTTCAGGCGGCGCTCTTTGCGGCCGAAGAACTGATCCCAATAGCTTTCAATGATCTCTTCGCGTCCCTGCAGCGTGCGCAGAAGATTGATCTCTCGAGAGCGAACGAGCTTAGCCCCTTCAAGGCGGATGCGCTCGTCATTCTTGATGAATTGGGAAAAACCGTTAAAGCGTCGCGCAGCTTTGGTGTTCATCTCAAACTGAACTTCGCCCACGCCTTCACGCTGACCATCAGCGCCATCAGACAGAGAATTCCGATATTTGAAGGTCAGGAATGGCCAGGAAAAATCAGAAAGCTCAATCAGCACATTCGAATTGATGTCCATATCCTCATCCAGCGTATAGCCTGAAAAGGTGAAGCTCTTGCCATTTGGTTGAATGTCGATCACGGCGATCCGTGGCCCGGACTGGCTCTTCTCGGCCTGCAACCAGGTGCCTTCGATATAGTATTTGCCAAGGATCAGCTTCCGAACCGCATTCATTCGGAACAGGCTCGGCAAAATCACTTCCGTAAAGGCCATCCAGAAGACCACAAGAACAGCAAGCAGGGCCGCCACACCAAGTGACTGGCTCATCACCGAACCTTCCAGAGCCGCAAACCCGTCCATCAAAGGGCGGGCGGAAAAGGTTAACAATGTCAGCATAATGGCAGCGGTGACGCTGCTCGAAAACAATCCGAAACGGTTATAGGGGTTCATAAATACTCTCCATCACGCAAGAAAAGGCGTTTCACGCTCTGAGAATATTCATATAAATTTAACGAAAATTGATCTACACGCAGTTCGTTAACAAAACGACTTGCTTTATTTACCAATATTTACCCGTCTTTACTTTATTTTAATGACTTTTGCTGGTCCAAGTCTTTCCGACCGGCCTCCAGCGTTAAAACCACCCCTCCAGGCGATGTTTTTGCGTTAACGAAATTGCGGCTGCCCAATGGTGTCGTCAGGTACGCCGGCCTGCCTCCGCTTTAACCCGGCGGCGCGTTGTACAACCCCTTCCATATCGTCGTGTAACTCATCCGCTAGTTGGTTGAATGGCACTTCCTCAGAGGCGGCACGCGCTTTTTCGGCCTGCGCAACAAACTCACCCGGTTGCGCCATCACCGGCAAGTCCAGCGTATAGCTCCCGCGTCCCGTGTAGTGCACGTCGCCATAGCCAAAAATTCGGCCGAGGAACCCTTGTCGCACATGGCCGCCTTCAATGGCGTCGAGCTCCAGCTCGTCCATACGTGCCGTCAGAAATCCCTTCTTCAGGACAATGCGTCGATTGGTGACGACAAACTCGACTGTGGCGAATTTGATCATCATTTTCGCCCAGATATAAATTCCGATGAGAAATATGCCGAGCCCGAACAGCGCAAACCAGGCGCCCCAGACCTGTAGCCAGTGAAACTCGCCGCGATGGCAGATGGTTTCGCCCTCATAGAGGCGCTTTTTGATATAAGACATTCAGGGCTCCATTCCCTGAACCTACGTGGCTAAGCCCGTTTCGTTCCGACTTCATTTCGGCACGTGCGACGAAAGCGTCACCTCTGAGTGCTTGAGTTTTGCCCGGACCGATCTAAAACGAGTGTTTCATTGCATTGCAGCACAGACATAAATATGCCGCTGCGCAAACACGTCACGGGGATGACAGGAGAGCGAGAATGAATCTGCCCGCCACAGAGGCCAATATGGCCACGAACAGTATAGTTATGCCAGAGCTTCTTTCATGCATGGCCGACGCCGTCACAGCCGTCGATAAGTATGTTGCAGATGCGAAATCAGCGCTCTACTCCCGGGTCTCCACCGGGGAGAAGGTCGACCGGACCAAGATGGACCTCGAACAACACGCCGCCCACGGCTTTGGCTGGATCGCCACTTATGGCGAAACTCTCCGCGAGGTTGAGCACTGGGCGCGGCGTCTGTCCGATGAGGGCAAGTTCGGCGAGATCGAAGCGCTTCTCTCTCAGATCCTGTTCTCGGAATACTGCGCCCAGCTGATTGGCGGCATTCCGATGAACCAGGGCGAAGTCATCCGCGCCTCAGACCTCGAAGTCACGGACGCGGCCAATACGCTCCAGTCTGCGCCTTCGGTTCAGCGCTTCCTCGCAGAAGGCAAAACGCCTGCGGTTATGGCTGCGGCCGCCAAACATCTACCCGATGCGCTTGGCCGTGCCACGGTCGAGAATACCGGGCTGGATGAAACCCTCGACATGATCCGCGATCAGTTCCGTCGCTATTCTGACGACCGTATCGTTCCGCATGCGCATGAATGGCACCTCAAAAACGACTATATCCCGATGGATGTCGTGAATGAGATGTCTGAAATGGGCGTGTTCGGCCTCACCATCCCCGAGGAGTATGGCGGTCTTGGCATGGGCAAAACCTCCATGTGCGTGGTCTCGGAAGAACTTTCCCGCGCTTATATCGGCACAGGTTCGCTCGGCACTCGCTCTGAAATCGCAGGCGAGCTGATCCTCATTGGCGGCACCGATGAGCAGAAAGAGAAATACCTTCCGGCCATTGCGTCTGGCGAAATCCTGCCAACAGCCGTTTTCACCGAGCCGAACACAGGCTCCGATCTCGGCTCGCTCAAAACCCGCGCCGTCAAAGATGGCGACACCTATAAGATCACCGGTAACAAGACCTGGATCACCCATCCGGTCCGCGCCGATCTGATGACAGTCCTGACACGGACAGACCCGGCCACGAACAATTTCTCCGGCCTTTCCATGTTCCTCTGCGAAAAGCCGCGCGGCGATGATGCCAATCCATTCCCGGCCGACGGCATGACCGGTGGCGAGATCGAAGTGCTCGGGTATCGCGGCATGAAGGAATATGAAATCGGCTTTGACGCGTTCGAAGTCCCGGCCAAAAACCTCCTCGGCGAAGTCGAAGGCATGGGATTCAAACACCTTATGGCCACTTTCGAAGGCGCTCGCATCCAGACTGCCGCCCGCGCCATTGGTGTGGCGCAATGCGCGCTGGAACTCGGCCTGCGCTATGCGCTCGACCGGGTACAGTTTGGTCGTCCGATCTATGAATTCCCGCGCGTTTCGAACAAGCTGGTCATGATGGCGGCTGAACTGATCGGCGTGCGTCAGCTGACCTATTTCTCCGCCCGCCAGAAAGACTCCGGCAAGCGCTGTGACCTCGAAGCGGGTATGGCGAAGCTCCTTGGCGCACGCGTCGCCTGGGCAGCCGCCGACAATGCCTTGCAGATCCATGGCGGCAATGGTTTTGCGATGGAATATCCGATTTCACGCGTGCTGGCTGACGCCCGCATTCTCAACATCTTTGAGGGCGCAGGTGAGGTACAGGCCATGGTCATCGCCCGCCGGGTGCTCGACACGGCGAACTAATTAAGAAGGGGGCTGCTCGCCAGCCCCTACTCCACCTTACCCACGGAGATCGGAAAGCCCTTCGCGGTCCAACCCGCATAGCCCTCATAAAGTACGGCCGTGTTCTCGTAACCAAGCTCTCGCAACTTGCTGACCGTCGCATCCGCCGCCGCGCGCGGACATTCGCAATAGGCGACGACCCAGGTGCCATCATTTGGAATATTGCTGAGAAACTCACTTCGCTCCGAATAATACGGCACGGGCAGCGAGCCTTTAATATGCGCCATCGCCCAGAAATACGGAACGCGCGTATCGATCAGAACCATTTTCCGGCCTTCCGACAACGCGCGATTCAATTGCTCTGACGAAATATACCGCCCGCGATCCAGCTCAAACTCCGGCGCTTCACCTTCCGGGTTGAGCACGATATTCTCGAGCGATGGCGGCGCGTCATAACTCGCCATTTCAACATCCCATCCCGAGGCGCGCGACCGCAGAAACGCCGTGATGGAGTTGATGTCCTCCTCCGTCAGCATGTTCTTGAAGGCCGGCATCTGCGTGCCCTCACGGCCTTCGGTAATGGCGATCTTCAGAAACAGATCTGGTGAGGTGGCCAGCATGGTCGGGTTCCCCAGCGCCGTCCCCGGAGCCTCAGGCCCATGGCCCTCCCCTTCCGAGCCATGACACATGGCGCAGTTTTCCTGATATAGCGCTTCGCCCTCAGCCAGATCGCCGACCACAGGGTCCAGCGCATTGGCCGGTGGACGCCCGGGCGGCACACCCGCTTCTCTCGAAAGCCACATCATCATCTGGTAGAGATCATCTGAGCTGAGCGGTCCGCCCATATCCTCTCCATAGGGCCCCATCGTGGTGCCGGGTCGGCCATAATAGGCAGCGTTGTAGAGCGGCAGGACAGACAGCGCGAACATGGATTTTGTGTTCAGAGACGGCGCATCATCATTGGCATATCCGGCCCTGTCTTCACCATGACAGAGCGCACAATATTGCTGATACTGAGCCTCTGGCGTGCTCGGTGGCTGGCTGGCAGCCTCAGGCCCGGCAGGCGTTTGCGCTTGCGCCAGCCCACTCACGCCTCCGCTGATTGCTGCCAGAATTGTGCAGGTCGCAATGGTTTGTACGAAACGGAACATGCCAGGCCTTTCGATGAAGTGACTCTCTGGCAAGTTCCTATATCTCATCAGGCTGTCAAGCTGACGGCACACAATCGACCGGACCCGCGACATGGCCTCTTCTCAGGAAACAGTGGACTATATTCTCGAACAACTCGCAGGCGCAGGCGAGGTCTCTGCGCGTAAAATGTTCGGTGAATATGGCGTCTATTGCGATGGTAAATTCGTCGCCTCCATCTGCGATAATGAGCTTTTCATCAAGCCGACCAAACAAGGCCACGCCTATACACCGGATCAGGAGATGGGCCCGCCTTATCCCGGCGCGAAGGATCAGTTCCGCATTAATGGCGACCAGCTTGAAGATGCCGAATGGGTCTCGGAACTCCTGCGCATCACCACGGCCGCCCTGCCATCGCCAAAGCCGAAGAAAAAGAAAACCGGCGAGCCTCGCGAATAACGCAGCTCTGCAAAAGATCTGTAAACGCTGTCTTTTTGCCTTGTTATCGCCTCGCTTTGCCGACTAGCTTGGATCTAAGGCTGAAGGGAAGTTCACCATGTTGAGACGATTTGCGTTTGTTTTCGCTGCAAGCAGTCTGGTCGCATATCCGGCGAGCGCCACGCCTCCTTCAGAAATCACTCAGGAGCGCACCACACTTGACGAAGACAGCTGCGCGCTTGTCTCAGGCGATTATGGTGCCCCGTCTGCAAGTCTGCATGTCATTTCAGACTGTACCGGCCCGGGCGGCTGGACGGCAGTGCTGCACGAATATGCGAACTCCACCTCTCTCGCCTTCAAAGCGCCGGATGGCACCGACTCGGGCACGCTCCCCTTTGGTGGCTTCGGCCCGTATGGCAAACCTTCACAAGGACTGGACTGGATCCTCGCGGGTGACGAACCGATTGGCGTCGTGGTCGGCTATGGTGAACAAGCCCCTCCCGGAAGCACAGACAGCGTGTTCTCCTACTATTCCGTCGCGCTGAAACCAGAGACTGACGCAATTGCCTGCCTCATCTCCCGCATTGAATTCGGCAAGAAGCGCGGCGTGGATGCGGGCGCAGCTGACATCATCGAGACCTACGCAGCCGACTGGGACTGTGACGAAAGCCATTATTTTGAAGTCGTGCCCCAGGCCGCCGAAGCCCGGTCGTTCGAAACACTCGCCGCAATCGCCTTCACCGAGGCCGGCAACACAGGCGACTAGCTCAATTCCATTGACCTTTCCCGCGACTAAGGGAAACTGATCACCAAACCCTATGGTCAGAAAGTTCACGCATGCCGCAGTTTGATATGAAAATCGTTCCCGCTGACGCCGTCGCGGCCAGCTCCATTCTTGAACACACCGCAGGTACACCGGTCAAAACCGGCGAGGGCAACGAAACCTATCGCTGCGGTGCCTGCAAAACCAAGCTGTTCGTCAACGTTTCACACCATGATGCGCATGGCCTTGTTGTAAAATGCGGCAAATGCCACAAGATCAACGCAGACCCACACCATTAGGCGGCTCGTGCGCCCGGTCGACATCAGTTGAATAGCCAAACAGCTCAAACTCGGCCCGCGTCGCGTCCAGAAACATGTCCAGCTGATCGCCGTATTGAGCCCGCAGTTCAGGCATGGGCTTGGGGTCAACATTCCGCCGCTTCAACCTGATTTTTTTCTCCAGTCCCAGCCGGTCCACGATCAGGTCGACATCCGCATCCATGCGTTCAAACGCACCAATGAAATCCATGCCGGACTCAAGGCTCTCCCATGCGCAAAAGAAGGGCGCTTGCGTGATCCAGTCCTCTTCAATCATCAGAGGCAGCATCTCCTCAAAGCGCTTCTGCTTTACCAGCTCAAACCAGCGATGTTCGGGTGAGCGCGTAATGTGGGAATAGAGACTATAGGTTCGGGAAAACGGATTGCGCACAAATGCAAATTTAAAAAGGTCTGCAAACCGGTCTTCACCAAATCGATGGGTCAGCTCGTGATACCTGACATGGGCGTCGAAACCGGTCACTTTCTCAATCATGTTCTGATCACCGGACCAGAGCTCAAGCATGCGGTTCACCAGCGGAATCCGCCCACCAATATGGGCAATCTGATCTTCCCGACGTGCAAATGGCGCCAGCGCCTCGGTCAGCGCTGTGCCGCCTGTTTTCGCCACGTGAATGAACAGGAATTTGTACTTCCAGGAGAGTAACATACAGCTTTGGATCTCGTCCCGTTACTTCAGATACATCATGCTCGGGTCGGGCCGACCGACATAACAAATCTGGCTGGCCCGATAGGCCGTAAGGACATCCATCGCCTGTTTCGCGTCTTCTGCATTATCAAATCGAACAAGCGACGAGGCGTCTGAATAGAGATAAAACATGCCGCCACGCTCTCTTACGTCGAGTTTGGTGGGCTCTATCGACAAGCAATCTTCTCCTCGCGCCCGCCCGGATGGCAGCCCGCTATTGCTCTTCCAATACGACAAAGGCGCGTTCGGACGACCCACAAAACACTGATATTTAAGCTCATAGCCATTCACCAAATTGCGGGCCTGATACATTTCTGCCCGCGCGGCCGTGCCCGATGACGAGATCAGAACAGTATTTCGGCCCGTGTCGACGAGGCGATAGCCGCCATTATTTGGCAGCGCCTGCACCTCAACAGGACCCGCAATACCGATACAATCTTCTCTGAGGCGCGCCTGAAGTCGGGCCGCCACGGCGTCTGAAATCACACCAGGGGTCTGGGGCGTCGGCGTGGGCGTTTCCGCGGCCGCAGCCAGCTTTAATCGCTCGATCAGGGCTTTGGCTTCCTCCACATACTCGCTGTCCGGAAATCTTCTGATAAACGCCTCAAACCCTTCAATGGAGTTCTGATCGAGCGCGCTCGAAAACATTTCTTTCGCCTGGGCGCGGTAATCCTCGTTTGTGGATTCCCTCACCTCTTCCGCTTCGGCAATCGCGTCCCGCTCCGGCTTGGTCCGCTGTGGCTCCTGCATGGCTTGAAAGACGAAAAAACTACCTGCGCCAATAATGGCCAGGACAAGCGCCGCAATCGCGACTTTCCCGGCGCCGCCTGAACCGGAATTTCCTTTTGGCGTCGAGGGTTTTGATGTCGTGGTTATGGGCATGGCCACTTTGGACACCGCCTCTTTCTTCGGCTTGCTGGGCTGACCGATCATGGCCTTCACGGCAGCGACGAGATTCGTCCACTCCACATTCTCGAGATCACCATCCCAGCCGACCAGATTGGCGCCTTCAATCCGGCTGAAGCCAAAAGGTGCCCGCACCGGATCCAGAAAGACTGGAATGATCTTGTCGCCCTCTTTGGCGATTTCGGCTTCTTCCTTCACCCAGTCTGACGCAACGCTTGCTTCAGACCACAGAACCAGAACGCATTTCGACTGGTCGATTTTGGATTGAATCACCTGTTCCCAGGTCGAACCGGGCGGCACAGAGACATCGTAAAAGACGTCAAACCCTTCGGCTTCCAAGGCCTGCACGATGGGCGTGACCCGCCCTTTTTGCTCTTCATCCTGCCGTTTATAACTGACAAAAATGTCTGCCATCTTGCCTGCGTCCCGATTTCCAACCCAATCAGCATATCAAACCAGACATTTGTGCATTTGTCAGTATGGCAGGGCACCCAAGCCATGAAACTTCGGCATCTGGCTTTCTTCGTCGCACCCCCTGTGAATTCAATCCGTTTCGGTCCATATCAGCATCAACACAGACGGAGCGAGCATGGAACAGACCCTCACAATTGCACTGTACTGCGCCATGGGTGCCCTTTTGGTCATTCTGGCCATGGGGATCATCAATCTGATCAACACTGATCCGGATCAGGCCTCCAAATCGAACAAGCTGATGCGCCTCCGGGTGATTATTCAATTCGTCGCCATCATCATTCTGGTGGCTGTTGGTTTTGTATCCGGCGCGATCAGTTTTTAAGTTTACTTTTGCTCGGCTCAGCCGTTTCGCATACGCTCAACTCGCCTGCGCCCGACCCTTGGTCGTGTAGAGCACCACACAAGCACCGCGCAGGCGCAGTTTTGGGATATGCTCGGGCGGTTTCCTCGCTTTCCGCTCGGACGCCTTGCGCCTTCGCTGCGCTCGTAGTTCATTGCCCTCACAAGCAACGCGCAGGCACAGCTCTTGAGTTTGCTCGAATGCTGTGCTCTCAAGTTCGCGCATTCTGCGCCTTCGCTGCGCTCGTAATTCTGCGCACCACACAAGCACCGCGCAGGCGCAGTTTTGGGATATGCTCAGGCGGATTCCTCGCTTTCCGCTCGGACGCCTTGCGCCGTCGCTGCGCTCGTAGTTCATTGCCCTCACAAGCAAGGCGCAGGCACAGCTCTTGAGTTTGCTCGAATGCTGTGTTCTCAAGTTCGCGCATTCTGCGCCTTCGCTGCGCTCGTAATTCTGCGCACCACACAAGCACCGCGCAGGCGCACTTGCGTCGAGCTGAAAGCGAGACATCGCAAGGAGCATCTTCGAAATGGTCAAACTCGACAAAATCTACACCAAAACCGGCGATAAGGGGCAAACACGACTGGCGACAGGTGAACCGGTCGACAAATGGTGCCCGCGCGTTGCCGCTTATGGTGCCGTCGATGAGACAAACTCTGTGCTCGGTCTCGCCGTTCGCGAAACCGGATTTGATGCCTGGATCAAAACCGCCCTCACCCGCATTCAGAATGATCTGTTTGACCTCGGCGCCGACCTTGCCACACCCGATCGCGGCAAGGATCTCGGCTGGGAGCCATTGCGCGTCACCCTTGGGCAGGTCGAACGGCTTGAGCGCGAAATTGACGAGATGAATGCCGATATCGCACCGTTGGACAGCTTTGTCCTGCCGGGCGGGTCAGCGCTGGCGGCCCATTTACACATGGCGCGATCAACCGCACGACGGGCGGAACGCCATGTCGCCGAGGCCTATCAGTCAGACGATGAAGTTATCTCAGATGAGGCCATGGCCTATATCAATCGGCTCTCAGACTGGCTCTTCGTGGCCGCCCGTCGCGCCAATGAGAATGGTAAGCGCGACGTCAAATGGGTGCCCGGCGCGAACCGCTGAATTAATTCCGCGACGGAAACACGCCCTCTGTGACAATACAGTATTTCAGCGCAACCGTTCCGACACTCGGTGTGTCGTCGGCTGTGGTCTCTGCCAGTTTGCCTTCTTCCCCCTGAGTCACGGACGGTCCGTTAAAGATAGCACCCGCACCGATGGGAACCGCTTTTCGCAGATCTGGCAGCGCAAAAGTCGTCCGACCATCGCCGCCATATTGCGTCCCCAGAAGGGAGAACAAGGCCTGGTTCTGGGAAATCGCCATGATCTGCCCTGCAGCCTCAGACGAACCGCGCGGACAAAAATTGGCCGCTGTTAAGAACACATTCGCCAGATAGGAATCATAGGACTGCGCGATGGCCGCTGGAGCGGCCATGCCAGATACCAGGGTCGCCGCAGCGATCAGTTTCACGGACTTCATCTCATTCCTCCCAATGATTGAGCCCAGTCATTTGAGCCAGTTTCAGGAGAAATGACAAATCCTTGTATCACGGCATCAATTCGATGAAGCCGCTTAGTTGCGAGACGGATAAATGCCGTCGATGACAACACAGTAATTCATCACCAGCACAGGTGGTATATTGTTGAAATTCTGATTTAAGCCTGTGTTTGCGGTCGAAGTCGTCGAATCTGTAGACGGCGTCATCACCTCAATTTCCTCTGAACCCGGTGCGACCATAAAGGTCTCAGGTGTCCCCGCATTCGGCGTCTGGTGAGTGTGCGAAGGCATGTTCGACACGGTCAACGTCGTCGTTTCAGCACCGAACTTTTGTCCAAGCCTGCGATCCGTCAGCCCGGGTCCGCGCCCCTGATGCATGGGCGCGCGTCCTCGAAGATCAGGCAGACCAAATGTCGTCCGCCCATCTCCACCATAATTGGTCCCGTATAGTGAGAACAATGCGGAGTATTGACTGATAGGAAGCAGTTGGCCATCAGCCATCGCCGTACCACGAGGGCAGAAATTCGCGCCCGTCATGAATACTTCACCGATCAATTTTTCCTGCGCCTGCGCGGCGGAGCTGATTGCCATCGCGCCGATTGCCAGTGCACTCGCCAGAATTGCTGTCTTCATCTTTGCCTCCAGATTCTTTTTTCTGAGAAAGATGTGAGCGTTAAAAGTTCAGTATTGCAAGGGCGGTATCAGATTAGGCTAGCCATTTCCGAAACCGCATTTCACCTTCCGGGCTGAACACCACGACGCGCGATTTTGCTTCACGACGCGCCCAATTGCGCCTCTCTCGCCGACTACGAACAATACAAACTGAAGCTCAAGACAGATGACAAAGCCCAGGCCGCTCTCGCCTATGCCGCCCGCGAGGGCTTCATCCGCCATGAGGACCGGATTTTTGTGAAGAAGGTTTGAGGTTGGCGAAGAGCGCCTCCCTCTCCTCACTGGGGAGGAGAGGGATCGAGGGTGAGGTGGGGGAAATTGGTAAGGGTCTTATGTTCGACCTCACCCCTGCCCCTCTCCTGTCCAGAAGAGGGGTTCGGAACCGGGATCTGGTACCAACATAGCCAACCGTGCCTACGCAGTCGCTTGCGTGGAGAGCCCCACGAGCAACGCGAAGGCGCAGATGACCTGACCCGGGACTTGTTCTGGGGAAAGAAATGTCATCGAGCAGTCGTAAGGACAGCGCAAACACAAGCCCGTTCTCATACGCAATATCCGGGTGGTGAGCGATGACACGTCCCGCCATACTCGCCTCAGAAACGGGAGACCCACAATGAAAACGCAAAGCGAAAAAGCCGCCGAGTTTCAGGCCCTGCACGAAAGCGGATGCTTTGTCTTTCCGAACCCCTGGGATGTCGGGTCTGCCCGCATGCTTGCAGGGCTTGGTTTCCCTGCCCTCGCCACCACCAGCCAGGGCTTTGCCAACGCTATTGGCGTGCTCGACTATCAGATCACCCGCGAGATGAAGATGGAGCATTGCCGCCAGCTCTGCGCCAGCGTCAATCTGCCCATGGCAGCCGATCTTGAGAACGGTTATGGCCACCCGCCGGAAGACTGCGCTGAGACCATCCGACTCGCAGCAGAGGCCGGTCTTGTTGGCGGTTCAATCGAAGATTACGACCCCGAGAACGACGTCATTTATGCCCCTGACGCAGCGACCGAACGCGTCCGCGCAGCTGTTGAGGTCGCCAATGCGTTGCCCTTTCCTTTTCTCGTGACGGGCCGGGCGGAAAATTATCTCCATAATCAACCGGATCTCGCTGATACAATCAAACGACTTCAGGCCTATCAGGAAGCCGGCGCCCATGTGCTCTACGCCCCCTTTCTGCCAGACCTTGATGCGGTCAAATCCGTCCTTGCCGAGATTGACCACCCTCTGAATGTGCTCGGCCCCTCCCTCGCTAAGCACACAATTGAGGAGCTGGCAGACATCGGCGTCCGCCGCATCTCTCTCGGCTCAAGCCTGCATACCACCATTCTCGGCACGCTCGTGTCTGCCGCAGAAGAGCTTCAGGGCCCCGGCTCATACGGCTTTCTCAAAGGCATGCTCTCAGGTGCTCGCCGCGACGAACTCCTCGCCAAAGGCACCCCGGACTAAGGCCTGTGGATAGTGAGGGCGCATACTGTCGGACGAGATTCGGTGGAACTACCGCTCTGCCATGTGGCCATAATACAACGCATTCTCAAAAGGCGGCTACGCTCATTGAGAATGCGTTGCATAATTATTCTCAATGAGTCTAAGGACGCGGCTGATAATCATTCTCATTCAGAGGCCGTCCATGTTATTTTCCCACCCCCTCAAACTCAGCGCCAGTCTTATCCTCTCTACCGCGCTGACCAGTGTCGCATTGGCGGATGATGCTGCTGATGGTGAGCGGCGTCTGGATCCGATCGAGGTTGAAGGGACTTACCTCACCAATGAGAAATTCTCCGGTACCAAAACCCTGACTCCGATTATCAATGTACCTCAGTCACTTTCCGTGGTGTCAGCAGATCAGATTGCCGAACAAGGCTTCACCAATGTGGGCGATATTCTGCGCTATACGCCCGGCGCTTCAGTCGGCCAGGGCGAGGGCCATCGTGACCAGATCACCCTGCGCGGCCAGACCACAACCGCGGACTTTTTCATCGATGGCCTGCGCGATGACGTTCAATATTTCCGCCCGCTCTATAATATTGAACAGATCGAAATCCTGCGGGGTTCAAACGCGATGATTTTCGGTCGCGGCGGCGGTGGCGGTATCGTTAACCGGGTCACCAAACGCCCACAACTGGATGAGAGTATTCGCGGCGTCTCACTCAGCGCTGACACATTTGGCGAGCTTTCCGGCACGCTCGACTTCAACACGCCACTGACCGAAACCTCAGGCTTCCGCGTGAATGCTTTCGCCGAGGCGCTGAACAATCATCGAAACCAGTTTGACGGCAATCGCTTCGCGATCAACCCGACCTATCTGCAGGAACTCACCCCCGACACCGACCTGCTTTTCTCTTACGAATTCGTCGATGATGACCGTGTGGTGGATCGCGGTGTACCGTCCGAAAATGGCCGTCCGGTCGAGGGCTTTGAAAATTTCTTCTTCGGCAGCCCGTCTGAAAATCGCACCACCCTGCAGGCGCACATCCTGCGCGCGCGTCTCGACCATTCATTCACTGAAACCTTATCCGGTAATGCCACAATTCAATATGCTGACTATGACAAGCTCTATCAGAACCTTTACCCGGCCGGTATCGACACCAGTGCAGGCCTCGTCACGCTTGATGGATATAAAGACACAACCGAACGCCAGAACCTAATCTTTCAGGCAAACCTCATTGCCGAGGGATCTCTGGGCGGCACAGATCATGTCGTCCTTGTCGGTCTGGAATATGCCGATCAGGACACGACAAATGCCCGCAAAGACAATGTCTTTTCGGACACTCAGGACGACCAGACGACTATTGCCATCACCTCTCCGCTCGATATTCCGGCCTTCGCCTTCTCTGATCCGGTCCGTAACCGCGCCTCTGATGTTCAGGTGCTCTCCCTTTACGCGCAGGATCAGATCGACATTGGCGACCATTTCAAAGTCATTGCCGGCCTGCGCTTTGACCAGTTCGAGATTGACGTACAGGACTTCATCGCTGGCATGCCCTTCTCCCGGACCGATGAAGAGGTCTCTCCGCGACTTGGCCTGATTTACAAACCGGTTGACCATATCTCGGCCTATCTCAGCTATTCGAAATCCTTCCTGCCAAGATCTGGCGACCAGTTTCTGACCCTCAGCGCCTCTACCGAGGAACTTTCACCAGAGGCATTCGAGAACACAGAAATCGGCCTCAAATGGGATGTCGCGTCAGACCTCAGCCTCACAACCGCGCTGTTCCAGCTCGACCGCGACACCAGCCTCGCGACCGCTGATGCCGAGAACCGTTTCCTCGCTATCACCGAAACGAAAGGCTTCGAAATCCAGCTCAGCGGCAACCTTACCGAGCGTTGGACCGTGGACGCCGGCTATTCCTGGCTCAACAGCAAAATTGTTGGCGGCAGCGATGATGGCCGCGAAACCGGCCAGGTGCCAAAAAACATGTTCTCTATCTGGAACAGATATAACGCCACCGAAGCACTTTCGTTTGGACTTGGCCTCACTTATCAGGATGAGTTCTTCGTCAATTCCGGGAATGCCGTCACTATTCCCGACTACACTCGCGTGGACGCCGCCGCAATTTATGAGCTCGATAACGGCACGATTTTGCAGCTTAATATCGAAAATCTTTTCGACGAAGCCTACTTCCCGGATGCCCACTCGAACTCCAATATTTCGACCGGCGCCCCTCTGAATGCGCGTATCTCTGTCCGCACAAAATTCTGATCCAACCGTGTGCCGAATAGTGCAGCGCGGAGAATATGCCTGCGAGGAATAGTCGCGCTTCCAACCGTTCGCTTGACGCCTCACGCCCGAGCTATTAGCACCTGCAGCGAACGTTTGCTGGAAACCCGGACAAACGCACATAAATATAAGTTGGAAATCCATTCCAGCGGTGATCACGGAGAACGCCATGAAGGTCCTAGTCCCGGTCAAACGGGTGATCGACTATAATGTGAAGGCCCGCGTCAAGCCGGACCAGTCCGGTGTCGATCTTGCCAACGTCAAAATGTCCATGAACCCATTCGACGAAATCTCCGTCGAAGAAGCGGTTCGCCTGAAAGAAGCCGGCACAGCAACGGAAGTTGTGGTCGTATCTATCGGCCCGCAACAGGCGCAGGAAACCATCCGCACAGCCCTCGCTATGGGCGCGGATCGCGGCATTCTGATCAAGACCGACGAGATGCCTGAGCCACTCGGCATTGCCAAGCTTCTCAAAGCTGTCGTCGAAGAGGAAAGCCCTGAGCTGGTCATCCTCGGCAAGCAGGCCATTGATGACGATTCCAACCAGACCGGCCAGATGCTCGGCGCTCTGCTCGACTGGCCACAAGGCACATTCG
>CEPO01015426.1_pt1 | contig 47207 bp, 43 predicted proteins | sample 530481 | NCBI WGS metagenome assembly CEPO01 (sample SAMEA2620198, study PRJEB7988) | marine metagenome | biome: marine biome (ENVO:00000447); feature: surface water layer (ENVO:00002042); material: "saline water (ENVO:00002010), including plankton (ENVO:xxxxxxxx)" | depth 5 m
GGCATTGGCACATGATCTGGGACATCCGCCCTTCGGGCATGCCGGTGAAGATGAGCTGGACCTGTGTATGGAGGAATTTGGCGGGTTTGATCACAATGCGCAGACCCTGCGCGTCGTCACGCGTCTCGAGCAGCGTTATCCGACTTTTGATGGGCTGAATCTCTGTTTTGAGACACTGGAAGGTCTGGTGAAGCATAACGGTCCGCTGCTGTCGGAGACTAAACGCTTTTCGGATCTGCCTCAGGCGTTCAGAGACTTTCCCCATCTGGAAGCGCTGGAACTAGACAGTTATGCCGGTCCGGAGGCGCAGGTGGCCGCGCTGTCAGATGATATCGCCTATAACAATCATGATATTGATGATGGGCTGTCAGCCGGATTGTTTTCCATTGAAGATATCAAAGATGTGCCGTTGGTCGGCCGCGTGTTTACGCAGGTGCAGAAGGATTATCCATTGCTGGAGCGCGAGCGGGTGATTGCAGAAGCCGTGCGACGGCTGATCGGGATCTGGATCAATGACCTGACCTCGGAATCCAGTCATCGCGCGAACCGTCTGAAACCAAAATCCGTTGAGGATGTCCGCGCCTTGCGCGAGCCGCTGATCGCCTTTTCAGATCAGCTTGCCGATGAGATCAAAGAGTTGCGCCGTTTCCTGATGGAGCGGATGTATCGCCATTACAAGGTTAACCGGAAGCGCAGTCAGGCAAAGCGTATACTGAAAGAACTCTTTGCATTGTTCCTGAATGAGCCTGATACTTTGCCTCCACCCTGGTCGGAACAGGCCCAACAGGCCCCCAGGGATGGGCGTGCGCGTCTGATCTGCGATTATATTGCAGGCATGACGGATAACTTCGCAATCCAGGAGCACCGACGATTATTCAACCTTGATGCCATGATCTGAAAGATCGTTAGCGTCGCGTTAACAATCATTATGACATTCTTAATGCGAACAGAAGGAATCGCATCATGTCTGAGGCATATGAAAGTGATGGCGCACCAAAAGAGCGCTCGACCTATTCCGCTTTTGGCGACGAATATCGGGGCTTTGATGCGCGTGATGAGGATGGTGGCAGCAAGGGCGCATTAGTCCTGGCGCTTGCAGCTGGCGTTGTTCTGGTTTTTGGGACGGTCGTCTGGAACGCGTACCGTCAGGGCACCAAGGCAAGTCCGGAAGACGCCCCCGTGTTTGCGGCTGATGACACGCCTTACAAGCACCGACCACAGACTGCGAAGGCCAGCGAGCCTCAGTCCAAGGAGCGCATGTTTGAAGAAGGCAAGGCCCCAGACGAGAAGCTGATTCCGGCATCGGCCAGTACGCCTGATGGCAAGCCGCGGGATCTGCGTCCGGAAGCCGTCGTGCGACAAGATCCGCCTGAAAACACAGAGCGACGGGTTGCGGAAGCGCGCCCGACCCCGCCGATCGTGCGAGAAGAGCCAAAACCAACGCCGACGCCGACTGTCAGTCAGCCGCGTGAGCTACCACCTGCGGCGCCACAGACCGTGACGGGTCGGTTTGATCAGTCTGGCGACTATCTGGTTCAGGTGATGGCGCTTCGTGATCTGAACGCCACTCAGCGTGCATGGCTGCAGCTCAGCGAAGCATATTCGGATTTATTTTCCGGAGCTGAAATGGATATCCAGCGCGCGGACCTTGGTGCGAAAGGTATATTCTTTCGGCTGCGCGCATCTGCGTTTTCGACACGGGAAGACGCTGATGATTTTTGCTCCAAACTGAAGGGTCGCGGGCAATCCTGTATGGTTGTGGCGAGGTCTTAAAACATGAAGGCGTGTATTCTCAGCGTTTCAGGCCCCGATCTTACCGCTGAGGAAGCGGCGTTTTTGTCTGAAGCAAAGCCTTGGGCGATTATCGTCATGGGGCGGAGTTGTGTCTCAAAGGTTCAGCTGAAGAAGCTCGTCGAAGATATCTGGGAGGCCATTGGCCGCAAATGTCTGATCTTTATTGACCAGGAGGGCGGGCGTGTTGCCCGGCTGAAAGCCCCGGAATGGCCGGTGTTTCCACCAGCTGACACGTACCACAAACTCTATCAGGCCGATCAGGACACAGGCATTGAAGCCTGCCGTCTCGGTCATACGCTGATGGGGTTGGAGCTATCGTCGCTGGGCATTCATGCGGATTGTTCTCCGGTGGTGGATCTCACTATTCCAGGCGCGCATGACATCATCGGTGATCGCGCGTTTGGCGCGGATGCCGAAACCGTGGGGATTCTGACGAATGCAGCGCTTGAGGGCCTGACGGACGCAGGCGTGGCCGGTGTTATCAAGCATATTCCGGGACATGGTCGCGCGAAAGCGGACAGCCATGAGGAATTGCCGGTTGTAGCGGATGGTGAAGCTGAGCTGGCAGAGGACTTGCAGGCCTTTGGGGCAATCAAACAGGCTCCGATGGCAATGACCGCGCATATATTGTACCCAGCTTTTGACACCAAAGAGCCCGCCACGACGTCGGAATACGTGATTTCGCATGTCATTCGGGAGAGAATCGGCTTTGATGGTCTCTTGATGAGCGATGATTTGGGGATGAAGGCTCTTGGTGGGCCATTGTCGGAGCGGGCACAGCGCGCACTCAAGGCAGGCTGTGACGTCGTTCTGCATTGTGCCGGTTTCGAAAAAGACCGGTCTGTCATCCTCGATGAAATGATCGAAGTGGCGAATGCCACGCCTGAATTGACCGGTAAGGCGCTGGAACGCGCTCTGAGCGCTGAGAAAGCGAGCACGCACCGGAAAGAGTTCGATGTGGCAGCGATGCAGTCACGTTATGATGAGTTGATGTCGCAGGAGAGAGTGAACGTCTGATGGCCGCTGATGGGCTGATAACAGGTACCGGAAAGTTGGATTCGTCCGAATTCGACATCGATCAGGCTGAAGCCTTTCTGGTCGATGTTGATGGGTTTGAGGGACCGCTTCACCTGTTGCTTGCCATGGCCCGCCGTCAGAAAGTCGACATGCGTCGCGTGTCCATTCTCGAACTTGCTGAGCAATATCTGGTTTTCATTTCCGATGCGCGCGACAAGCGTATTGATCTCGCCGCAGACTATCTGCTCATGGCGGCGTGGCTGGCCTTTCTCAAATCGCGCCTTTTGCTGCCCAAGCCTGAGAAAGCGGACAAGGACGATGTCTCTGCTGATGATCTCGCTGCGCGTCTGGCGTTTCGGCTGCAGCGTCTGGATGCTATGCGCGAAGGGGCTGAATCCCTGATGGCGGGTGATCTGCTGGGGCGTGATGTTTTTGTCCGCGGCGAGCCAGAAAAACCAGTTGTCATCAAGCGTCCACAATACACAACGCGTCTGATTGATCTGATGGCGGCATTTTCGAAGATCCAGTCGCGAAAGACGCGCGAAAAGCCACATGAAGTGGTCAAACAGTATGTGTTGCCGCTGGAAAATGCACGGCTGACGATTGAAAAGGTATTACCTACGTTTGGGGATCGCTGGGCCAGCCTGAATGAGGTCGCGGAACAGAATCCGGCGGATATGGAGCAGGAGCTACCGACCAAGTGTAAGCTTGCGAGTATTTTTGCCGCTTCACTTGATCTAACAAAGGCCAGGAAGATTGATTTACGTCAGGATGGATACCGCATGCCGGTCTTCGTTCGTCAGATGGCGGAAAGTGATGGAGAAAGCCAGAATGGCTTCGAAAACTGAGGCTGAACGGCTGGAGGATATCCGATCAGCCGTCCAGCAGATGAGCTTTGTTTATAAAGGGCAGGAAAAGCGCGTTGAGGAAGGCCCGGCCGTCTCCACGCCGAAGCTGGAAACCGAAGCCGAAGCCCTGAGACGTGCAGAGGCAGTTCTGTTCGCGGCTGGAGAGCCCATGTCAGCGGAAGAAGTCGCGGCGTCTATGCCCTCAGGTGTCGATGCGTCCGAGATTCTCATGACGCTTCAGGAAGGCTATGCCAGCCGGGGCGTGAATCTTGTCGAAGTGGGAGGCCGGTGGCGCTTTCAGACTGCGCGGGATTTGTCATTCCTGTTTACGGAGTATCGCGAGGAAGACCGCAAACTTTCCGCTGCGGCGCTCGAAACTATGGCGATCATTGCATATTGCCAGCCCGTGACGCGCGCAGAAATCGAGGAAGTCCGCGGGGTCGCGGTCTCAAAAGGGACGCTGGATATTCTGCTTGAGTGCGGATGGGTGCGCCTGCGCGGTCGTCGAAGAACGCCCGGGCGGCCTGTCACCTATGGCACAACTGACGAATTTCTGGAGCATTTCGGTCTCGACAGCCTGGATACATTGCCCGGCAAGTCCGAATTTCAGGCGGCAGGTTTGTTGGAGAGCGGACTGCCTGTTGGCTTCGAAATGCCGAAACCTTCGCAATCTGATGATGATCTGGATGATATCTCAACAGAAGTTGATGATGAATCTGCTTCTTTTCACACAGATTATCTGGAAGAAGACGAGAGCTGACATCCTTTCCATTGTCGTGTCGGTTGTTCCTGCTTATTCTAAGGGGATGTAAAGGAGTGCTCTTATGAGTCCAGGATTATGGCAGCTATTGCTCGTGGTCGTTGTCGCGTTGCTTCTCTTTGGCGGCCGCGGAAAAATTTCTTCGATCATGGGTGACATGGCGAAAGGCATTCGGAGTTTTCGGTCCGGGTTGAAAGACGATGAAGAGGAAGAGGATAAAAAATCTCCTGAACCTCTCAACGTGACACCCGAAAAAGATAAAGTCTGAGTTCAGGCTTTAATTTCTGATGCTTCCTCAGTTCGGTATCTCCGAATTTCTTTTGATCGCTATTCTGGCGCTGATCGTGGTGGGTCCCAAGGACCTGCCATTGATGATGCGTCGGCTCGGGCAATGGGTCGGGCAGGCCAAACGCATGGCGAATGAGTTTCGCGGTGCGTTTGATGATATTGCACGGCAGGCAGAGCTCGATGAGCTTCGGAAGGAAATCGAGGATCTGAAAAAGAACAACTCGGTTGAACAGGCAATGGCTGAACTGAAAGAGACTGAAGATCAGATCAATGCGTCTGTTCTGAAGGAAGAAGCCAGCCAGAAAAAAGACACCAGCGCCGCATCCAAGGCAGAACCTAAAGAAGAATCGACGGGGACGGATTCGTCTGGGTCGGATGAGGATACATCTGACAAAAAGCCCGTCATGACCAGTGAGCCAAACGGTGAGCGATAACTCCTCCGGAACAACTGTCGACGATGATGAAGTCGAGGGCTCGAGTGCGCCGCTGCTCGAGCATCTGACGGAGCTTCGCGCGCGCCTTATCTGGGGGATTGCGTCACTGCTGGTCGCGGCGATTGTGTGTTTTCTTTTTGCTCAGCCGATTTACAATTTTCTGCTCCGGCCACTCGTTCATGTGGCTGAAGTCTCGCGCGGCGATACCGACTTCAATCTGATCTATACCGGTCCGATGGAAGTCTTTTTCGCACAGCTGAAGCTTTCCCTGTTTGCCGGTGTGTTTCTGGCCTTCCCATTCATCGCCTGGCAGATTTATGCCTTTGTGGCGCCGGGTCTCTATAAGAATGAACGTGGGGCATTCCTGCCGTTTCTGGTGGCGGCGCCTATGCTGTTCGTCATCGGCGGGACGTTTGTGTATCTCGTCATGTTGCCACTGATCGCGAATTTTTCTCTGAGTTTCGAGCAGGCTGGTGGAAATGGTATCGCGGAGATTGAATCGCAAATCCGGGTATCTGAGTATCTGTCACTCGTGATGGCGCTGATGCTGGCTTTTGGCCTCTCATTTCAGCTGCCTGTGATTGTGAGTCTGTTAGGCAAGGCCGATCTGATCTCGTCCGGGACGCTGAAAACAGGACGCAAGTATGCGCTGGTTGGTATTCTGGCTTTTGCCGCGTTTTTTACGCCTCCGGATATCATTTCCCAGATCATGTTGGCTGTGCCGGTGATGATTTTGTACGAAATTTCGATCTGGTGTGTCGTGCTGATTGAGCGCGCGCGTCTACGCGAAGAAGAAGAGCGTGACGCTGCGGAGTAGATTTCTTGCGCGCATCTGATTAAGCAGGCGCCACACAGAGTCTCTTTCTGCACACAGGTTTTGATCCATGCATGACATCCGTCTGATCCGCGAGGAACCGGATAAGTTTGATGAAGCGCTGCAGCGCCGTTTCTATCCGTTGCCAGAAGGCGGCGGGACCTGGTCCGCCGTTGTTCTGGATCTCGACGCGAAGGTTCGCGACGCTGTGGGCAGGAAACAGGAAGCCGAGCAGACCCGTAATCAGTCTTCGAAACTGATTGGCAAGGCGAAAGCCAGTGGAGATGAGGCCGAAGCTCAGAGGCTGATGGCAGCCGTTGCTGAGGCGAAAGCGACCATCGAAGCGGCCGGTGAAGAAGAAGCTGACGCGCAAGCTACGCGTGATGATCTGCTCGCGCGTTTCCCGAATGCACCTTATGACGACGTTCCACTCGGCGAAGGCGAAGCCGAGAATGTTGAAATCCGTCGCTGGGGTGACCCTGTAGAGCTTGGCTTTGAGGCAAAATCTCATGATGTCCTCGGCGAGAGCCTTTCGGTGGGTAATGCCGGGGCGCAAATGGATTTCGAAGCAGCTGTGGCGATGTCCGGATCGCGATTTGTGGCGCTGAAAGGCCCGCTGGCGCGACTCGAACGGGCGCTGTCTGCCTTTATGCTTGACCTACAGACCCAGGAACATGGCTACACGGAAGTCAGCCCGCCTTTGCTTGTTCAGGACCGTGCTCTGTTCGGAACAGGACAATTACCAAAGTTTGGTGAGGAATTGTTTCTCACCACGGCCGGGCATTATCTGATCCCGACGGCTGAGGTTTCGCTGACCAATCTCGTACGCGAGACGATTCTGGATGAAACACAGCTGCCTTTGCGGATGACGGCTCACACGCCATGTTTCCGGTCAGAGGCTGGGAGCGCCGGTCGGGACACCAAAGGCATGATCCGCCTTCATCAGTTCAACAAGGTTGAATTGGTCTCGATCACACGTCCTGAGGAAAGCGACGATGAACTCGAGCGCATGACAGGCTGCGCCGAAACCGTGCTTCAAAAGCTTGGTCTTGCCTATCGCGTGATGAAGCTTTCGTCTGGTGATATGGGTGCCGGGGCGCGCAGGACTTATGATCTGGAAGTCTGGCTTCCGAGCCAGAACACCTATCGTGAAATTTCTTCGTGCTCGACCTGTGGTGATTTCCAGGCGCGCCGGATGGATGCCAAATTCCGACGCAAAGATGCGAAAAAGCCTGAGTTTGTTCACACGCTGAACGGATCGGGTCTGGCGGTCGGCAGAACGCTGGTCGCTGTGATCGAGAATTATCAGCTCGAGAATGGTGACATTGCGATCCCTGAGGTTCTGCAGCCTTACATGGGCGGATCAGATAAGATCACGACGGTAAGCTGATGCGGATTCTTCTGACGAATGATGACGGCATTCATGCCGAAGGTCTCGACGTGCTCGAGGATATCGCACGGCACTTTTCAGACGATATCTGGGTTATCGCGCCTGAGGTTGAGCAGTCGGGAAAGTCGCGGGCTGTGACGCTGACCGAACCGGTGCGGGTGCGTCAGATGGACGAAAAGAAGTTCGCTGTGCGCGGGACGCCGACAGACTGTGTGATGATCGCGGTTCTGGAGCTGATGAAAGACAATCTGCCCGATCTTGTGCTGTCTGGCGTCAATCGTGGTCAGAACATCGCCGAAGACACAACTTATTCGGGAACGGTTGCAGGCGCCATGTGCGGCATGCAGCATGGCGTGCGCTCAATTGCGCTAAGCCAATCTCGTGGGTTTCAATTTCCCGGTTCTCTGCCTTGGGATACCGCGCGACATTGGGGCAAGAAAGTTCTGGGACCGCTTCTGGAGACGAGCTGGCCGGACGATGTGATTATGAATGTCAATTTTCCGGACCGGGCGATTGATGAGGTGACCGGGGTTGAGGTCACGCGCCAGGGCTTTCGGGATGAAAATATCATCCGGGCTGAACAGCGCGAAGACCTGCGAGGGGACACCTATTTCTGGATCGGCTATCGTGGAAAGCTGTCTGACCCGCCACAAGGCACTGATCTGAAGGCGATTTATGAGGGCAGGGTGTCGGTGAGTCCGTTACATGTAGACCTGACCCATGAAGACACATTACAGTCATTCAAATCTGACCTGGCTGGTGTGTGGGAGAAATGATTGAGCTCAGAGAATGAGGAACGCGATCCGTTTCAGATGATGCGGCTCATTCTTGAGCTGCGTCAGACGGGAATCACGGATACATTTCTTCTGAATGCGATTGAGAGTCTTCCTCGTCACGAGTTCATCCCGGAAGAATTGGGAGAGTTCGCCTATGATGACGTGGCGCTGCCAATTGCCTGTGGACAGACTATAACGCGCCCATCGACTGTTGCGGGCATGGTCTACGCACTCGAGCTTGGCGAAATGAGGGCGTATACGGTTCTCGAAATCGGGACCGGAAGTGGATTTCTGACCGCCCTGACATCCAAGCTCGCCAGACGGGTTTACACGGTTGATCGATATCGGACGCTGATCGAAAGCGCGCGTCAAAGGTTCGAAGCCTTGAGGATCACCAACATCGTTTCACAATGCTCGGATGGAGCGCTTGGTTGGAGCGCGACAGCGCCATTCGACCGGATCGTTTCAACCTGCGCAGTCGAGACGATACCTAAAGTCTGGCTGGATCAGCTGAAGCCAGATGGAATCATGGTGATTCCGGTGGGGACGAATGAGGATCAGTTCGTCAAAAAAATCATCAAAAAGGCCGATGGATCCCTGCAGGAAGAGAGCCTGGCTCCTTCGAAGTTTCTGCATCTTGCCGATGGTGTTGCAAAAGAACTCTAATTTCCTTTGCAAGCTTGTTTGCAAAGTGTTCGTCTCCCAAGTATAGCTCCGCGTTCAAACTCTTGGAAACGGGCTTCAAATGCAAGAATCTATGTTGATCACCGCTGCGGCGGCTGGCGGTTCAAACATCATCACCGGTCTCATCCTGCCGTTTGGTGCGATGGCCGCGATTATGTATTTCCTTCTCATCCGCCCTCAGCAGCAACAGCGGAAACGTCACCGCGAAATGCTGGAAAACCTCAAGAAGAACGACATGGTCGTTACCTCTGGCGGTTTGCTCGGCAAAGTGACCCAATTGGGCGACGATGAAGTGCGTCTCAATCTCGGCGACACTGAGGTGCGAATTCTGCGGTCCATGGTTGTGGATGTCCGCAACAAAGATGGTTCTGTGAAGACTGAAGAGAAAAAATCCTAAGGGCGAACCATGCTACAGTTTCCGGCCTGGAAAGTTGCGCTCATTGCGATCACCATTCTTTGGGGCGCAATGCTCGCCTTGCCAAATATGCTGTCTGAGGGCCAACGGGAGATGATCCCAGGCCCTTTACCGAGTTCCCCTGCGAAACTCGGGCTTGATCTCCAGGGCGGTGTTTCGCTGCTATTGTCGGTCGACTCCGACAAGTCAGTGAACAAACAGCTGAATGATCTCTTGCGGGATGTCCGGTCACGTCTTCAATCGACACGGGGCGACGATCGTATCGCTTATTCCGGGCTCCGCGTGGAATCAAATGCAGTCCGCTTCAAGCCTCGCGCTCAGGATATGATCGATCCGGCCGTTGAGCTTCTTTGCGGTCTGAACACCACATTGGGCGGGCCGCTGGCATCCCCGTCGATCCGGGTCGCGCAGATCGCTGGCGGCGAAGTTGAAGTTCGCTTCACGCCACAGCGCATTGAAACAATCCGGAATGACGCAACACGGCAGACCATTGCCAAGCTCGGACCTCGCCTTGACCCGAACGGGATTGGCGAGATATCGGTCCAGGCCCAGGGCGAAACGGATATTATTGTGGAAGCGCCGGGTGAGAGTGATCCGGAGCGGCTCAAGCGTATTATCGAGCAGCCGGGTGAGCTGACCTTCAATCTGGTTGAAGACAATCCGACCATCGTGAATGAGGCCTTCCGGACGGGACGTGTCCGGGCGGGTTATCAGATGATCGATTCGGTGACTGGTGAGCAGCTTCTTGTCGAAGCGAACCCGATCATTGAAGGCGATATGGTGCGCTCAGCAAGCCAAGGGTTCCACCCTGAGAACAACACACCGATTGTCAATTTTACCTTCAACACGCGCGGCGCGAAGCTTTTCGGTGATGCGACGGCCGCCAACCGGGGTAAGCGATTTGCCATCATTCTGGATGGTGTGTCTCAGTCTGCGCCACGAATTAATGCGGCGATTCTGGGTGGCTCGGGTTTCATTGAGGGTAGCTTTACGGTCGACTCTGCCAAAGAACTCGCAACCATTATTCAGGCCGGTGCTCTGCCTGCCGATGTGAGGGTTGAATCTGAACGTCTGGTTGGTCCGACATTGGGTCAGGACTCGATTGAAGCCGGTACGATGGCCTCGTTGATTGGTCTGGTCCTTGTCGCGATCTTCATGGTGATCGCTTATGGATTGTTCGGTGGTTTTGCCGTCGGCTCATTGTTCGCTAACATCATTCTGATCTTCGGGTTATTGTCCGGCCTGGGGGCAACGCTGACACTGCCGGGTATTGCCGGTATCATCCTGACCATTGGTATGGCGGTCGATGCGAACGTCCTTGTGTTCGAGCGGATCCGTGAGGAGCAGAAAAACGGTCGTTCGCCGCTTTCTGCGGTCGAGTCCGGCTATAAACAGGCCTTTTCGACCATTCTTGACGCGAATATTACGACACTGCTGGCAGCGATCACGTTGTATCTGTTGGGATCGGGGCCAGTGAAGGGGTTTGCCGTCACGCTTGCGATCGGTATCTTCACCTCTGTTTTCACGGCCTTCGTTGTGACGCGTTGGTTCACGGTTAGCTGGTTGCGCATGGCGCGGCCAAAGAAACTGCCGATCTAGGAGACCCTGCTATGCTTATCAAACGTCTTCCGGTCGAGACCAAAGTCAATTTCATGTCCGTGCGATATTTCGCCTTCGCACTCTCTGCGATTGCGCTTGTGGCGTCGATTGTTCTTGTCCCGCTTAAAGGGCTTAATTTCGGTATCGACTTTGCCGGCGGCCTGTTGGTGGAAATCACTCAGCCAGAGGGCGTCGAGGTTGGTGATGTTAGGGATTTGGCGACCGAGATTGGTCTGGAGGGGGTACAGGCAACGTCTGCCTCAAGTACCGGCACCGAACGACACGAAACCTTCGTGATCCGGGCGTCACTGCCCGAAGTGGAAGAAGTTGCCGAAGGAACTGCTGAAGAGGCTGAGTCTGATGGTGCAGTCGTCGACATGGACGAGACGCAGCGCCTGATTGAAGCGCTTGAAGCCGCCTATCCGATCGGTGATGCTGAGGATCCGAACTGGGAAATTCTGCGTCGTGAGACAGTCGGGCCGAAAGTGTCTGGAGAACTCCTGAGAAATGGTGTTCTGGCGCTGGTTGTCTCGCTTGTCTTCATGCTGAGCTATATCTGGTTCCGCTTCCAGGCTGTGTTTTCAATTGGGGCCGTGATGGCGCTGGTTCATGACGTGGTTCTGACCATCGGTGTTTTCTCACTTCTGCAAATTACATTCGATCTGACGACCATCGCTGCGCTTCTGACGATTATCGGTTACTCAATGAACGACACGGTTGTTGTGTATGACCGCGTTCGTGAGGAATTGCGCCGGTATAAGAAGATGAAGCTGGTTGATGTCATCAATCTGTCGCTGAACCGGACACTTACGCGGACGACTCTGACGTCTGGCACCACATTGCTGGCTCTGATCTCGATCTACGTTCTGGGTGGTGAAGTCCTACGCGGGTTCTCATTCGCACTGATCTGGGGTGTGATTATCGGTACTTACTCGTCGATCTTCATCGCGTCTGCGCTCCTGCTCCACACAGGACTGAAAAGAGAGCCGGATAAGGTGAAAAGCGCGGAAGAAGCGTTCAGTTAATCTCAACTCTCATCGTCATGATGCAAAACATTAGAAAACCCCGGCAATCGCTTGCCGGGGTTTGGATTTTTGTCGCTGTGTGTGCGACTTAAGAGGCGTCTGTGAGGTTCTGGTTTGCGAAATCCCAGTTCACGAGCTCACCAAGGAAGGTCTCGATGTATTTCGGACGCGCATTCTGGAAATCCAGATAGTAAGCGTGTTCCCAGACATCCATGGTCAGCAGCGGCGTCACGCCGTCTTCTGTCAGAGGTGTTTCAGCGTTTGGTGTTTTGCGAACAGCAAGTTTGCCGTCTTTATCCAGCACCAGCCATGCCCAGCCAGAACCGAACTGCGTCGCGCCAGCCGTAGAGAAGGCTTCTTTGAAGGCATCATAAGACCCGAAATCGCGATCAATCATTTCAGCGATTTTGCCGGTCGGCGCGCCACCGCCAGCTGGTTTCATGGAGTGCCAATAAAATGTATGGTTCCAGACCTGAGCGGCGTTATTGAAAACTCCGGCTTTGGAGGCGTCGCCTGCGGCGTCCATAATGACTTCTTCGAGAGACGCATCGGCCATCGGGCCGCCCTCAATCATTTTATTGAGATTGGTGACATACGCCTGATGGTGCTTGCCATAATGGAAGTTCAGTGTCTCTTCGGAAATATGTGGTTGAAGGGCATCGCGTGAATAGGGAAGGCTTGGTAGATCAAAAGCCATGAATAACTCCTCGTTAGTATGTCCATTAGGCGCAAGCACGTGTGTGCCCCCGCTATATTGTATGCATCATGTCTGACACCAAGCATTTCAGTCGAGAAAATTTGATCCGCGCACAAAGTCTTGCCAAACAACACCATGAACCGCTTTGGCTAGGGAGCCGGTTCCTCGATGCGGCATTCCGCCGTCAGGTTGAGGCCGTTCTGGCGCTCGATGGCGAGTTGTTGCGTATTGCATCAATGGTCACTGAGCCGGCCATCGGACAAATTCGCTATCAATGGTGGCTCGATCAGTTGGATCGGGTGGAGCAGTCGCCTGAAGCAGAATTGCCGGGTGATGCGTTTTTGTTGTCGCTGATTTGTCTGCCGGATGAAAAGGGTGGCCTCATCAGGCACGTACGGGCGTTGATCGATGCGAGAGAGGGCGTGTTTCTGTCCGAACTGGACAAGGCCGCCGGGCATGAAAGGCTTTTTCATGTGTTGTTATCGGTTGTGAAGCCTGAGTTTTCATCCGGTGACTTATCCCATCAACTTGGTTCGCTCTATTCTTTGACAGATGGCGCGTCTGCATCGTCTGAAACATTGAAAGCGCTTGCTGAGGATCTGGCGCACCTGCCGGAAGACATCTGGCCCATTGTCTGTGTTTTCGCGCTGATCCCTGAATGGGCGAGACAGAGACAAACCTCTCCCATCCGAAAACGCTGGATCATCTGGAAAAGTTTTGTCTCTGGCGAAAAATCGCTCGGCAAAAAGCTGGTCAGACTTGCCAGGAACTGGGGTTAGCCAACCGGGGCCTCAGTCCTTGAACTGGCTAGCCAGTCTTCTAGGTCGCGCAAGGCACGACGCGACATTTCAAGCTTGCGGGCTTTGCCCTTTTCTTTGCCGCGTAGTCGCTTGCCATCTTCCGAACGTGTCGGATTGGTTTCGAGGGCTGGGAAAAGACCGAAATTCACATTCATAGGCTGGAACGTGCCACCGGCCGCGAGATGCCCGCCTGTTATGTGCTCCAGCAGTGCACCTAGTGCAGTTGTCGGTGGTGGTGGGGTGATCGGACGCCCCAGGCGCTCATAAGCAGCAAAGCGGCCCGCAAGCAGACCCATGGCCTGACTTTCGACATAACCTTCAACGCCTGTCACCTGACCTGCAAATCGCAATCGAGGCAGTTTCTGCAGGCGGAGTTGTTTGTCGAGGAGTTTCGGAGAATTGAGGAAGGTGTTGCGGTGAATGCCGCCTAACCGGTGGAAGACTGCGTTCTCCAGCCCTGGAATGGTTCTGAAGATTTCTGACTGGGCTCCGTATTTCAGCTTGGTCTGGAAACCGACCATATTCCAAAGGGTGCCCAGGGCATTATCCTGCCGGAGCTGGATAATGGCGTGGGGTTTGACGTCCGGGTCACGTGGATTTGTCAGTCCGACTGGTTTCAGCGGTCCAAACCGAAGCGTCTCACGTCCGCGCTCAGCCATGACTTCAATCGGAAGACATCCTTCAAAATAAGGTGTGTCTTTCTCCCAATTTTTGAATTCCGTTTTTTCGCCTTCGAGCAGTGCGTCAATGAACGCGTTATACTGCGCTTCTGTCATCGGGCAGTTGATATAGGCTGCCGTGTCGCCCTGCGGACCGGGTTTGTCATATCTCGACTGGCGCCAGGCCACATCCATATTGATGGACTCAAATTCGATGATCGGCGCGATGGCATCGAAGAAGGCCAGATCGTCTTCATCGGTCAGTGAACCAATTGCATGAGCGAGCGCGTCCGACGTCAACGGCCCGGTTGCGATGATGACGGAGGACCAGTCTTCCGGCGGAATATCCGGCACCTCTTCGCGGCGGATTTCAACAAGCGGATGGGCAGCCAGTCTGTCCGTAACCGCCGCTGAAAAGCCATCACGGTCAACGGCAAGGGCAGATCCTGCGGGCACCTGATGTTCGGCAGCGGTCCGGATCAGCAGGCCGTCACAGCGGCGCATCTCTTCGTGAAGCAGGCCGACGGCATTGTATTCGTGATCATCAGACCGGAATGAGTTCGAGCAGACCAGCTCAGCGAGATGGTCCGTCTGATGCGCTGGCGTGCCTTTGACGCCGCGCATTTCGTGAAGAATAACGGGCACACCGAGTGATGCTGCCTGCCAGGCGGCCTCACTGCCAGCCATGCCGCCGCCAATAATGTGGATAGGTTCAATTGTCATCGGGCCAAGTTGGGGAATCTGACCTGAAGGTCAACTGTCAAATATCGACCGATGTGACCGATTTGTGAGATCGGACGGCTTGTCTGGTCCAGTTATAGAGTTCAAGTCCCGGCCAGATCATCAGCTTGAAGAAATTGTGATTGGGTGAGCCTTCAAAGCCGAGTGGCACATTGCAAGGTCCGGGCACGCGATAGGTGCCGAACAGAACATCCCAGAACGAAAACATATTGCCGTAATTTGTATTGTGTGCGGCTGGGTCGACGGCATGGTGCCATTGATGAAACCGGGGGGTCGCAAAGATTTTGACCAGCGGCCCAAGATGAATGTCGGCGTCAATGTGCACAAATCGATTGTAATAGGAATAGAGCAGGGCAAGCGCCGCAGATCCAACGCCTGGGAGGCCGAGCCAACTCAGTAGCAGCGTGTAGGTTGCCGTCATCATAAGAGATTCAATGACGTGTATACGCATGGATGTGGTGTGATTCATGTCCGGGTCAGAGTGGTGAACCGCATGGATCGACCAGAAGCCGCGCTGATGCAGAAGACGATGCAGCCAGTAGTCGCAGAAATCATGCGTTATCACCGCAAGAATGACGATCAGAGCCAGCGGCGCAAACGACCAGAACTCCACCGGAATATGGGGGATACCGAGCGCTTCATAGCCGGAGCGAAAGCCCTCATTTAGAATGTAAACCACCGGAGCGATCATCATGTGCGTGACGCTCATCGCCAGATTTGTGAAACCACTGGTTTTTACGCCGCGGCTCCATTTGAGTGCCGCAAACCCTTTTTTCCAAACTGCGATCGCGGTCGAAAAGCAGAAAGGCAGAAGGTAAAACAGAATAGATGTGACCAGAACGTATTGGAACATGACCCGACTCCGTTTCGGGAGTATCTGCGCTCTTGGTTTCGATTGGTTCTGCGAATTCGATTGAATTTGATCGATTGGCGCGCCAATTGAAGCGTCAGTGAATTACCTTTAGGACGATCTCATGTCTCAACCCGGGAAGTTACCTATTTTGCAGGCGGCGAAGTATACTTGGCGCTTTACAGCGTCAGCGCTTCTTCCAACGCTTCCCGCCTATCTGGTTCGGGCACTCGTTTCGGCTGCGGCGGCAGCCGCGGCATTTTCTACGTTAAACGGTGGTGTACTTCCGCTCGATCTGATCGGTATGATTTTGAGTTTTGCCATCACCATGTCCTGTGTGGCGCTGACGCTCCGGCTTGCTTTGAATGGCGAGTTGTCTGGTCCGATCGGTCTGCAATTGTCCGCTGATGAATTCAGGCTTGGTCTCGCGCATTTGATCTATATTGCGTTGATTATGTTTCTTGGCTTCATCGCTCTGGTGTTGGTGTTTATCATTCTGACGCCTGTCCTGGCCGTACTCCTGCCCGACACTGCGGCGGCCGCGGATGACCCTGAGGCCTATCGTCAGATTGTTGAAGTCTTTTTTACTCAGACATTTTCGGGTGTTCTTTTGTCCGTGCTCTTTCTCGTTCTGGTCTCTTTGCCCTTGCTTTATTTGACTGCCCGCCTGATTGCATTTCCGGCCGCGACGTTGCAGCGCCAGAAAATCATGTTGTTCGAGACCTGGGGCTGGACCAAGGGGCATGTCATGCCGGTGATCGCCGCCATGTTGCTTGCGCTGGCTCCGCTTTGGTGTGTTTCAATGTTGGGTGTCTGGCTTGGCAGCCAGGTGACGGGAATTCCGATGTTTCCGGGGAATATTGCTGAGGCAGAAAGTGTGCTGACCCCGATGCTGGGCTTTGTGTTTGGCCTGATCACCGGCGTGTTCAGCATACCCTTCACAATCGCATCTGCGGGTCTGGCGGCCTTTATGTATCAGGGGTTCAATCCGGACGCAGAGCGCAATTAGACCTGTTTCTTACGGACGCTCCAGATGAAGCCGTCATACCAGTAATGCATGATCGTGACGGTGACGATCAGCGCGAAGACCATGTCCCAATCGGGTGAGGCGAAGAACTCCCAGACGCCATAAGCAAGCGTTGGCAGGAACAGGATGGCACAGATCAGCCAGGGTCTCAGAACCGATGGCAAGCGATCCACCCGGAAGGTCGCTGACAATGACTTGCCTTCGCGTGCGTACAGAATACCGAAATACTGAATGGCATGGAATAGATTCATTGCGGCGAATGCGATGGCGGCCGGGTTGAAGCCCCAGGCAATGACGGAGGCGACCGCGGTCGAGGCCATCAGAAGCACTTTCTGCGGGCTGACCTTGTATCCCTGTCGCGAGAGCCGCCAGTAACCGATGAAATAGATCGCGACGCAGACGGCGCAGATGATAATGGTGATCCAGCGAACCAGACCCGCATGCGCTATGATCTCAGACGGAACTGAACTCAGCGCGTAAAAGCCGAGGTCTTCAAAACTGTGCAAATTGTCGAGATGGAAACCGAGCGTCACGCCAGCGCCAATTGGGCCAGCGTAAAGCACGAGATTCATCATGGAGTCGAGCAGCCGCCCGGCCTTGGCATCATTCCCGAGGCGCGAGTCATAAATCCGGGACAGGCCGAAATTCTGCATTGCGCCGTGATAGACGTCCCAGACGACGGCGATGACGGTGACTATGACCAGGAGCCACATGCTGCTGGCCAGAGCGATGAAGACCAGCGCAGGGACAACCGTGAAACGGATCGGCCACTGGCGAAAGACGGTCTGGTTGACGTGGCTTCGGAAGACCACGGCGAGCAAATGTGCGGTTGTCAGAACACCTGCGAGGAAGCTGAGAACACCGTGTTCATAGTTGAACCAGGCGTTGGTATACCAAAGCGACGTATCCGACAGCGCCCAGAGGCCAAGCACACACCAAAGCGGCGTGAGATAGAACAACACCGCATCCCAGATGGGGCCGAGGATGCTTTTTTTCTTGTCGAACAGAGGCGTCAACCAGCCTGACAAGGTTGACTGAAACCCCGTCGATTGAGCGTGTCCATCGGTGTCGATTAAAGCCATTCTGCCCTCACTTCGTCAGGCGAAGTAGAGCAGAATGAGTTTAATTTCGGCTTAGTTCACTCGGTTCAATTTGTCAGTCTGATACAGAGCTTTTGCTTTTCCTTTTGTCCGAACCAGCTGGTTTCGCTTTTTCCTGAGCTGCCGCGCTTCGTTGAGCTTTTGCGCGATTGGCGCGTCTTTCGTCCTGCCGTTCGAAGGTTTCCTTGAGGAAACGCCCGGTCCAGCTGCGCTCGACCTTTACAACGTCTTCCGGAGTTCCTGCAGCCACAAGCTCGCCGCCGCCATCGCCACCTTCAGGTCCGAGATCGAGGATCCAGTCCGCTGTCTTGATGACATCCAGATTGTGCTCGATCACAACGACGGTGTTTCCGTTGTCGACAAGTTCATGCAGCACTTCGAGCAGTTTACGAACATCTTCGAAGTGCAGACCCGTGGTCGGTTCATCAAGAATGTAGAGCGTGCGACCTGTGGCGCGCTTGGAGAGTTCCTTTGCCAGTTTGACGCGCTGCGCCTCACCGCCGGAGAGCGTGTTCGCCTGTTGGCCAACTTTCAGATAAGACAGCCCAACACGGTTCAGCGTCTCCATCTTGTTTCGAATGCTTGGAACGGCTGAGAAAAAGCCTTCCGCTTCTTCGACGGTCATATCGAGCACGTCAGAGATCGATTTGCCTTTGTAGAGGACTTCCAGCGTCTCGCGGTTATAGCGTTTGCCTTTACAGACATCGCAGGTGACATAGACATCTGGCAGGAAGTGCATCTCGATCTTGATGACGCCATCGCCCTGGCAGGCTTCGCAACGGCCTCCCTTCACATTGAAGGAGAAGCGGCCCGGTTTGTAGCCGCGTTGCTTGGCTTCGGGCAGGCCGGCAAACCAATCCCGGATCGGACCGAACGCACCGGTATAGGTGGCGGGGTTTGAGCGCGGGGTACGTCCAATCGGAGATTGGTCGATATCGATCACCTTGTCGAGATGCTGAAGGCCTTCAATGCCTTCATGCGGCGCAGGGATTGTCTGGGCTTTCATAAGCTTGCGAGACAAGGCTTTTTGCAGCGTTTCGATAATGAGGGTCGACTTGCCGCCGCCTGATACGCCCGTTACGCAAGTGAAGGTTGCAAGCGGAATATCGACGGAAACATTCTTGAGATTGTTTCCGGTCGCGCCTTTCAGTGTGATGGATTTGGTTTTTTTGGTCCAGCGACGTCTTTCAGGAATGGCGATTTCCCGGGCACCGGACAAATACTGCCCGGTGAGACTGTCCGGGTGTTCGATAACTTCCTTCGGTGTTCCCTCCGCCACAATCTGTCCGCCATGTATGCCGGCAGCAGGACCCATATCAATGACATGGTCAGCGGTCAGGATAGCGTCTTCATCGTGTTCCACCACGATGACGGAGTTGCCGATGTCGCGGAGGCGCTTCAGTGTGCCGAGCAGGCGTTCATTATCCCGTTGGTGAAGGCCGATACTGGGCTCGTCCAACACATAAAGAACGCCCGTCAGGCCGGAGCCGATCTGGCTGGCCAGGCGAATGCGCTGGCTTTCGCCGCCAGAGAGTGTGCCGGAAGACCGCGAGAGGTTGAGATATTCAAGGCCGACATCATTCAGGAAGTTCAGACGATCATTGATCTCTTTGAGGATGCGGGAGGCAATCTCGATTTTCTGCTTGGTCAGATGCTGTTCGACCTGACCGAACCAGTCGAACGCGTCACGAATTGAGAAGCCAGTGGTATCGGAAATGTCGAGGCCACCGATTTTGACAGCGAGGGCTTCCGGTTTCAGACGCTTACCATTGCAGGCCGGGCAGGGTTGAGCGGACTGAAACTTCGCGATTTCCTCGCGCACCCAATTGCTGTCAGTCTCTCGCCAGCGCCGGTCCAGATTTGGAATGACGCCTTCAAACGCTTTTTTGACCTCATAGCGGCGCAGGCCATCATCATAAACGAACTGGACCTCTTTTCCGTCTGTCCCCATCAGAATGATATTCTGAACGGTATCGGGAAGATCGGTCCACTTGGTCGACATGCTGAAATCAAACGCCTTGGCGAGGGCTTGCAATGTTTGGGTCTGATAGGGAGAGGTCGACTTGGCCCAGGGGGCAATTGCGCCGTCATCCAGACTTTTGTCCCGTTCTGGAATGACCAGATCGGCGTCAATCTTCAACTGTTCGCCCAGGCCATCGCACGTCGGACAGGCGCCGAACGGATTATTGAACGAGAACAGGCGAGGTTCGATTTCCGGAATAGTGAAGCCTGAGACCGGGCAGGCAAAATTTGCCGAAAACAGAATGCGATCCGGGGCCTTGCCGTCTTCTGCGTCAGCATATTCTGCAACGGCAATTCCATTTGCGAGGTCGAGGGCTGCCTCAAAGCTCTCCGCGAGGCGCTGTTCCATACCGTCTCGAACCACGATCCGGTCAACGACCACATCGATGTCGTGCTTGTATTTTTTGTCGAGCGTTGGTGGATCTTCGAGGTCGTAGAATTCACCATCGACTTTGACTCGCTGATAGCCCTTTTTCAGAAGCTCGGCGAACTCCTTGCGGTATTCGCCTTTCCGTCCACGCACCATGGGGGCCAGCAAATAGAGTCGCGTTCCCTCTTCCAGCCCGAGCGTTCTGTCGACCATCTGGCTGACAGTCTGGCTTTCGATCGGCAGACCCGTCGCGGGCGAATAGGGCGTTCCGACGCGCGCCCAGAGGAGGCGCATATAGTCATAGATTTCGGTGACGGTGCCGACCGTCGATCTGGGGTTACGGCTGGTGGTCTTTTGTTCGATAGAGATCGCGGGCGAGAGACCTTCAATGCTTTCCACATCAGGTTTCTGCATGAGTTCGAGAAACTGACGCGCATAGGCCGACAGGCTTTCGACATAGCGCCGCTGGCCTTCTGCGTAGATGGTATCAAACGCAAGCGAGGATTTTCCCGAGCCGGACAGGCCCGTCATCACAACCAGCTTGCCGCGCGGAATATCCACATTGATGTTTTTGAGATTGTGTTCCTTCGCTCCGCGAACGCGGATTTCGGTTAACTCACTCATCTTGTACTTCTGCCGTTCTGGAGGAAACTGAAACTAATACACATCGACTCGTTCTTGACATACAGAACAAAAAAGGAACATTTATCAAGTTCGGTGAGTTGCTGCCAGAAATTTGCAAGCCGGACTCGTGTTCCCCTCGCAATTTCGGTTAACGATACTGTTTTGGATTCGGATGTCAGAAAGGACAGACGCTATGGCTGGTTCGGTAAATAAAGTCATTCTGGTGGGGAACCTCGGACGTGACCCGGAAATACGATCCATGCCGAGTGGCGGATCAATCGCCAATCTGAGCGTGGCGACGTCTGAAAGCTGGCGTGACCGGAATTCGGGTGAGCGTAAGGAAAAGACAGAATGGCACCGGGTGGTCATTTTCTCTGAAGGCCTTGTGAAAATTGCTGAGCAGTATCTGCGCAAGGGATCTACGGTTTATATTGAAGGCCAGCTGGAAACCCGCAAATGGCAGGACCAGAACGGCCAGGACAAATATTCAACTGAAGTGGTGCTCCGGAATTTCAACTCTACTCTGACCATGTTGGGTGGCCGTGACAGTCAGGGCGGCGGTGGCGGCCGCATGGATGATGGCGGTTATGGCGCGCCTCGGAAGATGGAAGGTCCGAAGCAGGACTTTTCACAGGATATGGATGACGAGATCCCGTTCTAGACCTGGCTGGCATGCTTTGCCATCTCGGTTGGGAATGCTAGTGTCTTTGTCCACTCATTGAGTCGCCTCAACGGCGGCATCCTCCTGCTTTAGAGAATAGTTTTGTCGTCAGAAAACGATACACCAGAAGAAAAGCCGGAAGACGGCGTTGATCCGGTTACAATCGAAAATGAGCTGAAGAGATCCTATCTCGACTATGCCATGAGCGTGATCGTCAGCCGGGCGCTGCCGGATGTACGCGATGGCCTGAAACCGGTTCATCGGCGCATTCTCTATGCCATGCAGGTTGGTGGGTATCGATCAGACAAGCCCTATTTCAAATCGGCGCGTGTCGTTGGCGATGTGATCGGTAAATACCACCCGCACGGCGACAGCGCGGTGTATGATGCGCTTGTTCGGATGACGCAGCCCTTTTCCATGGGGCTGCCACTGGTCGACGGGCAAGGAAATTTCGGGTCGATCGACAACGATCCGCCGGCGGCGATGCGTTATACGGAGTGTCGCCTCGCCAAGACGGCTAACTATCTGCTGACGGATTACGACAAAGATACGGTCGATTTTCAGGACAATTATGACGGCAAGGAACAAGAACCGATTGTTCTGCCGGCGCAGTTCCCGAACCTGTTGGTCAATGGTGCGGGTGGTATCGCAGTCGGTATGGCGACGAATATCCCGCCCCACAATCTGGGTGAAGTGATCGACGCGACCCTCGCCATGATCGACAATCCGGTGATTGACGACAATGAGCTGCTGGAGATTGTACCTGGGCCTGACTTTCCAACTGGTGGATTGATTATCGGTCGGACCGGTGCGCGGTCAGGTCTTCTAACGGGGCGCGGATCGGTGGTGATGCGCTCTAAAACTGCTTTCGAGACCATGCGTAATGGGCGTGAAGCGATTGTTGTCACCGAAATTCCATTCCAGGTGAACAAAGCAAATCTGGTTGAAAAAATTGCTGAACTCGTTCGCGAAAAACGGGTCGAAGGTATCGCAGAACTTCGTGACGAGAGTGACCGGACGGGTATCCGCGTCGTTATCGAAGTGAAGAAGGACGCCTCTCCGGATGTGGTCCTTAACCAGCTCTATCGGTACTCACAGCTGCAGACGAGTTTTGGCGTGAATATGCTTGCGCTGAATGGCGGTACGCCAGAGCAGATGAATCTGAGAGACATTCTCTCGGCATTCCTACGCTTCCGCGAACAAGTCGTTGCGCGCCGGACCAAGTTTGAACTGAACAAAGCGCGCGATCGTGCTCACGTCTTGGTGGGGCTTGCGCTCGCCGTCGCGAATATTGATGAGGTGATCCGCATCATTCGTCAGGCGCCAGATCCAAACACGGCACGGGCAGCATTGCTTGAGCGGGACTGGCCGGCGAAAGATATGTTGTCGCTCATCAGCCTGATTGCAGACCGCCGAACCGTTGTGTCTGATACCGAAACCGTTCGTCTGTCTGATGAACAGGCCCGGTCGATTCTGGAGCTTCGATTGCATCGTCTGACGGCGCTGGGTCGTGATGAGATTGGCGATGAGGCCAAGGGCCTTGCCGAGCGGATTGCCGATTATCTCGATATTCTGCGTCATCGCAGCCGCGTGCTCGACATCATTCGTGGCGAATTGAATGATGTGAAAAACCAGTTCGCGGTTCCGCGCCGGTCTGAGATTGTCGAGAGCGACCTTGATTTGGACGATGAAGATCTGATCGAGCGCGAAGACATGGTCGTCACCTTTACCCATGGTGGCTATGTCAAACGGACGCCGCTCACTACTTACCGGACTCAGCACCGCGGCGGCAAAGGTCGCTCGGGCATGGCGATGAAGGACGAGGATTTCGTTACACGCCTCTTTGCTGCGAGCACGCATTCGGAAGTCCTGTTCTTCTCGTCGACGGGAATGGTCTACAAGCAAAAAGTTTGGCGCCTGCCATTGGGCAGCCCGCAATCTCGCGGAAAGGCGCTCGTCAATATCCTGCCACTGGATAAGGATGAGTGGATCACCAGCGTGATGTTGCTTCCGGAAGACGAAGCCGAGCGAGAGCGTCTGGACGTTATGTTCGCCACGCGCAAAGGTGGTGTGCGCCGGAACAAGCTATTGGATTTCGTTCAGGTCAATCGCAATGGCAAGATTGCGATGAAACCGGATGAAGACGACGGCATTGTTGATGTGAAGCTTTGCACGGATCGTGACGATGTTCTTCTGACAACGTCGAATGCCCAATGTATCCGCTTTAAAGTCGGGGATGTGCGCGTTTTCACAGGGCGGACGTCGTCTGGTGTTCGTGGTATTCGGCTGGGCGAAGGTGACAAAGTTATTTCGCTTGCTGTTCTGCGACATGTGGATGTCACACCGGCCGAAGCGCGTGCCTATATGAAGCATGCCGCCGCATTGAGACGCGCTGTCGAAGACAGTGAAGAGGATGCCGAGCCAGTTGTCGTGGACGCGGATGCCGATGAAGAGGCAACGGATGACATCACACTCAGTGAAGAGCGACTGATCGAACTCGGTGCCGCCGAAGAGTTTATTCTGACGATTACCTCAAAAGGTATGGGCAAACGCGCATCGGCTTACGACTATCGCGTGACGGGTCGAGGCGGTAAGGGCCTGATTGCACACCGAATTCCGGATGAGGCTGAAATCTCGGCCTCCTTCCCGGTCGATGAAGCTGACGATGTGATGGTGGTCACCAATGGCGGCCAGCTTATCCGGTGCCCGGTAAATCAGGTCCGACTTGCGGGACGCTCAACTCAGGGCGTGAGAATCCTGCGAACTTCCGGCGATGAGAGGGTTGTTTCTGTCGCACGACTTGCAGAACAGGATGAAAAAGACGATCTACCGGAATAAAGTTGATTTCTTAGGCGCCCGGGGAGGTCTGTTTGGTTTTTCGTATTGGAATGTATCCGGGCACGTTTGATCCGCTGACAAACGGTCATCGTGATATCATTGGCCGAGCCGTCAAGCTCGTCGACAAGCTTGTGATCGGGGTGGCGATCAATAAGGCCAAGGGGCCGTTGTTTTCTCTCGAAGAGCGCGTGGAAATGGTGCTCGAAGAGGTTGAACCCTTTCGGAAGCAGGCTGAAATTGAAGTCCGTCCGTTTGACAATCTGCTTATGCACTTCGCCGAAGAATGTGATGCATCTGTAATTATACGCGGGCTTCGGGCTGTGTCAGACTTTGAATATGAATTTCAAATGGTGGCGATGAACCAGAAGCTGAATCCTGCAATTGAGACCGTGTTTCTGATGGCGGACCCTCAACACCAGGCTGTGGCGTCCCGTCTCGTCAAAGAAATTGCCAAACTCAACGGCCAGGTCGGACATTTTGTGTCACCGACCATCGCCAAGAGACTGAAGGAAAAACTTTGTTCATGAAAAATCTCGTCGGATCGCTGATTGTCGGGTTCTTTTGTTTGCAGCCAGCTCTCGCTCAGGAAGAGGGCGGGGCGACGACTCCCGCCGCGAGTCCTGCATTCGATGACGCGCTACAGGATTCTGAGAACTGGAGAGAAGTTGACCCTGAGAACCTTATCAAATTCAGGATTCTGGATGGACGTGGTCAGGAACGCGGAACGATTTTCGTTGAAATCGCGACCTTTACCGCCCCGGGACACATTGAGCGGTTTAAGGAGCTTATTCGAAGCGGCGATCTGAACGGCACTGTGTTTCATCGGGTGATTGATGACTTCATGGCCCAAGGCGGCGATGTCGAAGCTAAAGACCCGTCTCTTACAGGGAAATGGGCAGATATACCGGGCGAATTCACCTTCATTCGATATCCTTTGAAAACGGATGGCAGTGAACTGCCAATGCACAAGCTTGGGCCAGACAGTTCGGCTACGAATGGCTATATTATGGGATTTCCCGTGCAGACGCAGTCAGAATATCTGGCCAGCCTGACGAAGGAACAATCGGTCGAAAGCTGGATTCCTCACTGTGAAGGTGTCGTCTCAACCGCGCGAACAGATGACCCGAATTCCGCATCGACGCAGTTCTTCCTGATGCGTGAAGCACGCCAGCATCTGGATCGGGAATATACGTCCTGGGGGCGGGTTCTGGTTGGTCAGGATGTCGTCGATTCCATCAAGGTCGGAGAGCCGGTATCTATTCCGGATATGCTGATCTCAGCAGATATCGTTGCCGATTTGCCCGAGGATGAACAGCCTCGCGTTTTGGTGCAACGGACCGACGGCCCCGATTATGCGCCGATATTGGAAGCCAATGCGGGTGTGAATGTCTGTGACTTGCCTGCGGTTCCTGCGCTGGTCTCTGAATAGGTCGGACTTTGGATCTCTCTCAGTTTGATTTTGATCTGCCGGACGACCGTATCGCGCTGCGTCCGGTTTCGCCTCGGGATGCCTGCAAACTGCTTGTGTGTGAGGCGGATGGATCGATTTCGGACGCGGTGTTCAGGGACATCGAACACATTCTCCGGCCCGGAGATCTGCTGATTGCGAATGACACGCGGGTTGTGCCAGCACTGCTGAATGGCGTTCGTCCAGCCCGGGATGAGACCGGTCAGAATATTCCCATACAGGTCAATCTGTTGAGTGAAACGGATAGTGGGAGCTGGCTGTGTTTTGCCAAGCCCGGCCGCCGATTGCGCGTGGGCGATCAGATCGGTTTTGGTCAGAACCTCTCTGCGACGGTTCTTTCAAAGAAGGACCATGGCGAAATCGAATTGAAATTCTCACACGCCGGACGAGATTTCTCGGAGCGGGTGGCCGAGGTGGGAATGATGCCAATTCCGCCCTACATCGCTAAACAGCGCGCCTCTGACGACTCTGATCAGGACGATTATCAGACTGTGTTCGCCAATGAACCTGGTTCTGTGGCCGCGCCAACAGCGGGCCTCCATTTTACTGAAAACCTTCTGCAGAGAATGAAATCAGCAGGGTTTGGGCCGGACTATGTGACGCTGCATGTCGGAGCCGGCACATTTGCGCCCCTGACTGAGGATGAGCTCGTACGCGGAAAGCTTCATGAAGAATGGTGTGCGATTTCAGAAACGGTTGCGCAGAAGATCAATGAAACGAAAGCGTCGGGCGGCCGGGTGATTGCTGTCGGTACCACTGCGCTGAGAACGCTGGAATCCCGGGCGAATGGTATGGGGAGAGTGGCCGCCGGTGCAGGCCGGACGGACATTTTCATCCGGCCCGGCTACGAGTTTCAGATTGTGGATGGATTGGTCACGAATTTTCACTTGCCCAGATCAAGCCTGTTTATGATGGTCTGTGCGTTGAAGGGCATTGAGACCATGCAGGCTTGTTATGCTCACGCCATTGAGAATGATTACAGTTTTTATTCCTATGGTGATGCTTGCCTGCTAATCCGCTGAAATGACCGACTTCAAATTCGAAATTCATGCGCGATCCGGGCGGGCGCGGCGAGGCACTCTGAGAACTGCGCGAGGCGATATCCGTACGCCCGCTTTTATGCCCGTTGGTACAGCTGCAACCGTAAAGGCGCTTTATACCGATCAGGTCAAAGAGGCCGGCGCAGATATCCTTCTCGGAAACACCTATCATCTCATGTTGCGACCCGGCAGCGAAAGAGTGGCGCGTCTGGGTGGTCTTCATAGATTCATGAAATGGGAGCACCCCATTCTGACCGATTCCGGGGGTTTTCAGGTCTGGTCGCTGGCAGGTCTGCGAAAGATGACTGAAGAGGGTGTATCGTTCAAATCGCACATTGATGGGTCTCAGCATGTTCTGACGCCCGAGCGCTCGATCCAGATACAGGCGGATCATCTCGGCGCCGACATTTCGATGCAGTTTGATGAGTGCACATCCTACCCTGCGACCCATGATGAAGCCGAAGCGTCGATGGAGCTGTCACTGAGATGGGGGAAACGCTCAAAAGAGGCGTTTGGTGAGCGCGACAGCCAGAACCTTTTCGGTATCGTGCAGGGGTCTGATTTTGAGGATTTGCGGCAACGCTCGGCTGAAGGATTGAGAGAGATCGGTTTTGGCGGCTATGCGATTGGCGGACTAGCGGTCGGCGAGGGTCATAATCGCATGGTTGAGGTGATCGACTTTACCGAGCCGCACCTCCCGCAGGAACGCCCACGCTATCTGATGGGCGTTGGTAAGCCGATCGATATTCTAGAGGCAGTCGCGCATGGCGTGGATATGTTTGACTGTGTTCTGCCGACGCGCTCCGGCCGCCATGGTCAGGCCTGGACGTGGGATGGGCCGATCAACATCAAGAATGCGCGGTTTGCTGAAGACCCGGATCCAATTGACCCGAATTCTGAGTGTCCTGCCAGCCGCGATTATTCAAAAGCCTATCTGAACCACCTCTTCAAAGCAGGAGAGTATCTCGCGCCCATGCTTCTCTCCTGGCACAATACGGCTTTCTTCCAGTCTTTGATGCAAAGACTTCGTTCTGCGATTGAAGATGGCAGTTTTGAGTCGGTCAGAGCCGAATTAAAGCAACGCTGGAGCTGAAGCCGAACAATTGATTGGTGTCGGGGCGTTGAGCCTTGCTTTGGATTTGCTGGCAAGAATAACGCTCCGTTGGATGGTTTTCGCGCGAACCAATTGTATTCATTGGATTTAATATCAATTCTGGGTGACGATTTCAGGTGTAGTCCGAGCGGTTCTGAAAATTTATCAAAAAAAAGTCAGGGATGCGGCTGACTGTTCATTGACCCGTAACGCCCGTGAGTCTATATGCGCCAACTCGGTTGTGCCCATAGCTCAGTCGGTAGAGCATCTGACTTTTAATCAGAGGGTCGCAGGTTCGAACCCTGCTGGGCACACCAAATCTCTCTCCGACGCATTATCCTACATAGACGCGGAAGATCGAAAAGCAGTTCTCACTGCTATTCGGCCTGTCATCTCGCACATCGATGTGATGGTTTCATGGTGGGCGATACTGGGATTGAACCAGTGACCCCTGCCGTGTGAAGGCAGTGCTCTCCCGCTGAGCTAATCGCCCCAGAAAACTGAAGGTGGCCTCGATATGCTGGAACGTCGGGGGCGTCAATAGGTCTTCTGACCCGGCGAAATTTCAGTTGAATATGAATATTTGTTTATCTTGGGTCCCAACATGAACAAATGTAAATGTAAACAAGTCAAAAATGTGGTCTTTTCTGTATAAAATCGGACTAGACTTGATGTGCGTTTCAAACAGCTCTAATTTTCAGGAAAGCCGCGCAAACAAGACGGCAACCAGGATCAAGAAGGACATTAGATATTATAATCTGATCCAGGAGACTGAAATGAGTGGAGACTGGTGTACTACTGACGGTGCCCGCAGGCTGAAAGACAAGATTGAAGCTTATTGGCGCGAACGCGGATTTGACGTGGACATTGACCTCGTTGAGGCAGGTTTTATTGCCGCAATGCGGTCAGGTCGAACAGATGTCCGCAGTAACATGATCAATGGCATGCCTGTGCGCGGTGAACGGAAATCCGATGACACGGCACGTATGGCACGCTCGATGTCGAAGCATTCCGGAGAGAGCAATTTTAGCTGGGCAAGCTAAAATGGTCTTCGAGTGTGACGATGAGCTCTTTCGCGGAGCTAAGTCGATACGCACAGTTCACTTCATCGAGCCGGTCATCCAGATATCCGTACGTCATCAAAATGAACGGAACACCGGATGCCTGCGCCGCAAACCCATCGGTTGATGAGTCACCGATCATGATTGATCCTTCCAGCAAGCCGTCGGCAAGCCCGACGGCTTCATTTAAATGTGCGGGTGACGGTTTCTTTTTTGAAGCACGATCGGCCCCCACAATCGCATGAAAGTAAGATGACAGGTTCAGTGTCTCTAGCACTTCCTCCGCCAAGACTTGCGTTTTGTTGGTACAGACCGCCAGCCTCGCATTCATGGATGTGCAATAGTCCAGACAGTCGAGAATTCCCTCGAAAGGCCGGCTGTGATCCGCGATGTGGCTGACATAATAGTCCAGAAACAAGCGATGTAGTTCGCTGACCAGGTCTTCGCTCAGCGTAAGGCCTGAGAGTTTCGCTGATCTCTCGATCATGAATTTTGCGCCATGTCCGATTGAGTGCCGGATCGTCTCAAGGCTGACCGCCTCCAATCCTTTCTGCTTGAAACAATAACAGAGTGACGCGTGGAGGTCCGGTGCGGTGTCCACAAGCGTTCCATCCAGATCAAAAACAACGGTTTTATTGGACCACGGCACGACTCACTCCTTAACTGTTTGAATTGACCCCCCATCTACAGGGTGTAATCCCATTCCGTAAGGGGTTTGCGACGGAGAGTTCAGACATGCAGAGAGCCGCTGTGATCCTTGCTGCAGGCAAGGGGACCCGCATGCAGTCGGAGACCACCAAGGTTCTGCACAAAGTCGGCGGCCGGATGATGGTCGATTGGTCGTTGAATCTGGCAGATCAGCTTAAATGTCAAAAACGTATTCTGGTCATCGGCACCCATTCCGATGATCTCAGACAGGTGGCGATGGATCGGGTTGGTGAGGCTGGTATTGCGGTTCAGGACCCGCCTATGGGAACGGGACATGCCGTACAATGCGCCGAGAGCGTTCTCCGTGGCTTTGAGGGCATGGTTGTCATTCTCTACGCCGACACGCCGCTATTGCCCGTCAGCGCTGTTGAAGCTGCTTTCGAGGCGTTGGAGCAGGGCGGTGACATCTCCGTGCTTGGCTTTGATGCGAATGAGCCAGGTGGTTATGGCCGTCTGATTTGTAATGATGATGGCGAGCTCCTTGAGATTGTTGAGGCGAAGGATGCGTCTTCCGAGCAACTTGCCGTGAGTTTCTGTAATTCTGGCGTCATGGCGGTTCGGTCGAAAGAGCTGTTCGAGCTTTTGGGCAAGGTCACGAATGCTAATGCCAAGGGCGAGTATTATCTCACTGACATCGTTGCCCTTGGACGAGAGAGGGGCCTGAAGGCCGTTGCCGTAAAATGCTCTGAAGAAGATGTGCTCGGCGTGAATTCGCGTGTTCAACTCGCCGAAGCCGAACAGGTGTTTCAGTCCCAAAAGCGTAAGGCTCTTATGGAGAGCGGTGTCACCATGACGGATCCGGAAACCGTCTATTTCTCCTTTGACACCGAAATTGGTCGAGACGTGAGTATTGAGCCAAATGTCGTTTTTGGGCCGGGTGTGTCTGTGGAAGAGGGGGTTGAGATCAGGGCCTTCTGTCATTTGGAAGGTTGCCGGATTAGCTCCGGCAGCCAAATCGGGCCGTTTGCACGACTGCGCCGAGGGGCCGATTTGGGCAAGGGCGTCCGGGTTGGAAACTTTGTCGAAGTGAAGAATACGCGAATGGATGATGGCGCAAAGGCCAATCATCTGGCTTATCTCGGAGACGGAAAGGTCGGCGCGCGCAGCAATATTGGCGCCGGCACAATCTTTTGTAATTACGACGGCTATTTCAAACACGCGACCGTGTTGGGCGAGGATGTTTTTGTGGGCTCAAATTCCGCACTTGTGGCCCCGCTAACGCTTGGAGATTCCAGTTTTATCGGGTCGGGAAGCGTCATCACAGATGATGTTCCAGAGCATGCCCTTGCACTCGGTCGCGGAAAACAGCACATCATCGACGGATGGGCGTCGGCCTATCATGCCGATATGAAGCAGAAAAAACAGAACCAGGACAAATAGATGGCTCAGGATGACGCGAAAAGGAATGCGGCCGCCGCGGCGGTGGATTTCGTAGAAGACGGTATGACCATCGGTCTCGGAACAGGCTCTACCGCGGCTTTCTTTGTGGAATTTCTGGCTGACGAAGTTGCTGATGGACTGCTTATTAAGGGCGTTCCGACATCTGAAGCGACACAGCGTCTGGCTGAGAGTCACGGAATTCCGCTTTTGCCGGTTGAACAGGTTGAGCGCATTCATCTGACTGTGGATGGGGCCGATGAGGTCGACCCGCATGCAAATCTGATCAAAGGCGGTGGCGCTGCGCTTCTGCGGGAGAAAATCATCGCAGATGCGTCCGACCATATGATCGTTATCGCAGATGCCGGGAAAGCTGTTGATGTGTTGGGCAAATTTCCATTGCCTGTCGAAGTTACGCCTTTTGGCTTCACGATTACAGCGAAAAAAGTCTACGACGCTCTGTCAGCAACTGGTGTTTCAAAACCCAATGTGAAACTGCGAGAGCTGGGGCAAAGCGGCGCGCCACTTGTGACGGACGGTGGCAATTATATCCTGGACTGCGCGTGCAAGGCGATCCCGAACGTGCGGGAAACAGCGGTGGCATTATCCATGATACCCGGCGTCGTCGAGCACGGGCTGTTCATCAATATCGCGCGTACCGTCATCATTGGCGATGACGATGGCGCAGAAATTCTCGAATTCGAAAGTTAGGGCAGAAATGTCAGATTATGATCTGTTTGTGATCGGAGCCGGTTCGGGTGGTGTGAGAGCTGCCCGTCGGGCGGCAATGGCCGGGGCTCGTGTCGCGATCGCCGAGGAATATCGGATCGGCGGCACATGCGTCATTCGTGGCTGTGTTCCTAAAAAACTGATGGTGTATGCCAGCGAATATACAGATCAAATCGAGCATGCTCGAGGGTTCGGCTGGACAATCGGAGACGTCAGTTTCGACTTCCCTACGTTCATGAGGCGGCTCCACGACGAAGTGGATCGTCTCTCCGGAATTTACCTTCGCAATCTCTCGAACACAGGCGTTCAGGCTTATGAAGAGCGGGCCGAGATCGTCGGTCCGGGCAAGGTGAAACTCACTCAGTCTGGCAAGGAAATTACGGCTGACAAGATTCTGATTGCGACGGGCGGTACGCCATGGCGCCCTTCAGATTTGCCGGGCGTTGAGCATACGATCACGTCGAATGAGGTTTTTCATCTGAAAGAATTGCCGAAACGAATAGTGATTGCGGGCGGCGGTTATATTGCCGTCGAGTTTGCGGGTGTATTCGCAGGGTTGGGGGTGGAAACCACCCTGGTTTATCGTGGCGACACAGTTCTGAGAGGATTTGATGCGGATGTTCGCACGCATGTCCATGAAGGATTGATTCAAAAAGGTGTCCACGTCGTCACCCAATCCGTATTTGAGAAGATCGAAAAGAATGAGGCGTCCGGCGAGCTGAGTGTCGACCTCACCAATGGCTCTACGCTTAAAGCTGATGTCATCATGATGGCCGTTGGGCGACGTCCCGCGATTGAGGGGCTGGGTCTTGAGGCGGTCGGTATTGAGACGTCAAAGAATGGTGCGATCATTGTAGACGAGTATTCTCGAACCAATGTCGAAAATATGTGGGCAATTGGCGATGTGACGGACCGGGTCAATCTGACTCCCGTTGCGATCCGCGAAGGGCAGGCGTTTGCGGAAACCGTGTTTCAGGACCAGCCCGTCACGATGGATTACGACAATATTCCGAGTGCCGTATTCAGCCAGCCTCCCGTCGGCACGGTTGGGCTCTCAGAAGAAGATGCACGGCATCAATTTGGAGGGATCGACATCTACAAAGCCGAGTTTCGTCCGATGAAGAACGCGCTTTCGGGAGAGGAAAGCCGAGTTTTGATGAAACTGGTTGTGCGCCAGAGTGATGAAGTGGTTGTCGGATGTCACATCGTTGGGCCGGATTCGCCAGAAATCATTCAGGCTGTTGGCATCGCCGTGAAAATGGGGGCGACCAAACCTGATTTCGATCGCACCTGTGCGCTTCACCCATCTATGGCAGAAGAGCTGGTGACCATGCGCGAAAAATTCGTCGCGCCTTAGGCGCCACTGTCAGGTAGTCGATCTGCAAATTCGTTTGCGATCTCGCCAAGCCGACGTTTGAGGTCAGCCGCGAACGGCCCACGCGCGCCGTTCACGGCAAGACGTTCGACCGGGTTATTCAGCGCATTGCCGGATTTCAGATCGAGATAAGCCGTGTGGTAAAGCGCATTTGAAAGCAGCGCTTTGGAGAGTGAAAAACCAACATCGGCGTCATAAATTCCATCACGCGCATCTGTTTCAAACTGATTTTGCTGGCTTTTCGGTACGCCATTAAACAGGACACTGACGTCAGGCCGGGTTTCATCCGTCGTAAAGCGCGTCAGGATCATATCAAGGAGTTTCAGCCCGCGAAGCGAGTATTCGTTCGGCAGGATCGGTGCCAGAATATGATCTGTGATTTCAAGTGTCACACGGGTCAGAAATGAAGCGCTCGGATTGGTGTCGACCACGATAAGATCATAGTCTTTTCGGTACCGATCAATACATTGCTGCAGATTGCTCTGGGCGAGTTCGAGCGAATTTGCGTCATCCAGAAATGCAAATTTCGTGAGTTCGAACTGACCGCAAATCAGATCCAGTCTGCCTTTGTAAGCGTCGATCGGAATTAGCGGACGTGCGATGTCCTCGATTACTGGGGTCGAAAAAATCGCATCGTTGAACTTTGTCCAGTCCAGCGCAGGCGAGGGGTGAACACTGGATGTCAGAAGGCCGGGCTCGAAAAGCGACAGAACCGATTTATCCTGTTCGATCCGTTCATCGGATTCATCGCGTGATAGAAAAAACTGCGTCAGATTAAATTGCGGGTCAAAGTCGAGCAGCAAAATCCGGTTTTTCCGGTGGTGCTGCAAATATCCGAATATCTGAGACGAAACAGTGGTTTTGCCGACGCCGCCTTTCAGATTCATGACCGAGACGACCGGGCATTTCGATTCATAGATACGACGAATTTGAGCGACGAGAGCTGTCAGCGCGTCCGGTGATGGCTGGCTGATATCCATCTGAACCGAGTTTGTGAGCAATTTAGCCCAGGTCGGCGTCAGTTTTCCGGAATCGATTACGGCACAGAAGATTGGAATGCTCCGCTCAAGTGCAAAGCTGACTTCCTGCTTGATCGCCTTGGCATTCTGGCTGGCCTCCGAGATGAGGACGAGAACACAGCTTGCACCGATAATCTCGTTCCTGCTCGTGTCGGAAACACCTGGCGTGTTTGTTTCGTGCGTCTGAAAGGCGTCCGCTATGTTCGCTTTTCTCAGCGCTTCATGAACTTCAAACAAACGATCCACATCGTCTGGATGGTAGGATATATAGATATGCGACATGAAGGGCCTTTCGCTGGCTTTACGCATAGACACATTCGTGTATTCAGCGCCAGCCTAAGGTTCAAAGAAGAAAAGTTGTTTCAATTCGGACGAATTGAAGCACTCGGTGTGAAATATACTTGCGCGAAACCGGTCGACATGGTCTTTTCCGCGCCTTCATGGAGATAAGAATGTCTTGGACGCCATCCTCCTGGCGGGAGAAGCCAGCGAAGCACATTCCGGAAGATTATCCGGATCAGGCTCATTTGAGTCAGGTTGAACGTCAGCTTGCGAACTATCCACCTCTAGTTTTTGCGGGTGAGGCGCGTCGGCTGCGAAATCGTCTGGCAGATGTTGCAGCTGGAAAGGCGTTTCTTCTGCAGGGCGGAGACTGTGCGGAGAGCTTTAAAGAGTTCCATCCGAATGCGATCCGCGACACGTTTCGCGTGATCCTGCAAATGGCTGTTGTCCTGACATTTGCGGCTGAAAAGCCTGTTGTCAAAGTTGGCCGGATTGCGGGTCAGTTCGCAAAGCCGCGTTCGAGCCCGGTTGAGTCTGTCGAAGGTGTTGAACTGCCATCTTATCGCGGTGACATCATCAACGGCATGGATTTCAACGAGGAAAGCCGTTTACCCGATCCGGGCAGGTTGTTGCAGGCCTATTCTCAGTCTGCTGCAACGCTGAACCTTCTGCGCGCGTTCTCCCAAGGTGGTTACGCTGATCTTCACAACGTCCATCGCTGGATGCTCGGCTTCATCGAACGCTCTCCGCAAGGCGAGAAGTATGAGGTACTGGCGGATCAGATCTCCAAGACGCTGAATTTCATGAATGCTTGTGGCATCAATGCTGACTCGACGCCGAACCTGCAGCAGGTTGAGTTTTACACGTCTCATGAGGCGCTGCTACTTGGCTATGAAGAAGCCATGACGCGGATCGATTCCACATCCGGCGAATGGTATGACACGTCTGCGCACATGCTGTGGATCGGACACCGGACACGTCAGGTTGATCATGCGCATGTCGAATTCTGCAAAGGGGTCAAAAACCCGATCGGCATCAAATGCGGTCCCGGACTGGAGACTGAAGAGCTGCTTCGACTGATCGACACGCTCAATCCGAAAGATGAGGCGGGTCGCATTGTTCTGATCGCGCGCTTCGGGTCGGACAATGTTCAGAAAGGTCTGCCTGATCTCGTTCGCTCTGTGAACTCAGCGGGACGCAATGTAGTCTGGTCGTGTGACCCGATGCACGGCAATACGCTGAAAACGGACTCCGGGTTCAAAACCCGGCCGGTCGACAGAATTCTGTCTGAGGTTCGCGACTTTGTTGATATCGTTTCGTCTGAAGGAGCATACCCAGGTGGCGTTCACTTTGAAATGACGGGACAGGATGTCACCGAATGCATTGGCGGTGCCCAGGCAATTTCGGAAGAAGACCTGTCATCCAGATACCACACTCATTGTGATCCGCGTCTGAATGGCGAACAAGCGCTTGAACTTGCGTTTCTGATCGCAGAGAAGCTGCAGTCGATGCCGCAGAAACATTCAAAGACCATCCCGGCTACTTCCATAGCCTGACAGGACACACAGCCATGCCTAAGCGGGTCTGGCCCGCTTGGGCGAGTCTGACAGAAATTCTGGACCTTTTACGACTATCGGTTCCGATTGCGGTCTCGAGGGCGGCATTCATGTTCATGCTGCTCACGGACACGATCGTGCTCGGTCGAAATGAACCGGGTGAAGTGCCCTATATTCTGATTTCGTGGTTTCCGATCAGTCTTGTGATTGGCTTCACCATGGGATTGCTGCTGGGTGTTTCTGTTCTGACGGCCGAGCTCTCGGGGCGGGGGCAGGCCGCCCGGTCGGGACGGGTGTTTCGTCGGGGGCTCTTAACGGCGTTGATCTGTGGAGGCGGATCGGCAGGAATTCTGTTTTTGAGCGCTGACAGCGTGTTTCGACTGCTTCAGTTTGAAGGAGAGTTTCACGCTGGCGTTACAGACGTTGCCCGGATCCTGTCCTTTGCGTTGATGGCGCAATTGCTGAACACCGCGACGACATTTTATCTTGAAGCGCTCCGCAAGCCGGTCTTGGTGGCTGTCACCATGTATATCGGTGTGGTGGTAAACCTGATATTCGATCTGGCGTTTGTCGGCGGATATTGGGGCATGCCGCAAATGGGCGCGAGCGGCGTTGCGATTGCGACAACGGGGACGAGTGTCACGTTGTTCTTTGTCTTTCTGACCCTGGCGGCGCTTCATACACCGGCGTTTAAGTCGTCGGGTCCGTCTCCGGCCGGGGAATGGGTCCGACAGCTGAGGGTTGGTCTCGGGATGGCGGTCAGCAATCTCGCTGAATTCGGGTCGTTCAACTTCACGCATGTCATGGCCGGATGGATCAGCCTCGCCGCTGCGACGGTGTATGGCATGGTGTTTCAGGTCATCGCGTTCGTGTTCATGAGCTTTCTCGGGCTTGGTACGGCGACCAATGTCCGGGTCGCTGAACGGTTCGGGCGGGGTGAAGAGGCGGGCGTGGTGAATGCCTCACGGCTTGGCGTGACGACGTGTGTTCTTGTTGCTCTGACCTGTGGCGCGCTTCTGCTGATCCTGAAAACGAACATCGCCGCGGTGTTTGTTCAGCCTGATGCCATTGTCGAAGGCGAAGCCATCTATCCGTTGCTGGTCGAATTCATTGCGTTTGCAGGACTGATTCTCGTCTTTGACGGGGTACAGAATGTGGCATCCATGGCGTCACGGGCGCGGGGGCTTTCGTGGACACCGGCCTCAGTCCATCTGGGTAGCTACGTGCTGGTGATGATTCCCTTCGCCTACATATTGGGCCTGAAGCTGGAACGGGGTGTCCAGGGCATGATGGAAGCTGTTCTGATGGCGAGTGTGATCGCGTCGGTTGCGCAAATCGTCATTCTGGAACGGGTGGTCCCGAAATCCGATGCATATAAAAACGGCTGAAGGATAAACCTTCAGCCGTTTGGCGTTTCAACTTAAAATAGGTTTTATTAGAGTTCTTTGAGAAGTTTTGCTGGCTTGAAAACAGCCACAGTTTTGGCTGGGATCGCAATCTTTTCGCGCGTGGATGGGTTGATGCCTTCGCGAGCTGCGCGCTCTTTCGTCGCAAATGTGCCAAATCCAGCGATGGTGACGGAGTCTTTCGCTTTCATGGTCTCAGCGATGACGTCGAAAGCTGCGTCGATAATGGCCACAGCATTCTTAGGGGAAGTGTCGCATTTTTCTGCGACGGCTTTAGCGAGTTCTGATTTATTCATTAGATTTCTCCTCAACGAAACGCACCCTAGCGGTAGGCGAGCGACATAGATTCGTCAAAGGAAATAGGCCAAAAACCCCGTAAACACGGGCTATATCCCCAGAATCTCCTGTCAAATTTAGCAAATTCCACCCTATTCAGCCCAAAAATCGCCTGACAGTTGAATGAAATGCCGCTCGGATAGAGCAGACGGCGTGCGTTCTGGCTTCCGATTCGCCAGCGATTCGCGGAATAATCCGTACTTACATGACTGTATCGCAGTCGTCTTAGTGTCATATTTTGGCGGGAACGACCCTATGGGTGTGTAGGATTGTGCAACAGACTTTGATTGGTTCAAAAAATTGTCTGCTGCTACCGGCAAGGTCTCAGTACCAGTCAGGAGTTCGAAGTGTCAGATCTTAAAGTCGGCGTTGCCGGAGCCGGTGTGTTTGGGGGGTATCATGCTCAGAAAGCCGCCGCATCTGCCTCAACTGAATTGACAGGTATATTTGATATCAGTGATCAGAGGGGACAAACCGCTGCGTCACCATTTGGGGTGCCGAATTATACGCGATTTGAAGATCTTCTTGAAAAGAGTGACGCCATCATCATCGCGGTTCCAGCTGTCTATCATGCGGATCTGGCCGCGAAGGCGCTGCAGGCTAATAAGCATGTGCTGGTCGAGAAGCCGCTTGCTCTGAAGGAAACCGAAGCGCGGATGCTGGCTGGCATGGCCGTTTCGCAGGGACTCACTCTGCAAGTGGGTCACCAGGAACGCTTTGTTGCTCGGGCTATGGGAATGTTTCGCATCGAAGAGCCGCCGCTCCTGCTGGAATCAATCCGGTATTCCCCGCCATCGCCAGAGGGACGTGCAGGCGATGTATCAGTAATCTGGGATTTGATGATCCATGATCTTGATCTTGCGGGCTGCCTGATAGAGGGACGGTTCACGGACGTATCGGCGTCGGGACAAAAGCTTCATACCGATCACATTGATGAAGCGAGTGCTGAATTTGAATACGACCGAGGTGCGCGAGCGATTTTGAAAGCCAGTCGCGCCGCCAAAGCGCGTGAGCGGAAAATGCGTGTCGTCTATGAATCAGGCGAAATCAGCGTCGACTTTCTGTCACGTGAAGTCATAAATACGACGCCTTATAACATCACAGTCGATATTTCTGCGTTGCTGCCCGATCCGCTGGGCGCGGCGGATGAAAGCTTTTTCCAGTCATGCCTTGGACGTCAGAATTCAGTCATTCCCGGCCATGGAGCGATTATGGCTGTTGCAATGGCAGAGGCGGCAGAGGCTCAAGCGCTCAGCTAGTGCTTTGCGCGAACTGATTCCGTGTGTAAGTGGCTTGCATGTCAAATCGGATAAAGATCTCAATCGCGCAATTGAATCCAATTGTTGGTGATGTACCAGGCAATCTGAAGCTCGTACTTTCGGCGCTTGATAAAGCGAGGGCGGACAAGTGCGAGCTGCTGGTTTTCTCCGAAATGTTCCTGTTTGGGTATCCGCCGGAAGACCTGGTTCTCAAGCCGGTGGTCACCGATGCATGTGAGAAAGCGCTTGAGGAACTTCAGGCTGAACTTTCAGAAACCGATCCTGCGATCCTTATTGGCGCACCGGCTCGTGTTGAAGGCCATGTTCGAAACAGCGCCTTTCTCCTGAGAGCAGGTTGGCCCCTTCGACGCTGGGACAAGCATGAATTGCCGGATTATGGCGTGTTTGATGATAGTCGGGTTTTTGTCGCCGGTCAGCTGGATGATTTGTGCTTCGAGATAAACGACGTTCGGATTGGCGTCGCGATCTGTGAAGATATCTGGTTCCGCAGAGTTCCCGAACGGATCAAAGAGCAAAAAGCGGATCTCATGCTTGCGATCAACGCATCACCCTGGCGCAGAACCATCCACCAGGAGCGACGTACCGCATTTGCAGCCTGGGAAAGTGCAGATCTGCCATATGTGTTCATCAATCAGTCCGGCGCTCAGGATGAGCTGATATTCGATGGGGCATCCTATGCCTGGACGGATGCCGACCGCCATCATTGGCTGTTGGGAGACTTCATCTGTGGTCAGACGAGTTTCGAGTTTGATGCGAAGGACAAAACTTTCTACCTCGAGCCGGCGGCGGTGCCGAGCGAAGGTCTGGAAGCTGATTATCTGGCGGCGGTTACGGCGCTTCGCGATTATGTTGAGAAAAATCGATTTCCCGGTGTCGTGCTGGGATTGTCCGGCGGAGTGGATTCTGCGCTTACTGCGGCAATCGCAGTCGACGCGTTAGGACCAGATCGCGTCTGGTGTGTGATGCTGCCCTATAAATATACCAGCTCAGAAAGCCATGAAGACGCTGAGGCCTGCGCCCGCGCGCTGGGTGTTCGTTACGACACAATCGCAATTTCGCAGGGCGTCGAAGCCATGACGGATATGCTGGGGCCAAGTTTTGAAGGGCGAGAGGCGGATACGACCGAAGAGAATATTCAGTCGCGTCTGAGAGGCGTCACGCTCATGGCCTTGTCCAACAAATTTGGTCACATGGTCGTCACAACAGGCAATAAGTCGGAGATGGCGGTTGGTTATGCGACACTGTATGGCGATATGTGTGGCGGGTATAATCCGCTAAAGGATTTCTATAAAACAGAAGTCTTTCAATTGTGTGAGTGGCGTAATTTAAGTGATGCATTAAAGTTGAAGGGGCCCGCCGGCGAGGTCATTCCTAAGCGCATCATCACAAAACCTCCGAGTGCTGAATTGCGGGAAGATCAGACAGATCAGGACAGCCTTCCGGCCTATGAGGACCTGGATGATATTCTCCGCTGCCTCGTCGATTATGAGTTTTCAGTTCGTCACATCGTGGAACGAGGTCATGAGCTGGCGACGGTGAAGCGAATTGAGCATTTGCTCTACATTGCTGAATATAAACGTCGTCAGTCCGCGCCGGGGCCGAAAATCGGACCGCGAAACTTTGGACGAGACCGCCGCTATCCGATAACCAGCGGCTGGCGCGACACGTTCTGGCAGGATTAAGTCTGCTTATGTGTGCCGGAAATCAGCCTCCGCATTGCGTATTGCCACGAATTTGATATTTCCCGCCGACATATTCCTCCAATCCAACAGAATTGAACTCTGATGACATCACCCATCGTCCGCTTCGCGCCATCTCCGACAGGCCGCATTCACGTAGGCAATGTCAGAACAGCCCTGATCAACTGGCTGTTTGCCAAAAAGCATGGTGGTAAATTTCTGTTGAGAATCGATGACACCGATCGCGAACGGTCCACTCAGGACTATGAAGACGGGATCAAGACCGACCTTAACTGGCTCGGCCTCGAATGGGACGACACGTTTAATCAGTCGGATCGCTTCGAAAAATATGATGCGGCTGTCGAGAAGCTGAAAGCCGATGGCCTGCTTTATGCGTGTTATGAGACGCCGGATGAGTTGGAGCGGAAGCGCAAAATTGCGCTGAGCCGGGGACGTCCGCCTGTTTATGATCGGGCAGGTCTTGCGCTGACCGATGATGAAAAGGCCAGTCTGGAGGCCGAAGGGCGCACGCCGCATTGGCGGTTCAAGCTCTCGGGTGAGCGGGTGGAGTGGACGGATTTGGTCCGTGGGCCGCAAAGCATCGATTCCGCATCGGTGTCTGATCCGATCCTGGTACGTGGCGATGGCAGCTATCTCTATACGCTTCCCAGTGTTGTCGATGACATTGAATACAACATCACTCATGTCGTGCGGGGTGAGGACCATGTGACAAATTCCGGCGCTCAGATTGAAATCTTCAAAGCGCTGGGTGGAAGCGCGCCTGACATGGCGCATACACCTCTTTTGATCGGTGCAGACGGGCAGGGGCTGTCGAAACGTCTCGGTTCGCTTTCAATTCATGAATTGTCGAAAGACGGTGTCGAGCCGATGGCGATTGCCAGCCTTCTCGCGAAAATCGGCACCAGCGACAATGTCGAGATCCGGTCTCAGCTGAGCGAGTTGAGTGAGGAATTTTCGTTCGATAAAATCGGCCGAGCGCCGGCGCGTTTCGACGAAACCGAGCTGATGAAGCTGAATGCGAATTTACTGCTCGATATGCCAGAAGATGAAGCGGTTTCGCGGTTGAAGGCCAATCCCAAATTGTCTGATCTGAGTGATCCGACCTTTTTCTGGGATACGATCAAAGGGAATATCTCAGTCTTTTCGGATGTCGACCGGTGGGCCGGTATTCTGTTCGGCGAAATCGAAACACCAGACCTTGCTGAAGACAAGGACTATCTTGAGCAGGCTCTGGCGAGCCTTCCGGCCGGAGACTATTCTGAGGAAACCTGGTCAACCTGGACAAGCGAGTTGAAAGTCTCGACGGGCCGGAAAGGGCGCGGACTTTTCATGCCATTGCGTAAAGCGCTCACGGGCGAAGAGCGCGGTCCTGAAATGAACCGGGTTCTGGTTCTTTTGGGAGAAGCGCGCGCGCGGGCACGTCTTCAGGCAGCTGTCGCCTGATCAGACCTGCTTGAAGCGGATTTCCAAAGCCTCAATCGCGTCCATCGGGGATTTCGTATGGGCGAAAAGCTCGAGGAATTCCGTTGGTGTGAACTTCCCAGTCACAATGTGACCCATAAGTTCGAAGAATGGATCCCAGAACTGGCCTTCGTCCAGAAAGGCCATTGGCTTGCAGTGTAGACCCAGCCGGGCCCAGGACAGCATTTCGACTGCTTCTTCTAGTGTTCCGATGCCGCCCGGGAGCACGATAAAGCCATCGCTTTCGTCAAACATCATTTGTTTGCGCTCGTGCATGGTTTCCACAATGCGGTGTTCAACGGAATCGAAGATGCGTTCCTTTGTCAGCAGAAAGCGCGGCATGATGCCGAGCACCTTGCCGCCAGCTTCGTGGGCGGCAGTTGCCGCTGCGCCCATCAGGCCGACGCTGCCACCCCCATAAACCAATCGATAATTCTGCTCGGCGAGGGTTGCGCCAAGTTTCTTTGCCAGTTCGAGATATTTCGGCTCCACATCATTGGATGATCCGCAATACAGACAGATGGATTTCATGGTCAGGTGTCCAGTTGAGATGTCTTTCCCGTTTTAAATGGCATGAACAGATTTTTTCTTGCTGGCAAGTAAGACGCTGTGCGCCTATTTGAGTTTCATGCGATCATTAGCGACTTCAGATCAGGACGCCATCGAGAGCGCAAGCGGCGGTGTTGGCAAAGCGTTGCTGCGCGTCATGCAGGTTTTGTCTCTTCCGGCACTCGCCAAATGGCGGTTTCGCATGGGCGTTGCGCTGGCACTAACATTTGGCGCGAAAGTGCTGAGCGTATCTGCTCCGCTCTATCTTGGTGATGCCATTACCAAGGCCACCAATTATGAAATGGGGTCGTCTTTCGTCCCTTTGATCATGGCGTTGTTGCTGTTCGTTGCCATTCGGTATGCGTCGTCATCCTTGCCGCATATCCGGGACGTCTTGTTTGTGCCGGTCAGTCAGGATGCGCAGAGAACACTTTCTGTGCGCGCGTTTCGGAAAGCGCAGCATTTGTCGCTCGGGTTTCACCAGACGAGACGATCGGGCGCGCTTAATCGGGTGATTGAACGTGGTTCAGGCGCGATGGATGTCATCTTGCGGTTCCTTGTGTTCAACATTGCGCCCACTCTGATTGAACTGGTGATGGCGTCTGCCGTCATGGCCGTTGCCTATTCCCCCATGCTGGCCGTGATCGCGATTGTGACGATTGTTGTCTATGTCGCCTTCACATTGATTGTGACTGAGTGGCGAGCACATCAAAGACGAACACTGAATACGGCGGACACCGAATTGCGCGCCCGGGCCATGGATAGTCTCACCAATTTCGAGACGGTGAAGGCCTTCGCGGCAGAAGAGCGCGAAACCGACCGGTTTGATTCCGCGTTTCAGTCCTATAATCGGAAATATGTCACCACCATGCAGTCGCTGGCCATTCTGAATAATGGCCAGGAACTGATCATGAATCTCGGTCTGTTCGCCATGTTGGGTTGGACGGGATGGATGGTTGCGGAGGGCAATCTTGAGGTCGGCGCGCTCGCGGCAGTGTTTGCGATGTTACTCAACCTTTATCGGCCGCTGAATATTCTGGGATGGGGCTGGCGGGAGATCAGACAGGGCGTCATCGACCTCGAAAAAGTGTTCGGATTGATGTCGATGGTTCCGGAGGTGGATGATTCCCCTAATGCGAAACCGTTAACCGGCGTGAGAGGCAAAGTGTCCTTTAAAGATGTCAGTTTCAGCCATGAGGGGCGTTTTTCAGGTTTGAAGAATGTCAGTTTCGATGTCGAACCGGGCAAGCATCTTGCGATTGTCGGTCCGTCAGGATCCGGGAAGTCGACCCTGCTGAGATTGTTGTTTCGGTTTTTCGATGTAGAAGGCGGAAAAATCTGTATCGACGGACAGGATGTTCGCTCAATTACGCAGAACAGTCTCAGACAATCATTGGGTGTCGTGCCGCAGGAAGTTGTGCTGTTCAACGACACGATCCGCCAGAACATTCTCTACGGATACCCGGAAGCGACCCAGGCCGAGTTGGACACAGCTGCTGCGCAAGCCCAATTGCTCGACTTTATTGAGCGCCTGCCGGAAAAATGGGATACGCGCGTCGGTGAGCGCGGATTGAAATTGTCTGGCGGTGAGAAACAACGTGTCGGACTGGCGCGAGTTATCCTCAAGAATCCAAGTGTGCTGATTCTCGATGAGGCGACTTCAGCACTGGATAGCCAGACTGAGACGCTGGTTCAGTCTGCTATATCAGAAGCCTCCAAAGGGCGTACCACGCTGACGGTTGCACACAGATTGTCCACCATCCGGAATGCGGATCAAATTCTCGTTCTTGCGGACGGTGAAGTGAAGGAATCAGGCACACACAATGAGCTTCTATCGCAAAACGGCCTTTATGCTGATATGTGGAAGAAGCAGGGCACGGACCGCGTGCCAGATCAAATTACTGCTGACGTGGAGGAAATGAGATAGTCATGGCCAAGAAATCACTTTCCAGCAAAATGCCCTGGTATCGGGCTGAGTTTGACCTCGAAGGATTAGGCTTTGGCGGGCTTGCGCTCGTACTCGCGATCATCCTTGGCGGGCTTCACTGGATTCTGGCGTTTGTCTTTTTTCTGGTCTTTGCCGTTATTATGCTTGCTGCACGGGATACGGAGAGAACATCGCCGACAGCAGACGATCTTGTTCTCTCTCCCTGTGATGGCGTGATTGAGAGCGTGGGTCCTGTGAGCCCCCCGCGTGAATTACGATGGGATACCCAGGAAGTGGTCCGCGTGAGGATTTCATCCTCGCCTTTCTCGGTGAATGGCATTCGGTCTTCGATTACAGGAAATGTCGACAGCTTCCTCGTTGAGCCGGGTGCGCCGTCAGCATTGTCGACCGATCCTGACAATTCCGATCTGCGCGAAGCCTTCGTCCTGATTGGTGGTGAGAAGCATGCGGTCGGCCTGCGAGTTGCAACAGGCGGCCTTGGCCCGCGGCTGGATATTGATCTGGAAGCCGGTGATGGCGTGCGGGCTGGTCGTAAGATTGGCGTCCGGCGTCTGGGCGGTTGGTGCGATGTGTTCCTTCCCGCTGCAGCCGCAACAACGCTGGAGCCCGGCATGAGTGTTGTCGGTGGCGAGACCGTGCTGAGTGATCTAACGGATCTGGCCCCGAGTTACGACCGATCGACCATGGTGGTTGAGGAGATCGTGCCGGAACCAGAACCTGCACCTGAGCCTGTAGCGGCTGCACCTGTCGCGCCCGTCGCGACGCCCGATCCGGTCGAAACTACGCCTGAGACGATCCCTGAAGAGGTTCAGGAGGAGGTTTCAGAGCAGCCAGTGGCCGAAGACAAGCCTGCAGAAGCCGAGCCGGACACGCCGACCAAGCCTGCGTCCAAACCGAAGAGCTGAACTGTCAGTCCTTTGAAGCCCCGGCATTCACCCATGTGAAGAGGGGCTTCAGGGGGAAGGCCCAGATGATTCCCGCAATCGCGTAATAAACGAGCTGGAGCCAGCGCGGGGCGCTGACAAGCATGCTTCCGATTGTCGCGGCAATGACGATATACACCGCCAAAAATGTCAGTATGACCAATCCGGCCACGAGCTTTCTCATTTGAACCTCTGGTGAAATCACGCTGCTGAGCTATCTGGCTCATATCAGTAAGGTAATTCCGGCGGATAATTAGTCCAATGACTGATACGACTCAACAGAAAGACGACTCGCTCTCCCCTCAGGCGCGGCGATGGATTCGAAGCTGGCTCTCTTTGCTGGGCTTCATGGTGTACGCCATGATCCTTGTAGGTGGAGCGACGCGACTGACGGATTCGGGTTTGTCGATCACCGAGTGGAAGCCAATCTCGGGCGCCCTGCCGCCCTTTGGTCAGGACGATTGGATGGAGTTGTTCCGTCTGTATCAACAGACAGAGGAATACCGGGTTCAGAATGCGGGTATGACGCTTGCTGAGTTTGAATTCATTTACTGGTGGGAATGGGGACACAGATTTCTGGGGCGCGTAATCGGCCTGGTTGCGATCGTTGGCTTTGTCATATTTGCAATGAAGAAATGGCTTAATCGGCAACGGGTCATACGGTTTGGTGTTCTGATCTTTCTGGGTGGTCTGCAGGGCGCGATTGGCTGGTGGATGGTTGCCAGTGGGATTGGTGAGACCGATCTTATCGACGTGGCCGCTTACAGGCTGATGACGCATTTCTGTCTGGCTGTGCTGATTATCGGGTTGATTGTATGGTTCTGGCTGGACCTGGTGGATGAGAAGACAGACTTTCAGCGCAAGGCACTATCGCCGGTTCTGACTGTTTTCACTGTTATGGTTTTTATCCAGCTTGCCACCGGTGCGCTCGTCGCTGGCCTTGATGCCGGCCGGACCTATACCGACTGGCCCATGATGGACGGAGAGTTTGTGCCGGTTGGGTATTGGGAATCCGCGTTAGGTTTCCGCAACCTCTTTGAGAATGTCGCGACAACACAGTTCAACCACCGTCTTCTGGCTTATATCATCGCGCTCTACGCGGTGTTTGTCGGATATTATTATCGACAGGATTGGTTTCGGCCTGGTCTGAGGGTGTTGTTGGGGAGCGTGTTGCTTCAAATGTTCTGGGGCGTTTTCACTCTGGTGAGTGCAGCTCCACTGGAGCTGGCACTCATACATCAAGGGATCGGCGTCATCATTCTAATTGCAGCAATCCGATCCCTGCATCGGGATTGTTATTCAGCCGCCGGAGATAACTTGTTGAACAGGTCCAGGCGGTCGACATAAACCAATTGGGTTTCTCCACTCGGTTTCAGACTTTCGATCGCGAGAAACCCGTTGGTGAAGCTTGCTTCGCCGCTTCGGTCACTCAGGACGAGTTTCTCGACCTTGTCCGGGGCTTCTGACGACAAGCTGCCTTCAAGTTGGATTTCGCTTGTCGCGCCGTCTCCATTTGCAACGAACACTTTTCCGCCTGATGTCGCAGTTGCCACCTGATATCCATCACTTGTCTGGAGGCCGGTAACCTGAACTGGAACGTCCGTCAGTTTGATTGGCGTGGCGGAGTTCTCGGCATCCCGTATTTCGAGTCCAAACCCGCCAC
>CEPO01015443.1_pt1 | contig 45536 bp, 40 predicted proteins | sample 530481 | NCBI WGS metagenome assembly CEPO01 (sample SAMEA2620198, study PRJEB7988) | marine metagenome | biome: marine biome (ENVO:00000447); feature: surface water layer (ENVO:00002042); material: "saline water (ENVO:00002010), including plankton (ENVO:xxxxxxxx)" | depth 5 m
TGAAGGTAACCGTCCTCATCCATCATGCCGGCGTCAGACGTCTCGTAATAGCCCGGAAAATGATTGAGATAGCTTGTCCGAAAGCGCTCATCATTGCCCCATAAAGTGGGCAAGGCACCGGGCGGCAGGGGCAATTTGATTGCGACGGCACCAAGCGTGTTCGGCGCGCCAACCTCGTGACCACCTTCGTCCAGGATGTGAAGCTCATAGCCCGGCATGGGCACGGTGGACGATCCGTATTTCACTGGCATTTTTTCAATTCCGACAGGGTTTGCAGTGATCGGCCAGCCCGTTTCGGTTTGCCACCAATTGTCGATCACGGGCACGTCCAGAATGTTTTCGGCCCATTTGATGGTATCCGGATCCGCGCGTTCGCCCGCCAGATAGAGCGTTCTCAGGCTGGAGGTGTCATAATTTTTCAGAAGCTCCGCATTTGGATCTTCCTTCTTAATGGCGCGAAATGCCGTTGGCGCGGTGAACAGAGCCGCGACTTTATGCTCTTCGATCACCCGCCAGAACACACCAGCATCTGGAGTGCCGATGGGTTTACCTTCGAACATCACAGTCGCGCAGCCCTGCAATAGCGGGCCATAAACGATATAGCTGTGTCCAACGACCCAGCCCACATCGGATGCCGCCCAGAACGTCTCACCAGCCCTGGTCGCGTAGACATTGTCCATGGACCATTTAAGCGCCACCATGTGCCCGCCTGTATCGCGCACCACGCCCTTGGGCTGACCCGTCGTTCCAGACGTATAGAGGATATACAGGGGATCGGTTGCCGCCATCGGCTCTGGTGATGCTTTGGTGCCAGCAGAACGAGCGGCAGCCATTTCGGCAGACCAGTCATAGTCGGTTGCACCAAGCTCCGCCGTGATTTGCTCGCGCTGATACACCACGCACCCGTCGGGTTTGTGTTCGGCATGCTCAATGGCTGCATCCAACATCGGCTTATACGGAATCACTCTGCCTGGCTCGATCCCGCAGCTTGCGGAAACGATCAGCTTTGGCTTTGCATCATTGATCCGGGTTGAGAGTTCGTGCGGCGCAAATCCGCCAAACACGACCGAATGGATCGCGCCAATCCGCGCGCAGGCCAGCATGGCAATCGCCGCTTCCGGGATCATCGGCATGTAGATGATAACGCGGTCGCCTTTGGATACGCCCTTTGCGTTTAGCACGGCACCGAATGTTTCGACCTCTTCGAGCAGTTCGGAGTAGGTATAGATGCGCTTGGCACCTGTGATCGGGCTGTCATAGATCAGCGCTTTCACATCTCCCATGCCGGCATCGATATGCCGATCCAGGCAATTATAGCTTGTGTTGCAGACGCCATCGGGAAACCAGCGGCCGTAAGCCCCGGCATCTGGATCCAGTGCCGCCCGGGGTGCGGTCACCCAATCGATGGATTTGGCCGCGTCCAGCCAGAAAGCTTCGGGATCCTGTTTCCAGCTCTGATAGACGTCATCATAGCGGCTCATGCTGACACTCCCTTCAATGATATCGTATTTTCAGGCTGTTTTATCACTCTGAACGCGAACATCACCTAAGTCTTTGGTCTAAGACGAGTTGTCGCAGATGTGAGTACGATGGTGTCGGGCAGTCCGCAGCAGACAGAGAAATCAGGAAGGGGTCTTCAAAATTGGCAGTCAAAGATTTCTCTGATTTTTGGCGCGGATTTCCCCGATTTCAGAAAACAGAGACCGGTCCAAATGCTAAAAAACCGCGATAACGCGGGCATTCTGCGAACACAAAAAGGGTATTGCGACTGTCAGGAAATTCTCTTGCGGTGAGGTGAAGGCGAATTGGTCTCTTCGACCTGATGAAAAACCAATCTTAAGCGAGTAGCAACTGGCGCTGATCCTGAAGGAGGATGACAAATTGTGCTTTGACTCTGCGGCGGCGGTTGCGGTGGTGACCGAAATTGAATTGATTATGAAACGAGGACAAGTTTTAGCCAAACTATTGTAGGTTCGACATCCGCCCAAACTGAGAGATGGCCATCTCTATTCGTCGGAGCGGCGAGTCCCGGTTTGGCTATTATTCTATTTGTTCACTTCAGGTGATTGTATTCGGCGCCTCAAGCCCTTCTAATTTGCTGACGAATAGATCGTCAGCTTCAGAGCGGGATCATCATTGGCTTGAAAGGTTGCATACTCAAATTGCAAATTGCCTCTTTCACGGTGCTGAAGATGTTTCCGTCCAGCTGCGAGTTCGCGAATGTCGTGAGCCTTCCACCATTTAGAGAACTCCGGACATCCCTCGCGAATTTGGTCCAGCAGATCACCGAATGCCGGATCGCCGGACCACAGATCATATGTGAGGCGGAACAGCCCCACCATACGCTTCGCCTCACTTTCCCAACCCGCACCAAAGAGCCTTCGGCTTCCTCGGCGCGTCAACATTAGTAGAAGAATGTTGCGATCTTCCTCCGCCACTCGATCAAAGTTGAAGATCTCGGCAGCGGCCTCATTCCACACCAGGACGTCCCATCTTTGCCCGGTGATGTAGGCTGGCTGATTCAGGCTTTCCACCATGCGCTTCAACGGATCCGGCACTGTTTCGCGAACGAAAATGCCGGACCCGGCAGAGCTTGTTAATGTCCTGATATGGGCGTGCTCCGCCTTGCTGAGGCGTAATGCTTGCGCCAATGCGTCAATGGTTGTCTCGGATGGCCGAACATTCCGTCCCTGTTGGAGACGTATATACCAATCGGTGCTTATTCCGGCGAGTTCAGCAACCTCCTCGCGGCGAAGTCCTTTGGTCCGGCGCCGTTGTCCGCCAGTTAGCCCAACCATCTCAGGTGTCAGTTTTTGTCGACGCGATCTCAGGAAGTGGCCCAGCTCCCTGCTCTGCATTTGAGGGGTAGGCATATCCGTCATCGGAAACTCCGTAAGTGGCATCCTTTTATCCTAGGATAATACTATGTCTATTTGGCTCTCGCTGATCGTGCAAGAGAGGAGCATACCAGCCCGGAGGAATGTAAATGCGAGCCGCTATCCTGAAAGAATTTGGAGAACCAATCACCGTCGAGACCGTTCCGGACCCAGTACATAGCGGAGGCACGGGCGAGGTTATCGTGGATGTGGTGGCAACCCGCGTGCTCAACTATATGCACGAAGTTCTGGACGGAACGCGGAACTATCTTATGGAAACGCCGATCGTACCCGGCCCGGGAGCGGTGGGCCGCGTCAGGGCTTGCGGAGCGGACGCGACCCGCTTGAAGAAAGGTGACTGGGTCTATTGCGATTCAACCGTGCGGTCCCGTGATGATGCACTTATTCCTGACATTACGCTCCAGGGGCTGAGCGCCCGCGGAGAAGGGGGGCTTCGCCTGCAAAGGTATTTCCATGACGGTGCATGGGCTGAGCAAATCCGTATCCCCACGGAAAATGCCATCCCCATCGGCGAGATCGACAAGGCGGATGCAGGCGCATGGTGTGGGCTCGGTGCCTATCTGGTCCCCTATGGAGGTTTTCTATCCGGAAATTTGAAACCCGGTGAGACGGTGTTGATCAGCGGGGCGACGGGGGGATTTGGCGGCGCAGCTGTTGCGGTCGCCCTGGCTATGGGTGCCGGTTGCGTTATCGCCACCGGCCGCAATCGCGCCAAGCTTGACAAGTTGCGTGAACGCTTCGGGCAACGCGTGCGCACCGTCGCAGTCAGCGGCGAAGAAGAGGTTGACCGCGCCAACATGATGGCTGCAGCGCCGGGCCCGATGGACTGTGTTTTTGATATTTTGCCACCCATGGCGAAAGCCGAACAGGCTCGCGCCGCCATAATGACTGTGCGTCCCTATGGCCGTGTCATCCTTATGGGCGGAATCAATATGCAAGGCGGGCCTGGGCTGGAGCTGCCCTACGCCTGGATCATGCGCAATTGCGTGACCATTCATGGCGCTTGGATGTATTCACGCGAGGCCCCTCCAATGCTGGTCAAGCTGGTCCGGTCTGGCCTCCTTTCCCTGAGAGGGAGCGACACGCAGACTTTTGACCTCGATCAGATCAACGAGGCGATCGCCCACGCTGCGAAAACGGGCAGGGCCGCTGAAATCCGACTGTAGAAAGGCTATGCAGGGACCAGAAACGGCTTTCCGCTCTTAAGGCGAAGGTCTGCTGACTCTACCTCATCACGTGTATCCAAGTTCCTTGCGTGTATCCGTCAGGAAGAGGTCCTTGCCCTTGATCTTTTGCGTCAGCCACGTTCCTGCTAGACAGCCTGAGCGGCTGATGGGCAGAATGCTCGTCCCCTTTTTTCGGCCCAGCGGAACCAGCAACAAGGGTTTCGTTGCCCGTGTATAGGCGGGCAGTGTCTCGACAGATTTGCCATCAATCAGCTTTTTTATCGTCTTCAGGAGCCAGCTGACCTGCCGGCGCACAGCGACAATCGTCATCGGATCACCGTTGTCGGCAGCATCTCCAAGAGCAAAGACCGCCTGATAGCCACACGGCCGCATCCATTGATCCACTTCCAGGCGTCCGGAAGCAGATGCTGCAGCGCACTCAACGGGCGGAATGACAGGCTTTGCTCCAAATGCAGGAACGATCAGATCGGCTTCGTAGGTCTTGCCTCTGGCGCGAAGGCTCCCCGCGAAGGGGGCGTCCGTCCTGGCCATCCCGGCGACAGGTGTTCCAAGCTGCAAATTGATTCCCATATCTGCAATCTGTTGCTGCAACGCCTTTGAGAGTTTGGAGGCAATGCCGGGCACAACTTCATCCGAAGCCGCCAGGATTGAGATCGACTTTCCGGGGTGTGCGAACTTGATTTCTGCAGCGAGTTCCACCCCCACGGGTCCGGCGCCGACCACAATAATGGTCTGCGCGGCTTCGACTGCTGCGTGCGCCGCCGCCTGATGTGAACGAAAGTCGTCGATCAAATCGGATTGCGCTTTGAAGGGTGGGGCATAGTTGGAACCTGTGGCTGCGATAATGCAATCACCTTCAATTGTCTCGCCATTTTCCAAGACAACACGACCTTCGCTTATCTGTTCGGCGCGCGCCTGGATGATCCTGCCATTCTTCATCAGTCGATCGTAAGGAATAATCAGCCGATCAAGAAGCTCGGGCTGGACCACCGCCCGAATTGCGGCCACGCAATGAAAGAAAGCTTCGCGCGGTTCGATCAAGGTCACCTCGGCGACCTCGTCAAGGCTATGAGCGAGGCTCACACCTGCATATCCACCACCGACAATAACAATCTTTTTCCTCAAATTCAGCTCCCATAGCATCGTCGACCTGGCCTTGCTCTGCACGGGTCAAGAAGGTATTCAATCGATCCTTGGTATAAAATAGGAACTTCATGACCGCGCAAGGAGGCACATCGGTGATACCGCCCGCATTATCCGTTGAAGACGTTCAGGCACTACTCCATACGCAGCCCTGTGAAGAGATCGGCACGACGCTAGCTTTGGTTGGCGACAAATGGTCGATGATGATCGTCATTTATCTCGCGACCGGGCCATGCCGCTTCAACCAGCTCAAACGACAGATTGGTGGGATCACGCAACGCATGCTCACTCTGACTTTGCGGAAGTTAGAACGACAAGGCCTAGTGAATCGTACGGTACATCCTACAGTCCCACCGCAGGTGGAGTATGCTTTGACACCGCTCGGACAATCCTTGCGAGAGCCGGTTCAAATTTTGGGTCAGTGGGTTCTTCAACACCAGGATGAGCTTCAGCGTTCAAGGCGAGAATACGATGCCAAGGCAACTGATGATCCTGAAGGCGGGTGACCTCTCACACCGCCTTTCAGGTTGCAAGTAGCGAGAGCGCCGTTGCATGCCGACCGCCAACACAAACTTTAAGGCTGGACCGATCCAATAAGGGCAAAGCAGTATGTCCCCATGGGTTGCACCTTGCTTGTTATCTGCGCTTTAGGTCTTTTGCATCTGAGACGGCGCTGTCGGTTCACTTAGCATTTGCGTGACCATCTCGTCGGGCATGGCAAGAATGCCTTTCAGCATGTCTTCTGGCATTTTCGGATTGTACCCGTTCGGGTCAAATGGGGGTTGAGCCACTGCGCCCCCCTGACCGGCATATTCTGCGGGCTTGATGTATCGCGCGAGTTCGTCCTCAGAGATACCGGCAATTTCCACGACTTCGGGATCGATCCAATCTTTTGGTCCAACCGGCGTGTCACACCCCTCAAACGTACAAATTTCAAGACTGATGTCTTCCGGACCCTGGAAATAGAGGCTGTTGGCAAAGCCGTGATTGACTGGGCCCGTTACATTCACGCCTCTTGATCGAATTCGGTCGCGCATGTTCAAAAGCTCGTCCATCCCGTCGACGTTTAGTGCCACATGCTGCATCGTGCCCGGCGCAGACGGCCCCATCATGTGACCGGGTTGTGTGACGCCATATTGCATTTGAGCGTCAGCGTTTGCCGGATTGAAAACAAAAGCCAGCGCGCTTTTATCGTTCAAACGGAGAAATCCGTGCCAGCAATCTTCGGTGCCATGCATCCAATAGAGCGCGATCAATTCCATCCCCAGCACATCAGAGAAGAACTCGATCTGTTCCTTCATGTTGTTCGTTGAGAGCGCCAGATGATTAATTCCATTGGTTCTGATGTTGCTAGACAAAGCAGCCTCCTGATTTGGTAGTTCGGATTAAATTTGTTTCAGCGCCCAGTCGTGGACGGTGGTCGAAAACTTTTCAGTTTGGAAAAGCATCAGCTGGTGACCAGCATTTTCAAATGGAACGAAATCGACGGGCCCGCCGATGCTTTCGGCAACAGACCGAACGAGGTCGACCGGGAAAGTCGGATCATTGTCGCCGACCGTGTACAGAATGGGTTTGTCGTTTTCAGAAAGCGGCTTGGGCGGCTGGTATTGCCACAGACTTGCCCAGCTTTCTAAATCATAAGTCCATGTATTGTACGGATCCAAATCCTTCTGTGCCTGCGCACCTTTATATCCATAATCTACGTCGAAATTGAAAAAGCGGCGAATGTCCAGGACGCCCGCGCCCTGAAGCAGTTTCACGCCTTCAGACCAGCCTTCTGTACGAAATGGTTTCCCAACGGCATCGAATACCGGATGGCCCGGCACAACGATGGAGCCCATCAATACCGAGCCGGCAACATCCTTATGGCTGATCGCGGACACGGCGGCGCCGACACCCAGGCTCGAGCCCATCGTAAAAACAGGCAAGCCGGTCAGATTTTTGACATAGCTTGCGTAATCCATGCTGGCCTGCGCCCATTCAGAAAACCGCCATTGTCCTTTCGGACGATTGGTGGTCGAGCGTCCGTGTCCTGGCGCATCATAGGTCCAGATATCGACGCCTTTGGCGGCGTGATGCTCGCAGAAATTATCGTAGATGCCGCCGTGTCCGCCGATGCCATGGGAGATGACCAGCGCATATTTGGCATCCTCGCCACAATATCTGAAACTGTGCAATTCATTGAGTATATGGGTTTCGAGGCGCATGATCGGCTCCTGGAGATTAAAAAGCTGAGAGAAGTTCGGCGCCGTCCGACGTCTTTTGCGAATATTGTAAGTCGGACACCCAATGCGGATCTGTGCGGGCAAAGTCCGCCACCGCGCAGCATGGCAGACATGACCCATGAGCCAAGCTGGACAAGTGTTCGGTGAAGGATTTGAATGCCTGCATCTGTCGCCGATCAGTTGCGAGCAAGTAAGGATGAAAGATCACCGCGCGGTACGAAGCTGCGCTGGCGTCCAAATTGAAAAGCGAACCGAGCGCGGTTTCCCAAACAGTCACATCCGCAACTTCCGGCTGGCCTAAAAGTCGCGTGCGCCCATTCGCAAGCAAAGGTTCAAAATAGAGCGCATCAACATGCGGCCACAAAAAGGGAAGAGTGGCAATTTCGTTGCTGATTTGGACGGTGTCGCCGAGCGGCGACTGATAAACCAGCCCGAATTCTTTCAGCAAAGCCGCGGTATCGGAAGTGCTCACGCCGCCAGGTGGCCGCAATCCTGCCGGCGTCAAACCAATTGTATCAAAGGCCGCAATGCATCTTTCGAGAATAACGCGTCGATTACTCTCTGACTGGTTTGACCAATGCTCGTGCTGCCAGCCGTGAAGGGAGACTTCATGTCCTCGCTCGGCAATCGCAGCGAGCGAGCCGCCATAGTGATCCGCATTCCAGCCCTCGACAAAGAATGTCGCCTTGAGTTTCACTTCGTCGAGATGGTCCAGAATTTCCGGAAGCACTGTTGCAGATGCATGTGTGCCAAAGGGTTCACCGATTGGATGCCGATCATTCTGTAGATCAAATGCCTCGCCAAAATTGTCGAAGGTCAAACTTATGATATTCGCAGCTGGGGCGGTCATGATCCCACCTCAAATCGGTTCGAGATCCGACCGAGACCTTCGATTTCAGCCTCGATCACCCAGCCCGGTTCAATGTATTTTGGTGGTTTGCAGCCCATGCCAACGCCATCAGGCGTCCCGGTAAAAATAAGGTCGCCTGTTCGGAGTTCGCACACTTTGGACAAATAACTGACAAGCTTCGCGACGCTGAAAATCATTTGCGCGGTGTTACCGTCCTGCAATGTGGCGGCTTGATGACGGCACCCGATCTTCAGCTGACCCACTGACACTTCGTCAGGCGTCGTAATCCACGGACCTATCGGGGCGAAATTCGGGTAGCTCTTCGCGAAGCTGAATTGCGCAGGTGTATTTGCGAATTGCAGGGTGCGTTCGGAGATGTCCTGGCCCACACAATAACCCGCAATATGGTTGAGTGCGTCAGCCTCCGAGATGTTTCGCCCGCCTTTGCCGATCACGGCGACGAGTTCAACTTCCCAGTCACAGGTTAAAGTCGGCAATACTATATCTGCGCCGGGCTTTCCGATCGACGAGGCAAATTTGGTGAAGACCATCGGTTCGGCCGGAACGTCGAGCCCTGTCTCCTCGCTATGGGCGCGGTAGTTTAAGCCGATTGCAAACACCTGATCTGGATTGCTGATAGGGGCATCGAGTGGGCTGAGATCTTCCAGTAAGCGTGCTTCGGCGAGACCCGGGTCAAGCGCAATGTCGGCCTCCTCAGCCCAGGCCTGCAGATCGACCAATTGGGTGAGCAGTGCTTTCATGTCTGCTGAGAACCGCCCACCTGAGGCGTGTGCAATGTCGACGCCTCCAGCTGCTGTGATGAGATGTGTGCGATTGTTTATGGTCGCAAGCTTCATAGATCTGTCCTGTGACTAAAACGCCATTTTGTGTGCTGAAATAGGATCGCTTCTTCTGAAAAAAGCGGAGAACACTCAGCGGCATCCCGTTCGTGTTCTCCCAGTCGTGGCGAAGCAACGTAGGGAGGAGTACATCGCTTCTGTGGTATCGAGTTCGAAGGGCCGTCCGCGCCATGTTGACGTTTAAGCTCGGCATTTCCGAAATACATTGCAGCTAGAACCTGTACCGGGCTGACACTCGCATCTCGCGCCCTCTGTCTCTTGTGGCCCAATAGACACCGGGCTGTGCGAATGCCTGCCCAGCGAACGTTATCGGCTGTTCGTCCGTGAGATTGTATGCCGAGGCGGCCAGTTCCCAGCCATTGTCCAAATTCGCAAGCGCCACACGCAGATTAAGCTTCCAGACAGGCTCTGATATTAGATTGTAGTCCTGTGAGAAATTTAGGGTCGTTTCGTCCTTGAAACTGGCATCTAGCTTAGTTGTAAATTCAAAGGAATTTCCAACCAATCGGTTGTATTCGATGAACGACGACGACGTGATCTCCGGCGCATTCTCCAGTGTGACACCCTCAAGATCCACAACCGGACGGGCAGGCGTGCCGCCAATAAAACAATCGAGCTTGGCTGCTGCGACAGGATTATCAGGGCAGCTGACCACGAAATCCTCATATTCCGCATTAAGAAACGCAATATTGCTGCCTATTGTGATTGATTCCGACAGCGCGAACAGCAGTTCAAGTTCAGCGCCCTGTGAAACCGCCTTGGAGGCATTCGTCACAGCAAAAGCGCTAATTCTAGGGTCAAATGCACCAACCTGCAGGTCATCGAATTTTGTCTGGAAGATCGATGCATTCGTCCTTAGACGACGATCAAGAAGTTCGGCCTTTACACCAATTTCCCACGCTTCGGCGATTTCCTCATCAAAGCTGAAATTCTCCAGGGTTCCCGTCACATCTTCAGAGTTGAACCCGCCTGCCTTGCTCGCACGCGTCCAGCTGGCATACAGCATGGTGCTGGGAACGACATCCCATTGAACGCTGATTGCCGGATCGATACCGCTCTCACTACGGCTGTCATCAATAGAAAAGTTCGGACGCGCAGGATTGGTGGGCTGCGGTTTTAGGACACTCGTGGATCCAAACTCATATGTGGAATTTTCCTTGGACGCATCCTTGTCTTCCGTGGAGAAGCGCAGCCCTCCGGTAAGGCGCAACACATCACTCACATGCCATGTCACCTGGCCAAATGCAGATAATGAGCTTGTATTCTCCGTATAACTACCACCTAGGCTGAAGGCCGCTGCCGGTGGAAGGTTTCCCAAGAGATTCTGATACGTTGTAAGGGTGAATTCCCGATCCAGATAATAAAGTCCGACAAGGTAGTCCAATGGCCCACCACCGGTAGAGGCCAGCCTTAGCTCGTGAGAAAACTGCTTGAAGTCTTCTCCACGGTCGAGACTCAGAACCGGGGCTGCAGAAAAGTCCTGATCAGTAAATTGACTTCGAACAAAATCACCATATCCGAAAAGGTAAGTCAGTTCATTCGAACCGAAATCATGTTTTGCCTGAAAGGTGGTCGTAAACGATTCCTGCTCTGTCGCCTCATCTTCATTGATGAATGACGTGTTGTCTAAGATGAAGTCTTCACCAACTGCCCGCGAACCGAAGTAGATTGGCGCAAACAAACCGGGCGGGAGGGATGCTGGGTCATTTTCCGCAATATAGGGAAGCGTTCCAGGCGAGTAATCCGCGAAAAGCTGCCAAGACGAGCCTTCATTTTTGAACTTGCTGCCTTCGGCCTTGAGTATGAATTCCGTGTCGGGAGTGGCGTCCCAGACAAGCGTGCCGCGCAAGACGTTCGTGTTTGACTCTGGCGTGTCGCGTCCGAGGAGCGGGTTGTCCATAAACGCTCCCTCATCAGAGGTTTTCGCAGCAATTCTCCCGTAGAGTCCATCCGCAATCTCCCCAGATAGGATTCCTGTGACCTCATAACTTTCGTGCTCAAATTCGTAGGAAGCTAAGAGTTCGGCTTCAAATTCAGGAGTGGGCTTGTTGGTGATAACACTTATCGCGCCAGCAATGCTGTTCTTCCCAAACAGCACGCCTTGGGGGCCCTTCAATACTTCAACGCGTTCCATATCCAGGAATGGAGCCTGGAACAACGCTGCCCGTGAAGCATAGATACCGTCAATGTACATGCCAACCGATTGCTCGAACGCAATATTTCCCGCGCCACTTCCCAAGCCTCGGATCACGACGCGGTTCCTGCCTGGCGAGTCGACGATTTCCACGTTCGGAAGATAACCTTTGAGATCTTCCAAATTGCTAGCTCCGGCCTCCACGATTTGATCACCCGAAACGGCGACAATAGAAACGGGCACGTCCTGCGCGCTTTGCTCTCGCTTCTGCGCAGTCACCGTCACTGTGCCGAGTTGGCGGATTCCCGTGTCCGCGCTGTCGGCCTCCGTATCCTGAGCGGAGGCTGCACCAGCCGCAATCGCTGCGCTCCCCAACATCAACGCAATTGCAGAACAGAATGACCATAGATTTTTCTTCAAGACTTCCTCCCAATCCCACTTATTTCATAGCAGGTTAATGTTGGATCATTAATCCAAATTGGAGTTAGAGTCAATTTTGTAATTCATGCTATCTGGTTTAGAGTCTCCAGAAAGGAATCGAAGTGAGCAGCATGAATTCTTCTACGGTCATGGAAAGAGCGGAAATCGGTCGGCGAAAGCGCCGAAAGACACGCGCCATTCTCGTCGATGCCGCAATGCGAGTAATTGCAGAGAAAGGCTTAGAGGCTGCGACAAACGCTGAGGTTTTCAGTGAGGCAGGCGTCTCTCGCGGCACATTCTATAATTATTTCGAGACCAAAGAAGATCTTTTGAAGGCTGTAGCTGACGAGTTGGTCGACCAGTTGAATGATCAGATCAATGGCGACACAAAAGACATTGAAGGTGCGCCTGAGCGCATGGCCTGGACGTTTGGCAGATTCCTGCAGCGTACCAAAGACGACCCCGTCTGGGCGCGAGTCCTTTTAAGCATCGCCGCAAAGAATTCTCCGCTTCCACTTGGGGAAACGACCCAAGCGAATATGGCCCGCGATCTGCAGCATGGACGCGATCAGGGGCAGTTCACGTTAGAGGTCGACGAGGTTGCAATTAACATCATGGTCGGCACTGTCACGCAGGCAATGCACTCGACATTGGCTGGCCGAACAGGGCCTGACCACGCTTACCATATGGCAAAGTGCATTTTGCTGGCTTTCGGTACGCCAGGGGCTCGTGCGGCAGAAGCCGCTAAACTCGCAAGACCAGCCGACTTCTGATCTGTCGTCTTTGGATGTTGGGCTTCCGGATGGTCTGCCTCCCGAATTGTTTGCTTGCGCGGCAGAGGCTTCATACCGAATGATAAAGCCTCTGACGCAGGCAGTCCCCATCTATTTTATTCAGACCGTGTTGTAGAGCTCTCGCGGACCAGGATATTCTGACCCGGTGTCATCCTTGATTTCGCGCCTGATCAGGGCATTCGTCATGCTATTCAGGCGTTCGATTTCTCCCTTATGGGAGTCCGGGTCAGCTGCCAGATTTACCATTTCATCGGGGTCATTGATCGTATCATAGAGCTCGAGGTCATTGTATTTGAGCAGGGTGTCCCAATCGTCTGGAATGTGATGCTGCGCCGGAGCAAAATATCGCGCAAACTTGTAGCGCCCGTCATGGACACCTCTGATCAGCACCCTGTTTTGCAGGCTTGGCCCGGTCTTTTGCAGCCTGCCTATCGCTTCGATATCGCGACTGGCGAACGCATTGAGCTGTTGTTTGAGGAACTCATTATCCCATCCATATACGGAAGCATTGTTGAACAGAACTCCCTCTTCGTCACGCTGAGTCCGCCCCGAGGCCGATACGATTGCACCAGACAGATCCAGACCCGGAAGCGTGACTGCATCATCCTCGCCGGCGTCGCCATTACCCGCGAGCGAAAGAAGTGTTGGTACAAGGTCGACCGCGCCGGCCAGCGCCGTCGTTTCAAAGCCGCCATTCACATCCGGATGGCAAACAATGAATGGGACGCGAAGATTCTCCTTGTAGATTGTCGATAATTTTTGCCGCAAACCATGCGCGCCGGCCATTTCTCCATGGTCTGCACAGAAGACAACAATTGTATTGTCGGCCTGACCCGAAGCCTTGAGCCCCCGCAGCAGGAGGTCGATACTCCTGTCGAGGTCGCGCACACAATTGAAATAATAATTGCGATACCGACGCCAGGCTTCCTCGTCCTGTCGCTCCATCACGCCAAAAACATAGTCAAGCCCAACAAGCTGGTCGCGGTGCGATTGGGGTTTGGTCGAAAGGTCGTCGCCCATCAGGCTCGCCGGCAAGGGAGCGTCTAAAAAATCCTTATATGGGCCAATTTCCGGATCGCCTTTAAGCGGACTGATAAAGCCCTGTGCCAGGCGAGTTTGCTCCTGCTCGCCGGTCGCGTCATAGAACATTATGTCATGCGGATTCACGAAGTTGACCGCCAGGAACCAGGGGGTCCCGTCGTCAGCATCGGCGCGCATGTCTTCGATCATGCTGATCGCGTCTGAAGCGATACCAGGATCATGGCGAAGCCCGCCCCATGTATAGCCCGTTGGGTCACCATACTCATTGAATTGCGAGAAACCATAAGGCTCAAGCGCCCGACTCTTTGACGCTGAGATAAGTGATTTCTCCGATGAGTCCGCTAACGTGCTGAGATGCCACTTGCCCTTATATCGCGTCTGGTAGCCACGGGCCTTCAGATAGGTTCCGACGGTGGCGATATCGGGCGAAAGCTCAGGATATGGCGGGTTATCCGGATTCGCGATCACCTTGGTCTGCTGAATGTGTCGCCCAGTATACAAGGTTGATCGGGAAGGTGCGCATGGCGTCATGTGGACGTGGAAATTGGTGAAGGACGCGCCTTTCTTAAGGAGGGCCTCATGCCCCGGCAGATCGAGGCTCCCAGGCAGATCTGGCAAGCCGAACTGCTGGTCAGACATGACGAGAAGAATATTCGGGCGTTGCCGCCTGACCCGCCCAGGGGCGGCTTTGATTCCGTCTGTGTCGGGGGTCAATGCGCACGCAGACGTCGTTCCAAGAAGTGCTCCAGCCCCCATGAGAAATGTTTTTCTTGTCAGCGTGTTACTATCATTCTGATGTGTCATGTCCTGTTCCTCATACATCGGCTAAAATTCTTGTTGGAAAGGGCAGGGGCTCCCGCCATGTTTTGACGATATGATCCGGCGCGCCGGTCTCGTCCTGTAAGCGGCAGGCTCTGGTGACCAGCATGGCTGGCCATACCGCACTCTTCCGCGACCATCCTGATCTCGCTTGGTTCCCATTTAATGCTGTCCAAGCTCTCAACGTCTTCCAGGAGAGCGGCTAGCAAGCCCAACGTCCTGAAGCCCCGGTCTCCAGAATCGGTCGCATACAAAAACCGACGGTAAACTCTGACCCGCCCATAAAATTGCTTCCGCGCGCTGAATTGGAGACCCCGAAATCTTCCGGAATTGCGTGCATCTCGACCAAGTCCGATGCCGCAAACCTCACATGAGGTGCGTCTTTGATTCTAGTTACCGGCATCTGATCTTTTCCTCCCAGCGCCAATATTTGTATTTTGGATCAATGATCCAAACTGACTTATTAGTCAAGTTATTGTTGTCGTCTGTTTCAATGGTGCAACGAGCCGAGGACGAATGGGTCTCAGCTGTTCATCTGGAAGATCCATTCAATCGAATCTCGAAGCACGCCGTGCTCGAGTGGATCGCAGGCATTCGCCTGCTCAATCGGAAGATCATTAGCGTAAATCAATAATCCAGCGCATAGCGCCTTACAGGGCATCGAAAGCCTCCGCTTCGTTTTGAAATCGCGACCGCAAGACAAGGATATTTTTTTCCGTCCGGGGCTTTCGCGAACTGACGCTGAATTCGGTTCGGATCGAACATGAGTGTTGATCTCCTGTTTCACGTTGATCTGATTTCGGGCGGACTGAAGCGCTGCACGCAATAAGAATATAAATGACCAAAAAGTCAAATTCATTGACTTAATGCCCTGATCGGCACTACCCAGCTCATCGGAATGATCGATTTAGACACATAGGGGCGGCACTATGATTACCTCACCAATTCTCGATCCAGCCTGCAATCCATTTGCTGGAATGGATGTTCGCGTATGGCTCGAAGGCGCTGCGCGACGTGGCGGCGACAAGTTGTGTCTGGTCTGGGAACCTTTCGATGGCACGACTGAGCGCTGGACCTATAAAGAGTTTGTAGATCGGGTGGCGAGGTTTGGGGCAGGGCTCTATAGGCGCGGAATTCGCCAGGGTGACACGCTTATCCTTCACATGGACAATGCGCCAGAGCAGTTGATCGCCTGGCTTGGCTGCAGTTGGATCGGCGCTGTCGCGGTCACAACCAATGCCAAGTCGAGCCTCGACGAGCTGACTTATTTTGCAGAGAAATCAAAGGCACGGGCAGCCATCACTCAGCCAGTTTTTGCCTCGCTCACTGCCGAGGCTATGCCCGACGCAGAGTGGATTGCTGTGACGCACACCAATTCAGGCGATCCGGCTGAGCCTCCGGGCGATGCGTTCCTCGATTATGAGGCGCTATCCAGCGATCCGCGCGGTTTGCCGGTCTCTGACAGGGACTGTTCAAAGCCGTTTGGAATTCAGTTTACCTCAGGGACGACGTCCCGACCCAAAGGGGTGGTGTGGACACATGCAAACGCTTTGTGGGGTGCCCAGCTGAGTGCCATTCATGAAGGCCTGACGAGCAGCGACGTGCACCTTGTCTATCTGCCGCTCTTTCACACAAACGCCCAGGTCTATTCGGTGTTGGCGACACTCTGGGCGGGTGGAACAATTGTCCTCCAGCCGCGGTTCAGTGCGAGCCGTTTCTGGCCTGTCTCCCTGAAGCATGGCTGTACCTGGAGTTCGATGGTTCCGTTCATGGTTCAGGCGCTCCTGAAGCAGGACAAGCCGGACACTCATAGCTATCGGTTCTGGGGCAATGGCGTGTGCGATATTCCGACCGATGCTCATTTCGGTGTCAGGACACTGGGGTGGTGGGGAATGACCGAAACGATCACCCACGGCATTGTTGGCTCGGTTCATGACAAAGACTTGCCTAAGTCGATGGGACGGCCGTCAATCGGCTATGAGATCGGCGTGTTTCGCAATGATGGTCAGCGCGCCAGAACTGGTGAGACAGGTGACTTGCGCGTAAAAGGCGTGCGCGGCTTATCGCTCTTTCTGGAATATCTGGATGATGAATCTGCGACCGCCGCGAGCTTCGATGAGGAAGGTTGGTTCCTTACAGGCGATCGCGTGACGCTGGCTGAAAATGGCTGGCTGGTCTTCGCCGACAGGGCCAAAGACATGCTCAAGGTCGGAGGTGAGAATGTCGCGGCCTCCGAGGTTGAGCGGGTGATTGCGTCGCTGGACTTCGTCCATGAGGTCGCCGTTGTTGGGCGTCCCGATACAATGTTGAACGAAGTGCCAGTCGCTTTTGTGAAGCTGACAGGCGCGCAGCAACTGACCGAAAGCGAATTGGCCGATCATATTGTGGCCATCTGCAAGCGCCAGCTGGCGGCATTCAAGGTGCCTCAAGAGGTCATTTTTGTCTCTGAATTCCCACGCGCGACTCTGAACAAGATCGCCAAAGCCGAATTGAAAAAACAGCTCGTGACCGCCTGATCTAGCCGCTGTCTGAGAGCACTAAGGCGGCCCGACAAACTGCGTCATTCCAACTCAACGGCTAATATTGACAGAATTGACTGATCAGTCATATTTAGAAAATGACTAAAAAGTCAAATTTTTGCAGCCTGGCGTTCAGATCGCACGAATTTCTGACTGACAAGACAGATCGGATCGGTCGGGCCAATGCCTGTAACAGGTTTAAGGGAAGGAAAAGATGAGCATTCTCAAAGTGAAAGATATTGCGTTTGTGAGGTTCAGCGCCCCGGACCTCGAACAGATGAGAGCGTTTCTGGATGATTTTGGACTTGCCAGTGAGGTCGACGACAAGGGCGATCTTTATGCGCATGGCAGCGGCGGTTCTGCATTCGTCCACAGTACAACTCAGGGCGACCCAGCCTTTCTTGGTGTGGGTTTCTATGCCGACAGCGTTGATGATCTGCACAAACTTGCCGATGCTCAAGGCGTATCCGTCGAGCCGCTCAATGCGCCCGGCGGCGGTTCTGTGGTGCGCCTCAATGACCCGGACGGAATCAGCGTCGAAGTCGTTGCCGGGCAGCAGACACGGGAAGCAGGAGCGTTCCCGTCTCATGCGGGCCGGAATGACGCGCGAACGAAGGAACGCGTGCGTGAACCACTAAGGTTGGAAGACCGGCCTGCACAGGTGGTTCGGCTTGGCCATGCTGTCCTGGAGGTCAGCGATTTCAGGACCTCTGAACGCTGGTACAAGGATCTGTTCGGCTTCATCACCTCGGACGAAATTGAAGCTGAGCCGGGTGCCGCAATAGGCGCCTTCCTGCGATGTGATCGCGGTGATCAGCCAACCGATCACCACACGCTTTTCCTGCTGCAATCTGCAAATGCGCCGCGTCTGAACCACGCTGCCTTCGAGGTCGTCGATCTCGATGATCTGATGTGCGGGCATGCCCATCTGAAAAAGGCACAGAGAACGCCGGCCTGGGGCGTGGGGAGGCACGTTCTCGGCAGTCAGGTCTTTGATTATTGGCGAGACCCCTGGGGCAACGAGCTCGAACATTGGACGGATGGCGATTTGTTCACTGTGGAAGACGGATCACGAACGGCGACACTCTCTGATCTGCTGAATGTCCAATGGGGCCCACTTCACCCGATGATGGCGGGAGGCGCAAAATGAAACTGGCACGCTATGAAGCCGGCAACGGCGCGAAAATTGGTATTGTCGAAGGTAATACAATTCAGGAGATCAGCTTCGACGGAAGCATGATTGAATTGATTTCCGAATGGACGAAGATCGCACCAACAATCGACGGGCTCAAAACAGGCCAGAGCTATGCTGTGTCAGATGTTCATCTGCTCGCGCCTGTTGCTCGCCCAGGGAAGATCTTTGCGATCGGTCTCAACTATGCCGACCACATCGAGGAAAGCAAAATGGAGACGCCAGCTAATCAGGTCTGGTTCACCAAGGCCGTGACATCTGTGAATGGTCCGTTTGATCCGATTCTGATTGCAAAGGACGGCCCTTATGTGGATTACGAAGTCGAACTTGTCGCGGTGATCGGCAAGGGTGGCAAACACATCTCGGCCAGCGAAGCGCCTGCTCACATTTTTGGATATTGCGTCGGCAATGATGTCACCGAGCGTTTCTGGCAGCACCGGACACCTCAATGGAGTCTCGGAAAATCTTTCGATACCCACGCGCCGATCGGTCCATGGATCACAACAGCTGATGAAGTGTCGGATCCACACGTGCTGGATCTCCGCTGTTCGGTGAATGGTGAAGTGCGTCAGAACTCGAACACGCAACATCTGGTCTTCGACATCTGGCAGCAGATCGAGCACCTGTCCGCAGGTATGACGCTGGAGCCGGGTGATCTCATATTCACGGGCACACCAGGCGGCGTTGGGGCGGCCATGGACCCCCGCAAATTTCTTCAACCCGGCGATGTCGTCAGCTGTGAAGTTGATGGTCTTGGTTCAATCGAAGGTACCATGGTTGGAGAGACCTGAATGACAAAGAAATATGATTACGACGTCATCGTCGTTGGTGCTGGTCCGACCGGCATGACGCTCGCGCTGTCGTTGGCGCGGGGAGGAGTGAAAACACTGGCGTTCGACAAGGAGGCGGATGTTTATCCTCTGCCTCGAGCCGCTCATGTCGATCACGAGATCATGAGAATTTATCAGGAATTGGGGGTAGCAGACGACATCGCAAAGACATGCCGTTCGTCGCTTACGTATGACTTCCTGTCGGCCAAGCGCGAGATCCTCATGCAATTTGGCGGGCTTTCAGGCATGGGGCCAGGTGGCTGGCCAACGGGCAACATGATCCACCAGCCAACCATCGAACGCATTGTTCGTGATGCAGCAGCTGGTGAAGCCAATCTGGAGCTACAATCCAATTGGGATTGCAAATCAGTCAGCGAGACCGCCGACGGTGTTCAGTCAAGCGTGCTGGTCAACGGTGAGCTGAAAACCTTCACGTCTCGATATCTGGTCGCTTCAGACGGCGCACGCAGTCCGATCCGCAATCAATTGGGCATTGAGCAGGACGACCTTGGCTTTGATGAGCCATGGTTGGTCGTGGATGTCCTGGTGAAGGATTATTCTCGTCTGCCGAAGGTGAATCTTCAGATTTGTGATCCGGTCCGCCCGACAACCTGTGTTCTGATGGGATCAGGGCGCCATCGGTGGGAATTCATGCTTCTGGATGGCGAAGATCCGCAGGAAATGTCCTCACCGGAAAAGGTCAGTGAATTGCTGGAACCGTGGGATGTGGAGGGTGCGGTCGAACTGGAGCGCACGGCGGTCTATCGTTTCAACGCCAAGGTCGCGAAGGAATGGAAGAAAGGGCCTATCTTCCTTGCAGGGGATGCGGCGCATCTAACACCGCCTTTTGCCGGGCAGGGGCTCTGTGCAGGCCTTCGTGATGCTGTGAACCTCGCCTGGAAGCTGATCGCATGTCTGAAACAGGGTGCTGATGAGGGCCTGCTCGAATCCTATCAGATCGAGCGAGCGCCACATGCCAGAGCCTATATCGAACTCGCCATCGCTCAGGGCCGCACAGTCTGCACTACCGACCCTGGCGTCGCCGCAGAGCGTGACGCGCAGATGTTGGCGGCGCGGGCCGCAGGCGTGTCTATGACTCCGCCACCGCCTATGGGCTTGTTGAAGGGCTGCCTCGCTGAGACTTCAGGTGCCGGAAGCTATTTCCCTCAGATTGTAATCGAGACTGAAGGCGCGCTTCGGCGGCTCGACGAAACGCTGGGTCTCGGCGCGCGCCTGATCGTCAGAACCGGAGGCGCAACGCTTTCGTCCGATACAGGGCTGACGATTGTTGAGACAACGAACGAAATGCTGGGCGAGTTCGGGCCCGGGCTTGCGGCCTGGCTGGATGAACTTGGCGTCGAAGCAGTGCTGGTTCGTCCGGATCACTACGTGTTCGGTATGGGCGATCCTGCGGACCTTCTCGCGGGCTGGGCCTCCGCATTGTCAGGCACAAAGCAAGCAGAACCCGCCGTTTGAGGCGCCATAATTCCAATCTGGGAGATAATCATGACGATCGAAGGAAAGTGGGAGTTTGTTGCCCAAACTCCAATGGGTGAACAGAAGAGTACGGCCGACTTTGTCCGCGAAGGTGATGGCTTTGGCGGCATGCAATCCGGCGCACAAGGCGCAAATCCGGTCACTGGGGGCATAATATCGGGAGATGACGTCACCTGGCAAACAAAGGTCGCAGTTCCGTTTCCCATCACGCTCACATTCTCCGGCACTGTGTCCGGAGATGAGATGAAGGGACAGTTGAAAGCTGGTTCATTGGGGACTTTCACATTCGAGGGTAAGCGCGTCAGTTAGTTCGTGAGCGTTCGTTGGGTGTCATGAGCACCTGGTTTGATCTGTGAAAAATATGAAGCCGATCCGGAAGACCGGGTCGGCTTTTTTTGGAGAAGTCCGCTGAGGCGAGATCAAAAAAGAGGGCGCTCGAATGATCGAGCGCCCTTTCAATGTCCGGGAGGCAGAGTGCGTTCCCGATCTGATCGCTGGTAAGTTCAATCAGATCGGAAGGCACCGGGAGGAAACCTTCCGGCGGATTGCGATCGGTTTAGTACCAAAGGCGGAGTTGCAGAGCGACTGTACGCGGCATTTCTGATGTTGCGGATGATGCCTGGACGAATGGTGTCGGGTACGCAAACGACGCCGAATTTTCATCGGTCAGATTTTGACCGATCAGACTCAGCTCCCAAACGCCATCAGCATCGGCGATGCCGACAGATGCATTCATCGTGGTGAAGGATTCGCCGCGAACTGCCGCATTCGGGTCTTGCTGGTAGGTAACTTCAGACCGCCAGTCGACCGAGCCATTTGACGTTAGCAAGAAGTTTTCGCCAAGCGCACGATCGTAGCTATACCCGATGGAACCGCTCCAGTCTGGGGCATTCGGAATGCGGTCGCCTGTAATTGCATTTCGAGCCTTGGCGTAAGTGCTATTGGCCGTCAGACGAAGGTTTCCGGTAGCTTGCCAGAAGCCTTCTGCTTCGACGCCATTGCTTTCGAGATCGGTATTGGAGATCACGAACTGCTGGCCGTTAAAAGTTACGACCTGGAAGCCTTCGATGTCCGTCGAGAACGCGGCTGCATTCAGCTGCCAGTTACGACCGGACGACTTAAGGCCAAGTTCGAAGGTTTTGGCAGTTTCTGAATCAAAGTCAGAATCAGACAGGTCAGCAACCTGATCGGAGAACCCACCCGCTTTCGTGCCTTTGCCGTAAGATACGTAAACCATCGTGTCGTCAAAGACGTCATACTGAAGGCCTGCTGAATAGTCGAAATTCTCTTCGCTTAGTGCTTGCGAAACCGGCGCAACCGGCGGGAAGAGGACAACGCTATAGAGTCCCGGGCTCAGGAGCGTTCTGGAGGACAGAAATTCCTTGTCCTCTGCCGTATACCGCAAGCCAGCGATACCGCGAATCTTGTCGGTGAACCGATAGGTCCCCTGCGCAAACGCGGACCAGGCTTCTGTGGTTTGATTATACTGGCCAGCATAGGCACCTGCGATATTCACACCCGGTGCAGGACCAAATGGATAGTTCGCAGCTGCCTGACTGGTTTCTTTCAGGAGGTTATCGAGATACATGCCGCCGACAATGTAATCGAACGTCTCTCCAGCCGGCGAAACCAGGCGGACTTCCTGTAGGAACTGGCTGCTCTTTTCGCTATCTTCCCCAGTGAGAAAATCTCCGGCGAGGCCGTCGCCATCAACTGTCCCTTCACTTTGATAGGCGGACCAGCCGGTCACCGATGTCAGGATGAAACCATTCAGGTCGAAATTCGCGGTCAGTTGAGCCTTGTCATTATTCAGGCTTTCACTAGCGGACTCACCTGGCACGGTGAGGCCGTTGCTGTTTCTTCTGTTCAAGGCGCCGTCAATCGATCCAGGATAGCCTTCGGCCGCCTGCAACATGTTGGCGATTGGCGAGCTGATAACGATCTCGGCAGGTGTTCCCGACAAGTCTGTGTCTGAGGTTTGGACCAACAATGTGATATCTGTGTCACTGTTGGGCTCGTAAACAAGCACGCCGCGAAGTGAGAAATCTTCCAACTCCGTAGCTTTCTCGCCACTGATGATGTTCTCAGTCCAGCCACCTTGATCTGTCATTTGGGCTGAGAGTCGCAGCTTGAGCGTGTCTGAGAGCGGCAGGTCCGTCGCGCCTAAAATCGTCGTCGATCCGAGTTCGAATTCATGTGACGCCGTCAGTTCGGCTGCAAAATCATCGCCTGGCTTCCGTGGAATGACATTGATTGCACCTGCACTGGTGTTCTTTCCCAGCAGCGCGGCTTGCGTGCCTTTGATGACTTCTATTCGCTCAATATCAAACAGGGCCGACGTGAACTCGCGGCTGCGGGGTGCGTAAACACCATCTACGAAAAGACTGACAGAACTTTCAAACAGTGAAGTTCCGGGGGAGGATCCAAGTCCTCGAATGGTAACGCCCGTGGTCGATTTGCCCGTCGGAGAGCGAACCAGTTGTACGCCCGGTGCGATCGACTCGATCTGCAGGAGCGACCCAACGCCTTTGTCCGCAATCAGTTCGCCATCGACGACGTTCACCGCGATCGGGATATCCTGTGCACTTTCATCTCGTTTCGTCGCGGTAACATAAACGGTTTTCATTGTGCTTGTATCGTCAGCTGGCTCGGCTGGTGCGCCGTCCTGAGCGAGCGCAGAAGCGCTGGCTGAGGCGATCATGGCCAATGCGATTGTTGATGAAGATGATTTGAGTCTGAGCATGTCCTTTGAATCCTCCCTTTATGAGTCCACGCCTTTTTCGGGTGCGTGTGTGCTCTGTTTCTCATTCTGTCCGAAATCTCGTTCCAAAATGACTAAAAAGTCAATAATGTAAAATGATCGACTCGGCAACATTCCATTTTGGAGGGAGGATTTTCGATCTTCAGATAGAAAAAATGGGAAATATGGGCAGGGCACGGCATTTCTTCCCCGAAGGACTCTAAGTGAAAAATGCCATTAAATTTTCATAATAATATTTAGACCGGGGATTTTCGTATCAGGCTTTGAGCTCGGTGCGATTTCTGAAATACTAAAATGAGATTCAGGCGTAGCAGTCAGATTATTTGCTCAGTAAGTGAGATAAAGAATTGAAAAGAAAACGTTTTTCAAAAAGAGGTGAAACCCGGTCGGCGCTGGTTGCTGCAGGACACAAGCTGTTTTCTGAAAAGCCCGTAGACGCCGTGGCGATCGATGACATTGTTGAAGAAGCAGGCGTCGCCAAAGGTAGCTTTTACAATCATTTCAAAGAGAAAAACGATATCTTGATGGCCGTTCGCAAAGAGGTCAGAGAGAATATCAATATACAGGTCAATGAAATAAATTCTGGTGTTGAAGATCCAGCAGTTCGTGTTGCGCGTGCATTGTCTGTTTATTATCGATTGACTGTCGATGATCCAAATATTGTTTCAATTATTCTTCATCGGGACGCGAATGTCGGGAATGCGATTGCTCTTGAGGTCAATCAGGGCGCGTTGGAGGATGCCCGCGAAGGTGTTTCTTCGGGGAGATTCGCGGTTCCTTCAGCTGAAAGCGCCGCGCATTTTATTGTCGGAACGGGTTATGCTGGAATGGTGAGTATGGTAAGTGACCAAAACGTCAGCTTGGTTGCCTCACTCGCCCGGCATCTGATTTTGCTGGTCCTTCGTGGGTTGGGTCTGGAAACAGATGAAGCCACCAGTATCGCTGCCATAGCTGTCGAACAGATCATTCGAGGGCAGGGAAGTGGCAATGCAAATGACCAGACGGACGATGTTGGGGGCGAGTAGCGCCGCATTACTTGCGTCCAAAACAAGCGAAGCGCAGACGGGCGTCACTCCGGGGCGATCAGCGACCATTGATGTGCACGCACACTTCTTACCCGAGATTTACTCAGACGCATTAGCGTCGGCTGGTTTGAAGTTGCTCGATGGCGGTATGCCAGTTCCGAAATGGTCGGAGGATCTGGCTCTGGCCACAATGGATCAGGTTGGCATCTCTGGTGCGTTGTTGTCAGTCTCTTCGCCATTCCTGTCGTTTCTGAATTCCGAAGACGAAGCCCGGCGCAGTCGTGCGATTAATATCGAGGCTTCAAAGATCCGGGATCGTCACCCCAACCGGTTTGGTGGACTCGCCATTCTGCCGTTGTCAGATCTGACGGCGGCGATGGAAGAACTGAAGTTCGCGCTCGATACACTAGAGCTGGACGGGGTTGCGATCCCGACAAATATTGGTGGTGAGTATCTGGGACATGAAAGGTTTCGGCCATTGTTGGCTGAATTGAACGCGCGCCGCGTTACCACGTTCGTGCACCCGACCTCGCCATGCTGTTTCGAGGCCTTCAATCTGGGCTTGCCCGCGCCCATGCTGGAGTTTCCATTTGAGACCACGCGTGCAGTAACGGATCTGGTACTCTCAGGACGCATCGCGGAATTTTCTGATATCGAGTTTATTCTTCCGCATGCAGGTGGGACTTTGCCCTACTTGGCGCAGCGAATTGCCGCGATTGGCCAATTGCCAGTCGTCGGGCCAAAACAGCTGGCAGCGCCCGAAACGTTGAAAGCGCTCGCCTCTATGAACTATGATCTCGCACTGTCGGCGACGCCGGCGCAATATGGCGCCCTTCGTCAACTCGTGCCTGTGACCAACATTCTCTATGGTTCGGATTTTCCATTCACGCCAGCGCCCGCCGTTGCAGCAGCCGATATGGCGATCGATCAACTCGGACTGAATGACGAAGAGGCCCGCCAGATCAGGTCAGGGAATGCGTCGCGACTGTTTCCTGGTTTTGCAGGACGTTGCTGCGGGGCACACGCTCACTGACTGGGAGCTGACGCAGGAATTCTTCGGTCGTTTGTGTTGAGATGCGCTGAGCTTCAGGTCTCTTCAGGCCCAGTGTGGTCAACATCAACAGCAGAACCTCCTGAGCGATCATCGCAGTCTCCGAATTCGATTGAGAGATCAGGACGCGCTGGATCAACGCTCCTGCACCGCCCAGTAGCAAGAATAACGCGCTCTCCACATCATTGATTCGGAAGCGTCCGCTGATCATGCCGTCCGAGATGTCTGCTTCAAGACCGCTATTGCCCTGCGCGATTGCCAGGGATTTGAACCAATACCGGTTCAGAAATCTGAAGCGGTCGGGCTCAATCATCGCCATTCGGACATACACTGCCATGCCTCGAACAATCCGTTTTGCAGGGTCTGGTTCGTCGGCGTTTGCTTCATCGACGCGGATTTCGATCATGCGGATCGAATTTCGCCACGCTTCATCGATCAGTGCCTCGATATCGAGGAAATGATGGGCGAATGTCTGTTTGGAGATGCTGGCCGCCTCGGTGACCATGTCGACAGTGACGGCTTCAGCGCCATGCAGGCTGAGTAGGCTCATGCCAACATCAAGCAAGCGCTCATGCGTCTTTTGCCAGCGTTTATCTGACTTCGGGGCGGGATGCCCTTTTTTCCTGCTGACCATCAACGACTCTCAGAGATCAAACCGTTCTTCAGACTAATTCATTCATTCGCTGAAAAACAATCGCCAGTCTGGGCGCCAACGCCTCAGACATCAATATTATCAAGACAAACGTCTCGGAGGTCGATTTGCTGTTCCTCAAACCGATGCGGCACAAAATTGCTGTCTAAAGTCATGCTGATGTCAGTCCGTCACGTGGAAATGGTCAGCCAGCATCTCGCCTGTATAGCCGTGCGTATTCGCTGCCGGGTCGAGCGGCAGCATACTTGCCTCCCATTCCTCATATTGCATTTTGAGCTCGGCGAACTTTTCCGGATAGCGCCCAATCAGATTGGCTCTTTCTTTTGGGTCTTCTTCAACATTGAAGAGGTAGGAAACATCTGCAATCTTCAGATATTTCCAGTCGCCTGACCGCAAGGCTTTCTGATCAAGATTCATATACCTGAAATAGACATCTCTTGGCGCTGGCGCAGCGCCTTTCAGGGCGTCCGTCAAATCAATACCATCTGACGGGAAATCAGGGTCAGGTCTCGCTGACCCCGCGTGAAGAAGTGTCGGCATCATATCCATGCTCATCGTCACTTGCTGGCTGACGCTGCTGGGTTCGATCACGCCGGGCCAGCGGACAATCATTGGTACTCTAAGGCCGCCTTCCAGCAATTCCGTCTTGATGCCACTGAAAGGCCAGGTGTCAGCGAACCGCTCTCCGCCATTGTCCGATGTGAAGACGATAATGGTTTCATCCTCAATTCCGAGTTCCTGAAGTTTGGAGATCACGCGAGCAATCTGCTGGTCCATTGAAACGACCATTTCTGCATAGGTCTCAAGCGAGCCGCCATCGAGGTGCACCAGCCCATATGGCCCTGCATCTTTGATGCGTTCTGACTCCGCTCGGTCATCTGGCCCTTCCCAGGGCCAATGTGGTGCGGTGAAATGCAGGCTCAGAAAGAAGGGTTTGTCATTCTGGCTCATTTCGTCGATCAGCTCGACCGACCGATCACCGAAAAGCTCAGTCAGATAAGCCGTCTCATGAATTTCCGTTTCGCCATCCCAGAGATCATTCTGTCCCATCATGGATTCGTGTCGGAAATAGTCGACAGACCCGCCTCTGACACCCCAGAAGTGATCATAGCCGCTTTTCAGCGGGCCATAATCGGGCAGAGCACCGAGATGCCATTTGCCGACCAATGCGGTCTGATAGCCTGCTTTTCGAAGCTGGCCCGGCAGTGTGGGGTGCGAGGGTGGCAGGCCGACTTTCCGGGACGTAAGTGGCTCTTCCAGCCCAACTGGAAGGCGATACTGGTAACGGCCGGTAATAAGCGCGGTCCTGGTCGCTGAACAGACAGGCGAGTTCGAATAGGCCTGCATGAAACGCATGCCTGTTTCAGCAAGGGAATCGATAGCTGGTGTCTGGTATTCGCGTCGTCCATAACAGGAGACATCAGCATAACCGAGGTCATCAGCCATGATGAAAATGATGTTTGGCTGCTTTCGTCCGGCATTTAGATCAGATGACGGCGCAGGGGCTCCGGATGCAGAATAGACTTCGCCTGACAAACCAGCAGCGCATCCGGCTAGAGTGAGTGCGGACACGCCCAGCAAAAGACGACGGCGACTCAAGCCCAAATCAGCTTTGCTCATATTTCCTCCAGAAATTTCTTTCGATGCCGACCTGTTTCCGCCATCTCTTTTAGTGCAGAGAAATACAAAATGACCAAATAGTCAATTTTGATGTTTAGGGCTTGTCTTCGTTTGACCGCTAGGGCGCATGTTATGATACGCGTCCTCGTTCAGAGGTGCGCTCAGATAAATCCAAGGCTTTTGAGGTCGGCCTGCTCTCTTCCTGTCACGGATTGAACTGACGGTCTTTTCTCAACATTTGCCGAATGTCTCTGGATCGCGGGGAAGGCGGATAGGTCGAGGCCGCCTCGTTGTGCGGTTGTGTAGTTCCAGTTGAGATACACATCGATGATGGACCAGTCCTCCCCAAACCAGAATTTCTGGTTCTTGAACCGGGTCTCGAGTTCCTGAAGCACAGGCTGATAGTATTCAATCCCGAGTGCCTGGATGGCGGATGTGTCTTCAGCTTTGCTAAACCGCGCGGGGGCTCGGATCATCCGCGTCATTGGATGAAGAGTAGCGCTACACCAGATCAGATCTTGCAATGGCTCATTGTCGCCGAGTGCCTGTCCGAAATTTGGTAAGAGTTGAGCATCCGGAAACTGTTGATGAAGATGGGCCAGGATAGAGCCGTTTTCCGTCAGTAGTTTTTCGCCCACCTGAAGCGCTGGCACCTTACCGCGCGAATTGATCTTCAGATATTCTGCCCAGTTTGGCGGATCAAGAAAATTGACCAACTTCGCGTCATAAGCGATCCCCGTTTCTTCCAAAGCGACCATGGTCACCCGCGCACAGGTCAGCGGCATGTAATATAGAGTGAGCTCGTTCATGCGCTTCCATCCTATTGGTTTTGGCCAGGGTTCAGTTTGCGCTGTAGCGCCGATTAAACTGAAGAGTTGGAGTGTTCGACCTAATGACTAAAAAGTCAAATTCTGCGTTCACCTGACAGAAAACGCCTTTGCAAGCGCGCTGAACGGTCTGAATCACAATGGGAGTGTTTGTCGTCGATTTCGGAATTTCGAAGAAAACAGAGACGGGTCCTAACGCGAAAAACCCGCGATAACGCGGGCATCCTACAAATGCAGAAGGGGTGTTTCAATTTTCAGGTAATTCTCTGGCGGACTGGGGAGGATTCGAACCCCCGACCCCTTGGTTCGTAGCCAAGTACTCTATCCAACTGAGCTACCAGTCCGCGCCGAGAAGAGTTGGGCTGAATACCCAAACCGCCTGCCGAAAGCAAGCGCTGAAACTGAAAAAAGCATAATTTCCTGACGAAAAGATTTATCCCAAGGGATCAGGTCTTGTCGGCTTCGTAAACGCCGCGGGCGATCGCGCGCGCAAGTGTCGATGCGGCAAGCTCTCCAAGGCGCGCAATCAGGAGCGGTCTTGGCGCGCTGGCGGGCTTTTCACCGGTTGAGAGACCAAAGACCACATCGCCGTCAAAGGGCGCAAATACGGGGCGGATGGCCCGCGCCATTCCCGCGACCGCCATATCGGCCAGCCTCTGGGTTTCAGACGGGGTGAGGTCTGCATCAGTTGCGACGATGGCGATGGTGGTATTGGTGCCGGGCGCGGGATTGAGCTTGGCCGCGCCCCAGTCTTCCGGGTCGAATGCGAAGCTGTCAGGGAAGGGGAGGCCACCAAACTCGGCGCCCACTTCATACGGCGCGGCCCAATAGGCCTCGCTGCCGGGCACAGTGACAGAACCAAAACAATTCACGGCCACCATTGCGCCCACTGTATATCCATCATCAGTCACCATGCTGGCCGAGCCGAGCCCGCCTTGTCTCGACCCGGCCAGCGCGCCATATCCTGCGCCAGCGCGCCCGAGCGCGAAGGTCTGACCGGCCTTCGACAGCGCGTCGCGGCCCAGCCGGTTATAAGGTGGCTCAGCGCCCCAGGACTTATCCCCGCCATTGGCCAGATCATAGAGAATCGCAGAGGGAATCACCGGGCTGCGTGGCACGCCAGGCGCATCGCGCAGCGCAAAGCCTTTGCCTTGCGCCCCCAATTCTGCCGCTACGCCATCCGCTGCGGCCAGCCCGTAAACAGAACCGCCGGACAGCACGATGGCGTCGACTTCATCGACCAGCGTTCCGAGCTTCAGCGCGTCGGTTTCGCGCGTCCCCGGACCGCCACCAGCCACATGCACGGCACAGACGGCGCGCTGCGCAGGCACCACAACGCTCACACCGGTCTGACTGCCTGTATCTTCAGCATTTCCGACTGTCAGGCCTGCAATGTCCGTTATCAGATTTTCTCGTCCGGGTTTTGCCATTGGCTGCCTTTCTCATCTCAAACCAAGGTGTATGGTGCGGGCTCAATTACGCCAAGGACCAATTCATATGATCCGCACCACGTTTGCTTCCACACTGGTACTTTCACTGATGGCCTGTTCAGGGCCCGAGGAGACACCAGATCCGGCACCAACGCCATCGCCAACAGAATCGCCTGCGACATCGGATTTGGCGGGCTGGACGCATGGCGGCATGGTCACGGCAGGCGATCCACGCGCCGTCGAAGCCGGGCTGAAAGTCTTGCGTGACGGTGGTCATGCGGTTGATGCGGCCATCGCAGTGCATGCCGTGCTGGGCCTGGTCGAACCGCAGAGCTCTGGCATTGGCGGCGGCGCTTTCATGATGGTCTACGACCGCGAGAGCGACAAACTCACCGTCTTCGATGGTCGCGAGAAAGCGCCAAAAGCCGCAAATCAGGACTGGTTCCGCACAGAAGATGGCGAGATCATGGACTTTCTCACCGCCTGGCAGAGCGGCTATTCGGTCGGTGTACCTGGGCAGGTGAAACTCTATGAGACCGCCCATGAGGCCTATGGCAAAGCCGACTGGTCTGGTCTGTTTGATGATGCCATCTCTCTGGCGGCAGATGGATTTGAAGTCAGCCCGCGGCTCAATCAATCGCTGTCAAGTGACCGGCTCCGGGCCATCATTCAACTGGATGACCGCCCGGAAACGGCTGAATACTTCTATCCGGGTGGTGATCCCGTGCCGGTTGGCTTTGTGCGCACAAACCCGGATTACGCGACCACCCTCACATCCATTGCAGAAAACGGCGCTGACGCCTTCTACACGGGGCCCATCGCAGAGAGCATTGTGGCGGCTGTGAATGAAGGGCCGATGGGTGCGCCCATGACGCTCGAAGACCTTGCTGACTATGAAATCGTCGTCCGCGATGCGCTGTGCGGTGATGCGTTCTCATATAAGATCTGTTCAGCGCCGCCGCCATCCTCCGGAGGTATCACGCAGCCCTCTATTCTGGGCATTTACGAGCGCATGATCAAAGACATGCCAGCAGAATATGGGAACGCCAAAATTCAGGCCTTTGTCGATGCTCAGCGCCTCGTCTATGCGGATCGGGACCATTATGTCGCTGACGCGGATTTTGTAACGGTGCCGGTGGAAGATCTGCTCAACCCTGACTATCTCGATGTCCGCGCCACACAGGCCTTTGCGCCGGATGGCAAAGCCACTGCGGGGGATCCGGGCGAAGTGCTGCGCGGCGAGCCGATCATCGACATGTGGGGGCATGACGGCACGGAACATGCGCCTGGCACGACCCATATTTCCATCATCGATACCTATGGAAACGCGGTCTCGATGACAGCGACTGTCGAGGCCTCCTTCGGCTCGTCCCGCTGGGCGTCGGGCTTTCTTCTCAATAACGAGCTGACGGATTTCTCGCGCGACCCGATGACGAATGGCAAGCTGGTAGCCAACGCGCCGGCCTCTGAAAAACATCCCCGCTCCTCCATGTCGCCAACGCTTGTCTTCGATGAAGCCGGTGATCTTTTCATGGTAACGGGCTCTCCCGGCGGAAACTCGATTATCGCTTATGTCTCCAAAACGCTGGTCGGCGTGCTCGATTGGGGGCTGACCGCCGAGGAGGCTGTTGGCTTCCCGAATATCATCGCGCGTGGCGACCGTATCGGCGTTGAAACCTCAAGAGGGGACGGCGCTGCGATCGCTGAAACGCTCACCGAACTTGGCTATGATGTCGCTGAACGCTCGGGTGAGAATTCCGGCCTCAACATCATCGTTGTCCGCGAAGATGGCCTTGAGGGCGCGGCCGATCCCCGCCGCGAGGGTGTTGCGCTGTCCGTCGAACTCGCAACAGAAGAGTAACCCGTCTAAGACCCCGCGGCGCAGGGTAGCACCAGCTGAAACACCGTGCCTTCTGGTCCGGTCGAGATGAAGGTCAGTCTGGCCTTCATCCCGTCGGCCAGCTCTTTGGCGATGGCAAGGCCGAGGCCTGACCCACCTTTGGATCGGGATGGCGAAAACGGCATGAACAGCGTTTCGCGGACTTTTTCCGGGATGCCGGGGCCGTTATCCCGGATCAGAAGCGTCACTGACTGCGCATCCGTATTTGCGACCAGCGAGATTTTACCCGGCTCGTCGCGGGATGTTTCGGCGTCGATGGCCTGTACCGCATTACGGATGAGGTTTACCAGAATGCGGTGCAGATGCTCGGGATCACAGGACACGCGAATGTCCGCCTCGACATGGTTCTCACACAGCGTGTCGGTGCCGTTCAGGATCTGCCCTTCTGAAATGGCTTCATCCACAATGTCTTTCAGGCGATAGGCCCCAATCTGTGGTTTGACAGGTTCGGATCGCCCGAATTTCAGGGTATCTTCGGCCAGTTTAATCGCGCGCTCCAAAGCCCGTTCCAGGCGCGGTGCCGCACGCCTGACGCGCGGGTCCTTGCTCATCGCCAGCCCATCTGTGACGATCTGGGCGGCAGACAGCGAGTTGCGCAGATCATGGTTGATCTTGGCCATGGCCTCGCCCAGCTGCGCCATGCGCTCGCGCTCGCGAAAGGCCGCTTTCACCGTCGTTTCCATGTCCGACAAAGTGTTCTCAGCCCGTCCGATCTCATCCTGACGGTTGGATGGCAGAATGCGGGTTTCCACGCCACGCGGATCGTCGCGAAAGCCCTCAATCGATTTGGTGATCCGCCGGATCGGCCGCACGACGAGATAGAGCAGAACCAAATAAATGAGAACGCCGACAAAGGTTGAGACAAACAGCGACAACCAGAGCAGCCGCAAACTGTAGTCGCGAAGCGAGTCACGAAGCGGAGCGATATCCAGCACAACTTCAATAAACTCACCTTCGAAGCGTGGGGTGTCCAGCACCCGGAGGAAATCTGTATTGTTGTCAAACAGCGTTGCAGGGCCGCGCAACAGGCGCTGGAAGATATTTTCGGTTCTGAGGTCGACCAGTCGGATATTGCCTTCGATGGCCATGGATGGCGCCAGAATGATCTCGCTGCCCATATCACTACTGGCGGCCACGGCGATAATCCGCTCATTCTCCAAAAGCTGAAGAGACAGCGTATCGGAGACGCGCCGCTGCGGCGCGGCTTCAACGGCCAGAACAGCTGTTTGCGCCATCTCGACGCGCGAGTTCAGATAGGCCGCTCGGAAATTAGCCGCTGACGGCACGAAGATCATGGCTTCGGCAATCAGAATGAACACGATCGTCATGAAAAACAGGCGTGCGGACAAGCCGGGGATCCAGCCGCCCTGAGGTGACTTCGCACTCTGATTATTCTTCTGAAGCCAACGCCGGATCACCATGATGATCGCAAACTAATCTAGTCTGCGACAAGCTCAAGTAATTACGGAATGCGTTGCAGAATGCCCACAAGCTTTTTGGCCATCGGACCAAACACTTTTGGCTGAAAATGCTTGCTGGCCGCGCGTTTTACAATCTCGGCGCGGGTTGGATAGGGCGACATATATTTCGTGAGATCCCGCATGGTCAGCTTGTTTGCCATAGCGAGCGACAGGATTTGCAGGATTTCGCCGCCGGCTTGCCCGAGAACCGATGCCCCGAGGATCTTGCCATTCTTGCGAATGACGAGCCGGAGCGAGCCGGTTTTCTGTCGATCTGTGATGGCACGATCAATCTCGTCAAAGGGAAATTCAACCGTCTCGACCGAATCGCCGTGTTTTTCGCGGGCTTCCGCTTCCGTCAGACCAATCTGCCCGATCTCCGGGTCGACAAAAGTGACAGCTGGCAGCTGATCTGTGACCGCCTTGGAGGGCAGCTTCATCAATGCGGCTTGCACAAAAATGCTGGCATGCCATCCCGCCAGATGCGTGAATTGTCCGCGTCCCGCAATATCCCCAACCGCCCAGACATTCGGGTTTGAGACGGACCGGAGATTGGGTTTGGTCACGATTCCATTCCGGTCTGAGTCCACTTCACCTCTATCGAGCTCAAGCAAATCGAGCGCCGGTGTCCGTCCCACGGCGACCAGTAAATCCGTGCCATGAATTTCGACCGGGCCATCCGGGCCTTCGGCAATGAGGGTGAGGTCGTTTTGTCCGCCCTTCACCTCAATTGCCTTGTGATGATCGAGAATGGTGATGCCTTCTTCACGCATCAGGGAGACAAGCTGTGCGGCATGCACTGGGTCGCTTCGGCGTAGGGGCTGGCCCATTTCGACCACCGTGACATTCGAACCGAGCCGATGAAAGGCCTGAGCCATCTCAAGGCCAATCGGGCCGCCACCCAACACAATCAGATGCTCTGGCAAGTCCGGCATGTCGAAAATGGTTTCATTCGTCCAGAACGGTCGGCTCGCCAATCCTTCAACGCCGGGAATCAACGGAACGGATCCGGCGGCGATCACGATGCGACGTGCAGTAACTTCATAGGATTCAGAGGCCAGACTGCTCGGGCTGGTGAAATGAGCCACTTCCCGAATGACCTTCACACCCAGACCTTCAAACCGTTCCTGGCTATCAACCGGTGCGATCTCCGCGATGACTGACTGCAAATGCGCCTTCACAGCCGCCCAGTTGGCTTTTGGTGTGGCGACTTCAATGCCCAGCTTTTCGGCGTCCTTGATGACCTGCAGCGTGTTGGACGTCGCCAACAAGGCTTTGGACGGAACGCAGCCATAATTAAGGCAGTCACCGCCCATTTCGTCGCCTTCGAACAGAACGACGTTGAGGCCCAGTTGCGCGGCACCAGAGGCAACCGACAAACCACCAGAGCCTGCGCCGATCACGGCAACATCCGCTGTCAGCTTTGTCCGGGAAGAGAGAACAGTATCGACCATGGGTCAGCTTTCTGTAGGAGGGAGCGGAGCCGGGCTGTCTGGCCCTGCTTTTTTCTTTCGGAGCGCTTTAATGGCGACCGGCAACAGACTGACGAGCGCCAGTGCAATCATGGGCGGCGCGATTTGCGTAAACAGACCACTCAGATTGAGTTCCTCGCCACGGTCGAATATCCCGCCAAGGCCTGCGCCCAGCCAGGTATAAGCGATGACGCCCGGCATGATGCCGAAAAAGGTGGAGATCACGAACTCACGCGGCTTGGCACCCAGAAGCGCAGGCGCGATATTCGCAACCGGGAAAGGCACTGCCGGCATGAAGCGAAGAAAGAACATATAGCTGAGCGCATTCTCACTAAACCCGGCTTCGAGCCGCTTCAGGAAGGGACCGGCGCGCTGGCGAAGCGGCTGCCCGATTGAGGTCCGCGCAATTGTAAACAGCGTCGTCGCACCAATCGTTGCGGCAAATACCGTGGCAACGCTGCCGCCGACAAGGCCGAAGAGAAACCCGCCCGTCAGTGTAATCCAGAGCGCACCCGGCAACATGAAAATGGTCGCCAGCGCATAAACCAGCAGATACGCGCCTACAGCCAGCAGAAGATTCTCAGCCACATAGGCATTGAGGCTCTCACGCTGATCTTTCAGCGTCTCCAGCGACAACACCTTGTGCGCACCGGTCAGATAGACCGTCAGCAACACGCCGATGATCAGAGCAACCGGCAGCAATCTCAGCCACCAATTGGTTTTGCGGTCAGGTTTGGTCTCCGACGTCTGATCGGTGCTCATTGGTCTCTTCCCGCGCTGACATCGTTCAACGCCCAGTCATATACAAATTTCCGGATCTCTGCATCCTTTACGAGGCTCGATTGACGCTCGGGCACAATATAGGCTCGCAGGTGATCGAGAATGCCTGTTCTGGAGCCGCCAAAGTCTTCCTTATACCAGTCATATATTTTCGAGACGTCCAGCTTTCCATCATGACGAAAGAAAACGCCGCGCGGATTATTGATATAGTCTCGTGCGGCCTCATCGAGGTCTTGATCCAGCGTCGCGCCTTTCCAGGCTGACACACGAAGATTGGGACATCCCAGTGACGCGCAATTCACAGCGTAATGAACGCGCGGATCATCATATCGCACCCGCAATATGTCATGTTCGATATTGTCGAGGCTCAGCATGTCGCCTTCCACCCGGACAAGCTCACGCTTCCAGGGGCCAGCAGAAAACAATCCTGATTTAATGTCGCGAATGCTGTCGACCGGATAATTCTCAACGATAATCTGCACGGTCAGGGCATTATAAAGATTGGCCCAGGCGGCAAACTGATCATTGGCGGGAAGCGCTGATAGCGGAAGGCCTGCCAGCGCTTCAACATAGTCTGCCAGCGCCGCCCTGTCGCTGGTGTTTGCTTTCAGCCGTGCATAATCGACCAGATTGATGCCGGACGTGTCCGGCTCAACATAGCGCGCCAGAAGCGCGCTCCAATCCTCGTGAAGCGTATCAGCCTGAACGGCTCTTTCTGCCGAGGAAACTCTCTCCGTATCCGGTGTTTGCGCGACGGCCCAATGCAGAGGCGTCAGCGCCAACCCGATCGCAAATATAACTGATTTCAGTGTCATACGTCCTCGCGTTGCGTGTTCCGCACTTTCCCACCTAATGTCTTGAAGGTCGGATTGCGCCTCACAAAGACGACACGTTTTTCAACGGACTGTGATCAGCGCGTCAGAACCTGTCGAGCAACAGATAGGTGAAAAACGCAATCGGAATCGCGACAAGCAGGGGATCTGGTATGATTGGGAGGAACACAAAGGTCATCACATAGACCAGTCCGGCAATCAGGACGAACAGCACAAACACGAGCAGCAGAACCAGAACGGATTTCGAATGCACCCAGCGTGTGAGTTTCGACAGATGATGGCCGTCATGCTTGGTCGACTGTTTTTCCAGTATCGTCGCCTTGATCTTTTCGAAATCGGCTGAGGCGCCATTACAGACAAATTCTGAGGCCAGGAGAATGGCTTCGCTCGTCTCACTGAACGCGCCATGTCCGCCGCTTAGAGAATCGATGCGTTCAATCTCCATGGGTTCACTGATGTCTCCGGTGGTATAAGTGACAGATTTCGTATCGAACCCGACTACGCCCGCATCACCCAGCACACGGGTGAAGCTGATCCCCGGAATGGCATTGATGGCGACGGTCGCAGCCTGATGGCTGCTCGGGCCGAACGCCACAATCACATCGCCATCAGCCGTGGCATTCGCCAACGCCTCTACCGGACGCACATTCCCGCCAACCGGACGTGACAGCACCTCATCCCACGGGAAATTGCGCGGCAGCACACTGCCCGCCAGATAGACATTTCCGAAGGGGATTGGCAGACGGTAACGCTTCAGGAAATTGCCAAACACGAAAGTGCCAAAGCTGTGGCCGATAAAGTCGATCTTCTCCACATGCGGATACTGTGCGCGAATATCGACACAAGTCCGCGCGAACCAGCGAAGCGGAAATTCTCTCCGATTGAACCCTGGTAACAGGAAGTTTGCGATGGAGAACCGGCCAAAGCTCGGAGACAGCACCATCACATAGTCTTCATCTTCGGTGGAGCCCGTCTCCGGTCCAGCTTCATTGAGGTAATGTATATCGTGTCCGCGAAAGCGCTCCTCGATGAACAGGCGGAAGCGCTCGGCCCAATGGCCATCATCCCGAATGCCATGCAGCACGACGACCGCGCGCTGAATGCGCTTGTCCTGAATGATTTTCTTCTGCGGCTCTATGAGTGATTGCAGGATCCATTTTGGTGTGTGCCATTCCGCATGGACAGCCGGCGGCAAAGCCCTGCTCGCTTCGCCCAGCTTGTCGAACAGCGCGAAATAAACCGCTTCAGTGATCATGGCTTTTGAGGCGGCAGCGGATCCGGGCGCTTCGAGATCAGACGCGTCCGGATCCGGGTTCACATAAACAATCGACCGGTGCGTTGCATCATTCACCAGCAGAAAGTTCGTCCGCGAGCCCATAACCGCGAGATCCATCTCGGTCCGGGCGTCAACCAGCGTATCCTTCGTGCCGACAATCTGCACGACTTGCGGAAAGGAAAGCTCACCGCCTGAGGCCTCAACCAGTTGCAGATGATGGAGCTGCGCAAGCCGCAAACGCTCAATAAAGATTGTACCGCGCTCGATATCGTATGCTGTTCGCGAAATTTTGCATGCGCGGCTGAGCGAAGCTGCCAGACCCAGAGGCGACACACCAAGAATTGTGTTGAAATTCCGGTTCCAGCCCGCATTCACGCCTGCAAGCAACACCAGTCGGTCAACGGATTTGTGCCAGTCAAACGCCGTCTCTGACGGCGCATGCTCCGGGTTCATCTGGCGATAGCGCTCGTCTGCGGCATAGAGATAGGCGCTGCGGATCAGGAGTGCGCCACAGGAATGGCCGCACAAAACGATCCGATCAAACGTCTCGCCGCCATCCTCTTGCCAGCGCGCCTGAATTTTTTCGGCAATATCCCGAGACAGCCAGTAATGGTCCTGATTGGTCCAGATATTCAGATCATAGCGCAGCACCCAGACGGTCGTCCCGGGCTTGGCAGCGAGCTTTGCAATATGTCGGATGTGGTTTTGTCCCCAAGGGCCCAGACCATGCGCCACGATGACCAGCGTGCGGTCGAGCGGTTCGCCTTTTGGCGGGGGTGGCGAGGGGAAGTCTCTCAGGCTGCTCGTTTTGGGAAAGAGGAAGGTCAGCCTGTCACGCGTCCAGGACAAAAGCACAACAAGCACGAAAAAACAGGCCGCCAGAATGATCAGCCAGACCAGGCCGGTCCGTGCCCACTCTGCCGCACTCTCCGAAAATGCCTGGAGCTTTGACATGAATTCTTCTGACATCGCATTTCCCCCTGAGCAAGAGACTACTCTTTTTCAGGGGCGCGTTCCAGATTGATGGTATGATTTCCCGGCCAATACGTCATAATGCTCGCGCGGCACAGCTTGGAGCCAGGGCTGAAGACTCGTGAAGATTCCGTCTTGACGACCACGCCCAAAACCCGTATCAGCGCACGCTTTCCAAGGATTCAAAGGGGCGTAAGCCGTGAAACGCACATTCCAGCCAAGCCGACTGAAGCGTGCCCGTACCCACGGGTTCCGCGAGCGTATGTCGACCAAAAACGGACGCAAGGTTCTTTCCAGCCGCCGTGCAAAGGGTCGCAAGCGTCTTTCAGTCGTATAGGGTAAGTCAATCGAGATCCGTCGCCTCAGGGTTCGGCGCGAGTTTCTGCGCGCAGCCAGAGGACGGGTCGCCAGACGCCACCTTGTCGTCATCCAGGCGATCAATCGTCAGGATAAGGACGCATATGTTGGCGAAGGGTTTACGACAACTCGTAAGATTGGCGGCGCCGTCATACGCAACCGGGCCAGACGAAGGCTGCGGGAAGTGGCGCGCGAGCTTTTGCCGCAGTACGCACTCCCTGGCCATGACTATGTTTTCATTGCCAGAGCCGGAACTGCTGCCGCGCCCTGGCAGCGATTGCTTGACGATGCTGAAACAGCATTGATAAGGCTCCACCGGGATTTGTCCGCCGCGTCTGGTGGATAGTAACGTCGCCAGACTTCCAGGAAACAGGGCACCGGCACATGCAACAGGAAACCAATCTCCGCAATCTCATCTTTGCGATGGTGGCAATCGCCGGTGTCATGCTGATCACTCAGATCTTTGTCTGGGGTCCGGAACAGGAAGCGGCAAAAGAAAGAGCGGCGGCGCAGCAGACGGAACAGTCTGCCGATTCCAATCTCGCACCGGGGCCTGTTGATGGTTCGGCACTCGACAGCACCGAAAACAGCAATGCGGTTGCACGGGCGCAGCAGGATGTGCGTGTGCCTTTCGAAGGTCCGGCGATTGATGGCTCGCTTCTTCTGCGTGGCGCGCGCGTAGACCATCTCCGGCTGAAGGAATATTATCAGACGCTGGAAGATAAAGAGGCCGAAAATCCTGAAGGTGAGGTCACGGTCTTCCAGCCGCAGGCAACCGGCGATGGCTTTTATGCCTCAGTGGGCTGGCTGACAGGCGAGGGCAATTATGCCGTCGATCCGGAATCCAACTGGACGCTGTCGTCCGGCACGACGCTGACGCCGGACACGCCAATCGAACTCACATTCTCGGGCAATGGTCTGTCGCTCGTCCGGAAGGTCGAGATTGACGAGAATTATATGTTCACCTTCACCGATACGGTGACGAACACCTCAGGGCAGGAACTCGCGGTTCAGCCCTATGGTGTGCTGCGTCAGTTCGGCATGCCGGAAGACCTGGCAAACTTCTATATCCTGCATGAAGGCCTGATCGCCGCAGCAGGCGGAGAGCTCAAACTCTTTAAATACAACAAACTCAGCAAGGGCGAGACTTATGGTCGGGACACGACCGAAGGTGGCTGGATTGGTCTGACGTCAAAATATTGGCTTGGTGCGCTGGTGCCTGACCAGTCCCAGCCTTTCAATATGAGCTATCGCACACGCAATGTGGCGGCCGGACAAGTGTTCCAGGCCCGGTTTGATGGCGTACAGACCATTCTTGCGCCGGGTGCATCGACCACATCCTCTTCCCGCGTGTTTGGTGGTGCCAAGGAGTCCAAGACCTTACAGGCCTATGAGAAAGACCTCGGGATTCCGCGCTTCGTCGATGCGATTGACTGGGGCTCCATGTTCTTCTGGCTGACCAAGCCATTCTTCTTCATTTTGTCCTGGATCAACGGTTATGTCGGCAATTTCGGCATCGCCATTCTGATCGTGACTGTACTTGTGAAAGCCGTGTTCTTCCCGATCCAGAACAAGGCTTACCAGTCCATGGCGAAGATGCGTGAACTCGCAGAACCCATGAAGAAGATCCGTGAGGAAGTCACTGACAAGCAGGAACAACAGCGCCAGCTTGCAGAGCTCTATCGCGAGAAAAAGGTCAATCCGGTGCAGGGCTGTCTGCCCATGCTGATCCAGATTCCGGTTTTCTACGGCCTCTATAAAACGCTCTTCGTCACTATTGAAATGCGGCATGAGCCGTTCTTCCTCTGGATCAAAGACCTCTCGGCACCGGACCCAACGGCCATCGGCAATCTATTCGGCCTTCTACCTGTTTCGGCGGACACCTTGGCCAGTATTCCGCTGGTGGGCGTCTTGCTGACCGTTGGTATTCTGCCGATCTTCTACGGCCTTACAATGTGGGCGCTGCAGTCGCTCAACCCGCCGCCAACTGACAATACGCAGAAACTGATCTTCGGCCTCATGCCGATCGTTCTGACCTTTGTCTTCGCGGGTTTCCCGGTTGGTCTCGTGATCTACTGGTGCTGGTCGAACATTCTGTCCATCATCCAGCAATACATCATCATGCGTCAGAACGGCGTGAAGACCCGGCTCGATACCTTTATTGAGAACCGGTTCGGGAAGAAAGAAAGCGAAGCCGAAGGGTGAGTGATCTGGAGTTCGATGACGAAGCCATCGAAAAAGGGCGGCTCCTGTTTGCCAGCCCGATCGACTTCGTCATGGGTGTCACCAGCCTCTCTGCGCTGCCACCTGCCGACTATCCGGAAGTTACCTTTGCGGGCCGTTCGAATGTTGGCAAATCCAGCCTGATCAATGCGCTGACCAATCGCAAGAACCTTGCCCGGGCGTCGAACGAGCCAGGCCGCACGCGCGAGCTCAACTATTTCAATCTCAATGAGCAGCTCTATCTCGTCGACATTCCCGGCTATGGCTATGCGCGCGCCTCGAAGACCGACATTGCGCGCTGGACGAAACTGACGCTCAATTATCTGCGCGGTCGCCCCACTTTGAAGCGCGTCTTCCTGCTGGTCGATTCCCGTCGCGGTGTTATGGACACCGATGAAGAGGTGATGGATATGCTGGATACAGCAGCCGTCGTCTATCAGGTCGTGCTCACAAAGGTGGACAAGCTCAAAAAGGCTGAGCGTGACGGCATCAGCGAAAAAGTCATGACAAAGCTCAAAAAGCGTCCGGCCTTTCATCCGGTCGTCCGCGAAACCTCCAGCGAAACCGGAATGGGGATCGCTGAACTCCGCGCCGAAATCGCAAATTTCTGCTAGGCTCACCACATGTCGAATATCGAATCAGATCCGGGCTTTCTTTCTGCGCGCACCCTGTCTGAAGCGCTGCCCTTTATTCAGCGCTATCACCGGAAGACCATCGTCATCAAATTTGGCGGGCATGCCATGGTGGATTCCGAGCTGTCGAAGGTCTTTGCGCGCGATGTTGTGCTGTTGAAGCAGCTCGGTATGAACCCGGTCGTGGTTCATGGCGGTGGCCCGCAGATTGGCGGCATGCTGAAACAGCTCGGGATCGATTCCGCCTTTGAAGACGGCCAGCGTGTCACCGATGACCGCACCTTGTCGGTTGTCGAAATGGTTCTGGCCGGCTCGATCAACACTGAAATCGTCCGGTCCATCAATCTGGCGGGCGGTAAAGGCGTCGGCCTGTCAGGTGCGGATGCCAGCCTCATCGAGGCACGCAAGCTGTCCCGCACGGTCCGCGATCCGGAATCGGCCATCGAACGGGTGGTTGACCTTGGCTTTGTCGGCGAGCCCGATCAGGTCAATCCGGGTGTCATCACAGCGCTGACGGAAGCCGCTGAAGGCTTCATTCCCGTGATCGCGCCACTTGGCGTCGGTCCGGACAGCCAGAGCTATAACATCAATGCCGATACAGCTGCGGGCGCAATCGCCGAAGCGCTAAACGCCAAGCGTCTTCTCCTGATGACGGATGTTGCGGGCGTTCTGGACCAGTCAGGCGAACTTATCCGCAGCCTTTCTGCAAGTCAGGTGTCAGAGCTGGTTGCCAATGGTACCGCAAAAGGTGGTATGATTCCCAAGCTTGAAACGGCGGCGAAGGCCGTTGGTAATGGTGTCGAAGCTGCTGTCATTCTCGACGGCAGAAAACCGCATGCTCTTCTCGTGGAGTTATTTACTGATCATGGCGCTGGAACGCTTCTTTCGACTTAGGCTCCTGCCAATTGTCGCAGGCCTCATTGCGACCTGTTGGATCGGGGCAGGCGAGGCGTCGGCACAATCCCGCAATGGGTGGTCGGTCTGTAACGAAACCAGTCGCATTGTCGAAATGGCGACGGGCAAACCAGACGATCGGTCAGTCTATGTCGAAGGTTGGACCCGCATTCGTCCCGGCGAGTGTCGCGTTGTCATGGAAGCACCGCTTCTGTCAGGACAGCATCACTATCTGTATGGCCGGACGTCCCGCGCCCATCGTGGTGGCATGAAATCCTGGTCGGGAGAATTTCCGTTCTGTGTGGACTCCCAAGGTCAGTTCTCGCTTGAATCGGTTCCGAACTGCACGGCCATGGGCCTGGAGACCCGTAAGTTTCAGCCGGTACTGATCGAATCCCGCACCCGCTGGACAACCACCCTCAAAGAAACTCAGAAATGGAGCCGTCAAACGGCTCAGTCCGCTGGTATTCAGCGCCTTCTTGGCGATGCCGGGATCGAACTGGGCAATATCGACGGGTATATCGGGCGGCGCACCCGGCGTGCCATTCGCGAATTTCTGATATCTCAGCAATTGCCTGAAGACTCGACGGATGACGAACTGATCGATTATCTCGAACAGGTCGCCATCGATCGCTCTCGCAATATTGGCCTCAGCCTCTGCAATCGTACTGATGACCGTATATGGACCGCCATAGGCAGGCGGCGCGGTGAAGGCTGGGAAAGCCGAGGCTGGTGGCGACTGGAAGCTGGCAGTTGTGAGCGCGTGGTGGATCAGGAATTGATCGCCAGCCCGCATTTTGTCTATGCCGAAATGGATTCAGAAGCGGGCCAGAAAGTCCTGACGCCTGCCGAATCCGAGCTGTTCTGCATGTCCCCGACGCAGTTTGCCATTCTTGGCAAAGACAAGTGCGAGGAAAACCTCTATCTGGAGGCGCCCTTCCGTCAGACCGAAGTGCCCGTTGATGGCCGTCTGGTGGTCGAATTTTTCGATCGTGATTTTGATTTCCCGACGGATGACGGCCTGTGAGCGCTGATCTCACACATATCGACCAATGGGTGTTTGATCTCGACAACACGCTCTATCCGGCAGAGTGCGACCTCTTCGCCGAGATTGATGTCCGGATGACCCGGTTTGTCTCAGACGCGCTCTCGCTGCCGGAAGTCGATGCGCGGCGTATTCAGAAGCAATATTACGCGGAACACGGCACCACACTGAACGGCCTGATGACCGTACACGGGCTCGATCCGGCCCCCTTCCTCGAATACGTCCATGACATCGACCTGACCCCCGTCGAGCCAACCGAAGCGCTTAAGACGGCCATCAAGGAATTGCCGGGTCGAAAATACGTCTTTACCAATGGCTCGCGAGGTCATGCCGACCGGGTCGTTCACAAACTCGGGCTGAGTGATCTCTTCGATGGGCATTTCGGCATTGAAGATGCGGGATATGAACCGAAACCGCGCCGCACCGCCTTCGACAAACTCCACGACAAATTCGCAATTACGCCCCGCGATGCGGTGATGTTTGAGGATCTCTCACGCAATCTGAAGACCGCACACGATCTCGGCTACACAACGGTTTTGGTCCATTCCGACAAGGATTGGAGCCATGAACCTGAGAGCGCCAGACCTGCTTCTGGCGAAATTGTTGAAGATCATATTCATTTTTTGACCGATTGCCTGACGACATTTCTTTCAACAGCACGTAAATCAGGGCCGGAATCATAAAAGACCCACGATAAACTTCAGGAAGAACCAAATGTCATTTGCCGACCTCGCCGCCACTCTGGACGCCGCTTTCGAGGCCCGCGATACCATCTCAACTGAAACTCAGGGCGAAGTCCGCGATGCCGTGAACACAGCGCTCGCCTTGCTCGATTCAGGTAAGGCGCGCGTGGCTGAGCCAGGTCCTGATGGCAGCTGGATCGTCAATCAATGGCTCAAAAAGGCTGTGCTGCTTTCTTTCCGCCTGAACCCGAACCAGATCATGCAGGACGGGGTAAATGGCGGAACCTGGTGGGATAAAGTCCCATCCAAGTTTGAAGGCTGGACGGCTGAAGACTTCACCAAAGCCGGTTTCCGCGCCGTGCCGCCAGCCGCTGTCCGTCGCGGCGCCTATATCGCACCGGGCGTCGTGCTCATGCCGTCTTATGTCAATATTGGCGCCTATGTTGGTGAAGGCAGCATGATCGACACCTGGGCCTCGGTGGGATCCTGTGCGCAAGTTGGCAAGAACTGCCACATCTCTGCAGGCACGGGCATTGGCGGCGTTCTGGAGCCGCTTCAGGCAAACCCGACCATTATCGGCGACAATTGCTTCATCGGTGCACGGTCCGAAATCGTGGAAGGCGTCATTGTCGGCGAAGGCTGCGTCGTTGCCATGGGCGTGTTCATCACCCAGTCGACCAAGATCGTCTATCGCGAAACCCGCGAGATCATTTATGGCGAAATCCCACCTTATTCCGTGGTCGTGCCGGGCACACTGCCTGACCCAAAGGGCGGCCCATCTCTGGCTTGTGCTGTAATCGTTAAAACCGTTGATGAGCGCACGCGCTCCAAAACCTCTATCAATGAGCTCCTGCGTGACTGATCTGACCGCCAGCCCGCTGCCACTCGCACAGGCGCTTATTCGCTGCCCATCGATCACGCCCGTTGACGAGGGCGCGCTCGGTGTGCTGCAGACGGCGCTGGAAAGCCTTGGCTTCACCTGCAAACGCTATCCGTTTGAGGATGTCGACAATCTCTATGCCCGGCTCGGTACGAAGCCGCGAAATCTTTGCTTTGCCGGTCATACAGACGTTGTGCCCATCGGTGATGCCGCTGCGTGGAGCGTCGATCCCTTCGCCGCCGAAACCCGCAATGGCAAGCTGATCGCCCGCGGCGCCGTCGACATGAAAAGCCAGATCGCTGCCTTCGTGACCGCTGTTGCCCGGCATATCGAGGTCCACGGCCCGCCTGACGGG
>CEPO01014411.1_pt1 | contig 45155 bp, 35 predicted proteins | sample 530481 | NCBI WGS metagenome assembly CEPO01 (sample SAMEA2620198, study PRJEB7988) | marine metagenome | biome: marine biome (ENVO:00000447); feature: surface water layer (ENVO:00002042); material: "saline water (ENVO:00002010), including plankton (ENVO:xxxxxxxx)" | depth 5 m
GGCGACCCGTGTACTTTACGCCTATGTGGAGGTTGCGGATCCGTTCGGCGCGGGCGCTGACAATGGCGTTCCCCTGGCGACCGGTCTGTTTGTTTCTGCTGAAATCGAAGGATCAACTTCACAGACAGCCATATCTATTCCGAGAACGGCACTGAGAGGCACTGACACAGTTTATCTGGTCGAAGGCGGCGACACGATGCGGCTCCAGAAAGTTGAGGTTGAATCGTCGAACCGCTCCCGCGCGATTATTTCGGCAGGACTGAGCGCCGGCGACGTCATTATCACGTCGCCCGTTCGGAGCCCTGCTGATGGTATGGTTGTCCGTCCGGTCGACGCTCCCACAAGTTCAGACCCGTCGCTGATCGCAGCGGCCGATAACATCAAGCATGAGGAATAGGCCATGAGAGGGATCGTCAAATGGTGGGCGTCCAATCCGGTCGCAGCCAACCTTCTAATGATCGCCATTGTGATCGGTGGCATCATTGCCTTTTTCAATCTTGATCGCGAAATCGATCCATATGTTGAAATTCCAGGTGCTCAGATCTCGGTGGTCTGGCTCGGGGCGTCTCCACAGGATGTTGAAGAACAGCTCGTGACGCGTCTTGAGGAAGCGGTCAGCCGTGTTGAGGGCGTTGATGAGCTTCGCTCGTTTGCCTCTGAAAGCCAGGCTGTTGTCGTCGTTCAGGGCAAGATGAGCCTCGATAAGGATGCCTTCCTTCAGGAAATCAAACGCGAGATCGATTCGATCAGTACGTTTCCTTCAGCGGCCGAACCGCCTCAGATCCGGCTGTTCAGCAGCCAGAATGAGATCATGCGGATTGCTGTGACAGGTGATGAAAGCGTCACGGAAAAACAGCTCAAACGTCATGCAGAGAAGGTTCGTCGCGAGATTTCTCTTCTGCCGACCGTGCCCGAAGTTGAACTCTTCGGTGTGCGGAATGAAGAGATTTCTATCGAGGTTTCGGAAGAAACACTTCGTCGTTACAGCCTGACTTTGAATGAAGTAGCAGCTGCAGTCCGCGCGACGTCTCTCAACTCATCTGCCGGAGCGGTTCGCAGTGATGGCGGTACAATCCAGCTCAGCACACGGGCTCAGGCGGACACTCAGGAAGAGTTCGAGAATATCGTCGTCAAACAACTCCCAACAGGTGCGGTGATCCGTATTGGCGAGATTGCCGATGTGATTGATGGTTTTGAACAGGTTGATTTGCTGGCCACGGTGAATGGCGAGCGGGCAATTCTTGTGCAGGTCATGTCGGGCCCGAACATGAATGTTGTTCAGATGTCAGCCGACATTCGCGACTATATGGAGCGCCATGCCGACAATATGCCTGAAGGTATGTCGATGACGCTCTGGAACGATGCGTCTGTCGTATTCCAAGGTAATATCGATACGATTGCCAAGAACTTCTTTACGGGCCTCATCCTTGTGATGATTACGCTTCTCTTGTTCTTGCGCCCGACGGTTGCACTCTGGGTGTGTGGCGGTATCGCCGTGGCCTTTATGGGCGGGATGATCTTCCTCCCGGCGATGGGTGTCTCAATCAATATGATTTCGACATTCGCCTTCCTCCTGGTGATCGGGGTGATTGTGGATGACGCCATCATTGTCGGCGAAGCCATTCACAATCAGACCGAAGAAGGCAAACAGGGCATCAAAGCTGCTGTGCTGGGCACGAAATCAGTCATCAAGCCGGTGATCTTTGCCGTCCTGACGACCATGATCTTCTTTGCGCCCTGGATGTTCCTGTCTGGGCCGACCAAGGAATTCACTCGGTCGATATCAATCGTGGTGATCATGGCTCTGGTGTTCTCACTGGTCGAATCTCTTCTGATCCTCCCAGCGCACCTTGCGCATCTGAAGCCTGCGAATCCGAAGAACATCTTCACACGGTTCCAGACCAGTCTAGCCGACAGTCTAGTTTGGTTCGCGCGGAATGTGTATCGCCCGGTTTTGGTGCTCGCTTTGCGTCGCCGGTTCTCGACCGCTCTCATGTTCTTCTGTGTGACCATTCTGACCTTCGGTCTGGTCACCAATAATCTCGTGCGGACAGAATTCTTCCCACAAGGCGAGGCGGATCAGATTGCGATCACGGTCGAGCTGCCGCAGGGCACTCCCTATGCACGGACATTGCAGGTGCTCGAGCAAATTCAGGTGGCAGAGAAAACGCTCGAAGAAGAAATCAATACAAGCACGAATGGTGAAGGTGAGCTGATTGAGAACTGGTACACACGCTCGCGGGACAACAATGTTCTGGCGCTCGTCAAACTGGTGCCACCAGAAACCCGGACGCTGACCGCAAAACAGACGGCTGAGCGCCTTCGTGAGCTGATCGGTGAAGTGCCGGATGCCGAAACGATTGAGGTGAATTACACCAACAACTTCAATGGCGCTCCGATCCAGTATGTGCTGAATTCCAGTGATCTCGATGCGCTGAATGATGCGGCCAATGATCTGATGTCTCGTCTGAGAAGCTTTGAGGGCGTCTATAACGTCATCAATGACAGCCAGAGTGCGAGTGAAGAGATCCAGTTTGACCTGAAACCAGGTGCTGAGGCTCTGGGGATCACCTATCAGGATGTAAACCGTCAGGTCCGTCAGGGCTTCTTCGGTGAAGAAGTGCAGAGACTGCCGCGTGATGGTGAAGATGTTCGGGTCTATGTCCGGTATCCGCGTAATGACCGGGAAGATCTCGACTTCCTCAACAATATCCGCATCCGAACAGCAGATGGTCGTGAGGTACCACTGAACGCTGTTGCCGATCTTCGGTTCGAGCAGGGTATCACTCAGATCAATCGTCGGGAGCGTCAGCGCGCCGTCGTCATCAGCGCAGAAGTTGCCGAAGAGCGTATTTCTGAAATCCGTCAGGAGTTGAACGACAATTACTTCGAAGGCTTTGAAGCGCGGCATCCGGACGTCAAACGCGGTAATTTCGGTCGCGCTGACGATGAAGCGCAGACTATGATGGAGATCTTCCTGCTGCTCGGGATTGCGATCTGTGTGGCTTACTTCCTCGTGGCAGTTGCTTTCAGAAGTTATGTCGAGCCGATGCTGATCCTGTTCGCGGCTGTGCCTTTCTGTGCCACCGGAGGTATTCTGGGGCATGCGATTGGCGGTCACTCACTGAGTGTATTCTCCTTCCTTGGTATCGTCGCAGCGGCAGGCGTGGCTGTGAACGATAACCTTGTACTCATCGATTATGTTCACAAGCTTCGTGCCAAGGGCATGTCGGGAGTAGATGCGCTGGTAGAAGCCGGGACACGTCGGTTCCGTCCGATCCTGCTGACGTCACTGACCACTTATGTCGGTCTGTTGCCGCTCATGTCAGAGAGGTCCATCCAGGCACAATGGTTGGTGCCGATTGGTGTCGGCCTTGCCTATGGGGTTCTGTTTGCGCTGTTCGTGACGCTGTTCCTGGTGCCCGCACTTTATGGTCTAGGTGCCGACGTAAAACGTTTCTTCCTCTACATTGCCAGCGGCAAGAAGCGGATGAACTTCCACGATGAACTTGGTGAGGCAGGTCGGCCCATCGTGCCGGCCGAGTAACGACCCCCATCAGAAAAGGCGGTGAATTCTCACCGCCTTTTTCCAATCTGTCAGACCTTTCAGGCCCTGCAGACATCCGGAGCCCGGTAGGGCAGATCAAGCAGGTCAAAATAAGCCTGGCCCAGAGTAATGTATCGGAAGGCCCGATCGTCGAGATCCTCGAGCAAGGTAGAATTGACCTCGACTTCTTCTGCGTAGACCTCAAAGGATTTGTTGAAGCTGGCGACGAAATCCGTGCCGGTGAGGATGCGATCATAATATTTGTTGAAGAAAGCGGTGTAGGCGGCTTTGTTTTTTTCTGTCTGGAAATAGTTATCCGCAATTACGCGCCAGGTAATATCGAGCATCAGGCTCGGAGATTTATCCAGCCGCTCTGACATCAGCGCGATGTGTTGATCGGCCGGAATGTTTGTGAGTTCTTTGGATAGTCCCATATGAACCCAGATTATTTTGTTCTCTGGGTAGCGTTCTAACACTTCGTCCATCAGGTGAAGATATTTGGTCTGATCGTCGTTAGAGCCAAGATCGGAGTGAATCGCGATTGGCATATCTGCGGCGCGCAGCTTCGCCATAAAAGGCGCCCAGTTCGCGATGTCAGACAGCGTCGCGGCTTCATGGTCATTGCCCATGAGGGCCTGTTTGACGAGATTGACTTCGCCCATCCATTTCCAGAGACCGGGATATTCTTCATTCAGAGTATCCATGGTCTCTGCAATGTCAGACGGATTGGCGAGGTCCGGAAAGGTCATGGAGAGCGTCAGCTCGATATGCTCCGGTTTGTGGTTCGCCAGATTGTTGGCGTTGATCATGTCATTCTTGATCGATGGATCTGCCGGCGTGCCGACGCAATCCAGATAATAAGTGCATCCGGAATTCCAGGGCAGGGATTGGCCAATGCCATACATGTTCGCAAACAAGACGCCGCTGTTTTCCATATATGCGACCACTTCAGAATACGGGCGGGATTTCCCTCCAAAGGGTCTGAAGTGATTGTGCGAGTCGACGACAAAGGTGGCGGGCATTGTCTCCCGATCATAGCAGGCCTGATCCGGTCCAGCTTTGAACATGTCGAGTGTTCGTGTCGATGCGGGGAGTGGATCCCAATCCGCAGCAATGTTGGTATCGCCTGCTGGAAGCGTAGCGCAGCCCACCACCAATCCCAAAACCAGAACACTGGCACCTGTAAATTTCATTTTGAGCGTCCCTCCGACTTTTCTTGGCATATCAGAAAATCCAAAGAGAATTGGCAATCCCCTGAACAGGTGAATTACCTGCGAGGCGATGACCTCAGAGAAAATAACTGATAGCGTCAGGCGCTTCAGAACAAAGAAATTTCCAGCTTGTGCTATGTCCAGACTGATCGATCTCAATGCCGATATAGGAGAACTTCCCGGGGAGACTGGTCGCACGCTTGATGCGTCCATTCTCGAGGCCGTGACGTCCTGCAATATCGCTTGTGGTGGTCACGCCGGTGACTCTGACAGCATGCGGGAGACGTTGCGCCTTGCGAAACTGAACGGGGTGAATGCCGGTGCGCACCCATCCTATCCAGACCGGGAAGGGTTTGGCCGTCGGGAGATCGACATCTCTCTGGATGCGCTGCGAAGTAGTCTGCTTGACCAGGTTCGCCAGCTGCAGGCGGTTGCGAAGGAACAACAAGTTGAGCTCAGCCATTTGAAACCACATGGCGCGCTCTACAATGCGGCAGCGCAATCCGAGGAACTGGCGGAGCTTGTGGTCTCTGTTACCCGAGAGTGCGGCATTGCCCGGATTGTCGGACTTCCAGAAAGCCATGTGCAGACGGCAGCTGAAGCCGCAGGACTTATGTTTTGGGGGGAGGGGTTTGCAGATCGATCCTATGAGGCTGATGGTTCTCTGACACCTCGCTCCGAAGATGGCGCTGTGCTGGAAACCGAAGTTGATCAAATGAAACAGGCGCTCGCGCTGGCAAAGGGTTCGGTCACAACGCGCAATGGTGAGGTAATGGCGGTCAATGCTCGAACGATTTGTGTTCACGGCGATACGCGAGGCGCACAAAAGGCAACGCGAGCGATACGCGAGGCCTTGTCGACTGCAGGTTTTGAGTTGGGATAGGCATGACGCAATTAAAGGTTCGATTGACCGGTGACGATGCAGCGTCGGTTTCAGGCGCTAAAATCTCTGAATTAAGACAGATTTCAAATGCGCTGAGACGGACTGGTGACTGGCTCGAAGTCGTCGACGGAATCGAAGACGTGACGGTGCTGTTTGATCCTCTGAAAATGTCACCGGACAAGGTTTGCGCATCTCTGATGCGTGTGGATGTCAATTCTGAAAACGAGGAAGAAATTGACGAAATCATCACGCTGCCAGTCGTGTTCGGCGGTAAGGATGGCCCGGATCTGAGCGATGTCTGCAAGACCCTGGGCATGGTCACTGATCAGTTGATTGACGCTTTATGCAGAGCAGATCTTTACGTCGACATGATGGGGTTCACACCAGGGTTTGCCTATATTGGCGGTGTGCCGGAAAACTTGTCGGTTCCAAGACTGGCCGAGCCAAGAAAACGGGTGCCAGCGGGGTCTCTGGGACTAGCCAATGGAAAATGCGGTACCTATGCGCTCGATGGGCCGGGAGGCTGGCCAATTATCGGGAGGGTGCAAGTCGATCTGTTCGATGCGCGCAAGGATCAGCCCTTTCTTCTCGAAGCCGGCAGAAAGATAAGACTGGTGCGTGAGGGGCAGGAATGAGCCTTAGGATCGTAAAGTCCGGCTTGCAGTCAACTTTGCAGGGCGCTCCGCGAAGCGGGTTTCGGCATTTTGGTGTGCCCTGGTCTGGGCCTGCTGATCAACTTTCCATGTCCCTTGCCAATCGTCTGGTGGGCGGCGCGTGCAGTCAGGCGGCCATCGAAACTACGATGACCGGCATGACGCTTGAATTTGAGGCCGATATGGCGTTCGCACTGGCGGGTGCTGAGTGTGACGTGAAGCTGTCTGGAGAGCCTGTAGACCTCCACGATACGGCGCATGCCAAAGCAGGGGATGTCCTCGAGATTGGCCCGGCTCGCGGTGGCTGTAGGACCTATATGGCGGTATCCGGAACAATAGAGGCGAGAGATTTTCTGGGTTCGAAATCCACCTACCTAGCAGGCGGTTTTGGGGGAGCGAGCGGTGCGGCGCTGAAAGACGGAGATCGGTTATCTGTTTCCGAGATCCGGAACGCGGAACCTATCTCGACACCCCTCGAGTTACGACCCCATTTCAATGATCGCTTCCTGCTTCAGGTCGCAGAAGGTCCTGATTTTTCTGTGATGTCAGACGCCAGTCGGATCTCAATCTTTGAAGAAGAGTTTCAGGCGACCCAACGTGCCAGCCGTATGGGCATTGAATTGAAGGGCAGCAGTCTGGACGTTTCCGGTTCCGAGTCGAAGTCGAGTTCCGCTGTCTTTCCGGGCACAGTGCAATGTCCGCCAAGCGGCAATCCCTTTATTCTTCTGGCAGACGCCCAGACGACAGGCGGGTATGCGCATATTTTACAGGTCATACGCAGCGATCGGTTCCAGCTCGGGCAAATTCGTCCCGGAGCTGGCATTCGCTTTCTCAAGCGGTCGCCATCAGAAGCCATGGAACGATACAGGTCTCGATGGTTGGCTTATAGGGAGTGGCTGGATCAGCCGCTCATTTAGTGATTTTTCGGCGGGCTCTGAAAAAGGCTTTCAGGATGTCAGAACATGGTCCTGCGAGGACGCCACCCAGGATCTCAGGGTGCCAGTGACAGGTCGGCTGGTCGAAGAACTTCGTTCCACTGATCACAGCGCCGCCTTTGATGTCGTCTGCGCCGAAAACCACGCGCCGGATTCTGGCGTTGGCAATTGCTCCCGCACACATGGAGCAGGGCTCAAGCGTAACATAGAGGTCAAGCCCGGTCAGCCTGTAGTTCTGGAGTGAATGAGCGGCTGCACGAAGGGCAATGATTTCAGCATGGGCGGTGGGATCATTGAGACTGATCGGCCGATTATAGCCTTCCGCGATAATGGTGTGCGACGCAGGATCGACAATGACAGCGCCTACCGGAACTTCATCCCTGTCAGCGGCCATGTCTGCCAGCTCTAAAGCCCGGCGCATGTATGCATAATCTTTTTCGCCGTATTCCATTCTTGCGCCTACCTCTGGACTTTCCGGGACATGGAGATATGCCATGTCGACTTCATCATGCAATTATCAGGTTACCCAATCTATGCGTATTGTTTCCGGATCGCTTAAAGGACGCATCATTCAGGCACCGGAAGGGAAGCAGACACGGCCAACGACCGACCGTGTTCGCGAATCTGTGTTCAATGTTCTCGCGCATAACCCGGACATCCCAGATATCGAAGGTGTGCGGGTTATCGACCTGTTTGCCGGATCGGGCGCGCTTGGATTTGAGGCGCTGTCACGCGGTGCCTCCTTTTGTCTGTTCGTAGAAGTTGCTGCCGGTGCGCGAGGTATCATTCGCAGAAATATTGAAGCGTTTCAGCTGTTTGGAAACACGCGCATTCATCGCCGTTCTGCGACCGATCTTGGACCGAAGCCGAATGGTGTCGGCGAACCGTTCAATCTGGTGTTTCTGGACCCACCTTATGGTGAGGGACTCGTCGTTCCGGCGCTCCGGCAGCTGGTTCTCGGCAATTGGATTGTTCCTGGAACGCTTGCCGTTATCGAAACGCCAGAGGAAGAAGAGCCGGAGGCGGAAAACTGGGTGTGTCTGGAGACCCGGGACTACGGGGAAACGAAAGTTAGCTTTCTCGTCTACAAACCCGACTAATCCAGATTATCCAGAAACTCTTCGCGAATATTGACCGAAGATTGTTTGCCAACTTTTTTCCGGGACGTCTGGATCCAGGTTTTCGCTGCGTCTCGTCCTCGATTTCTGAGGTCGGTGAGAAACCGCCAACTCGTGTCGAATTTCGATTCGATCGACAGTTTGCTGAGCTGTTTGTCTGCGCGGATCGCGTGAACGTGGATCTTCCGGTATTTCGACTGCATACGGTCGGCAAGCCAGTTTTCGTCGAGCAGTTTTTGTACAAATGCGATCGATCTGAGTTCCGAGATCAATGACGCATTGAAAGTGATTTCATTCAGTCGATCGAGAATTGCGGCTGCCGTTTTCGGTGTGCTCGCTCTGTTCATCGGATTAATGTGAACGATGAGCATGTCGCGCGGGACATCGGCGTAGAATAGCGGAAAAAGCGACGGATTACCGACATAACCGCCGTCCCAATAGGGTATGTTGTCGATCTCTACGGCACGAAACACCTGGGGCAAGCAGGCAGAGGCCAGGATGGCCTCTTCAGTCAATTCAGGCGTTCGAAATATCTTGGCTTTACCCGTCTGAACATTGGTTGCGGCCACAAAAAGCTGAATGTCTGACTCGGCATTTAATCGTTCAAAATCGATCAGTTTTCGTAGGGATTGAAGCAGAGGGTTATAGTCAAACGGGTTCAGATCGTAGGGACTTGCGACTTGAGAAAGCGCCTGAAACATCGCGAAAGGCGTGAATGGTCCGAAGGCCGGCGAGATGCTGTTGGCTGCCGAAAGCGGCGTGCCACGCTCGGAAATGTCCTTCCAGAATGCGGACAACATTTCGCGGGCGCCATCACGACCGCCATCCAGATAGCCGGCCACCAGTGCGACGGCATTCATCGCCCCAGCGGAGGTTGCCGTCATCGCTTTGATGTCGAGTGACCCTTCTTCCAACAGATAGTCGAGAACGCCCCATGTGAAAGCGCCATGGGCACCGCCACCTTGCAGGGCAAGACTGATTGGTCTGACTTTCATGGGAATTCCTAGTAATCCGGTAGGGTACACAAAACGAGGTTTTGAGAAGAAAGCAACGAGGTTAGCGTGACTTCTTGCGATGACGTGCTTGTTTTTTCTCTTTGTCGCGTCGTTTTTTCATTTCTTCGGCTCTGCCAGACGCGACAAACTTGAAAATTTGCCAGGCCAGTTTCCATGTCAGCGGCTGATCAGGGCGAGCTGTACCGACTTTGTCTTTGTCGGGCAGTCTCGGTTTTGAACGCTTTTTCGTTTTGCGAGGAGTAGACTTTTCTGTGTCCTCTATATCGTCGGGCGTCTGGATCTGAATGCCGGTGACTTCGCTCTGAATGGCGAGGTCATGACCATCTTCATCTTCGAGTTCGATCTGAGCGGCAGCGCCTTTTTTTGCTGCTTCGTCCGAAAGATTGTGAAGCAAGTGTTCGTCTGAAAAGTCGATCGCGAGTTCGACCCAAAGTGGCAAGTGATCTGACATCTGCCAGGTGAGCCAGCGCCTACTATAGTAGTCTTTATCCTTCTTGACGTCTTTCGGATCGCCATTGCGTTTGAGATCCCGATGGCGCTTTGGCAGAATGGGGGCGTAGTGCTCGTAATGTTCCGGAAGGAAGACAGCTTTTGAAAAGTCAAAGACACCTGCCGAAATGAAGGTCACTTCGTCTTTCTTCGTCTGGAACGCTATCTGGTCATAGTATTTGTTTCCCAGAATGTTGGACGGAAACAGCTGAGGCGGCAGGATGAAGCCCGCTTTCGTGAGCGCCTGCATGGTCTCGTCAATCGGGTTTTTGATGTTGAAATCGCCCAGCAGGATATAGTTTTCATCCTCACGTTTGGCTCGGCTGGCCAGTTCTTCGGCGATAAAATTGATTTCATCCACACGCCGTCGGTAACCCTCCGAGTTCTTCGAATTCTGGCCGAAATAAATGTGGACCGTACAGAGTGCGAAACGGAACCAGCCTGCCTGAAATGATACGATGAACGGTGTTCGGGCGAATTGCTGTTCGTTTGGGAGAAGTTTGTGTTTGGGAAGAACGACTTCGCCTGCAATATTCCGGAAACTGACCTTTCGCGTGTCGAACACAAATGCCATTCGCTCTCGATTACCGGACGCGCCTTGGGTAACGTCGGTTGCAATATACTGCCAGCTTTTTCCGAGCAAACGAACGACTTCTTCCAGAGGTTCGAGATCTTCATTCACCTCTTGAATGGCGCAGATATCAAAAGATGAGAGTATCTCCGCCATGTATTGCAGGCTTTCGCGCCGTCGCGGTCCGTTGCGGTATTTATTATTGTCGAAGTCCCGGATGTTCCATGTGCCGACAATCAGGGAAGATCTGAGCGTGCGATTTGGAACGCCTGTCGGCGCAGGTTCTTTCAATCTCGCACGCAAATCGAGAAGGCGACGAGACACCCAGTCTTTCTCGTCCGGTGTGTACTTCCGCTCGTCTCTCAAATCCCGATAGAGTGGCATTTATCCCTCCAGCGCCGACATTCTGTCGCCCCATGAGTTAATTGCCGCGATTCGACGGATTTCAGGGATGTGTTTGATCAGTCGAGAGGGAAGATACGCCCAGGGTTGAGGATGTTTTTCGGGTCAAGCGCCCGTTTGATCGAGCGCATAAGGTCGATTTCGAGGGGTGACTTATAATTCAGCAGATCATCGCGCTGCATCAGCCCGATGCCGTGTTCGGCCGATATGGATCCATCGAACTCGGCGATAAGACCATGGACGAGGTTCGTGATCTCGCCTGCGCGTTCACGCACAATCGGTTTTTCAGTCTTCGCAGGTTCGGCGACGGCATAATGAAGATTCCCATCTCCGAGATGACCAAAGACAAAGACTTCAATCTCGCCGATTTCACGTTTCAGGAGTGATTCACTCTTGTCGATGAACTCCGCGATTCTCGACACGGGCACCGATACATCATGGTTCACCGAATTCATGAAACCGCGCTTCACAAGTGGTAAGCTCTCGCGAATGGTCCAGAAATCTTCAGCTTGTGAAAGTGACGTCGCGATAGCGCCATCTGTGATGAGTTCACGTTCAAATGCGGCTTCAAGTGCGCTTTCGAGTGCCTGCGCCGCCAGGGCCTCATCGGACATGGAGATTTCAACCAGAACGCGCCATTGAGAAGGAGACGGGAGCGGGTCGCGACACGTATCGATCTCTTCGCAAGCGAGTTCCACGCCCGGTTTCCGCATGAGTTCGAAGCTTGTGACGGTGTCGCCGACTTTGGACCGGATGAGTGACAGAAGTTCGACTGCGTCTTCAACGGTTTCGAGCGTCAGCCAGGCTGTTGCCGTCTTGGGCACCGGAAATAGTTTTAGCGACGCGGCTGTGACAATACCCAGCGTGCCTTCTGCACCCGCAAACAAGTGTTTGAGATCGTAACCGGTGTTGTCTTTTCTCAGCCCACGCAAACCGTTCCAGATCTCTCCTTCGGCGGTGACAACTTCCAACCCCAATAGAAGGTCACGCATCATCCCATATCGCAGAACGGCTACGCCTCCGGCATTGGTGGAAATCAGGCCTCCGATCGTCGCGGTTCCCTGGCTACCCAATGACAATGGGAAGAAACGATCATGCTCCAGGGCGTTGTCGTGGATAGATGTGAGAACGCATCCGACCTCGGCCACGATAGAATTGTTCAGTGGGTCTGTGGATCGGATTCGATTGAGGCGCTTGAGCGACAAGATCACTTCACCATAAGGAATGCCGCCATTCACCAGACTGGTATTCCCGCCTTGCGGCGTTATTGCGACCGAATATTCGTCGCAAAGTTTCAGAACAGCTGCGACTTCTTCTGTTGAAGCCGGCTTCACCAGCAGTGATGAAAATCCCTTATAATTTCCACGCCAGTCTTCCAGATAGGGCTGAATTTCGTCCTGGTCTTCGCTCCAGCCTTTGGGGCCAAGAGCTGACTTGACGGAAGTCACAAATTCGACGGGAAGCGTTTGGGAGGATTCTGACATGGTGTGTGTTTCCGGGGTAGATTAATCTTGGAGGGCAGCACGCCTCAGACGGTCATTTATCGCTTCTCCCAGCCCTGTGTCAGGAATGGGCGCAACGGCGATTGCTGAATAGCTTTCATCCAGTGTCCTGAGCATAGCATAAAGGTTCGCGGCGGCTTCGGTGAGGTTTGCGGCTTCTGACAGGTTCATCGTCGCGTCCACTGAAGAAGGACCAAAGCCGAGATAGGCTTCATCTGGTTTAGATCGAACGCTGGCATTGAGACGAAGTTTCGCGTCGGGTGAATAATGTCGCGAAAGCATGCCCGGCGATTTCGGAGCATCCTCATCAAGTAGCGCAGACTTCAACGGACCCGTAACGGCTTCGATGTCAGCCTTGGGAAGGCTTCCGATGCGCAAGAGTGTGGCTTCATTCCCCAACACCGATATGACCGTGGATTCGAGACCCAAAACAGAGGCGCCGCCATCCAGAATATCGGTAAGGGCGGTGCCGAATTCCTGCTCCACATGCTTGCGTGTGGTTGGGCTGACCTTACCAGATTTGTTTGCAGATGGCGCCACGACGGGCTTTCCGAACGCTGAGATCAGCTTCTGGGCGATTTCATGGGCAGGCCATCTAATCGCTTGCGTATCCAGTCCGGCGCGCGCCAAGTCACAGACCGGATTGGTCTTTGCAACCGGCAGTACAAGCGTAAGAGGCCCTGGCCAGAAAGTCTCTGCAAGCTTGCGTGCGAGATCGGAGAACCGGCCAAGTTCTTCTGCCATTTCGAGCGAAGAAACATGCGCAATCAGTGGATTGAACGTTGGTCGATTTTTGAGCTCATATATGCTCGCGACCGTATCAGCCCGCGCTGCATCGCCTGCCAGACCATAGACGGTTTCAGTCGGCAGACCGATCAGTCCACCTCTTCGCAAGGTTTCCAGAGCGTCTTCAAGCGGGCTCATTGGTCACTAAACTCTGTATTTGACTGAAGTGTTTCCATCGAATGGCTCGATTATCGCAAAAAACGTATCCGTACACGTCTTTGCGCCTTGTTTTGACCATGGGGACAGTTTTTCTATTCCGTCATGACGAAAAAAACCGAAAATCTGTATTGGGTCGGGATAACTCTACTCGGATTGCCCGTTCTGGGCTGGGGCGTCGTGTTTTTTGCGCAAGTGTTTGGACTGCTGTCGGGACAGAATATCGCTGCAGGGCTAGGTATCGCACTGACTCTTTTATTGCCTGTGTGTTGATGTCTGGGTATGGCAGTCTTGCTGTTTAAGGTAATTGTTGATCGTCTGAATAACAAAGAAGACGACTATTACTCAAAAAACGTGGAGCGTTGAGTTTGATCCTGACAACAACAGAGACACTGCCGGGCCGGGAAGTTTCAGAAATTCTTGGACTGGTCAGAGGCAATGTTGTCCGCGCACGTTTTGTCGGCCGGGACATCGTTGCAGGTCTTAGAACATTGGTTGGCGGCGAAGTCGATGAGTATACAAAACTCATGGCTGAGGCACGTGAACAAGCGCTTGATCGTATGATTGAGGACGCAATGCGCCTCGGAGCAGATGCCATCATTGGCATGCGAATCACAACTTCACTTATTATGCAGGGATCGTCTGAGATCCTCGCCTATGGAACGGCGGTCCGTTTGAAATGAATGATATTTCGGAAGAAACAAAAGAGCCTGCGGACCTGAAAGACAAATTCTTTCATGAAGTCAAAGAGCTGGTCGTTACGATTCTGATTTTCCTGCCTGTCTGGTTCTTTTTCTCGCTATTTATCTATGAATTGAGATCCATTCCGAGTGAGAGCATGGTGCCAAATCTTCAGGTTGGTGACCGGGTTGCCGTATCGAAATTTGCGTATGGCTATTCCAAGCACTCGGTGCCGCTCGGTCTGGGGCGGTATCTGCCTTTGGGCGATGGACGTCTGTTTGCCAGCCAGCCTGAACGGGGTGATGTCGTTGTTTTCCGGCATCCGCACGCCGATAAAGTGATGATCAAACGTCTGATCGGTCTTCCGGGCGACACCGTTCAGATGGCCGGAGGCCGGGTCGTGATCAATGGCAAGCCCATGGATCAGGAAACCCAGCGCGAAGTGAAATATCACGAGGCGCGAAAAGGTGTTTTGTTCACGGCTGATGAAAAGCTTGAGACGACGCCGGAAGGTAAATCCTATCTGATCCATCAATTACCCTTCGGCAATTATCGGGACCCTCCGATTTTCAAAGTGCCGGAAGGCCATTTCCTGTTCATGGGCGACAATCGTGATAACTCCACGGATGGTCGTGCGCCGACCGGGCATTGTCCGAGGAATGAAAATGGCGTGGTCGATAAAGCGGGCTGTGAGCCGGATATTCGCCCGGGTGATGAAGCGAGTATTGGATACGTGCCCTTTGATCTCCTGATTGGTCGCGCAGACACAGTTCTGTTCACTCTGAATTTCTGTGGCCGTTACGAATCAGGCTGTCCACAAGGCCGGGTCTGGAAAAGTTTGTAGGTCAGATTCAAGTCTGGTTATTCACTTTGTGAGACAAATCGCCCTGAAACAGGGGTGATACAATGTTCTGTGAACGACGCCGATTCAATGAACTGTCGGAGAGACACCTTGCGCGCTGGGACGAGCTTCGGACCAGTCTTGGTGGCTATCGGAGCCCATTTTTCAGTCCGGGCTTTACCAAAATGGTCTCGGAAGTTCGACCTGATATCTGGGTGATCGTTGCCGGTGAGGATGAGCAGCCTAATCTTTTCTGGCCTGTTCAGGTGAACGGAAAGTCTGCTGACCCCGCCGGTGCGCCATTCAGTGACTATCATGGCCCGATCATGTCGGAAGGGGCTGAATTAGACCTGCGTGAAGTCGTGCGCCAGGCTGGGCTGAGCAATGTGCGCATGACAGGCGTTTATGACCCACATTGTCGTTTGCATCAGTTCGCAACCGAATTTGATGGCGCCTTTATTGCGGATATCTCAAATGGCGCAGAAAACGTCTTTGAGTTTCAGCAGAGAGAATTCCCGAAACATGCAAAGAAAATGCGCAGGCTGGCCCGTAAAGTCGAACGAGAAGTTGGTGAATTAACATTCGAATTCGACGCGCAATCTGAGGCGGATTTCCATCAACTAATGACTTGGAAGCGCGCACAATACCGAAATACCGGGCGACATGATGTGCTCGGGCCGGACTGGTCGCGTGAATTACTTTACAGACTCTGGAAACATGATGATCCAACCTGCAAGGGGTTTCTACATACGCTGAAGTTCGAAAATCGACTTGTCGCAGCAGAGTTTAATCTATCCTGCCGATCTACGATTCACGGATGGATTCCAGCTTATGATCCGGAGTATTCCTCTTATGCGCCCGGATTGCTGATTCAGCAGGAAATCATGCGGGAAGCGTCTGCTCGCGGTTTCAACCATTATGACCTCGGCGTGTCTGCAGGCCACTACAAGAAATACTATTCCAGCTACCAATTACCGGTCATTCGGGCGACCATTCGAAGTTCAGCACCGGTTTCGCGTCTCGGTCTGGCCGGTCAGCTCGTCTGGAAAGGGCTCGAAACATCGGGCATTCCCAAGGTCAGTGGGTTAGCGGGGCAGGTGCGCCGCCGGTACGAGGTGATCCGTTCAGCCGAAATAAGCCTGTCAGGTCGTATCAAAGGTGTTATCGACGCAGCAAAATACGCTGTCCGTCCCGACAGCACGTCTGGTTCAACGCCTGCAGAAAATGGCTAAGCTGGATTGAATTGGCGTCAGACTTGAACTTCGTCTTGTTTGTGACGGGTTGCAGAGTTAACACTCGCAGTGAAACATTCGATGCGGGGGCCAGCTGGCCTGATTAGTATGGGTCACAGCGTTCTCACTGATATGTCTGACGAAAAATCAAACACGCCTGCATCTCGATCTGCTGATCGGGTTGGACCAATCATTATTTCTCGCCACGGTCGCCCTGCGCTTGATCGCAAGAAAGGTCCGCGCCTTTCATGGCAGGAGTATAAAGATTGGTGGGCTCGTTACGAAGCAGGCAGCCTTGCGGAGGGGCAGTCGGCGCCCGATGCGTTGAAGCAGATTGTTCGGGACAGCGAGACTGTATTGGCTTCCAGTCGCCCACGGGCTCTTGAAACGGCTCAATTTGCAGCGCCCTGGGCAGAGATAGAATCAAGCGAGCTGTTCTGGGAAGCCAATCTACCGCCTCCTACCTGGGAGCGTATTCGTTTTCTTCCCAAGACCTGGAATGTAATCGCACGCGCTGCATGGCTCAGAGGGCATAAACTGGACGGCGAGGGCATCCGTGACGCTGAAGCACGAGCGGAACGCGCCGCCGATTATCTTGTTGACCGGGCCCAGAAGGGCAAGGTCTATCTGGCCGCTCATGGATGGTTTAACCGCATGTTGAGACCACGTCTCAAGGCACGCGGGTGGGCCTGCGTATATGACGGTGGGGACGCGTATTGGTCTTATCGTGTGTATGAGTATCGACCCGGGACGCAGAAGTCTGAAACAGACGATTGAGTTCCGTGTGCTGCGCTTCTATGGTCGCGCCAAAGGGAAATGAAATGGTTGATGCGACACCTGTTGAAAGCCTGAGTTTTGAAGATGCTCTGAAAGAGCTCGAATCCATTGTCGAGAAGCTCGAAAGTGGGGACGTTCCTCTGGAAGAGTCGATCCAGATCTATGAAAGAGGCGCCAGCCTGAAGTCTCATTGTCAGGCCAAGCTGAGACACGCTCAGTTGAAGGTTGAGCAGATCGTGCTCAACCAGGATGGCGAAGCAGAAGCTCGTCCGGTTGATGTCGATGGATGACGTCGAGGGCAGTTTGACAGACTTCGAAACACATCTGAATGAGGTCGCAGACCGGGTTACTGTTGTGCTGGACCGTTTGATCGCGCCAGCCGAAGGTCCCGAAGCGCAACTCATGCGGGCAATGCGTTATGCTGCTCTGGCGACCGGAAAGCGGTTGCGGCCGTTTTATGTTCTGCAACTCGGAACATTGTTTGACGCGCCCGAGACCTCACTGCTCAGAACTGCTGCTGCGCTGGAATGCGTGCATACCTACTCGCTGATACATGACGATTTGCCGTGTATGGATGATGACGATTTTCGTCGCGGGCAGCCAACCGTTCATAAGCATTTTGACGAAGCCACCGCAGTCCTCGCCGGTGATGCGCTCTTGACCCTGGCATTCGAAATTCTGGCCGATAGAGACACGCATGCCGATGGACATATCCGGTGTAAACTGGTTGAAAAACTGGCTCGCGCGTCGGGGGCTCAAGGCATGGTCGGCGGGCAGATGATCGACATGCTGTCAGGTGATATTCGGCAGGATCTGAACTCCATCACCCGTATGCAACGTCTTAAGACGGGCGCGCTGATAGCCTATGCAGGAGAGGCGGCGTGCATTCTGGGTGGAGCAAACGAGACAGAGCGTCACGCAATTCAAGGTTTCACGCATGACCTTGGTCTGGCCTACCAGATTTCAGACGACTTACTGGACGTTGAAGGCGATGTTGAAACGCTGGGCAAAGATACCGGAAAAGACGCAGAAGCAGGCAAAGCGAACTTTGTATCGCTATTAGGCGTTGAAGGGGCACGCCAAAGAGTGCGACTTCTAGCCACGCAAGCCAAAGAACACCTCGCTATATTCCGCAATCGTGCCCATTTGTTGCTTCAATCGGTTGATTTTGTACTGGACCGGCGAAAATAAGCGGTGAGCCAAAGCGCAAGCCGATTCTGGATGAGTAAAATGGTAGACACCCCACATTTGGACGACATCAACTTGCCTTCTGATTTGCGGTCGAAGTCACGCGCAGAGCTGAAGCACATCTCGGACGAATTGCGCGCTGAGGTTATTGATGCTGTGTCTGTGACGGGTGGGCATTTGGGTGCCGGATTGGGCGTGGTTGAGCTGACCGTCGCGATTCATCACGTGTTCAATACACCTCAGGACAAGCTGATCTTCGATGTTGGACACCAATGCTATCCGCATAAGGTACTGACGGGGCGTCGGGACAGGATTCGCACCTTGAGACAGGGTGGTGGCCTCTCTGGCTTCACCAAACGCGCAGAAAGTGAGTACGATCCTTTCGGTGCTGCACACGCCTCAACATCAATCTCTGCAGGGCTGGGATTCGCCGTCGCCAGCGATCTCGATGGCCGGAATGATCATGCGATTTGCGTAATCGGAGACGGTGCGCTCTCGGCCGGCATGGCTTATGAGGCCATGAATAATGCGGGTGCGCTCGACAAAAAACTGATCGTTATTCTGAACGATAATGACATGTCGATTGCGCCGCCGGTTGGCGCAATGAGCCATTACCTGTCCAAACTTGTGTCAGGCAAACCCTATCGGTCACTTCGAAAGCTGGGCAAAAAAATTGTCGGACCAATCGGTCTCGAAAAGCCAGTCAAAAAAATGGAAGAGTATGCTCGCGGCTTTGCCATGGGCGGCACCCTGTTCGAAGAACTCGGATTCTATTATGTTGGCCCTATTGATGGTCACGATCTGGACGTACTCGTTCCTGTGCTGGAAAACATTCGGGACAGCCTTGACGGACCCGTTCTCGTTCACGCCGTAACCCAAAAAGGGAAGGGCTATGAGCCCGCTGAGAACGCGTCAGACAAGTATCATGGCGTTTCGAAGTTCAATGTCATCACCGGAGAGCAGAAGAAGTCCGTTTCCAATGCTCCGTCATACACAAAAGTGTTTGGCGAGACGCTGACGAATCTGGCGCGCGATGACGAAAAGATTGTCGCTGTAACTGCGGCTATGCCGTCCGGAACGGGCGTTTCTACCTTTTCGGAAGCTTTCCCTGACCGAACATTCGACGTGGGTATTGCTGAGCAACATGCTGTTACCTTTGCCGCAGGTCTGGCTGCAGATGGTTTCCGGCCTTATGCGGCAATCTATTCGACCTTCCTGCAACGCGCTTATGACCAGGTCGTCCACGACGTCGCGATCCAGAAGCTCCCTGTTCGTTTTGCGATCGACCGGGCAGGGCTTGTGGGTGCGGACGGGCCAACTCATGCAGGAAGTTTTGACGTTGCGTATCTGGGGAATCTTCCGGATATGGTTTGCATGGCTGCGTCTGACGAGCTGGAACTCGCGCGGATGATTCTGACCGCCAATGAGGTCGATGACCGGCCTTCAGCCTTCCGGTATCCACGTGGCGAAGGTGTTGGCGTGGAGATGCCTGAAATACTGACACCGCTGGAGATCGGTAAAGGACGTATTGTTCGCGATGGCGGAAGTATTGCGATTCTTTCTTATGGAACGCGCCTTCAGGAGAGCCTCAAAGCTGCTGAGATGCTCGCAGCGCAGGGGTTGTCGACGACGGTCGCTGATGCACGATTCGCCAAACCACTTGATCATGATTTGATCCGACAGCTGGCCGATCATCATGAAGTGCTGATCACGGTCGAAGAAGGCAGTGTCGGAGGATTTGGCGCTTTTACACTTCACCATTTGGCAGAAACGGGACGACTTGACCGTGGTTTGCGTATTCGGACCATGACGCTTCCCGACGTTTTCATCGATCAGGATAAGCCTGAAATCATGTACGAACAGGCGGGTCTCAGCGCCCAACATATTGCTTCGACGTGTATTTCCGCGTTGGGGCGTGGAGATGTTGAAGCGCTGAAGCTGGCTGTCGTGTAAGTCTGCGCTGCACTTTTTTCAAATTCTGAACCTGTTTGGCACTTGTTCAAACCGGGCGTACGCATGACACTCCCCAAAACGATATAAAGTCTTTGGGAGAAAAAATTGGACGCGAAACCAGCAGCTGAGCTGCCTGAGGGCTGGCCGGCGATGAGTGTTGAAGACGCAAATGCAGCTTTGACCAGTGCCGGATCCATTCTGGAGCTTGAGGAAGCGGTCATCCGGGGTGTGACGGTTCCGGTCTATAAAAACGCTTATCCCGAACTTCGATCCCTATTTCTTCATGGATCAGAGACCTGGGCACCGCGAGATATGCTGGTGTTCGAAGATGAGCGAGTGACCTTTGAGGTTCACGCCAGGGCTGTTGCGCATCTCGCACACGCATTGCTGAACCAATATGATCTCAAGAAGGGCGACCGGGTCGCGATTTCCATGCGAAATTATCCGCAATGGTCGGTCGCGTTCTGGGCGTGTCTGACCTGCGGGCTGATCGCGACACCGCTGAATTCGTGGTGGAAGGGAGATGAGCTTGAATACGGATTGGAAAATTCAGGCGCGAGACTTGCGATCTTTGATCCGGAAATATTTGAGCGTATCGAATCACACCTTACCAATCTGCCCGAACTTAAGGACGTCATTATAGCTCGAGCTGAGAAGGATTATCCTCAGTCACATGTGACGACTTTGGAAAGCCTGATTGGCCCGGCGCAGTCCTGGCCGGCATTGAAGGACGTTGGTCTACCCGATGCAGAACTGTCGCCGGATGATGACGCCACGATGATGTACTCTTCGGGGACAACCGGAAAACCCAAAGGCGTTCTGGCGACGCACCGGGCGATTGTCTCCAATATGTTCAACTCACTCGGCAATCAGGCGCGCGCTTATTTGCGCCGGGGTGAAGCTGTTCCCGTAAATGGTCCCGATGAGCCGCAGAAAGCCAATCTCTTATCGGTGCCGTTTTTCCATGTGACAGGCGCCTTCGCGGTTCTCGTGCCGACCTTGCACAATGGCCAGAAGGTCGTGACCATGTACAAATGGGATGCGGGTGAAGCGCTTCCGATCATTGAGCGCGAAAAGATCACCGTATTTGGTGGCGTTCCGGCCATTGCATGGCAGGTGCTCGAGCATCCTGATCGCGAAAAGTATGATTTGTCTTCAGTCGAAGCAATCTCTTATGGCGGTGCGCCATCCGCACCGGAACTCGTCTCGACTATCAAGGGACGTTTCCCGGAAGCGGTCGCAGCGAATGGCTGGGGCATGACGGAGACTTGCGCAACGGCTTCGGTCAATCTGGCTGAGGATTATATCGCCAAACCGCAAAGTGCCGGCCTGCCTGGACTGGCCATGAAGTTCAAAATAGTGGGGCCGGATGGATCGACCTTGCCACCCGGGGAAGTGGGAGAATTATGGTGCTTTGGACCGTCCAACGCCAAGGAATACTGGAGGCGTCCTGAAGCAACCGCCGAAACGTTCAAAGATGGCTGGGTGGTGACAGGCGATCTCGCGCGGCTCGACGATGAAGGATATCTCTATCTGGTGGACCGGGCAAAAGACATGCTGATCCGGGGTGGTGAAAATATCTACTGTGTTGAAGTCGAGAATATTCTCTACGAACACCCCGCGATCATGGATGCAGCCATCGTTGGCATACCTCACAAGATCCTCGGTGAAGAGGTCGGGGCAGTGGTCCAGTTAAAGCCTGGAAAAACTGCGACTGAAAGCGAGGTCCGGGCGTTTTTGGCTGACAAAATCGCTGCTTACAAGATACCTAAACACGTCCAGTTCCAGACTGAGCCATTACCCCGAAATGCAAATGGTAAGATACTGAAGCCGGAACTTCGCAGTCGGTTCCTGGATCAGCAGGAAGCTTAGTTCGCTGCGGGCGAGGATACACAGGCTGTGAGTTCCACGTCATCACAGCCTGCATCGAGTGCGGCATAGAGTGAAATGATGGCGATGGCGAGGTTGGCCTCTGTCTGTACGATGGCTTCACGACCGGAAATCAGCTGGCGCTGGGTATCAAGAACGTCCGTGAATGTTGCGAGACCTTCGCGATAGAGCGCGTCCAGCTGTTCGTAGGCAGACTCACTTGCTCGCACCGATTCCATTTGTTGCTCGAGGCTCCACTGAATGGCTTCGATTTGCGACAGCGCCGATTCGACCTCTTGCAGGGCGTTCAGCACACTCGCCCGATAGGCAAATGCGGCACTTTCTGCTCGTGCCCGCTGCGCATCGACTTCCGCCTGACGTCGCCCAAAATCGAACAAGGGAATGTCGACAAGGGCTGACAAGCTGAACGCAATCTCATCGCCAGAGCCTGACACATCGCCAAAGCCTGCCGATAATTGTCCCGGCAGTCGCAATGAGGGCAATAAATCTGCTTTTTCAATGCTGATGCGGATCAATTCAGACTGAAGACGGGTTTCTGCCGCACGGACGTCGGGACGGCGGCGGACCAGGTCGGCTGGCACCGCCAGATTTGGTCCAAGGATGAATTCAGGAATATCGTCTGATACTGTTTCACTAAGCGCGAGACTTCCTGGCAGATTTCCAGTCAGAACGGCGAGAGAATAGGCTGCGCGCTCCCGGCTTGAGATCAAAGTCCCTTGTTGCGATAGGGTACGTGCAAGGTCGGCTCGCGTTCGATCAACGTTCAGTTTTGGAGACAGACCGGCTTCAAATCGGGCTTCAGAAATTTCGATTGTCTGCTGTTGCAGGTCCAGCGTCGATTCGAGCAAAGCAAGACGCGCTTCAGCGCGGCGAAGTTCGATATACTGGAGTGCGACGGCTTCTGCGATCAACCGCTTCAGATTCGCTACACCCAGTTCAGAAGCGACATAATCGGAGTCCGCAGCAGCGATGCGGTTCTTGATACGGCCCGTGATGTCCGGATCGAACGTCAATCCTGCACCGGTTGAACCCGTGTAATTCGCATCAATTCCGGATGTCAGAACACCGCCAATTCTTTGATCTAAAAAACCATCAATGGTTGGGAAGAGGTCAGACCGAACAGCACGCGTCAGTTCGTAGGTCGCCTTTAGCTGCGATAGCGACTCCAGAACATCCAGGTTTTCTGATTGTGCACTCTCGATAAGGCCAGTCAGCGTTTCATCTTCAAATCCGAGCCACCATTCGCCCGTCATTTCCGCACTCGTATTCAGTGCCGGTTGGTTCTGATAGGCGTTCGGAAGAGATCTTTCGACGTCTATTGTTTCAGGAGTGATTGTGCAGCCTGCTGTCAATAGGCTGCAGGTCGACAAGAGACCTAAAGCTATTTTGTGTTTCACTCTGCGGGCTCCACTCGTGCCGCTTGATTACGCTCGAACTCTTCCATCTCCGACTCAAGCGTTGGCTTGGAAGCCGATCCTTTTGAAGTCAGACTCGAAAGTCCCAGATAGATAACTGGCGTGAGGAATAAGGTGAAGAGGGCAGACAGGCCCAGACCGCCAAAGATCACCCAGCCAATCGCATAACGGGCTTCAGCGCCTGCGCCGCTCGACAGAATAAGAGGCAGCGCGCCCAAAGCTGTCGAGATCACCGTCATAATGATCGGTCTGGCGCGCAGAACAGCCGCTTCGAACACTGCTTCCTTCACGTTTCGCCCGTTTTCACGAAGCTGGTTCGCAAACTCGACAAGCAATACGCCGTTCTTGGACATCAGACCAATGAGGAGAATGAGACCAATCTGCGAATAAATGTTCAGAGACACGCCTGAGAAGTAGATCGCGAAAATGGCTGCTGCGAGCGCAAATGGAACCGAGATGAGGATCACCAGTGGGCTGGGATGCTTTCGAACTGCGCAACAAGCACAAGAAACACAATGATAAGCGCGAACGCATAGGTCAGCATCATGTCATTGTTTGACTCGCCGAGTGTCGCGGCTTCGCCCTGTAGAATGACGCCAATGTCCTCCGGCAGGGTTTCATCTGCGAGGCGACGGAATTCGGCGATGCCTTCGGCCATTGTTGTGCCCGCAGCGAGATCGGCTTGAAGCTCAATAGCGCGTCGCTGTTCAACACGGTTGAGCTCCGCAGCAATGCCTTCTTCAACCAGCGTTGTCAGACTGGACAAAGGCAAGAGTGCCCCGTTGGTATTCCGCACATAAAGATTGCTGAGGTCAGCAGGCGTTTCAATGGCGCGTGGTTCAGATTCCAGCATGATCGGGATTGCCTGATCTTGAACGTTCAGGTCGACGACATTCTCACCACCAACCATGGCCCGCAGGGTCAAAGAGACCTGATCCAGAGGGACATTGAGATCGGCTGCGCGTTGCCGGTCAACGCGGATCGACAATTGAGGCTGGTTCGGCTTGTAGGAGATATCAGCCCGGGTCAGCACGGGCGATTCTGTTTCGATCCGTTCGACCAGATCCCGCGCGGCCAGATAAATCATCTGATAAGTCGGTCCCGTCAGGGCGACCTGTAAGCCTTCACGCGATCCGCCACGACCAAAGCTGAGACTGGACCGGCCAAAGGCCGACGCCCGCACGCCCGGGATTTGTGATAGCGGACCGCGGATCTGATTGACGACTTCGTTTTGAGAAATCGTGCGGTCTTCCCATGGCGCCAGTTCAGCAGAGATACCCACACGGTTTGGATCCCATCGACCAACTGTCGTGAAGAGAGAGGTAATCACGCCAGAGTCGACATAGGGCTGGAGAATGGCTTCCATTTTGTCGGTCTGCTCCTCCATGAAGTACAGACCGACGCCATCTGGTCCGCTCGCCATGACCTCAAACTTGCCGCGGTCTTCCTGCGGTACGAGTTCAGATGGGACGCGCTCGAACGCGAAATATGCGAGTGCGGAGAGGCACATACAGAACAGGAATGTGACCACCGGGAAGCGCAGGCAGTATTTCAGGATTGTGGAATAGAATGTCTGAAGGCCATTCCCGATTTTCTCGAAAACTGACGGAGCGCGATCTTCCTTTTTGTTCACCAGCTGCAGTCTTGCCGCGATTGCTGGCGACAGAGACAGGGCCACAAAAGAAGAAATAATGACAGCGAAGGCGAGAACAAAGCCAAACTCACGGAAGAGACGACCCACGGTCGATGGCAGGAAGGAAATTGGCACAAACACCGCGACGAGGACGGCCGTCGTCGCAATGACTGCGAAGAAGACCTGGCGCGTGCCGGTTGCGGCCGCTGCCTTTTTGCCCATGCCTTCCGATTGTTTCCGCTGAATGTTCTCAAGAACGACGATGGCGTCATCGACGATCAGCCCGGTCGCAAGCACGAGCGCCAATAGCGTTAGAAGATTGATGGAAAAGCCCATAATCCAAATGCCGGCAATGGTGCCGATGAGAGAAACCGGAATTGCCACACTCGGGATCAGGGTCGCTTTCCATGAGCCAAGGAAAAGCCAGATCGTCACAATGACGATTGCAACGGTGATGAGAAGGGTGATCAGCACTTCCATGACCGACTTTTTGATGAAGACAGCATCGTCGGAGATGACATTGATCCGTACGTCTTTCAGACGCTGGTTCAGCAATTCAACCTTATCAGATACAGCGTCCGAAATGTTAATTGTATTCGCCTGAGCCTGACGCACCACGCCAAGCCCGATGACGGGCTCGCCGTTAAGGCGGAGGAGATTGTTTGCGTTGGCCGGGCCGAGCACGACATCTGCAACATCGCCGACTTTGATATCTCCGGAAATAATGATCTCTTTGATCAGCTCAGGCGTGGACGCTGTCGCGGCGGCACGAACCTGCATCACTTGTGCGTCCGATCGAAAACTTCCTACGGGAACGTCAAATGGGGCCTGTCGGAGGGCCGAGGCCACATCGCTGATCGTCAGGCCAAATCGGTTCAGGCGCTGTGGATCGACCACAACGCGCATCTGGCGCTGGCGCGTACCAAATTCCTGCAAGGTGGCGACGCCATCAATGGCCTGAATTTCGGGGGCGATATCCGTCTGAATGATGCGGGTCAGCTCATCTTCCGCATAAACCGAGCTTTCAACAGCCAGCTGAATGATGGGACGTGCGTCATTGTCTGCTTTGGTCACGAAGACATTCTCAACACGGTCCGGCAGACGGCGCTGAACACGGCTGACAGCTTCGCGAACATCAGAGGCAGCACTGTCGAGATTGGCACCAGCGTTGAATTCAATCCGGATACGAGAGCTACTTTCCTCGCTCTGTGCATTGATTTCCTTCACGCCTGAGACCGTCGCAATCGCGCCTTCGAGCACGCTGGTGACGTCAGCATCGATCGTTTCCGGCGCGCCACCTGGAAGAGAGGCTGTGACAGACACAATCGGCCGATCAATGTCGGGAAGTTCACGAACCTCGACGCCCATAAGAGCCGCCAGGCTGGCGATAACGATCATGAGGTTGAAGACAGAAATCAGCAGCGGCCGTTTGACCGCGAGTTCAGGAAGTCCCAAGCGCTGAAAGTTCATCATTGCAGTGCGGTGCTCGTGTTTGGAGTGCCGGCGACAGGACCAGCATCAGATCGGTTGGCTCCGGAATTGACCAATTGCACCTCAGATCCCTGGCGTACTTTCTGAACACCTTCTGAGATGATCAGATCGCCTTCTTCAAGCGGCGCACGGACCAGAACGTCGCCTTCGGTCCGGCTGACAATTGTGACGGGAACGCGGTTGGCCTTATTGTCTTCGACCGTCCAGATATAAGGGCCGTCGCCGCCCCAGACGATTGAGGCCTCGGGAACAGCCGGATAGGACAGGCCTGGCAGGCCATAATCGATCCGAAAGCTCATTCCGGGACGGAGTGTGTCGTCTGTATTGTCAATTTTAGCCCGAACCATAAAGGACCGGCGATCAGCGTCGATCCGGCTATCGACAACAGAAACGACAGCGTCGACTTCGGTTTGTCTGGCGGCGAACGGCACCATTGGAAGGATATCACCTTCATTCAAACGACCAAAAACCTGTTCAGGAAGGCTGAAATCGACGAACAGAATAGACCGATCATCCAGTCGTGTGATTTCAGTCTGTGTGGTGACCATCGCACCAGCGTCGATATCCGTAAGACCTACATAGCCGGAGAATGGCGCACGGATCGTCTTGCGGTCGAGCGCTTCTTCCGCGAGCTTGAGACCGATCTGAGCCGCTTCAACACTGGTCTTGGCCGCGTCGATCTGGCTTTCAGAAATCGCACCATCGACGGTGATGCGCTCATAACGCGCCAGTAATTGTTCGCTGTCCTGAAGCGTGACCCTTGCGCGGGCGACATCCAGCCGTTCACGCGTGCTCTCGAGTGTCGCCAAAACCTGGTTCTTTTTGACAAACTGTCCCGGCGCGAAATTGACGTTCAGAACTTCTCCACTGGCCTGTGGAAGGATAGTCGCGGCCTGCTGGGCGCGTGCTGTTCCCACTGATTCCAGTCTTTCTGAATCCTGAAGAAAACGTAGCTCTTCGGCGACCACACGGATTGCCGGCATTTGTCCTCCGCCAAAGCCTCCCGGTCCTCCGGGGCCACGCGGACCGCCTGGACCAGACGCTGCATTGTCGGACCCTGAACACGCAGCCAACAGAGCCAACGACAACAGAAACAGGAAATTTTGTTTGTTTAACAGAGACAAAGAGCTCGCCTTTCATAGACAGTCGCAGAGGTGTTTTAACCAAACCCAGTCGTCACTTTAACGCGAGGCGATTAAATTTCCGTCGAACTCATTGCTAAAATAGACTGATCTTATCGTCCCGGCGACTGGGTTGAAGTAAATGTGATCCGGACTTCGCGATATTTGACTATCAGTACCAACGCAAATCCAGTGTGGATTGAAATCTTGGGTCCTGATCAGCGGCGCGCGGAACAAAATTTCCAGCCGTGTGGCCATTCGGATCGAAGCTGGCGATGCGACGGCCTTCTGCTTCCAGAGCGTTCACCGGTCGGTTCTCGAAATTGCGACCACCCGGATGGGTCGGGAAATAGGTGCAGCCACCGATCGACCGGCTGAGACGCGGGTCATAGAAGTCGAAGGTCAATGGTCCATGCGCCCAGATCGTTGGGTGAAGACAGGAAGCAGGCAACCATGTCCGATAGCGAATGCCGCTGACACGGCTGCCACTGGACGGCTCTACCGTCAGCGGGACTTCAATGCCGTTGCAGAGAAGTTTACGTGTTCCCAGATCGCCGATCAGGCTCACTTGAATGCGCTCGAGCGATGAATCGACAAAACGTGTTGTCCCGCCGATTGCGCCTTCTTCTCCAAGCACGTTCCATTGCTCGAGTGCGTGTCGCAATTCGATTTCTACGCCATCAATGTCTTTGTTGCCGATCCATGGGAAACGGAATTCAAAGTGCGCATCGAACCATTCCGGTGCCAAATGCACGCCCGTGCCTTCGCTCACCTCATCTATAATCGCATTGAGATCGGCTCGAAGGAAGGACGGCAGCATGAACTCGTCATTGAGCGCTGTACCATATGGCTTGAGCGGTTGTTTATAGGGCTTGTTCCAGAACCAGGCGATCAAAGCGCGCAGCAAGAGTTGCTGAGCGAGATTCATCTCCGGGTGTGGCGGCATCTCGAAGGCTCGGAATTCCACAAGTCCGAGGCGACCTGTCGGACCGTCAGGCGAATACAGCTTGTCGATACAGATTTCTGCCCGGTGTGTATTGCCCGTTACATCGACGAGAAGATGGCGGAGCACGCGATCAACCAGCCATGGGGGTGCGTATTCTCCCATCTCAGGGAGTTGACGGAGGGCGAGTTCCATCTCGTAAAGCTGGTCATGACGCGCTTCATCAATCCGCGGCGACTGGCTCGTCGGGCCGATAAATGTGCCGGCGAAAAAATAACTCAGGGCAGGGTGGTTCTGCCAGTAACGCACAATCGATCCCAAAAGGTCGGGTCGTCTCAGGAACGGACTGTCTCCGGGGCTGGAGCCACCGAAGACGATGTGAGAGCCGCCGCCAGAACCGGTTGGGCGTCCATTCACAAGGAAGGAGGAGGCATCAAGGCCGATCTTACGAGTTTCATCGTAGAGCGTCCGCGTCAGGTCGGTCAGATCATCCCAGTTCGAAACTGGCTGAACATTCACTTCGATTACGCCAGGGTCTGGCGTGACTTTGATTTCGTTGAGGCGCGGGTCTTTCGGAGGCGGATAGCCCTCCAGCCGGACGGGGAGCCCGGTAAGTTCTGCGGCCTCTTCAATGGCGCTGATCAGGTCGATAAAGGCTTCTGCGGAAAACACCGGCGGTAGGAAGACGCATAATTGTCCGTCTCTGTGCTCGACAGATAAGGCCGTCCGAACGCCACCCTGAATATAATCGCGTTCCGGTTTATAGTCAGGTTTCACCCTGCCGCCAAAATTGCCTGACGCGGGTTCGAATTGCCGTTGAATCTGTGGCGTGAGTGGACGTGAGGGCGGGAGTGGGCCGGAAATCGCAAACGGGTCCATAGGAATGAGGCCCGGATAGAGTACCGGATCTAACTCACTTAGAGCCTTTAACGGCAGTCGGAAGCCGGCCGGACTATCGCCGGGAACCAGATAGAGTTTCCCACGACGGGTTTCCCAAATCTCGCTCATCCAGTCGAAAACCCGACCCTGCTTGTTCTGACTTTGCTGAGCCTGCAGAGGGATCACGAAGCCTTTGGGTTGGCCCAGTCCCTGTTCAAACGCACGCGCCAGCGTGCGGCGCTCTTCCGAGCTCTTGAGCTTGGGGTCATGCGGATCAAGATTGATCGGCAAATTGCCTTCACCAAGGATAATCTCTGCGGGGTCTTCATAGATTGCTTGTGCGCAGTCAGTTGAAATATCGAGACGCGCCGCAATCGAGCGCGCCAGAACTTCTGCATCATCCGAGTTAAACTCAGCCGGTGCGTCTTCCTTCTGGATCAGTGCAGTGTTCTTCCAGAGCGGCTGGCCATCATTCCTCCAGTAGAGTGCAAAGGCCCAGCGCGGCAGCGGCTCTCCCGGATACCATTTGCCCTGGCCATGCGTTAGCAGACCATCAGGCGCAAATTTGGTTTTCAGGCGATGGATGAGTTTGTCGGCAAAGACGCGCTTGGTCGGACCGACGGCTTCGGTCGTCCATTCTGCGGCATCGCGGTCTGTTGAGGCAACAAAAGTGGGTTCGCCTCCCATGGTCAGCCGAACATCGCCCTCTTCAAGTATCTCGTCGATCTGACGCCCTGCAATCTGGATTCGCTCAGATTGGGCTTCTGTCAGCGGTTTTGAATGACGTGGCGGGTCGATCAGCCGCTCGACCTTCATCTCGAAGTCGAACTCGACATCGCTTGGCTCAACAGCACCGGAAATCGGCGCAGCAGAGGAAGGTGACGGCGTTGCTGCAAGCGGGATATGCCCTTCACCTGCGAAAAGACCGGATGTTGGGTCAAGTCCGACCCAGCCAGCGCCCGGGATGTAAACTTCGACCCAGGCATGAAGATCAGTGAAATCTGTCTCTGGTCCCGACGGACCGTCAACGGCTGCCATATCGGCCGTCAGCTGTATGAGGTAGCCAGAGACAAACCGTGCGGCCAGTCCAAGGCGCCGGAAGGCATTGACGAGAAGCCAGCTGGAGTCCCGACAAGAGCCCTTTTCCAATGTCAGTGTTTCTTCCGGTGTCTGGACGCCGGGCTCCATCCGAATGACATAGCCAATTCGCTTCTCAACCATTTGGTTGAGCATGACCAATGTGTCGACCGTCGACAGGTCGCGCGTCTTACCATTGGCCCAGATCTCTCTCGCGTCTTTGACGAAGCTGTCAAAATTCGCGCCCTTCACATCTGTCTCCAGATAGGGCTGCAACTCGTGCTTCAGTCCGGTATCATAGGAAAAAGGGGTTTGCTGGACATGATCTTCAAGAAAGAAGTCGAATGGATTGATTGCAATCATGTCTGCGACGACATCGATCTCGACAGAGAATTCGGTTGTTTTCTCTGGAAAAACCAGCCGCGCGAGATAGTTTCCGAAAGGATCCTGTTGCCAGTTCAACCAGTGATCATCTGGTTTGATCGTCTGGCTGTAGCTGATGATCGGGGTACGACAATGCGGTGCAGGTCTCAGGCGAACAACCTGAGGACCTAAGCTGACCGGACGGTCGTATTTGTATGACGTGCGGTGGGTCAGACCAATTCGAATGCTCATGCCAAATGGCTAACGCTGAAACTGACCGAACTGCAACCAAAACAATCAAAACAAAGTTTTTTTTCGTGTTGTACTTGGTTCTGGCAACAGCTCGTGCCAGCTTTCGAGGCAGTTAGTCACTTACTCTATGGCGGTCATATGTTCAGCGAAATGTCGTTCAATGGAATAACTCGAAAAGAGTACGAGCGCATTGAAGCCTGGCTAAAACAAACCGGAATTGACGATCTGAAAGGCGCTGCATCTGAAGCTGAGACACTCTTCAGAAAGATCGGCATTACGTTCGCGGTTTATGGCGAGGGCGGCGATCCCGAACGGTTGATCCCGTTTGACGTCATTCCACGGATATTCTCAGCGCAGGAATGGAGCAAACTCGAGGCTGGCGTGATTCAGCGGGCGCAGGCTTTGAATGCCTTTATCGCTGATGTTTATAACGATGCCAGAATCGTCAAAGACGGGATCGTTCCGGCAGAAATCGTCTTCGATAATGAGGCCTATGAGCCCGTTATGAAGGGCTTTACGCCACCAAGAAATGTCTATTCACACATTTCAGGCATTGATGTGATCCGAACAGATGCAGAAGATTTCTTCGTTCTGGAAGACAATTGCCGAACTCCCTCAGGTGTCTCATACGTTCTGGAAAACAGACGTATGATGTCTCGGCTCTTTCCGGATCTCTTCATGCACGGCGACATTGCGCCCGTGGAGACATATCCAGACCTTCTGCGCCAGACCATGGAGAGTGTTTCACCCGATCCATCTGTGGGACCGGGAGATATAAATTGCGTTATTCTCACACCAGGGCATTTCAATAGTGCCTATTATGAGCACTCATTCCTTGCTGATGAGATGGGGATTCCGCTTGTGGAAGGCTCTGACCTCTTCGTGGACGACAACAAGGTCTTCATGCGGACGACACGCGGCGCAGAGCGGGTTCATGTGATCTATCGCCGGATCGATGACGCCTTTCTGGATCCGCTTCAGTTCCGCCCCGATTCCATGCTGGGGCTGCCGGGCCTCATCAACGCGTACAAAGCCGGTGGCGTGACAATCATCAATGCGCCAGGAACGGGTGTCGCTGACGATAAAGCGATCTACTGCTATGTTGAAGACATGATCCGTTTCTATCTGTCGGAAGAGCCGATCCTCAAAAATGTTGAGACCTTCCGGTGCAGCGATCCGGCACAGCTGAGCCATGTGTTGGCAAATCTCGATAAGCTTGTGGTCAAAGAAGTTCATGGTTCGGGTGGCTATGGCATGTTGATCGGACCGAAATCGACCGCCGAGGAACGTGCCGCCTATGCGGAGCGCCTCAAAGCCAAGCCAAACGCCTTTATTGCCCAGCCAACACTTGCACTCTCAACCTGTCCGACCCTGGTCGAAGAGGGGATCGGGGAACGACACGTCGATTTCCGTCCTTTTGTCCTGACCGGAGAGAATGTGCAGGTGTCGCCGGGAGGTTTGACCCGCGTCGCACTGAGAGAAGGCTCTCTGGTTGTGAATTCGAGCCAGGGTGGTGGCGTGAAAGATACCTGGGTGTTGACGGAGTAGAACCATGCTGAGCCGCGTCGCCGATAATTTGTTCTGGATTGCACGCTCGGTGGAGCGTGCAGACAACATCGCCCGATTGATTGATACCGCAAGACGGATGATCACTCTGCCCAATGTAGCCGGGAAACCGCTAACCAATGAATGGTCGTCCATTCTCATCGCCGCAGGCGCAAGTACGACTTTTCAGGGGGATCTTGAGCATGCCACTCGAGAGGAGGCCATTGAGCATCTGGTTGCGGATCCGAGTAATCCTTCCAGTATCTATAACTGTTTCCGCAATGCGCGTGAAAATGCCCGCGCCATTCGCTTTGGACTGACAACCGAAGTCTGGAACAGTCTGAATTCCTCGTGGAATGAATTGCCAAACCAGATCGCTGCGCTACGGCATCGTCCGGCCTATCTCGCAGAGTTCGTCGATTGGGTGAAGATATGTCAGTCGCAATTCCGGGGCGGCGTCGAAGGCTCATTGGTCCGAGATGACAGTCTCGAATTCATGCGGCTTGGAAGCCATATTGAGCGGGCTGACGCAACAGCCCGTATTCTGGATGTGAAATACCACGTGCTTCTGCCGTCACTCGGAGAAATCGGCGGCTCTCTTGACCATTATCAATGGTTGTCTCTGCTTCAGGCCGTTGGTGTTCAGAGAGCCTACCATTTTGTGACGAAGTCTGATGTGACCCGGAAAGGTGTTGCGGCCTTCCTCATCAAAAACAAAGTGAATCCAAGGTCGATGGCTTATTGCATATCGAGTGCCATTCGGAGTCTTGAAACACTGGAAACGATCTATGAACAATCGCCGAGCTGCCTCGAATTGGCGAGGACCATGCACGACGATCTGAAGGTCGTTTCTATTGACGATGTCCTGAACAATGGTCTGCACGAATATCTGACATGGTTCATTCAGAGCATTGCATCTCTCTCGGGAGAGATCGCAGAATCCTTCGCATTTGCCCCACCGGTGTCTCCCGATCTGGAAAATGAACCAAATATGAGTCAGGTGCAGGGTTAAAAGGATATATAAATCAGGGCATTGTGGGCGATACTTTTGGCTGTTCATTAAGAAGTTTGGCTTGCGAGATTGACTGGAAGTCTCTATCACACCACGCTGAACGGCAGTTTGGTGTCGATTCTACGAGCATGGGCCTCGAGGAAATTCAATGACCTATTGTATCGGTATAAAGTTGAATCAGGGGCTTGTTCTTTTAGCTGACACCCGAACAAATGCGGGCGTCGACAATATCTCCAAAGTCAAAAAGCTGTTCACCTGGCAGCTGCCCGGTGATCGCATTATTGCAATGATGACGGCAGGTAATCTGGCAATCACACAGGCCGTAATCAGCGAGATCAATGAGCGGCTCGACGCTCCGAACGTCAATGAACCGACAATCTATTCCGCACCGACAATGTTTGAAGTGGCGCAGGTCGTCGGAGATACGATGCGCAAGGTTCAAAGCCGTTATGGTGCGGGTCTTGCAGCTCGGAATGTCGATTCCGGAGCATCTATTCTTGTCGCAGGACAGCGTATTGGCGGCGTGCCGCGGCTCTACATGGTCTATGCCGCCGGTAACTTTATCGAAGCGACGGATGACTCACCATATTTCCAGCTCGGCGAGCATAAATATGGTAAACCGATTCTCGATCGTGTGATCTCATCAGATACTGATTTGCAGGACGGTGTGATCTGCGCCTTACTGTCCATGGACTCAACGCTCAAATCAAATCTGACGGTTGGAATGCCGCTCGACCTGGCCGTCATTCGGACTGACACGCTTCAGATCGAACAACAAAGACGCATTGAAGCCGATGATCCTAAATTCTTCGCGTTCAGCGATGCCTGGTCCAATGCTCTGCGCGATGCATTTTCACGCATGCGCGTGATGGATGTCTGACCCTAGTTAAAGACGACCGTCTTCAGACCATTGAGAAACACGCGATGTTCGGCATGTGCTTTGACGGCGCGTACAAGTGCGGTTGCTTCCAGGGAACGTCCCATCGCGACAAAATCCTGCGCTGAATGCGAGTGATCGACGTCTTCCGTTACCTGAGCCAGGATCGGCCCTTCGTCGAGATCCGCTGTAACATAATGGGCTGTTGCCCCGATCTTCTTCACGCCGCGCTCATGGGCGCGATGATAGGGGCGGGCGCCCTTGAAACTTGGCAAGAAGGAATGATGAATATTGATACACCGGCCTTCAAGCTGCTGGCAGGCGCTGTCGGATAATATCTGCATGTAACGCGCCAGAATGATCAGCTCGGCGTTTGTGCTCTCAATGAGTTGAAACATCGCCTGTTCTGCATCTGACTTGGTGTCTGGCGTGACTGGAACTGTTTGAAAAGGCAGACCCCAATGTTGCAGAACGGGCGCAAGATCTGAATGGTTTGATAAGATAGCTACCGGTTCGATCGGTAATTCTCCGACCCGGGCACCGTAGAGCAATGCGTTGGCGCAATGGTCAAGTTTTGAGACCATAATCAATGCACGCGTTTTGCGCTCTTCCTTGTGGACAGACCAGTCTGCTTGAAAACGCTGGCCGACTGCTTCCAATTCCGAATTGAGATCAGTGAATGAGAAACCATCGCTTTCCGGGTGAAAGGCGAGTCTCAGAAAGAAGTTCTGAGTGGCTGGATCTCCGAAGGATCTCGACCGCGAGATAAAGCAGCTATGATTCAACAAAATCGATGAGATCGCGGCAATGATACCAGCGCGATCACGACAGGAAAACTTCAGAACATAGGTCGTCATGGCTTTTCCCGCTAATGGTCAACCGATCGGCCCGGCATAGTCCCGGACCATGGTATAAAAGGCCAGAGAGTCGCGCACAAACACCTCTTTCGTGAATTGTGCGTTGTAGGATGCCGTCCCGCCATCAACGATTTTCTGAGCCAGACCAGGCTCTTCAATCACGCGCCTCATCGCATTTGCCAGCGCATCGACATCGTTCTTCGGGATGAGCAGGCCGTTCTCTTCATTCTTTACATAAGCGGCGGGGCCAACAGCGTCTGCGGCCACGAGCGGCTTTTTCGCTGCCCAGGCATCCACCGTCACCGTCCCGAAGGGTTCATAGCGGGACGGAAAGGCCACGATATTACAAGCCGCCAGCAATGCGCCGCGATCATTTCTCCAGCCGAGGAAGCGAACGCGATCATCCAGACCAAGCGATGTGCACTGCGCCTTCAATTCTGCTTCAAGAGGGCCATCTCCAGCGATCCAGACATAAAGAGAAGGCAGTTTGGCAGTCGCCTCTAGGAGGGTGTCGAGCCCCTTTTTCTCGTGCAGGCGCGCGAGCGCCAGAGCAACCGGGGCGTCTTCTGGTGTATTCAGTGAGGCGCGGTCCACGGGCGGCGCATTCTCGAAATCGGCGTAAGTGTGAATAATGGTCGACTTGTCATCTGACACGCCCTGTTCGCGAATGTGGCGCAGAAGGTCGATCGTAAGGCCGACATGCCAATCGCAATTTGTGAAGCGCGCGAGTTTGTAATACCCGCCATACCAGGCAATGGAGCGCTTCTTGTGCTCAGCCGGCGCAAACTGTCCGGCACGCCCCATCCAGTATTCAATGACGTCAGGCTGAAAGGTCGCAATCGCGTTCTTCACTTTGGAACGCGTCGGAAAGGGCCAGGCGTTTGTGAAGCCTGCAATCGTGGTGCCGACCCCAACTTTTTCAAATTGTTCGAGGCGAAAGGTATTTTCCCCACGTGTTACGACGTGTTGTTGAACACCTGCTTCCGCCAGCGCGAGCACGCTTTCGAGCATGATGTTTTCAGCACCGCCTTCTTTGGCACCCGCCATAACGTGGAGAACTTTCATAGCCTGACCTTATCTTAGTGAATGAGCCTTCTAGACAGAAAATGACCTGAAAACCAAGATTTGAATGTCACACAAATCTGATTGGGCCTCCGGCGGGCTTGTCAAATGGTCCTTTCGGCTCAACACTCGAAAGAAATAAATAAGAAAATCGCCGCAAAGCGGTGGGAGGAAATCATGTGGAAAGCTAACGCGCTGAGTTAAGGTGTTTTGCCGGATCTTCGCTGGTCCGCCATCGGTGGCGACGCCGAAGCCTGGCGGTCTGTGGTTATAGACGGCAGTCTGAATGATGTCGGAATGGTTTCATTTTCATCTCAGCTGACGGCTGAGGACGCCGAGGCGATTCGTGCCTATGTGGTCACTCAGGCCCATTTGGCTCAGGAACGCAAAGCGCCTGATTGATCTGGAACAGTCTGAACTGCGGCTCAATCTGGGTGCTGTCAGAAGAGTGTGATTACAAATCCGTAGAAATCTCACATGGAAGGACAATTTCCCTTGACGGGACGACCGAAATCGGGATTTGTGTCGCGCTCTAAGGGCGGTTAGCTCAGTTGGAAGAGCATCTCGTTTACACCGAGAGGGTCAGCGGTTCGAGCCCGTTACCGCCCACCATTCCCCTATAGCGCGAATAGATCCGCCGGTTTCTGAAAAGTTTATGCTTTTTATTCAGAAAGTGAACAACCGGTGACGAGCGGTTGTTGAATTGTAGACTGAATTTGTTCAGTCTGCGTGCAACAAAATGCGATCATCAGTCGTATCGTAAGACTTGTAATTTATTGATGCGACAAAATCGTATTGTGCAGATGGATTGACTTCTTGAACCGACTTGGTGATTTGAGAGGCAACTGTGCGCGGATGGTGAGACCGCAAAAAGCGTAGGGTGAGTAAGCGTATGGGGCTCAAAGAGTTGGCGGTAGAGGGGGTTTTGTTCGCTGCACGTCAGGTGTACGCGCGTTCAGAATCTGACCGATCAAATGCCTACTGGCCTAAAGGTTTCGTGGTCTCAGGGTATTTTGGCGAAAGCTTTGGGATAGCGCGCTCTGCCGACCTGACAGTCGTCAAATTGAGGGAACTCGGATTTGACGTGTATAAGCACCAGCTGAATGAGCTGCATCAAACACCCGGAATTTTCAGCGCAGAGATCAATGCACCTCGTGATTTTGGATGGATCATCCATTGTAATGCTCCGGAAGCGCTACACGCGCTCGTAAAGACAAATCCATTCAAAACGCCGGCTGGCCCTCGTCTCGGGTATTGGGCCTGGGAGTTGGAAGACGTCCCCTTATCCTGGAAACGAATATCGAGATGCTTTGACCAGGTGATCGTGCCGAGCAGTTTTGTTCAGGACAGTTTTCGAGGTCTGACACCGCACGTAGTTCGTCGATCACACCCGGTAGAAACAAGTAATCTGGTTCGCAATCTCGTGGGCCCGAAAAGACAGTGTGCGCGTACGTTTCTTGTGCAGATGGACGGAAAGTCCAGCCTGTCACGCAAGAATATCGGTGCGGCTATTCGCGGGTTCCGACACGCATTCGGCGACAGGCCGGAATTTTCCCTCGTTGTGAAGACTCAGCATTTGTCGCAGTCCCAGATCGATAGCATCAAAGGATGGATTGAGGGCGCGCACAATATTTCCTGGATTGATCGATCCTTGTCGGATGAAGAACTCGTAGAGCTTTGGCAGAATATTGACTGCGTTGTTTCGACCCATCGTTCCGAAGGGTTTGGACTCGCGCTCGCGGAGGCCGTTTCAACAGGACGACAAGCCTATGCCACGGGTTGGTCTGGAAACATGGATTTCATGTCCAGTATTCGGGATGCGCTGATCGATTACAGGTTCATCCAGTTGAAGCATTCTGATGATGTCTATGGTGCAATGGCTGACGGCGCGCGACGTTGGGCTGAAGTTCAATTCAGCTCTGTTGTTCAGACTTTCCTGACGGCAGCCGAAACGATTTCGATTGATCAGGGAAGCCCAATCCGAAATCGTTTATCAGAGCTCCAGAAAGATTGGCGTTCAGTCGCGCCAGACCAGCCACTTTTTGAGTCTAATCTGTCTGCTGTTCTGGCCTGATTTTTTTTAGTTGCCTGGGGAGCGAGGCCGTATGAGCCCTTCCTGGGTGACGGATGCGACCAGGCGACCAGAGTGTGTGAAAATTGTCCCTCGGTTAAATCCTCTGCCTCCGAAAGATTTCGGACTGTCTTGCTCACAAAAAAGCCAGTCATCGACACGAAATTCTTCGTGGAACCACATGGCGTGATCGAGACTCGCCAGTTGAGCGCCCTTGAAAAAGTTCACACCGTGTGGACGCACACAGGTATCAAGCAAAGTCATGTCGGACGCATAAGCAAGAATGGCCTGGTGAAGAGCAGGGTCATCACCGATGCGTTTTTTCAGTCGAAGCCAGACATGATTGATCGGATCCATCTTTTTAGGCTCGATGAGGCTCTGGGAGTGGATCGGCCGGATATCGATGGGCTGTTCCGCCCGAAAGGAGCGGGCCATGTTTTCAGGAAGTTTGTCTGCCAACTCCAGTCGCAGCGAGTCTCTGGACGGCACGTCTTCGGGCTCAGGATGATCGGGTATATCGAACTGGTGCTCGAATCCTGGCTCCTTTACATGAAAAGACGCAGCCAGATTGAAGATTTGTTCGCCATTCTGAATCGCAACCACCCGCCGCGTTGTGAAGCTGCGTCCGTCTCTTGATTGGTCAACTTCATATAAAATGGGGATTTCAGGATTACCGGGCCGAATGAAATAGGCGTGTAATGAATGACACTGGCGATCCGTAACCGTGCGATAGGCCGCAATCAGCGCCTGTCCGATCACCTGACCACCAAAAACGCGCACAGAGCGAGAGTCGGGAGTGAACCCGCGAAAGCGATTTACCTCGATACGCTCCAGGTCAAGAATGTGGAGCAGGCCGTCGACCGGGTCGTTTTCTTCGTTCTGGGTAGTCAATTTTCAGCTCCGACACGCAAGAGAATGCAGGCTGTATAACAATCGGAATCGTAAAGATAAGGCCCGGATCCGTAAGTATTCATGTTTATGCTCGTTCAGACCCGTACATTTTGTCAGAAAAGGTGACTGGATTTGTCTCATTCTTTCCATTTTGTCTGCAGATTATTCACTGACTGATGAAATAATTCATTTGTGAGTCGACTGAACCGGAAGCGAAAAAACGTATGTGCGGAATTATCGGAATCGTTGGAATGGCGCCTGTGGCGCACCGCCTTGTTTCCACATTGAAGCGTCTTGAATACCGTGGATATGACAGCGCAGGTATTGCGACTGTGACCGATGACGGACTTGATCGACGTCGGAGCGTCGGAAAGATTTCTGAACTCGAAGCCTTGTTGAAGTCTGATCCATTGGCGGGCCTCACTGGAATAGGCCATACGCGCTGGGCCACCCATGGTGCTGCAACAGAGGTCAATGCTCATCCGCATCGCTCGGAAGGTGTGGCGGTCGTTCACAATGGTATAATTGAGAATTGCGCGTCTCTGAAAACTCAGCTCGAAGGGGAAGGTTGTTTTTTTGAAACAGAGACCGATACAGAAACCGTTGCCGTCCTGATCGCGTCTCTTCTGAAAGCCGGTAACGCGCCTGTGGATGCGGTTCGATCAGCCTTGCCCAAGCTGCATGGCGCATACGCGCTGGGCATGATTTTCGACGACCATCCAGACCTGATGATTGGCGCCCGGAAGGGGTCGCCGCTGGTGATCGGTGTGGGCAAAGGTGAGATGTTCCTTGGGTCTGATGCCCTGGCGATCGCACCGTTTACACAACAGGTAATCTATCTGGAGGAGGGCGACTGGTGCGTGCTCCATCGCGAAAATTACCAGATCTTCGATCAGTCTGGTCGCGAGGTTGAGCGCCCGGTTCAGACGGTCGAAGTCGAAGACGATAGCGCTGATAAGGGCGATTATCCGCACTTTATGCTGAAAGAGATTTTCGAGCAGCCGCGTTCATTGAAGCGAACGCTTGATGTCTATACCCATCCTGTACACGGCACGCTCGTTCTGCCCAAAGACGTTGAATCAGACCTCAATCTTTCCTCAGTGGATTCGATCTACATGGTGTCATGTGGAACAGCTCACTATGCGACGCGTGTTGCCGAATACTGGTTTGAACAATTGGCCGGTATTCCTTGCAAGACAGATATTGCTTCGGAATTTCGCTATCGAAAGCCGGCAATGTCCAAGAATGCCTTGGCCGTATTTGTGTCTCAATCGGGAGAAACAGCAGATACGCTTGCGGCGCTTCGGTATTGTCAATCGATGGGCGTCAAAACGCTTGCCATCGTCAATGTGCGGACAAGTACGATTGCGCGGGAGGCAGACTTCGTTTTGCCGACGACCGCTGGTCCGGAGATAGGTGTTGCCAGTACAAAGGCGTTTACAGCCCAGCTTCTGGTGCTGCTGACGACCGCCATCAGCGCCGCGAAGATGAGGGGAGCTTTGTCGGCTGATGAAATGGACAGAGTGACGGGCGTCGTTCAGTCTGTTTCTGATCAGGTCGAGGCCGTGTTAGCGCTCGATGCGCAAATCCAGTCTGTGAGTGAGTTTATCACTGAAGCTGATGATGTCTTCTATCTTGGCCGTGGCGTACACTACCCATTGGCGCTTGAGGGCGCGCTCAAGCTCAAGGAAATCTCGTACATCCACGCAGAGGGATTTGCGTCAGGCGAGCTGAAGCATGGCCCGATTGCTCTGATCACAGAGAAAACGCCGATCATTTTTGTCGCGCCGAATGATGAGCTCTTCGAAAAGTCAGTCTCCAATTTACAGGAGGTTGCAGCGCGTAACGGACCGGTTTTGTTGCTATCTGACCGGGCAGGCATCCAGGAGGCAGGCAAAGCTCCAAGCGTCAGCCTGGAAGTTCCGGAGTGTGACCCATTGCTGGCGCCGATCCTCTATTCTGTGGTTCTGCAATTGCTGGCATATCATGCGGCGGTTTTGAGAGGGACTGACGTCGATCAGCCCAGAAACCTCGCAAAATCGGTGACGGTTGAATAATTTCCAGACTCCCTGCTTTTAGGCAGCCAGTACTCGTAGTCTCGTTCGGTGAGGGAAGAGCATGACGGATCGCCTGTTCGGCACAGACGGTATTCGTGGTCGCGTAAATACTAACGCCATCCGCCCGCATATGTTCGTCAGATTCGGTGAGGCGCTTGGGTCTGTGCTGAAATCGCAGTCCAGCCGTCCCCAAGTGCTGATTGGTCGGGACACGCGCCAGTCAGGACACATGATCGAAGCCGCAATCGAGGCCGGTTTATTCAATGCCGGCGCGAGCACGATCCGCGGCGGCGTGCTTCCAACGCCGGCCGTTGGCTGTCTGGTGCCTCAGATCGGCGCGGATGCGGGTCTGATGATCACCGCGTCGCACAACCCGCCAGAGGATAATGGCGTCAAAGTATTCGGGGCTGATGGCTTTAAGTTGAGTGCGGAACAACAGACCGAACTTGAAGCGCTCATACAGAACATGTCGGCCGACTTATTTGCCGACGTCGGATTAATGGGCGCGCCTGAGAACCGGTATGAACTGTCTCAGATCTATGTCGATTTCGCGAAAAAGACGTTTTCGAGTTCAGGCTCGTTGTCGGGTCTTAGAATTTGTCTCGATGCCGCAAATGGAGCGGCGTCAGGAGTGGCTGAAAGTGTTTTTGCTGAACTTGGCGCCGAGATCGTCTCGTCCATCGCATCATCGCCAGACGGTCGCAATATCAATGCCGGTTGTGGTGCCATGCACCCTGAAAAACTCCAGGACAGTGTCTCTCAAACCAACGCAGATATTGGTATTGCCTTTGACGGTGATGCTGACCGGATCGTTATTGTGAACGAAAAAGCCGAGATCGTTGACGGCGACCAGATAATGGGCGCAATCGGTCTCGAGTATGCGCGACGCGGCGCTCTTCGCGGCAATACTGTTGTCTCGACAATCATGTCCAATATGGGGCTAGAGTTCGCGCTGGCCGAACAGGGTATATCCCTTGAGCGGACTAAAGTTGGCGATCGGTATGTTGTTGAGCGGATGCGTGAAGGCGGATTTGTTGTAGGCGGTGAGCAATCAGGCCACATTATTCTGACTGATTATGTTACGACTGGAGATGCAATCATTTCGGCGCTCAAGATTCTCGGAATCATGACGACCGAAAATCGCGCGGCTTCTGAAGTCTTGTCAGTATTTGAACCTGTGCCGCAAATCTTGAAAAACATCCGATACTCATCCTCTGACCCATTGGCAGATACCAGTGTGGTTGCAGAGCTGACGTCAGTCACTGAGAATCTGGGGAAAACCGGCCGTATCGTTGTCCGTAAATCCGGCACAGAACCTGTAATTCGGGTCATGGCGGAGGCGGTGGAGCATGATGATGCTGAGAATGCCGTCGACCGGCTGATTGGCGCCATTTCCGATGCAGACGAGCGAGCCGGAAAATAATGAGCGAGGCTGACACGGTACTCATTTTTGGAGTGACGGGTCAGGACGGAGCCTATCTTGCCAAATTGCTTTTGGGGCAGGGGTGCCGTGTTTTCGGGACTTGCCGTAACACAGAACCAGAAAACCTCTGGCGATTGTCCTCTCTCGGCATTGCTGGGCAGATTGACCTTAAACACTGTGATCTCGGCCAGGTCGATCAGATTGAACAACTGATTTCAGACATCAGACCCGACCAAATCTATAATCTGGCAGCAGTCAGTTCCCTCGACGAAGCCTATGCAGACCCTGACGGCACGCAGGACGTGAATGGTCATGCAGTTCAGGCGATGTTGGATACGGCGTTTGGCGTCCGGCCAGACACTCGTTTTTTTCAAGCCTCGTCAGCACAGATATTCGGAAATACTGAAGTCTGGCCTCAAACGGAGACCTCTGCGCGATCGCCTCAGACGCCTTACGCCACAGCAAAGATTATCGCCGATGACGCCGTTAAGGCAGCCCGAGGCAAAGGACATTTTGCTGTCTCTGGAATTTTGTACAATCACGAATCTCCCTTGCGCACCGACCGGTTTGTCAGCCGGAAGATCGCCGCTGGCCTTGTTCGTTTGGTGCGCGGAAATGATGGACCTTTAAGGCTCGGCTCGCTGGATGCGCAGCGGGATTGGAGCTTTGCCGGTGACATCATGAGAGGTGCGGCGCTCGCGCTTAGCCATCCCAACCCCCAGGACTATATTCTGGCTTCTGGAGTGCCTCATCGGGTCCGCGACTGGGTCGAAATCGGTGCGGCCCATCTGGGCCTGGAACTCGAATGGCGGGGAAGAGGTGTTGAAGAAATCGGTATCGATGCAGTTTCCGGGCGAACGATAATCGAAACAGACCCTGCATTTTACAGGGCTGTAGAGCCCGCTCGGCTGATCGGGGATCCATCGCGGGCGAAACGGCACCTTGGATGGTCTGCGGAGGTCGACCTCACATCTCTTGTGAAGCTTATGATCGAAGCCGAATTGGCGCGGTTGTCAGACTGAAAGTGGTTTGATTAGCACTCAGCGCCCGAGCCTTAGCTTGATTTTGCGACGTGGATCGGGGTGCCAAGCGCCGCCAGCATTGATTCGGCCGTCGCTTCGCTCAGGCTCGGATGGGCGTGGATCGTGTGGGCCACATCTTCCAGTACAGCGCCCATTTCAAGCGCGAGGGTAAATTCTCCGGAAAGCTCACTCACATGCTGTCCCACAGCCTGAATGCCAAGAATCACATGATCTTCTTTTCGGGCGGTGACGCGAACAAAGCCTTTCGAATCAGCCGCCTGCATGGACAGCGCTCGCCCAGAGGCGGCAAACGGAAAGCGTCCCGTTATGATTTCATCACCTTTGTCCTCGGCTTCTTTAGCTGAGAGGCCGACACTGACGAGTTCGGGTTCGCAAAAGCAGATCGCAGGAATGGCAACCGGATCAAAATGGCGTTTTTCGCCTGCGATGACATCGGCAACGCACTCACCCTGCGCGGTCGCACGATGCGCCAGCATGGGTTCGCCTGTAATATCTCCGATCGCATATACACCCGACATGCTGGTCTGACAGGTCGCATCGACTTTGATGAATTTCCCTGCGAGGTCGACACCCATGGTCTTAAATCCCCAGTCCTCAAGAACAGGCTTTCGTCCGACCGAGACGATGACTTTATCGACGGTCAGAGTGTCGGTCGTTTCGTCCGACTTCTGGAGTGTCAGTTCCACACCACTATCCGTGATTTTGGCAGATTTGGCGATTGTGTCCGTCAGTACGTCTATTTTCCGGGTTTTCATCCAGGATTGAACGGGCCGAACCAGTTCGTCATCAAAACTCATCAGAATGCGAGGCGCAGCTTCGAGAAAGGTCACATCCGCGCCGAGCTTATGCAGCGCGGTACCAAGCTCCACACCGATATAGCCGCTTCCAATAATGGCCACTTTCTCGGGCAGTTCATCAAGGTCGAGAACGTCACGTGATGAGAGGATGTGTTCGCCATCGAATGGGATATCAGACAATTCGGTTTCCGTGGATCCCGTCGCGAGGACAACGTTTTTCGCGGAGATCTCGATTTCTCCGTCGCTTGTCTGCACCCGGCAGGTTTTGGCGTTGGTGAAACTCGCCCAGCCTTTGATGGATTCAACACCTGCCGCTTTCAAAAGCCCTTCAACACCAGATGACAATTTGTCGACTATGCCGTCTTTGAAGGTTTTGAGTTCCTTCATTGCCAGCGTCGGCTCGGCTGAAAGATGAATGCCCATCGAACTTTCTTCGGCGAGTGCCTTCGTTCTGTTGAATTCGTCCGAGGCGTGAATGATGGCTTTTGAGGGGATGCAACCTCGAATGAGGCAGG
>CEPO01015419.1_pt1 | contig 44104 bp, 42 predicted proteins | sample 530481 | NCBI WGS metagenome assembly CEPO01 (sample SAMEA2620198, study PRJEB7988) | marine metagenome | biome: marine biome (ENVO:00000447); feature: surface water layer (ENVO:00002042); material: "saline water (ENVO:00002010), including plankton (ENVO:xxxxxxxx)" | depth 5 m
CCTGCGTCTGCTGTCGACGCCCGCCATTGAGAAAACAATCATTATCGATCCCCCCAATCACAAAGGGGCGCGGTCGGAGACCTATGATCCCCAACAGGAATGGCAGGGCATTCGGCAAGCTTTTGAAGCCCGTCAATACGATCTGCCGGAAGACTCAGAAACCGGTCAGCTATTCTGGTTTGGTCGGTCGAAATCGCCGCGACTACGGACGGATCTGATTTTGGATGGCGACTCTCAACTGAAGAAATTTGCCGCCCAGGTTCTGAACCAGATCTCTGCCAACACCCCGAACATCGCGTCAGGAAAAGGAGACACGGGATGAGAAATATTTCCAGTACGGTTTTGTCGCTGCTTGCGATGGTGCTCTCAAGCCTGACGACCTATCTGACCTTTTTCGATGCGCGCTACACATTGACAGCAACCATCGCAAACATCGACGCTCAAACGAGCCGTGGTTTGTCGACGACTGACGGCCAGCGCATGTTAGACTATCGCATATTCCTTGAATCTACGCTCATTCTGTCCAATCGCGGCACACGACCAGTCGTGCTGACTGACTATATGCTCATCAAAAGCGAGGATGTGTCGACATGCGAAAGCAGCGCGGATGGAAAGCCATTGCCCTCTCAAACCAGAGTGATTGAGCCCGGGACTGTCGAGCAAATAGCGCTTTCAATGTATCTTGAAGATGTCGAAGCCGTACTTCCGGAAACCGAACTTGCGGAAATTGCGCCTGTAAAGGACCTTTACTGTCTGGGCTGGGTGGTGATTGATCCAAATGGCAAACGCCATACACCTATGACGCCTGCGTTTCGCACAGACCTGTCTTTCCGCACGCCAGAAGGCGAAACCTATCCGGAGATGGACGATACAATCACATATGAAGAAGCGCCAAAAACCCTCGTTTCGAGAGGTTTTTAGTCTTTCTTGCGTTTCCGTTCGCGCTCTTCTTCGCTGGTCGTGACCAGATCAACGCTGGTTCCGACAACGGCCCCGGTGATTTCGACACCTGCCTCGACCGTCTCAGCGGCGATATCAATGGCGGTTGCCGCGAGGCATCCGGTGAGGACAGGGCTGCCCAGTCCGATCAGGGACAGGGCGGCGATAACTTTGGCTGGACGTTTCATTGGCTCTTCCCGATTTTCACGAGCTTAACCATAATCACGCCCGTGACATCAAGGCGGCATGGCAGCTCCCCTTCGCTTAAAGGCGAGCTGCCAAGAAAAGATTAAACCGTATCGACCAGCACCAGTTCGGCGTCGTCTGTCGCTTTCAGGGTCAACGTCTCCGGGCCGGTGATGGCGATTGCGTCACGCGCATTGAGCGTAACATCACCGATCTCCACAGCGCCCGTGGCCAGAACCAGATAGCCATACCTACCAGCTTTGGTTTCGAGTGACAGCTCATGGCCGGCCTGAAGCGTGGTGCCAAGCACCTTGGCATCCTGCCGGATCGGCAGCGCCTCATCCGCCGCGTCTCCCGAAGCCAGAACGGTCCAGACATTTGCCCGGTCCGATTTCGGAAACTTGCGCTGGCCCCAATCTGGCTGACCGCCACGTTCCGCGGGCAAAATCCAGATCTGGAACAGCGTTGTGTCCTCATCTTCCAGATTGACCTCAGAATGGCGGATGCCCGTTCCGGCGCTCATCACCTGAACATCACCAGCTTCTGTCCGACCAGAATTGCCAAGGCTGTCCTTATGGCTGATCGCGCCTTTCCGGACATAAGTGATGATTTCCATATTGTCGTGCGGATGCGGCGGAAAGCCCGTCCCAGCCTTGATGGTGTCATCATTCCAGACGCGCAACGCGCCGTGCCCCATACGTTCAGGATCGTAATACTCTGAAAAAGAAAAGTGGTGGCGTGCATTCAGCCAGTCATTCTCAAACCGGCCGAGTGACTGAAAACGGCGTACATCAATCATTCCAGTCTCCTGTATTCAAAATCTGAACATGTATTTAGGAGAGCGACCGGTTCGCGGAAGTACGTACTGGCAGGTACCTGTCAGCGGCGCGGATCTACCAGACCTTGCGAATATCAGGGATATCCCCATTCTGATCGTGAAGCTGAAACCCCAGAAGATTGAGTTCGCTTGCCCGGTCGGTAATCTGAACATCGATCAGTGCAGACAAATAGCGCATCGCCTGGCCGATATAATCGCTTATTGTGGTCTGTGGGGAATGAGATGCAAGCGCCACAAGTGCCGTAATCGCATCTCCAAGACCGTTCGGCAGATGATCGACTTGTCGTCGCTCAATGCCGGAATAGGCATTGTCAGATTCGTGAAAGCCAAACAGGCCAGTCAACGGCCCATCTTGAACCGATGTCACCAACCAGCGACCGCGACGGGTCGGCAACATTTTCAAATGGTCTGAAAGAACCGTCAGATTCTGCGGGCATTCGGGCATGCTGGATCGGTTCCCGAGCCGCCGCTCAATTTCCCAGAACTCCCAGGCATTGCATTTGACGAGCCTTGCACGGGGAATGAGGAGGCTGACAATCGCCTCAGCCACCTCTTCCTTCACATATAGACCTTTGCCAAAATCCCCCATCACAGCATCGACAATCAAGGGCTGGTCAGACGACATATGGCGATCGATCAGCTCAGCGGTCTGCTTCACCTGCTTCGCGCTGGCAAAGTAACCGGTGACAATCGCGCTCGATTTTTGCGGTATCTCATTGGCGACCAGCGCGCTTGTAATCCCCGCGAAATACTCGTCAGGGACAGCTCCTCCACCCGGCAGACCCCAGCCCGGATGCCGCCCAAACAAGACGGTCGGCAGCAAGTTTGCCTCACATCCCAATTGGGGAAGAATCTTCAGGGCAACATTGCCGCCAACATTTGATCCGGCAACGAAGGACGAAATGACGAGGACGCGCTTCATACCGCCCCCTAGCATAATTTGATCACACGGCCCGCGTAAAAATGAGATCAGTAATCAGGCTCGATGCAATACACTCTGGACGCCTGAGCTCTTTGCATTTCGGCTTCGACTTTGGGCTTCAATTCATCCGCCAGCGTCCCAATCGAAGGCAGCGTGAAAGATCCACTTCCGAATGCGTCAGGGTCTCTGCTCTTGGGCGCATATTCGTCTTTGACACGCACCTCAACGGTCAAATCGGTCGGCTCTGTTTTGAGGTCAGACAACAAGGCCGGGGCCAGTAAATTGTCCGATGCCGAGACGAAAAGGTTCTTGGAGTTCGTGGATTTCCAGCCCTTTTCAAAATTTTGCTCAAAGGTCGAAATCACCTCGCCATCAGATTTCAGCTGAACGAAGTAATCATGCTGGGTCTCCGGTTCGCCCTGAGCGAATGCATCGACATACCCGATTTCGAGATTTGGCGGAGGAACAAAAAAGCCCATCTGAAGCTTCTTATCGCCATCCTTCATTTGCTTGCCTTCGTAGAAATCATACCAGCTGGACCAGTAGAGGCTGAACGTAACGCCTTGTGTTGTCGTCGAACTCTCATCAGCCAGCTCCCAGGTTACAACTGTATCTGGAGACGTCAGCCAGACATGATCCTCATCAAATGCCCAGTGCCAGCCGGCTTCGACGCCCGTCGGGCAAGCCGGTCTCTCCTGAGCCTGAGCAGAAACGGCAAACATGCCGCAGATGATCGCAGCGCTCACACAGGTCATTATTCGCATTGGCAACTCCTCCCGTTCACGACACAGAAATTTTAGCCGCTTCAGGGCGTCGCACAACTCCCGTTCAGGGTAGACGAGGCCCATTGAATTCTATGCTGCAATGCGGCAAGACACTTGAAAACAAGTCCGGGGATCAGACACATGACAGATATGACACACCGCCCTCGCCGTTCCGCGCTCTATATGCCGGGCGCCAACACACGCGCGCTGGAAAAGGCAAAAACACTCGCCGCTGACGCGCTGATCTTCGATCTCGAAGATGCTGTTGCCCCAGAGGCAAAAGCAGAGGCCCGCGAGAATGTCTGCAATGCTGTGAAGGCTGGCGGCTATGGCCAGCGCGAAGTCTGTGTGCGGATTAACGGGCTCGACACCGAATGGGGCCTCGACGACCTCAATGCCGCTGTCGCCGCCGGACCGGACGCGATCCTCGCCCCAAAAGTAATCGACGGCAGCGATATCGATCGCCTGAACGACGCCATGTCCCGCGCAGGCGCACCTGCTGAGATGCAGCTTTGGGTGATGATCGAAATGCCGAAAGCCATCCTGAACATTCAGGATATTGCCGAAGCCGTGGGCCGCACCCGCATGACCACCTTCGTCATGGGCACAAATGATCTCGTCAAAGAGCTCCGCGCCAACGCGAAGCCGGACCGAATGATTTCCATGGGCACGGCGCTTTCCATGACCATGCTGGCCGCCCGCGCCTATGACATTGTTGCCATTGACGGCGTCTGGAATGACATTTCTGACGCCGACGGCCTGCGCAGCGAATGTGAACAAGGCGCCGCCATGGGCTTTGATGGCAAAACCCTTATTCACCCATCTCAGCTCGAAATCTGCAATCAGGTGTTCGCGCCCACACCTGCCGAAGTCGAGCATTCCATCGACATCATCAAAGCCTTCGCCGACCCGGAAAATTCCGGGAAAGGCGTTCTGAAAGTGAATGGCAAAATGACTGAGCTTCTGCACCTTGTGGAAGCCAAACGTATTGTCGCTGTCGCCGAGGCCATTCAGGCGATGGAGGGGTGACCCCCAGGATCGGATAGAAATACTAACATACGATCGGGTTGCCAGCCTCATTCCAAATGTGCGGCACTCTTTAAATGAATGTCCTCATCATCAACGGCCATTACCCGTTTCCGTCTTCAAAGGGTGGCCTTAACGCTGCTTTTGCCAAACGCGCTGCCGATCTCGTCTCGGCAGCCGGGTACGAGCTACGATGCGTCAGCGTCACTGATGACTGGAATCTGGAAGCCGAAATCGAAAACCATCTCTGGGCGGATTTCGCGATCTACCAATTTCCGCTCAACTCAATGAGCGTTCCCTGGCGGTTGAAACAATATCTCGATGAAGTGTTCACGGCCGGCATGGATGGCCGCCTCGCGAAAGGTGATGGCCGGTCCCGACGCGACCCAACCCTGCAATACGGGTCAGGCGGCAAGCTTGGGCATTTGCGATACATGCTGTCTGTCACCGCCAACGCGCCCTCAGCAGCCTTTAACGACCCCAGCCAGCATTTGTTTTCCGGCAAATCCATCGATGATCTGCTGGCGCCAGTTCATATCAATTTTGCATTCTTTGGCATGTGTCCGCGACCGACCTTTGCCGCCTATGATGTCAGCAAAAATCCCCAGATCGACACCGATTTCAGCCGGTTCGACGCGCATTTGAAGGCGGAGCTAATGAAACTTGATCAGGAAACGTCAGAGAAATAGGTCTGAGCCTTCGCCTCTTCACGCTCAGCCAGCAATTTGCCAAACAGAACTTTGATCTGTGACAGCTCGGTTTCCATCTTGCTGAGGCGATATTCCATGCTCTCAGACTTTGAGGTCTGGCTATTAGCGCGCTTCCGCAATTCGGCGACTTCAACGCCAAAGCGGGTCAGCATGGCATCCTGCGAGAGAAAGCCCATCTCCATGTCTCTGCGACACAGGCCGATATAGCCGATTTGCAATAAGATGATCACTCCTGCGGCGACCAGCAACCATACCATGAGAGAACCCTCCTCCTGAGCCTCCTAATTGCCTAAAATTCGTTAACAAACGCGTTCGCAGGTGCGGCAAAACTTCTCGGTTTCGCGTAAAAATCCCGGGCGATCGCAATTAAATTCCGGCTGGGCTTGGAGCTGACGCGCGAACCTCCCAAATAGTGTGGAAATATCGTCGCCACCAAAGCTTGAAATATGTCCCAGCCAGACCTCGAAACCTTTCGCGACATGACTGAAACCGCCTGGGCCAACCTGCCTGAAAACTACCGAAAGGCGGCAGGCCGGGTTGTGCTTCACGTTCAGGATCTGGCGAGTGAAGACGTTTTGAGAGAGATGGACATATCGAACCCGATGCATTTATCCGGTCTCTATCAGGGCGTCCCCCTGACCCATGACAGCGTCAGCTTTCCCTACCCGGACTCGGCGCGGATCTTCCTTTATCGCAAGCCCATTCTGGCTGAAGCTCAGGCCCGGCCCGATGTCAGCCTGGAAGAGCTGATCGCCCATGTTCTGATCCATGAACTGGGCCATCATTTCGGCTATTCAGATGATGAAATGCATCATCTGACCGGCGAAGATCACTGAAGCGGCAGATATCGCGTCAACCAGTCCAGACTTTCGCTAAGCACAGTCTGACGGGCATCACGCGACCCCAGATAATGGTCCTCGCCCTCCATGCTCACCAGTTTGAAATCGCTGCGGCCGTCCATAACCCGCGCCAGAGCGCTGGACTGAACATAATCCACCGTGGTGTCTTCCCGGCCATGGATCAGCAGCACAGGCGAGCGAATTTCTGCGGCCCGGTCGCGCGGCGTAATGGCCTGGGCGTCGTCATCGGACGAGAACCGCGTCACGCCCATATACTCCTCCCAGTAAGAAAAATAATCACTGCCGGTCGGCGCATTTCGAATGAGCGAAAGCGGGTCGCTCACGCCGTTCACTGAAATAGCGCAGGCGACCTCCTCACCGCCAAGGATAGCGCCCTGAAGCGCCGCATAACCACCATAGCTGGCACCCACAATGCAATACCCGCCCTCCCGGGCAATGCCTTGCTCGACAGCCCATTGGGCACCCTCGAGACTGTCGGTGATCATCTTGCCGCCGAACTCGCCAAATCCCGCATTCCGGAAGGATTGCCCAAAGCCATAAGAGCCACGGAAGTTTGGCTGCAGCACAGCATAGCCTGCCGCCGCATAAGATTGTGCCCACCATTCGAAACTTGCCAGATCGCGCGCTTCTGGCCCGCCATGTGGCATCAACACTAAGGGAAACGGCCCGTCCTCACGTGTTTTGCCAGGCGGCAGCGTCAGATAGCCCGGAATCTCCAACCCATCACTGGCGGTGTACTGAACTGGCTCGACCGTCCCCAGCATGGTTTGGGAAAGCTGCGGCGCGGCTTCCGCCAGAGGGGACACGTTCGGCCCCTCAGTTTCGAACAAATAATAGGCAGACGGCTTACCCTCAGACTGCACGGCGATCGTCATCATGGTCTTGTCGCTCGTCCAGCTGGTGATCAGTACGTTCTGATCCGGAAAAACGAGCTTGAGTTCCTCGTGCCAGGATTTGAAAACCGGGTCGATAAACAGCTGACGCGGCAAATCATCGGCATAAGCAATTCCGACCATCCGGTCATTTGTTTCATCCTTGATCGGACTGACATTGCCGAGCGTCTGACCATCGATTTCAACCGCACTTATCGCGCCATCCTCAAGCGATATCTGCTTCAGACCGTAATCATCATTGGTGTCGGCCCAGGCCAGCAAAGCCTCCCCATCCGGACTGAACCCGACAATCGAGTAAGGATAGCGATCATGCCCACTCGACTCGATCAGCGTTTTACGTCGGCCATCTTTCAGTGTGTATTTTCCGGTGCGATTATCCCAGACAACCGTCGCGGCAACGTCGCCATTCGGATAGAAATAGATGTCATCAAGTTCGGTTGTCGCATTCAGCCGGCTGTTCCGTGTCGCCTGGCTTTGATTCCCATATGTCTCTTCATGGCGGGCACTGCCCTTATTGAGGTCGACCTTCCAGGTCGAACGCTCATACCAGAGCATCATGAGAATTTTGTCCTCATCCTCAGGAAGGGCGGCGACCATCAGGTCGCCCTGTGTTGTATTCCGCGCTTCTTTGTTGAACAGGATCTCCGAATTGCCTGTCTCGACATTGAACGAGATCATCCGGTCAAAGCGATAATCCTGCAATCCCGAACTCGTTTGGATTGTGTCGAACAGATTGACCCGGATCAGCATATGCTTCGGGCTGATCCAGAAGAAATCTGTCAGCCGCGCATTGTCCGGAATTTGAAAGAGTTTTGGCTGCCCGCCTTCAGTCAGTGAATAAATGCACACAGCAGGCGGCCCGAGCGGCGCACAGCCAATCGCCACATAATCACCCTCGGTCGAAACCTCGGCCCCCCACGCCTGATCGGCCTGTCCATAAAGCTCCACAATATCCGTAGTGTTCAGGGATTGCGCATTCGCCATCATGGACCATGCAGCCAACCCCAAAGCTGCAATCGCTGAACTCAAACGCATTCTCACACTCCAACTGTCTGCCCACGTTCAGTTAGAGTACAAAATTGTGAGTTCAGACAAGGGCTAAATTCAGCTTGTGATCGATACCACCTGATCTACGAACCACCTTTCCAAGTGGTTTTGTAGAGATCAAACCTCCGGTCACGGAGATTTTGGACCGACCCCTCCGCACGCGCCCAGGAGAGATCAGTCAGGTCGAGGTCACACATCGTGACGGTTTCAACATTCTCGCTTGCCTCCGCGGCGATCCCGTCCCGCGCAAAGGGCAGATCGCTCGGCGTAAAGATGGCGGACTGCGCGTATTGCACGTCCATGTTTTCAACGCCGGGAAGATTGCCGCAATTGCCGGAAATCACGACATAGCACTGGTTCTCGATCGCCCGCGCCTGGCAACAATACCGGACACGGAGATAGCCCTGACGCGAATCCGTACAGAAAGGCACGAACAGGATTTTCGCGCCCTCATCTGCCAGCTTGCGCGCCAGTTCCGGAAATTCGGAATCATAGCAGATCATCACGCCGATCGGCCCGCAATCGGTCAGGATGGTCTGAGTGTCATCGCCGCCCTTAATGCCCCACCAGCTACGTTCGTCCGGGGTCGGATGAAGCTTTTCCTGTGCGTGCACGGATCCATCACGCAGGAAGACATACGCCACATTCTGAATGTCGCCATCATCGGTGATGGTCGGGTGAGACCCACCGATAATGTTGATGTTATAGCCAATAGCGAGCTCGCGCATTTCTTCGACAAAGCGCGGGGTGTGGCGCGTCAGGGATTCAATCGCCTCAACCGCCGAGAGGCGCTTTTCTTCAAAGGCTAGCAGAGACAGCGTGAACAGCTCAGGGAAGACCACGAAATCGCTGCGATAGTCTGCGGCCACATCGACGAAATATTCGACATTGCCCATGAATTCTTCGAAGCTCTTCACAGCCCGCTGCTGGAACTGAACGGTCGCAATCCGCACGGCCTCTTTCTGCCAATGGCCGGGGCGTTTCGGGTCCTTGTCTGCCGCATACGGGTTGCGCCAGACCATATGCGTGGCGTGCCCGCCCGATTGTTTGTCCGTTGGCGCATAGCTGCGCAGAATACCGATACACTCAAAGCCCTGTTTCAGATGAAAACTGACCGTCGGGTCGGTAATTTTCTTTTGCTCGACAGCCGACACATAATCCATCGGATCAGGATAGGAGCGCTTGCGACGAGCCCAGCCCGGAATACGTCCACCAAAGACAATGCCCTTAATGTCTTCGCTTTCGCACAGCGCCTGACGCGCATCATAAAGCCGCTGGCCGATCCGCAAACGACGGCGATTGGGATCGACACAGACCTCCATACCATAAAGCCATTTGCCCTTGGGGCTGTGTCGCGCCGCATAGCCAACACCGGTGATATCGTCCCAGGTATGCTGAGCCATGGCGAGCCGTTCGGATATCCGGAAACTCGCCGCATAGCCGACCACTTCGCCATCGTATTCCACAACGAACTGGCCCGCCGGATATTTGGTGATCTGCCCCTGGATCATGCCGGGCGTATAGGGTGGCTCATCCTTGTAAACGCGCCCCGTCAAAGCGACGATACCCGGGATATCGCTCAGACTGGCATTACGGACGGTGACGGATCGGGTACGGCGCTCATAAGTCATGTCTGCGGTATTGCCCCTGATTGCATACAGGTTCAAGCGCGAAACACGCCCCATCGTTCCGCAAGTGAGAGAAGCTGACGTCTTTTGCAGACTGTCCCGCAACAGGTCAGTGCGGGCGGCCTTGAGACTTGAATTATCGATTATATCCCGGCAAGGAATGGCCATTCCATTCTGATTAAACCGGGACACGACGCCATGACCTACACGCTCATTCACAATCCCTCCTGCTCGACCTCACGGAATGGTCTCGCCCTGCTACAGGAAAAGGGTGTCGAAGTGAGCGTGCGCAAATACATGAATGTCTCTGAAGCGCTTACGGAGGATGAGCTTCGCGACATCGCCAAAAAGCTCGGCGCATCCTCCCCGCGCGAGTTTCTACGCGACAAGGATGCGAAAAAGTTCGACCTGCCTGAAAGCGCCAGCGATGATGAAGTCTATGCCGCAATGGTCGATAATCCCCGTCTCATTCAGCGCCCCATAGGCATTAAGGGAGATAAGGCGGCGCTTGGACGCCCAATCGACAATCTTCTGGACATTCTCTGAGATCACGACGCGGTTCGCCCGGATGTGAAGTCGGCTTGACCAACTCCTGTGATAAAGCAGTCTTCGATGGGGGTGAGGAGCATCCAATATGTTGATGAGTATCCTGAAATGGCTGTTTCTGGCCCTGCTTGCTGCGATTTCTCTGATGGTGGTGGGCTGCTCAACTGTGGGCCTGCCACATGTCAGCTATCGACCCGTTGAGACATCGGCCTCTCCTGATCTGCTCGCCGCCATAGACGGCTACTCAGAAGTCACAACCGCCGAACAATGGACGACTGAACGCGCGCCCTATTGGCTCAACGTGCTGAAAAACAATATTTATGGCACCATCCCCGAGCCCATCACCGCAGAGACCCTATCGCGTGATGTCATCGCAACCGACTTGTTCGAGGGTGCAGCCAGTCTGATTGAGGTTCAGCTCAAGCTGACCATTCATGACAGAGACTATGTCCAGGACGTGCATTTCGTCGTGCCGAACACCAAGGGCCCACATCCTGTTATTCTGGGTGCCGGGTCCTGCCCGAACGATGTCACGCTGCCTTTTGCCGGGATCGAGCCGCGTCCCGACATCGCCTTTCCAGGCTATTGCGGAATGAATGGGGGCTGGCAGAAGAGCCTCGCCCATTTCGTCTTCGGTCGGTATATCGAGACACCTCCATTGGAAGAGATCATCGCCGCAGGCTTTGCATTCGGCGCGTATTATCCCGGCATGATCGTTCCGGATTCCCGTGAAGCAGGATTAGCCGCCCTGTCTGAAATCAACAGCGATCTAACCGACGAACCTCCGGCAGCAGCCATAGGGATCTGGGCCTGGGTCACGAACCGAATTGTTGATCATATCGAAAACGATCCCGCCCTGGATGCGCAGCGCATTATCACCTTTGGTCACTCGCGGACGGCCAAATCGGCATTGCTTGCAGGCGCAATCGACGCCCGGATTGCAGGCGTTATCTCACACCAGTCGGGAACAGGCGGCGCCGCTTTGCAAAAAAATGATATCGGGGAATCGATTGAGCAGATCACCGGCTCATACCCGCACTGGTTCACGCCTGCCTATGCCAGTTATGCTGAGAAACAAGCCAGTCTTCCTGTCGACCAGCATGCGCTGATTGCCCTCATGGCGCCACGCGCGCTTCTGCTTGGCAACTCCGCGCGCGATCAATGGGCCGACCCGCAAGGCAGCTTCGCGGCCGCGAGGGCAGCGAGCCCGGTTTATAAGCTCTTGGGAGCGCCTGGCTTCGACGCCGTCAATCTTAAGGACTTCCAACCGGACGCCCCCCTGGCCTTTCAGTTCCGCGAAGGAACCCACGGCATCACACCTGAGGATTGGGGACCGTTTCTTGAATGGCTGACCGCACAATTCGGGGAGAAATAGAGGGGCATCTCTGCCCCTCATATTAGATTAGAACTTTGCTGAGAGACCGACCCGCACGTTTCGGCCCGGCGCTGGCAGCTGATCTTTCAGCACGGACGTCGCATAGCGGATTTCCTCATCCGTGATGTTCCGTCCCTGAACGAAGAGACGTGCCTGCCCCAGCTGCGGGATAAACTCCGCCAGGTCCAGACCGGCAGAAACGTTCAGCATCTCGTAGCCATCAGTCTCCAGAACACCCACGCCCGGATCATTTTGTTGCTGGGCGATCGTCACACCGATCCCCGCGTCGAAAATACCCCAATCGGCTGTAACATCCGTGTTGAACGTAACAGGCGGAATGTATGGCACCCGACCGCCGCCATCGAGTTTGGCTTCGACCAGGTCGATTCCGGCATCCAGGGTCCAGTCCGCGCCGAGCGCGCCGGACGGCATATCGAGCGAACCGTAAAGTTCACCACCGAAGAAATCGGCATCTTCCTGAACAAACAGGAAGACCGGCAGCTCATCGACCTCATCGGTCAGCTCACCGTCATGCATGGTCATGCCAGGTGTCAGATAAGTGAAATTCGAGAAATCCGTTCGGAACACATTGACGCCAAGCCGAAGGTTATCGCCGGTCCAGCGGGCGGTTGCCTCAAGGTTCACACCCTTTTCGACATCGAGGTCCCGATTGCCCACTTCATACTGATCAGTGGCAAGGTGGGCCCCATCGGCGAACAATTCGCTCTCATTCGGAGCCCGGTCGGTGACTGACGCTTGCAGACCGATAAACACGCCATTCTCAAAATGTCTGTGGACGCCGAAAGAGCCACTGAAAAGACTGAATTCCTGTGTACCGAAATTAATATTGTCATAGTCGACGGATTCCAGCCTCACCCCGCCTTCAACGCCAAATCCACTCTCCCATTCACGAGCCTCATAGAGGAAGGCACCGAAACTCTTCGTGTCTGTCGGCGTGATGAAGGCCTCTTCACCTTCGGCCCTGAATTCCTTGTCGACCGCCTGGATGCCAAGCGTGCCTAAGGCATCGCCAAAAGAGTGATCCAGCTCGACCCGGCCTTCAATACCATCGGTGAAATACTGCGTGCCAATCTCACCCGGCCCTTCGAATTCGGCATGCTCATAGTCAGCTGATGTCAGCTTCAATTCGAGTGAGTCGAGAATGTCGTGATCAAAACGCCAGCCCGTCTGAACATCAACGCGGACCTGCTCCAGCCCGATATAGGCCTCCTCAATCAACTCTTCTTCATGCGCATGATCGTCATGATCATCCTCGGCAAGCAGAAGCGATTTCTCGTCGTCATGATGCTCATTATGGTCCTCGTCTCCATGATCGTGCTCATGCGAATGGCCCGGCAGACCGTAATCGGAAATCTGGCGGCGCACTGCGACGCCGATGTAAGCCTTCTCGCCCACCCATGAGAGACCCGCTCCGATCGTATCGGTTTTCAGAAAGGAATTGTTGAGCAGATCACGGATTTCTTCGTCTTCATGGTCATGTTCGTCGTGATCGTGGTCATGATCATCATGGTCATCCTCGTCATCATCATGATCTCCGTGTTCATCTTCATCATGATCATCTTCCATCGCCCGAAGCCGGGAAGATTCTGCAAATCCCGGAATTTCATAATCATCAAAATCCCGATGCGAGGCAGTGAATTTAAGCACGAAGTCACCAAAAACGACGCCGCCCTGCCCGGCAAACTCACTGCCTTCATTCACAGAGTTAAACGCGCCAAACCCCTGACCAGAGAGTGACTTGTCTGGCTTTTCCATCACCATCAAGCCGTCAATCACATTGACCACGCCACCAATAGCCTGACCTCCATAGGCCAGTGCCGCTGGTCCGCGAAGAATCTCGACCCGTTCAGCATCCAGTCCATCCGTGCCCGCCTGATGGTCCGGTGACGCCGCCGAGGCGTCGATCACACCCATGCCATTGGTCAGAACCAAAACCCGTTCTGCGCCCAGACCGCGCAAAACCGGACGGCTCGCACCCGCGCCAAAATAAGTGGTCGTCACACCCGGGCGTTTTGCCAGCGTATCACCCAAAGTTCCCTGCATGTCAGAAATCAGTTCAGCACGATCCAGCGCATCCACTTTGGAGATCAATTCCCCGGCCAGTTTTTCAGGGCCCGGCGCAGTGACAATGACTGACTCCCCTCTCAACTCTGTATCCTCGGATTGCGCGAAAGCGGCTCCCGCCATGAGTGGCAGACACAGAACGAGTTTGCGGTAAGACATACGACACCCCTTGTTACGATATATCGCTACATCGGTTATTAGATAACATTTCGTCTGTCTATTGAAAATCCGGAGCCCGAGAAAGAAAATTTCCCTGAAATTGCCCTAATTGGCACCTTTACTCTCGAGGAAACTCACAGTATAGATCAAAGTTCTACTAACGGAGCATCTATATGGCAAAGAGCAAGCGACAATTTACGCCCTTGCTCCTCAATATTGAGGGGCAGTTAGTTATGCCTCTCATCGTGAGTTGTCATAACTAACTTTCGAAAATTAAACTGAAACAACCATCGGAAAGTATTTTCCGAGCAGGAATACTTTACCCTGCTCCGTAATACTTAAAAGATGGATACGGGAGAGGTGCGCCTGCCATCAGGGGCGCGCGTCATCCGTCATCGAAAGTAACACCATGATCCGGGAAAACACTGATCTGCAGTCCCGGTCACGCAAGTCGACCGGATTGCAAACACCGCTCCTGCAGTTTCTGACTGGGGAGCACGCCGCACGCATTGAAGCGCTCTGGCCCGCGCCACACGAGGGGTTTTTCGCTCTTCCGACGGCACGGCGCCACGCGATCGCGATCCTCTTGTCGGGTCTCGGTGGCGAAGCAAAGCTCAGCACAGACCGCCTGGCGCACTTCATTGAGCGTCAGAAGGACCGTGCTGTTGCCGAACTCGTTGTCGGACCGACACATGCCGCTGGTTTCATCAAAATGCTCGCCAAATGCGGTGAGATGCTGTGGAGCCGGGGGGAGTATCATGAATTGCTGGATCTTTATTGCGCCGAGAACTCTAACCTCGTTCTCCGCCATATGGAGTCCATCAGTCAGCTGTCCCTGCGTCCGATCCTGATCCTGCCTGCCGTCTTGCGGTCTGCAAAAATCATCTCGGCCATTCCGCATTTGTCGGCCGCTTATGATCTTGCAGATGCATTTGAGATTGTTGGTCGGATCAAAGGCGACGCCGCGCAGCGACGCTCTGTCGAGCGCTGGTCCAAAGCGAAAAACCGTCAGAGCCTCTTTGCCCTGGCGACAAAAGACCTCCTGCCGGATGGTCCTGTGACCTATTCTGCTGCTCCGGCTCTGCCGGCGCCGTTTGAGCCTGTCACAACCAGCAAAGGGCTTCGTGACACCGCACTGGAGTTCACGAACTGCCTGGAGGACTATGCCTGGACGGTCGCAAAAGGTCGTATGGCCGTCTATGTCTGGCATGGAGAGCCAAAAGCGGCGGTCGCGCTGAACTGGAATGTCGATGGCTGGCGTCTCGCTGAGGCGGAAGCCAAGGCAAACACTGAGCTCGAGGATGCGCCTCTGCGTGAGATCGTGAAAACTTTGGAGGCCCATGGCGTCCGCACGGGGTCATCTGTTGAAGCGATTTCCAATCGCCTTCTCCGGATTTCCCAACTGACCGATATCACGGCCTATGAGGAGGATCTGAAGCTCAAATCCTTTAAGGAGCGGCTCGATCTGGGTGATCTGTGGCAATAGCCGCAGATCACCTGCTTCTGTCATAGGTCCGCTTTGAGCCGTACATGAATCGCTGTCACTCTGACGGAAGTGCTGAAAGGGACAGGATTTGATCCAGGCATTTCTCTATGAGTTTCAGGCGAAATATCAGGCGGGCGACACGACCGAACACGCCTATCGTACGCCATTTGAAACCCTTTTTGCGTCCCTGAACCAAGACATTCGCGTCATCACGGCGCCTGAAAGGTGTCGCAAGACCGGCTCTCCCGATTTCACCTTCAAACGACGTCAGCCATCCGGCAGCGAGCTGACGATCGGCGTTTGCGAACGCAAGGACATCGGACAACTCCGCCTCACCTCAGACGGCGCGCCTGATTTCAGCAACGACCCGAGAAGCCAGGAACAGTTTCACCGCTATCTGGAGGCGTCACCAAACCTTCTGTACACCGACGGTGTAAAGTGGCTCTTCTTTGAAAACCACAATGCCCGCCCAGCCCACGCCGTCGAAATCGCACGTGTTGATAATGGCATACAGCAAATACCGCAGAATTTTTCCGTCCTTCAGGCCCTGCTTACCGATTTTGTTGGTCAGACACCGTTCCCCATCACAACCTCGGTTCAGCTTGCGCAAACTATGGCAGCCAAGGCGAAATTGCTGCGCTTTGCCTTTCGGAATGCGCTGCTGGAAGACGAAGTCCTGAAGACCCAACTCGGCCAGCAATTCGTGGCGATCAGAACCAAGCTGATCAGCGATATTACGCCTGAACACTTCGCCGGGATATATGCAGAAACCATCACTTACAGCCTCTTCGCCGCCCGCTTGCAGAGCGAAGACTCACCCGAAAGTTTTTCCCGTGACGAGGTGTGTCATCTCCTCCCACACGCGAATCCGTTTCTGCACAATGTCTTCCGCTTGATCGCTCGCCCCGATGCTGAGCTCGAGTGGGTAGTCGAAGACCTGGTCGAAATTTTTCTCGTCTCCCACCCCCGGGAGATCATGAAATCCTACGGCACATCTACCGCCCGGAACGATCCACTTCTGCACTTCTACGAAGACTTCCTCAAAGCCTATGATCCCGAAACCAAGGACAAGCTGGGCGTTTACTACACCCCCGAACCCGTTGTGGACTTCATCACCCGGGCGATAGACGATGTTCTGAAAACTGACTTTGGCCTGAAACAGGGGCTGGTCGATGCCAGCCGGATCGAAATTGAGGTCGATCCGCAGCGCGGCCTGGATAAGGATGGCAGCCGGGCTAAGACCGCCGAAACAGTGAAGCACTCTGTCCCGCGCGTGCAGGTGCTCGACCCTGCCGTTGGCACAGGCACCTTCCTGTCGCATATCATCAAACTTATTGCCCAGAGGATCCAGAGCAAAACCGACAGCAGCGCTTGGAATGCCTATGTCGAAACCGACCTCATTCCGCGCCTGCACGGCTTTGAACTGATGCTGGCGAGTTATGCCATGTGCCATCTCAAGCTCGATATGGAGCTGAAAGCCACTGGCTATACGCCCTCAGGTGCGCCACCCCGCGCGAGCGTTCATCTCACCAATTCGCTCGAAGAAGGCCACCCCACCGGGACCGAGCTTATGCTGAAACCCTGGCTCGCTGATCAGGCGCTCCACGCCAACCGCACCAAAAGCGAAAAGCCCATTATCTGCGTTGTCGGCAACCCCCCTTATCTCGGCGAAGGCGGCGCCACAGAGAGCTGGATCGGCGAGCTGATGGAGGCGTACAAAAAAGAGCCGGGCGGCAATCAAAAACTGATGGAGAAAAACCTGAAATGGGTGAACGCCATCGAAAACAAATTCATCCGGCTTGCCCAGCACTATATTGAAAAGAACGGTGAAGGTGTGATCGGCTTCATCACGCCGCACACTTTTCTCGAAGCGCCAACCTTACGTGGCATGCGCTGGAGTCTGCTTTCGAGTTTTGACAAACTTTATGTGCTCGATCTGCACGGCAATTCCAAAAAGAAGGAAGTCGCGCCGGATGGATCGCAAGACAAGAACGTCTTCGACATCCAACAGGGCGTTGCCATCATCATAGGAGTGAGAACCAAAAAGCCGTGCAGAGACAAATCTCAGCTCGCTGAGGTGTATCATGCCGATCTCTGGGGTGAGCGGCAGCAAAAATTCGAGACCCTCTGGGCGGAAAGCCTCCAATCCATAAATTGGTCACGTCCCAAACTCGAAGCCCCCAATTATTATCTGTCAGACCGGGATGAGAGCCTTTTCAACCGGTTTCAGTCGGGCTTCAGCCTGCTCGATCTGATGCCGGTTCATGGCGTCGGTATTTGCTCGAAACGGGATTCCATCGCCTATCACGAGGCCCCTGAAAGCCTGCGCAACACACTGGAAGATTTCCGCGACCTGACCGAGGCTGCGCTCAAACAGAAATATCAGGTCAGAAAAGAGAGCCGCGATCAGAAAGTCGCCTACGCCATGGCGGATATCGCTCAGAATGGCATTTCAGATGATCTGATCAGCGGCGTCAGCTATCGCCCCTTCGACACCCGATACACCTACTATTCGGGGAAGGTGCGCGGCTTCTTGGCCTATCCGGTCGACAAGGTTCTGAAACATCTGGCCGGAGGGAGAGAGAATTTAGCCCTGATCACCAGCCGTCAGGGTCAGGTGGTTGGAAACATGAGCTGGAACCTCGCCTTCGTGTCGAATCAGCCAACTGACCTGAATGTCTTTTATCGGGGTGGTGGCCAGACCTTTCCACTTTATCTGTACCCGGACAAAGGCGATCCGGACCAGACCCGGCGCGTCAATTTCGATCCCGACCTCTATAAGACAATCAGACAGACCGCAGGGTTGGGCGGTGCGAGCGATGACGCGGCGCAGTCCATTTTCGATTATATCTATGGCGTGCTTTACAGCGCAGAGTATCGCGAGACCTTCCGGGATTTTCTGAAATCCGATTATCCGCGCATTCCATGGCCCGGATCGGCCGGACAGTTTCAGACAATCTCCGGCTTTGGCGCTCAATTGCGCCGATTACACCTCATGCAGGACAAAGAAATCGGCGATACACCTTACCCGCTGGAAGGAGACGGCGTTTGCCTCATTTCAGATGGTTTCCCGAAATTTTCTTCCTCCGCTCCCGGGCGAGGTCAAATCGCGATCAATGCTAGCCAGGCCTTCCAGAACGTCCCCGAAACCGCCTGGATATTCTGGATTGGCGGATATCAGCCAGCGCAGAAATGGCTGAAGGATCGCAAGGGTCAGATGCTCTCGGTCGAGGATATTCTGCACTATCAGTCCATCCTCAAAATTCTTGAGGAAACCGACCGCCTTGTTCATCAGGTTAAGATCGGCCCCGCGCACGAAAACATTTCATGTAAAACTTGAGCAAAATCATCAGAAAATTCAACGTGCACCCAAGCGTGCATTTAACATATGTGTGTCATTACTCTCATTATAGGGAGACCAGACCCGATGGATATTAGCGCAACAGCATGGGCAGCCGGGATGGCCGGCGCCCTACTTTACCTGATATTTGCATGGCCATTGGCCAAATTGTTTTCTTTCACGCGCATCATGTTCGTGAGCTTTCAGATGAAGTTGATTGCGGCACTGGCGCTTGGTGTCGCAAGCGCACCTTTGGGGGAAGTTTATGCCCCGTTTTTGCGAGACAAGGCGCAGACTTTGATCGCAAAATCTGATAGCGCAAGCGAGACCTATAACTGGTTAGCCAGCCGCCTGAGCCGCTGACCAATTGACAAGCCCCCGGCTTTATTCTCAGAACCTCCACTCAGATAAACACAGAGTGGGGTGGCGACATGAAATCCTTTGCCGGTAATTATTTTGAAGATTTCACCATTGGCCGTGAACTTCGGCATGCAACGCCGCTGACGCTCACAGAGGCTGATCTGGCGCTCTACCGCTCCCTCACAGGGTCGCGTTACGCGCTTTATTCCTCAACGCCATTTGCGAAAGCTGCCGGATTTGATCGCCAACCCATCGACCCGTTGATTGTGTTTCACGTCGTGTTCGGAAAGACCGTTCCGGATATCTCGCTCAATGCGGTGGCCAATCTTGGCTATGCCGACGGCAGGTTTCTGGCCCCGGTCTATCCCGGTGATACCCTCTCAGCGACCTCCGAAGTCATCGGCCGCAAGGAAAATTCCAATGGCAAAACCGGCGTTGTCTATGTCCGGACCACCGGCACCAATCAGAATGGCGAAACCGTGCTCAGCTATGTGCGCTGGGTGATGGTCAACAAGAAGGACCATGCCTCTCCCGCACCCGAAGCTGTTCTGCCAGACCTGCCAAAAGCGGTCGATCCGAGCGACCTAAAAACCTACGCGAACTATCAGTCCTATGATGCAGAACTGGCCGGCAGCCCGCACGGTTTTTCAGACTATGAAATCGGCGAAAAGATTGACCATGTCGACGGCATGACGATTGAGGAAGCCGAACACCAGACGGCGACGCGCCTTTATCAGAACACGGCCAAAGTCCACTTCAATCAGTTCGAGCAGGGCCAGGGCCGGTTCGGCAAACGCCTCATTTATGGCGGTGTGGTTATCTCAACCGCTCGCAGCCTTGCCTTCAATGGCCTCGCTAACGCAGCTCAGATGATCGCCATCAATGGCGGCACACATTGCAACCCGCTTTTCTCGGGCGACACCATTCACGCCTGGTCTGAGGTGCTCGATAAAGCAGACCTGTCTGACACGCTCGGCGCCTTGCGCCTGAGACTGGTCGCGACAAAAGACCGTCCTTGCGCCGACTTCCCCTATAAAGGCGAAGATGGAAAATATCTGCCGGATGTTCTGCTGGACTTTGATTACTGGGCGGCCATCCCCAAATTAGCGTGATCTTCTGACCCCCAGCGAGGCCCAATGATCGGTTCCGCCGCCCCTTTCATCGCCATGGCGATCATTATTTCTGCCATCGTCAGCCTGATCGGCACCGGCGCGCGCAAGCGCGCCGTCGAAGAAGGCCGCGCCCGCGCCGCCGAACTTTGCGAGCTCACCGGCATTTTCGACCCGCGTGTGTTGCAGGATGTTTTCGGCCCACCAACCATGGATGGCATTTATCAGGTCACAATGCCCCAGATCCGAAAGGCGCGTATGCCGCTCGGCCGCCTCATCAGTGATGATCCTCTCGACATGGCCTGTATTCTGGTTGCGCTGCTCACCTTCTTCTGGACCCACCCAATATCAGAGCTTCTTTTGATGATTGCCGCCGCCTATCAGACTGCCGGATGGTTTATTTCGACCGGCTTACCCAAGAGATCCTGAAGCCGGGCGACGACCACGGAATAGTTTTCAACAGAAAACCTGCCGAAAAATATTATAGATTTTAGAAACTTAGGATTTTTCTACCCTAAGTAACGCCGTGGTTACCCAACCTCCTCGCTTGGTTAATAGTCAGCTGCAACACTCTGTCCGCAACAGGGGCCATAACAGGACGAACCAAAATGCGTCTGAAACGGGATGATGTGGACAACGACACGCGTATGCGTGCGCTGGATCAATCACAGGCGATTATCGAGTTTTCACCGACAGGAATTATCAAACACGCCAACGCTAACTTTCTGAATACGATGGGGTATTCACTCGACGAGATTGTCGGGCAGCATCAATGATGGCATTACCACCATCGCAGAGGTGACGCGCGAAATTCAGAAATCGACCGAACTCGTCAAGCAGCGCTCGGCCAGCATGGCCAGTTAATCCGTCTGCTCTACGCTGGCATTCAGAAAGCCCGTAATCCAGTCAGCCATCAAATGGCGGTCATCCTGCACGGAGAAGCTTTTCACCGCGTCTTCGATCTGGGCTTCCGTCAAGGGGCGACCCTTTCGGGCATTATAAAGGTCGGCCAGGAAGCCCTCGCTGAATTCCGGATGCCCCTGAAAGCTCAATATCGGACCGCGCGCATAGACAAGCGCCGCGTGTGGCGCAAACGGGCTGCCACCGAGTATTCGCGCATCTGCGGGCGGAACGAGCACCTGATCCTGATGGCTGACACCCACGGAAAACTGATCAGGCACATCCTCGCCCATCCAGTCCGGCTTGAGATTGAGCGTGTAGGTATGTCGCCCAATCCCCCAGCCCTTGTCTGATTTACGAACATCCCCGCCAAGCGCGTCCGCGATAATCTGGTGGCCAAAACAAATGCCGACCATCGGCACTTTGTTTTCGGCGGCGAAGCCGATCCATTCCTTCAGCGGGCGCATCCAGGGCGTTTCGTCATACACGCCATAGGCCGCGCCGGTGATCAATATGGCGTCCAGGCTTTCCGGGTTCGGCAGCGCATCGCCCTTCTCGACCGACACCGTTTCAAACGTCATGTCAGGATCAGAAGGCTCGAGAAGCTGCTGAAACATCAGCGGATAACCGCCGGGATAGGCATCGCGAATGGAGTCCGGCGGAAGGCCGGTTTCGATAATGGTAAGGCGCATAATCTCGCTTTCGAACTTCCCTTGGACTTAAGGGAGTCTCTTCAGATCGGAAAGATCAGACGCAGTGAGATTTTCTGAATTCAGGCACCAGTGGCGCTGTTTTGACCGTCAGTAATGAGATGGGTTCTCTCCTGCTCACGCCTTTGCTCACCGTTCGCGCGATTTCGACGGACAAGGCTGATGATCATCTGCAAAAGCGCCAGCGGGATGAATGTCATCAGTTGGAATTCCATCATGCGATAGACCATGGAGTCGTCAGGTTTGAACGCCCCCTCTGCTGACAGTCTCAGAAGAATTGCCACACCGAAATTTGTCATCAGCCAAAAGAACAAGCGCCGCTCCGTCCAGCAGACCGCGCCCCAGATAACATTGACCACGATGGGTGAGAAAACAATGGCACTGACCAGAACCATTCCTGCGACCATGCCCATGAGACTACACCTGACCACGCAGTTCAGCGCCTATAATCCGGAAGCACTGAACCACCGCACCCATGCCTGCCGCGAGACTATAGGTCAGCGCCATGAGCTGAGCCTGAACATCCTGGTGGCTAGCAACTAACAACCAGCCAAGGCCCAGCGTGCACAGCCCCGCATAACTCCAGAACCATGTCAGATCGCGCCGTATGAACCAGCCCGAAAAGACTGCGATCAAAGAAATCAATACAAGCCATGTCATGATGATCACCTTTATGTGTGATTATTCACTTATTTTGAAGATCCGAAAAATGGGGGCGTTTGCCGCTCATCGCAGTCTTCCACGCATACACGACGACAAGGCTCAGCCCGGCCAAGACAACATACCCCGCGAACTCTATCGTTCCCAGAAAAGCGCCAAACCGTCCGAGCTCGAGCAGAACAGGGTTTTGTTCAAGTAAGTGATACATGGATCAGCTCCTCACCTCATATAGTGAGCGCTTACTTACATTGAGCTAGTCAGTCTGTCAATCGGGAATAATCGGGGTCCCGATTGCGGTTTGTCCAGGCTGGCAAATCCGCCTTTAACAGCGCGCTTACTCAGGGCGACAGAGACCGGGCCAGAAATATCTGAAATGAAGCCTGATTATCCCTGCTCTTCCACAATCCACGCTCTCACACGCGCTTCCAGCACATCGAGCGGCAGCGCGCCTTTCTCCAGCACCACATCGTGGAATTCGCGAATGTCGAAATCCTCACCCAGCGCCGCTTCGGCCTCTTCGCGCAGCGCCTTGATCGTCAGTTCGCCGATTTTATAGGCCAGAGCCTGCCCCGGCCAACCGATATAGCGGGTGACTTCCGTTTTGATGTTCAGCTCTGCCAGAGCGGAATTCTCCCGGAAACAGGCCTCGCCCTCTTCGCGGCTCCAGCCATACCAGTGCATACCCGTATCCGCGACCAGGCGACAGGCGCGCCACATCTCGTAAGACAGCTGACCAAACCGCTCATAGGGCGTTTTATAGAGCCCCATCTCACGGCCAAGATATTCTGAATACAGCCCCCAGCCCTCTCCAAAGGCGGTGGCGTAGTAAGACTTGCGATAATCCGGCACGTCTGTGAGTTCCTGGGCCAATGAGATTTGATGATGGTGTCCGGGAACAGCCTCATGCGCCGTAAGGGCTGGCAGCTCATAATAAGGCCTTTGATTCAGCGCGTAGGTGTTCACCCAGTAAATCCCGGCCCGGCCCGTTTCAGGATCACCGCCCACATACCGGCCCGTGGTATAGCCCGGCGCAATGCTCGCTGGCACGGGCTCAACGCCATAGGAGAGCCGCGGCAGGGTTTTGAAAAACTCCGGCATTTTCAGATCAATGTCTTTCGAGAGCCTTGCAGCACGCGCCATCAACTCATTTGATGATGTCGGATAAAACTGCGGATCCGTTCGAAGAAAGGCCAGAAACTCGCTGAAACTGCCCTCAAATTCGACCTCCTCAATAATGTCTTCCATCTCGCCGCGTATGCGTGCGACTTCCGCCTGCCCAATCTCATGAACCTCCTCCGGGGTCAGGTCAGACCGGGTCGTGTGCGAGGCGAGAACAGCGCGATAATACGCCTTGCCGTCCGGGAGATCGACCACGCCCGGCTTTTCGCGGGTTTGCGGCGCATACTCCTCCTCAAGAAAGGCCAGCGTTTCCGTAAAACCGCGAAGCGCCAGTTCAATTGCAGCCTTGGCCTCCGTCTGAAGTTCGCTCTTGCGCGCGTCGCTCAGGCTCGCAGGCAGCATTTTGAAAGGCTCGAACAGATCGCTCTCATCAGGTGCCTTGGAAATCTGGTCCCTGATTTGTTCAATCACCGTGTCGAGCGGGTCCTGATAGGACACGAAACCATCCGCCAGCCCCCGGCGCATATGTGCCTCATAGGCATCCAGATGATCAGGAATGCCCAGAATCCGGGCAATCAGGGCTTCGGCATCGGCCTCGGTTTTGATGCGGGTCCGCGACACATCGAACACGATATTCGCCTGAAACCCCCAATCGCCTGTGAACGGAATGCGCATGTCATCGAATTCGGCAAGCATCACCCGATCATTCACAATCGTTCGCAAAATCGCCAGATTCAGCGCGTCATCTTCGCTGAGCTCATCGCCCTCAACGTCATTCAGCCGGACCTGAATACGCTGCAGCCCAGCCAGCATTTTCGCCTGATATTCGAGGCTGATATCCGGCCAGTCCGGCGAAACCTCATCCTCAGCCACGCTGTCCGAATCGCCAATATCAACATCCAGAGCTTCGTAATCTGCGATAATTTCGTCGAGATTCTCGCGCGCATAGGTCGGAACCGAGCTGCAACCAGCCAGACCGCAAATAAAAACAGAAAAAAGGAGACTTCGCATGATAAGGTCCAACCTAAACATTGACTAAGGCGATTTGAATTCTAGAACTCAACCTCAAACGAAGCTGAATTCAAGGGGCCTGTTTTGAGCGAGTGGAACGATCCGCGGCCAATGTCGCCGCATATCCTCGAGTGGAAATGGCATGTAACCATGCTGACATCCATCTTGCACCGCATGACGGGTGTCGGACTTTACATCGGCGCATTCGTCATGGTCGGCTGGCTTTTGTCGGTCGCGCTCGGCGCGGAAGCCTATAATGTCTATGCCGGTCTGGTCGGCTCACCGCTGGGACTTATTGTCCTGTTCCTCTTCACGCTGGCCGCCATGTACCATCTGGCTAATGGCGTACGTCATCTCTTCTGGGATGCAGGCACAGGCTATGAAGTTGGCACGGCCAATTCTTCAGGCATTTTCACGATCGTGTTCGCCATTGTCGCCACGGGCGGCATCTGGGCCTACATTCTGTTCGGTGGAGTTTTGAGCTAATGTCTGGGAAATCCATCCGCACACCAATGAGCAAAGTCCGTGGCCTTGGGTCTGCCAAGGAAGGCGCGGGCCACTTCATCGCGCAGCGCGTCACGGCCATTGCCCTGATATTCCTGGTGCCAGCCAGCCTCGTCGCCATTCTGACGGCGGCTGTCGGTGATTACGACACGGCCATCGCATTTGTGACCAACCCGATCTTCGCAGTACTTTTGCTGTTGTTTACCGGCACGGCATTTTATCACATGCGGCTCGGCATGCAGGTCGTGATTGAGGATTATATCGGCAAACAAACCACGCGCCTGATCCTCCTCATGCTCAATACTTTTGTTTCAATCATCCTCTTCGCGACGGCAGCTTACTGCATTGTTCGCGTCGGGCTGGGTGGTTGAGAATCTCCGTTTTTTAAAGGCTGAAATGATGAGCGAATATACCTGGATTGATCACACCTATGACGTTGTCGTTGTCGGTGCGGGCGGCTCTGGCCTGCGCGCCGCGCTCGGCAGCGCAGAAGCGGGTCTCAAAACCGCGTGCATCTCAAAAGTCTTCCCGACCCGCTCGCACACCGTTGCAGCGCAGGGCGGTATCGCTGCGTCTCTCAAGAACATGGGGCCAGATGACTGGCGCTGGCATATGTTTGACACGGTGAAAGGGTCAGACTGGCTGGGTGACCAGGATGCCATCGAATATCTTGTCCGCGAGGCGCCGGCCGCTGTTTATGAGCTCGACCATTACGGCGTACCGTTTTCACGAACCGACGAGGGCAAGATTTACCAGCGCCCATTCGGCGGCCACATGCAGAATTTCGGGGAAGGCCCACCGGTACAACGCACCTGTGCCGCCGCCGACCGGACTGGCCACGCCATCCTCCACACGCTCTACGGTCAGTGCGTGAAGCAGGACACTGAATTCTTTATCGAGTATTTCGCGCTCGACCTCATCATGGATGAAGAAGGTGTCTGTCGTGGCATCACCGCGCTAAAACTCGACGATGGAACGCTGCACCGTTTCCGTGCCCAGAAAGTGGTTCTGGCGACCGGCGGTTATGGCCGCGCTTACTTCTCCTGTACCTCTGCTCACACCTGTACAGGCGACGGAAATGCCATGGTTCTGCGCGCTGGTCTCCCTCTTCAGGACATGGAGTTCGTTCAGTTCCACCCAACCGGAATTTATGGCGCAGGCTGTCTCATCACGGAAGGCGCCCGCGGTGAAGGCGGCATCCTGCGAAACTCCGAAGGCGAACGCTTCATGGAACGTTATGCGCCAAACGCGAAAGACCTTGCGTCCCGTGACGTTGTGTCTCGCTGCATGGCGATGGAGATCCGTGAAGGTCGCGGCGTCGGTGCAGAATCAGATCATATCTTCCTGCACCTTGATCACCTCGACCCGGATGTCCTCGCTGCGCGTCTGCCTGGCATATCCGAATCAGCGAAGATTTTCGCTGGCGTCGACGTCACCAAAGAGCCGATCCCGGTTCTGCCAACCGTTCACTACAATATGGGCGGCATTCCGACCAATTATCACGGCGAGGTCCTGACCTTGCGTGATGGTGATCCAGATGCAATTGTTCAGGGTCTCTACGCGGTTGGCGAAGCGGCGTGTGTGTCCGTTCACGGTGCGAACCGCCTCGGTTCCAACTCGCTTATCGACCTTGTTGTCTTCGGTCGCGCGACAGGACTTCGCCTCGGGGCTACCACTGAAGCCGGCGCAAGCCAACCCGAGTTCACATCATCAACCGGTGAGGCATCGCTGACACGTCTCGACAAGTTCCGCTATTCGTCCGGCGGCACACCTACAGCTGAGCTTCGCCTGCAGATGCAAAAGGGCATGCAGACCAATTGTGCGGTCTTCCGGACCGGCGAAATCCTTGGCGAAGGTGTTGAAGCGATCAAGAGCGTCTATGCTGGCGTGCCAGATATCGGCGTGACCGACCGTGGCATGATCTGGAACACAGACCTCGTTGAAACGCTTGAGTTCGACAATTTGATTGCCCAGGCTGCTGTCACGGTGAACGGCGCGTTCAACCGAACAGAAAGCCGCGGCGCACATGCCCGTGAAGACTATTCAGAACGCGATGACGAAAACTGGATGAAACACACGCTCGCCTGGTGTGATGACGTTGGTAATGTAAAAATCGACTATCGCCCTGTTCACTCTTACACGCTGTCTGATGACATTGAGTATATCCAGCCAAAGGCGCGCGTGTACTAAGCGTCTGACGCTTCACAAAACACATAAAGCCGGGGCTCAGCTCCGGCTTTTTTGTTCCCTATTCCATTTTGTCACCCGCACACAAAAAAACCGCGCAACTCTCGCTGCGCGGTTTCGATAATCGGGTCAGAGAAAGCGCTTAGCCCTTCATTTTTTCCACAAGGGCCAGAAGTTCCGGGTCCTTCACGTGAGGAACGAACTTCTCGAAGTTCTCGACGAACATGGTTTTCAGCTTGGCGGCTTGCGCATCATACGCTGCACCATCCGACCATGTCCCACGTGGGTCCAGGATCGCTGTATCAACGCCAGGAACTTCAGTCGGCACGTCAAAGCCGAAGAGTGGATCCTTACGCATTGGCGCTGCTTTCAGAGAGCCATCGAGCGCAGCATTCAGAAGCGCGCGGGTTGCCTTAATTGGCATCCTGCTGCCTGTCCCGTAAGGACCGCCCGTCCAGCCCGTATTCACGAGCCAGCAGGTCACGCCATGCTGTTCGATCAGATCGCCCAGCAGGTCGCCGTAAATGGTAGGGTGACGCGGCATGAATGGCGCACCAAAACAGGTTGAGAAGGTCGCTTCAGGCTCAGTGACGCCTTTTTCTGTGCCCGCAACTTTCGCCGTGTAACCAGACAGGAACTGATACATGGCTTCGGTTGAGGTCATCCGCGCGATCGGCGGCAGAACACCAAACGCATCAGCCGTCAGCATGATGATGTTTTTCGGGTGAACCGTATGGCCCGAGATAGACGCATTCGGGATGTAGCTGATCGGATAGGCGCCGCGGGAGTTCTCCGCCAGCGTTGCATCGTCCAGATCAAGTTCACGCGTTTTTTCGTCCATGACGACGTTCTCAAGAACAGTCGCGAACTTCTGAGTTGTTGCAAAGATCTCCGGCTCAGCCTCTTTGGACAGACGGATCATCTTCGCATAGCAGCCGCCTTCAAAGTTGAAGAGACCATGTTCAGACCAGCCATGCTCGTCATCACCGATCAGCATACGGTTCGGGTCAGCCGACAGCGTGGTTTTACCTGTACCGGACAGACCAAAGAAGATGGCTGAGTCCGCTTGATTGCCCACATTGACCGAGCAATGCATCGGCATGACGCGTTTCGGCGGAAGCAGGAAGTTCAGGATAGAGAAGACAGATTTCTTCATCTCACCGGCGTATGAGGTGCCGCCAATCAGAACCAGCTTGCGTGTAAAGTCGAGGGCAACAACTGTTTTCGTACGGCAGCCATGGCGCTCAGGGTCAGCTTCAAAGCCTGGCAGGTCGACAATTGTGAAGTCTGGATCAATGCCCGTTACAAAGCCGCGCTCTTCCATTGGCGGGCGCACCAGAAGGTGCTGAATGAACAGGCCGTGCCATGCGAATTCGGTGATCACGCGAACCTTCACCGCGTGGGTTTTGTCTGTGCCGCCTTTCAGGTCCTGCGCAAACAGGGATTTGTCTGCCGCATAGTCCAGCATGTCTTTATGCAGGGCAGCGAATTGGTCGGATGTGATCGACTTGTTATTGTCCCACCAGACCGCGTCTTCGGTCGAGGCGTCACGCACCATGAATTTGTCTTTCGCAGAGCGACCGGTGTGTTCCCCTGTCTTCACCACCAGCGGGCCGTGCTTTGCGACCTCACCCTCGCCGCGCTCTACGGCCATCTGATACAGTACCGGGACTGTCAGATTGCGCAGGCTTTCCGGGCATGCTTCTTCGAAATTTGAAAGAGACGATTTAGCCTCTACGACTGATACGCTTACCATTGGATGTCCCATCCCTTTTTCATCTTTCGGGAATGGAGTTACGTGAGGCCTCGAATGTCAAGGCTGAATTCTCTTAATTAAGGCATAATAATGGCAACTTGCCATTGTCTTTTTCAAAGTCACGATCTGCATCGTAAAAAACGGTCAGATGTTAACTATACCGCACCACGTCACCCCATTCCTGATAGGCTTCAAAAAGCGCATTTGCGCACAGAAGACAATCCTGCAGATGCGAATGACGTGCAATTTGAAAAAAATATGGTTCAACATCTCGTCAGGTCAGAAAAACTGTCCTAAGCCCTTTTTCAATCTATATATCCCGATAGGGCGGTCCGGCCCGTGTAGTAAGATCTGAGGACGAGACAAGAATGGTTCAGCTGACACTTCCGCAGAACTCCAAAGTCAAAACCGGCAAGACCTGGCCGAAGCCAGACGGGACGAATGTCAAGAAATTCAAGATTTACCGCTATGACCCTGAAGGCGGTGAGAACCCACGCTGGGATACCTATTTTGTTAATATGGATGATTGCGGGCCGATGGTCCTCGATGTCCTGATTTATATCAAAACGCATATCGACTCGACGCTCACCTTCCGTCGGTCCTGCCGTGAGGGCATTTGTGGATCCTGCGCCATGATGATTGGTGGCCGCAACACAATTGCCTGCACCAAGGGCTGGGATGAGATCGCCGGATCGACCATCACCATCGCGCCTTTGCCGCACATGCCGGTGGTGAAGGACCTTGTGCCTGACCTCACCAATTTCTACGCGCAGCACGCTTATGTGCAGCCCTTCCTCAAAACCGATACGCCGAAGCCAGAGAAAGAATGGCTTCAGAGCGAGGAAGACCGCGAGAAAATTGACGGCCTGTATGAGTGCATTCTCTGCGCCTGCTGCTCAACCTCCTGCCCGTCTTACTGGTGGAATGGCGACAAATATCTCGGCCCGGCTGCGCTGCTGCACGCGTATCGCTGGCTGATCGACAGCCGCGACGAAGCCACGGGTGAGCGCCTGGATGATCTCGAAGATCCGTTCAAGCTCTATCGCTGCCACACCATCATGAATTGTGCGCAGGTCTGCCCGAAAGGCCTCAACCCGGCCAAGGCGATTGGCGAAATCAAGAAAATGCTGGTCGAGCGCGTCGCGTGATGACAAAGGATCCGATCCGCCGGATCCTTTTGATCACCTTACTCTCCCTGTTTTCAGCTTGCTCTCAGGTGAGAGCAGAAGCGGTCGAGCTCCCGCAGCCAGATGCGCTGACGCAATTGCAGAACAACACCATCAATGTGACCGCTGATGGTCGTTATGTTTTTCGCAACACCGACATCCCCCTCTCCGAAATATTGAGTGCGCTCGCTCAGGCCGCCCCTCCGGTTGACGAAACGCGTATGGTTATCAGGGGCGATCCTGATGCACGGTTCAAAGACGTGATGGACCTGATGGAGTTGCTTCAGAAGAACGGCTATCATCGAGTGGCTTTGGTCGTCTCATAGGAGCATGGAATGAAGCCCAACATTGCGGTCGCCATTGTCTCTGCACTGCTCGCAGCTTGCGGAAACTTCACAGAACGCCAGATGGTGATACCCGCTCCGCCTGAGTCGATCATGAGCGAAGAAGCGCTGGATGAAATCAATATCACCATCGTAATCCACGCTGACAACGAAATATCGATCAATGACACTCCAATTGCCGTCTCAAGCGTTCGCTCAAAATTGACAGAGCTCCAGGCCGAGATAGAGACACTCAAAATCCTTGTCATGGCGGACCCAAAGACGAACAATAAGGTTCTGAATAAAATCGTAGATGCCGCGCGAGAATTCGGTGACGTCGGCTTCACGATAAGCTCCGCGCAGTAACTTCAAAACACAAACCCCCGATCGGCGAACCGACCCGGGGGCCTGTCACGAACAGCCTGTAGGGGGGATCAGCCGTTCGGGTTCGTGATATCAATCGGGTTTGTGGTCGGATCGATATCGATGATGTCGCCCGTGACCGGATCAACCGGCGGGTCCAATGGTCCGCGTCCGAATGCGCTCGAGAAACCCGGCCCCAATTGAGACGCCGCCTGCCCCGGCGTGACCGCGGCCGGTGTCGGCGTTGGCGTTGGCGTCGGAGTAGGTGTTGGCGTCGGTGACGGCGTGGGGCTTGGCGACGGCGTTATGACAGGGGGTGGCGCGGAAATGCTGTTATTCCCATCCCCCGAACACCCGGCAAGCGCAATGCCCGCCACACCCGCCAGCAGAGCTGGCCGGGACAGAGACTTCCATGTTGATTTATAAGTCATCCAGACCTCCTATTGGCTGGTCGCGCCCGGAAGCGGATCGTTGAGATAAGGGAAGGTGTCTTTCAGTTCTGCAGCGCTGATCGGCGCACCATCCGTGAACGGAACATCACCCACGCTGGCGTCTTCCGGCGTACACAGACCCAGATTGATGAGATCGCTCTCTTCATCCTCGACCGCGCCTTCGACCCCAAGTTCTGCGCCAAGCGGCACGGGATGGCAGAGCGCACCCATGGCGACACGCAGCTCGATATCGACCACATCGTCGCCCGGACGTCGCCCATTCGGGAAACCGGCCAGATCTTCTGCGACGACACCGAACGGGCTCTGTGAATCGCGCGGCGTTGGCGGCACGGCGAGGTTCAGCCGCATCATTTCAGACGCCACAACATTCTCCGGCCCATTGAGGCCCGGAAAGCCGGTCAGGAAGGCCGTCACAAGATCCTGACGTGGGAAGTTTGTCGGGGCCAGCGTTTCAAGGTCTGCGCTCAGCGCGCCATTCACGGCATCTCTGAACAGAATATTCAACAGCTCCGGCAAGCTAGGATTGGTGACATAGTCAGCCAGCGCGCCATCCTGCGTTGGCTCGGCCGCATTGAAGAGATCCTTATCAGGCAACCCGATCACAACCTCATTCACCAGCGGCGCTGAAAGACGTGATTGCTGCACAAACGCGCCGCCATAGGCCGCCGTCTGTCCATAGCTCGGGCTCGGGTCTTCGATTGAGGCTTGTGGCAGGCTGGCCGTCGTCCATGCGCCGATAATGCTGTCACCATCATCATTCAGACACTCAATCGGGAATTCAACCGCCAGCGAAGTAACATTGGCCTTGCCGACCAGATCATCATTGGCCCGGTCTTGCTCAATACCGCCCGGGAAGGCGCCCGCTTCGATGGGCACCATATTCACCAGGTCGAAAATCTCACCCAGATTGACGGCAAAGGCCTCCGCCCGCTGACCGGCAAACACGCGGCCACCGCCACTACATCCGGGCACATCAAAATCATAGATGAAGCTCGAGGCATAAGACGGATAATCCGGAATGGTTTTTGTCCCGGCATTGTCGAACGGTTTCTGGAAACTTCCCAGAGAGGTCCGTTCACCCATGCGGCGATCGCCCTCAATCATGATCAGCTCATAACTTTCCGTCTCGCCCAGTGCGGCTGTGGTCGGGTCACCAGCAGTTCGCAGTGGAATTGGGATGGTCTTGCCCGCGATGTCGAGCGTGAAGCCGGTGCCGCCGGTCAGATTATTGTCGAAGTCGAACTGGAAGGTCAGGTCTTCCACGGCATCAGCGTCTGTATCGATGTGGATCTCATAAAGCGCGTCAGGATCCATGGTGAAATAGTTCGGCCCACCATAAGGCGCCTGAAGCGGCTGATAATTGGCAATAAAGGTCACATACCCATCGCGACCGCTTTCATAGCTCCGGAACATGTAGAAGTCCGTGCCATCGATCTTCGGGCTTTCCGTGATGGCAGGTGCTTCGCGGTGACTGGATGCAAGTGCTGTGGAGCTGAGAGCCAGTGAAGCCCCCAGCAAAAGGGCGTGTTTTAGTCTCATGGGAGTCTCCTTATTTCTTCCCTGTCAGCTTCCGTTACGCCCGCGCTCACCAGACTGGTGCAGAATGTTCGAAAATTTCTGAACCAGTTTATTCTGCATGCGCGTAGAAAGAGGGTCTGTTGAAGGAAACCCAAATGCTGCTCACACGCTTTACTGCCCTCACATCGCTCTCGGTCGCGCTCCTCTCGTCAGCCAGCGCGCACGACGCCTGGATAGAAGTCTCACCCGCGAGCGAGACCGCATCCGCAAACTGGCACGCAGATCTATTCATCGGACATGCGGAAGACCGGGATGCCTATGCGCTGGATGCGCCGCGCATTGCTTCCCTCCACAGCATTAACGGCGAGGGCTGGACCAGCCATCTCGATCAGATGCTCAGCCATAAAATTGGTACATCACTCGACCTCAAGCTTCCCGGAGATCAGGCTCAACTATTGACCTTGAACACCTTCCGGGCGTTCAGCGAACTGGATGCTGAAAAGTTCAATGAATATGTCGTTGAAGAAGGCATCTCGCCCATCCTCGACTGGCGCGTGGAAAACGGCGAAACCGGCACACCCGGCACCGAAGTCTATTCCCGCTTTCTCAAAGCCATCATCCCTGACCCGGCAGGCGACTGCGACACATCCCTTATCGGCGCGCCGGTTGGTCAAGTGCTCGAAATTGTGCCCGTCACAAACCCCATGACAGGCTGTGAGGGCGAACTCGTGTTTGAGCTGCACTATTTCGGAGAGCCCGTTGAAGGCGCCACACTCCATCTCAATCGCACGGACGAAACGCTGGAGCCCATAAAGGCACGAACCGATGCACAAGGTCAGGCGAGCTTTAAACGCCCCGAAGGCGGACAATGGTATGTCCACGCGGCCTGGGCCATGCCCGTCGACAGCGCACGATTTGATGCCGACTTTGCAACCAGCTTTTCGAGTCTCAGCTTCAACCTCGATTAAAACCGGATAATCAAGCCGGTTTCCTGGCTCGGATGATCCAGGCAATCGGCTGTTTGGGATCGCCTTGTTCAAGGCCCCGAAGAGGATCTGTCTCGAGCCCGAACGCCGATAGTTGTGAGAGCAGGGCAGTGGCCTCGGCTTCCGTCAGCGAGGCGTCCAACATGCCCTGCATACGTGCCTGATGCGCCTTGTTCTCTTCATCGACCCGGATCAGCCAGTCGAGAATATCGTCCAGTTTGTAAAAGCGGCGACGCTGGAACATGATCTGTGTGCCCGACAAGGTATGCCCGGCCAGCTGGTGGCCCGTGTTGGCCAGCGCAGCAATCGCATCACGCGGCGCCAGAAGCGCCTGATTGGCGACAGAAAGGTCGGCCTTGGCCGCCTCTGAGCCTGTCTTTTCGACCTTATCAAAAGCCTCAAACACTTTGATCGCCGCTGGAACAAATCCGGTGTTCGCGAACGCCTCACACGATTGCTTGGCCGCGTCACATTCAGAGGCGATGGCGCCTTCGGTCATGTGCACCAGCGCGACAAACTCGCCGCCCGGCGCCACAAGATTTGCAATAATCGGGGCTGAGGGGTCGGTGCCGGCATATTCAAACCCGAACTGGCTAACGACCAGCCCATAGCGTTGGCCATGATCGGCAAGATCTTCAATCGACGCTCTTACGCCCGTGACGCCCTTAAAATTTTCTTCCAGCAGCCGAATGGCGTCAGGCGCAATATCAACACCCGTCAGATTGGAATATCCGAGGCGGCTGGCATGTCGCACGACTGAGCCAGCCCCGCACGCCAGATCGACAAACGCCACATCTTTTGGGTGAGCGGAAATCACGCCTTCCCAGAACCCGGAGAGCTCTTCGTCAGCTTCAATGCCGGGCCGAGTGTAGACTTCAGCGTCGTCCACACCGGATCGTCCGCTCCAATACCGGCTCCACTCTGCGCCGGATGATTCATCGCCCATCAAATTCCCCCGGGAAACACATCCTCATCGGACACCCCATCCCATACCTGATACTTCTTCATGACAATTGCAAAACGCTCACTTTCCATGAAGGCAAAGAGCCAAGCGTGCAAATGAGGCCAGTTCTGCGCGTCGAACCATTCCTTGTCCGGTATTCGGAATTGCCGGACGAAAGGGGCAATAGCGGCATCGAGAAAGCTGAAATCCTCCCCGCCCAGAAAGCCGCTCACCTTCAGGCGCTCGTTCAGGTCGGCGAGAATTGCCTCGCCTGCGGCGCGATGCTCCAGCGCGTCAGCGCCCTCATAACGGCTGGCATATTTATAGCGATCGAGATGATGTTTGAACGGGCCGTCATTTCTTTCGATCAGCGCATCCGCCGCCCCCCCATCCTCTGACCAAGGCCTGAGCCAGCCCGCCGGATCGCTGCGTTTCAAGGCCCAGAACGCAACGTCCAAACTCTCATCCAGCACCTCACCAGAGGGCAGCACCAACACCGGCACCGTCCCCTTGGGCGAGGCCTCCAGCATGGCTTGCGGCTTGTCACGCAACAAAATTTCACGGTGCGTGCAGACGATCCCACTCGACAAGATGGCCAGCCGCGCACGCATGGCATAGGGGCAGCGGCGGAAACTGTAGAGAATGAGGCGGGTCATTCTATTTTGAGTGTCGTTCGATTTCGTTCCACACGACTTTGGAGACCATATCAGCCCCAGCTCGTCCCAAATGATCGTCGTCCATGTAAATCAGGCGGCCCGTGTCATCGGTACGCATACATGTAGCCATGCCTTGAGGACAGACAATGTCCGCCGGATTGACAAAAGTCGCGTCATACTTTTCGGCCGCGTCAGCAAGCACAGTATTAACCTCTGCAATGCTCTCCAACGCTTCCTTACGAGAAATACCCTCACAAGTACGGATCAGATGGTCTACTGACATGATTAATGTCGGCCGAACAAAACAATCCTTTAGATCAACGCCTTGATATGGCACGGCTCCCACGATGATCAAGTGAACTCCACGCTCCTTCATCCATGATAAAGTTTGATCCAAACCATACTTGAAATTCTCTTGCGTCTCTTTGACATCTTTAGGTTTTTGATTGTTGCGTCCCACTTGTTTGACAGGCTGATCCAACTCAGCCGCAGGGCGTTCCATCGTCCAGAATAGCCAATAGCGAGCATTCATCACAACGACGTTTGCACCACTTGCTTTCAGATTGTTTTCAAGGGGCTCAAAAAAGTCAAATTTGGAACGTGTATTCCCATGATACAGGGTCACGTCCCTGAAGGGCAGCTGACCATTTTGGAGGATTGCGACACCACTGCTTTTCGTTTCTTTTGCAATCGGGTCCAGACCAAGAGTCAGAGCACGCGCATGACTGTCCCCTAAAACGATAAAGTCAGCTTTTTTTGCTTGGGTGCCGACCCAACAGATATTCTTTGAGCGATTTGCCCTCGTATAGCAGGCGGCATTTTGTTCCCGCCGAACAATTTGCACAAGCTCCTGAGACTCATTTGAAATTCGCCAGTCCCAGCCTTTACCTACCCAAACATGCACGGAACAGAACATCAGGATAAGCGCTAATGCTAATACCCCAGCTGGAACAGCGAAATGGTCATTCTTTCCACCGTCTGTCCAATGACGCCGCAAAGGGGTTTCCAGAAATTTGTACGATAACCAACCCATCAGGACTGAAAGGGAGACAGCGACTACCATCAAAGCCGGGGTTAGTTGATTCGAATATCCGTAATAATACCGCAGGAAGACAATGATCGGCCAATGCCAAAGATAGATCGAGTACGAGGTCTTGCCAAAGAAATCAGCTACCGGGTTTGTCAGCACAATATTTGAAACTAAGTTGCGCCCGCCTATTATAAGCAGCAACGTGCCGATGGTTGGACTCAACGCCGCATAGCCTGGATACCCGTTCGACGATGTCGTGAAAAAAGTATAGCCGAGCAGAGCGCCTCCTGCGAGCGTAAAAAACACATCCACTCTTGGGTGGATCAAAGTCTCACCAGCACGACCTTTCCAGCTCCATAAAAGCGCAACAATTGCGCCCGCAGAAAACTGCCAAGCCCGGAACGGGCTGAGATAGAACACACCATTTGGTAGCGTATCTACAAAATGGATCATCGCCCAGAAACTCAGTATAGTAAGGGCGATCAATGCTGATATCAGCACAATCCGCTTCCGAATGGCCAACAATCCGACCAGAATTGCTGGCCATACTATGTAGAACTGCTCCTCAACACCCAGGGACCAGGTGTGCAGCAGCGGCATGGTGAATTTTGAACCTGAGAAATAATCGCTTTCGAGCCAGAAATTTATATTTGAGGCCGACAGGATAGCGTAAATGGCCGACCTGGATGTTGCTTCAAAATGCTCTGGCGACAAGAGCAGCGCCGATACGACCAGCACAAACAAAAGAACCGCAAACAACGCTGGTAAAAGCCGCCGCGCCCGACGGACATAGAATTCGATGAAAGAAAAATTGCCCTCATTATTCTGTTTCTCAATGATCAGCGTTATAAGAAAGCCACTGAGGACATAGAAGGCGTCGACCCCAGTGAAACCTCCGTGGACCTGCTCAATTCCTAAGTGAAACAGAACCACGCCTCCAACGGCAAGCGCGCGAATTCCATCCAGATACGGCATATATCCAAAGTTGATTGCTTTGTTACTCACCATACCCTCTCCAAAACTTAGCATTCCAACCCAAGCGTGTTCGTACCAGATCGTGAGTAAGTAGCAACAAATTCTAACGCTCTTGTTTTTGAGTTGCGCCAGCGGAGATGAAATAGGTCATTATTTGAGAAAAATCAGGCCTTTACCCTATTCAACTCAGCCTTGGACTGCCTCCTCGGCGTCGCGTGTCATACTTCGTGTTTCCGGGCGCTCGTTCAGGTCGGCGAGAATTGCCTCGCCTGCGGCGCGAGGCCTCCAGCATGGCTTGCGGCTTGTCTCTCAAAAGAATTTCCCGATGTGTACAAATCGTACCACTTGCCAGAAGTGCCAGCCTTGCGCGCATGGCATAGGGGCATCTCCGAAAAGAATAAAGAACAGGAAGATCAGCAGTTTGGGTCAGAACTTACCCTTTCAGTCGCGACGTCTGGCCCGCAAGATCCAGCCAACGGGCGGCTCGGTTTCAAACGGCTGAAACGGTTTCACAGTCTCCGTGTCCATGCCCTGCCCCTCAAGCTTCGTCAGAAAGGCTTCAGCCTCAGCCTTGGACAACGCAGCAGACAACATGCCTTCCATCCGGGCCATATGGGCTTTGTTCTCGCGGTCGATTGTCTCAAACCAGTCAATAATCTCAGTCAGAGGTGTATTTGCCCGGTTCTCAAAAAACCAGCCCGCACCCTGAATAGCATGCTGGGCAAGTGGATGGCCGGTATGTCCCAGCTCGACGAGTTTCGACCTCGGTCCATCCTGCGCCTGCATAGCGTCGTTCAGCGCCTGATCATTCGATAGCCCGACATCACGCTGGGTCAGCACTTTGAAGAATTTCTGAGCAACCGGAATAAACCCGATCTCATCAAAGGCCTGGGCTTCGGCGCGCGCCGCTTCGCATTCCCTGGCAATCCCGCCTTCCTGCATATGAACCAGCGCCACGAATTGACCATCAGCCGCAACAAGGCTGGCAATATCTTCGGCTCGGTCCAGCGCCCCGGCATATTCAAATCCAAACTGGCTCGTCACCAGATCAAATGCGCCATCCTCAAACGGCATCTCGTCGAGGGGAGCCGCAACACCTTTTGCACCCGGGCAGTTGTCCTTCAGCATCTCAATCGCATCTGGTGAGATATCAACGCCCGTGACGTCCTCAAACCCCAAGGCGAGCGCCGCCTTGACGGTGGCGCCTGATCCGCAGGCGAGATCCACCATACGCGTCGACTCAGGCAGCCCGGACAGGACCCCGCGCCAGAAGGCATCAAGCTCGGCGTCGTATTTATCGCCCAGTAATCGATGGCGACGGTCTTGGGGCACATCATTGCGTCCGCGCCAATAGGTCTGCCATTCATTCTGAGCAGACATCAGCCCTCACCGCTTTCCTGAAGATCTTCGCGCTCACGGGCGAGGCGTTTCGCTTTGGGTTGCGCCTCAGGGCCCATGGCTGGCTCCCCACGTTTCCGCGCCAGCTCAAGCTGCAACTGACGCTGCCGGAACCGCTCGCGATCATTCTCGGTATACTTGTCGATACAATAATCGCACGAAACGCCTGGCACATAATTTTCAGACTTCTGCCCCTCAGGGCTCACCCCGCGCCCGCAGGCATGGCAACTGACATATTCGCCCAGTTCGAGCCCGTGCTTGATGCCGACCCGTTCGTCAAACACAAAGCATTCGCCCTTCCAGAGGCTTTGCTCTTCGGGAACGACTTCCAGATATTTGAGAATACCGCCCTTCAGATGGAACACATTCTCATGTCCCATCTCTTTCAGATAAGCAGTTGCTTTTTCGCAGCGAATGCCGCCCGTACAGAACATGGCGATCTTTTTCGCATTTCGTTCTCCCGGCTGGCCGACATGCTCATCAACCCATTTCGGAAATTCGCGAAAGGTTTGCGTTTCAGGGTCCACCGCGCCCTTAAACGTACCCATGTCAAACTCGAACGAATTGCGCGTGTCGATGATCAGCGTCTCAGGGTCTGAGATCAGCTTGTTCCAGTCTTCCGGCTCAACATAAGTGCCCACCGTCCGGTTCGGGTCGATGCCCGGCACACCCATGCGCACAATCTCTTCTTTCAGGCGCACCTTCATGCGCTTGAAGGGCCGGTCTTCAGCGTGAGAATATTTCACCTCCAGCGTCCCGATTGCCGGGATGGCCTCGAGGAAGTCGATCATCTCTTTCATGCCGTCTTCGGTCGGGCAGGCAATCGTGCCATTAATCCCCTCATCAGCGATCAACAGCGATCCGCACACATCCAAGGAATGCGCTTTGGTACGAATCTGATCCTGCCAGTCTTTGAAGTCTGGAAAGGCGACGAATTTATAGAGTGCAGCAACGGTGAATTGGGCCATGTCGCGAAATAGCGCAGACAGGGCCCCGTGTTCAAGGCGACAGTTTGGCTTGCCGGACGCAAATCGCACATCGCGCCATCAAACTGCATTGAAGCTATTCGAATATGCGTATGGGCAAATTGCAAAAAAGGGAGTATCGCACCCTCATGTCAGCCAAACCACATCCCTTGGCCGGTCACTCAATCTCAACGCCCGAATTCGTCGCCATGACCGCGTGTCTTATGGCGCTCAACGCGTTGGCGATCGATGTTATGTTACCGGCACTGTCTCGCATTGCCATGGATCTTGGCGCGCCAACCGAAAACGATGCCCAGTATATTGTGCTGGTGTATATGATCGGTTTTGGCGTTTCCCAGCTCTTCTGGGGGCCGATCACAGACCGCTATGGCCGTAAACCTGTGCTAATCGGTGTTCTCATCGGCTATATCGTGACGGCACTTGGCTGCACGCTGTCTCAGGACTTTAACTCTCTGCTCTCCTGGCGCCTGCTTCTCGGCGTATTTGCCGGCGGAACGCGCGTGATCTCGGTCAGCGTGGTCCGCGACCTCTTCGTTGGGCGCGGCATGGCGCGGATCATGTCGCTTGTAATGACCGTTTTCATGGTCGTGCCGATCCTCGCTCCCATGCTGGGCGCGCAGATATTGAACATTGTCGATCTCTGGCAAAGCACCTTTGGCGTGCTCGCAGCAGGCGGCGCCATCATGCTGGTCTGGTCGGCCTTCCGCCTGCCGGAAACCCGCCCGCCAGAGTGCCGTACGGAAATCAACCTCAAAGCCGTCACCAAGGCCTATTGGACTGTATTCAAAACGCGTCAAGCGCTCGGTTATATGCTGGCAAGTGGCGTGATTTTCGGCTCGCTCATGGCGTATATTTCTGCATCTGAGCAAATTTACACCGACATTTTTGGACTGACCGCGACTGAATTCACAATCTGTTTTGCGATCATTGCAGGCGCGATGTCGATTGCCACTTTCACCAATTCGACGCTGGTAGAAAAACTCGGCCAGCGCCTGATCTCGCACACCGCGATCATCGGGTTTACGCTCGGCGCGCTTGTCCTCACGCTCACAACGATTTTCATGGGACCAAACCTCTATGTGTTCATGGCCATGTTCTGTCTGGTCTTCATGAATTTCGGCTTTATGGGGCCGAACTTCAATTCCATGGCGATGGAGCCATTGGGCAATGTGGCCGGGTATGCCTCAGGCGTTCTTGGCTTTGCCTCAACCACAATGGCCGCCCTCATCGGCGGCAGCATTGCCCATCAATACAATGGATCCATGGTGCCGGTTTTGTGGGGATTTGTGATCCTCGGCGCGACATCTCTGGTCATCGTCTTCGTGACCGAACGGTTTTCACTCTTCGGTGCCAAGGATGTTGAGGCGTCAAACCAACTCTGACGCATTTTTCTCAACCAGCTTCACCACATCCAGCATGATATTATTCAGCTTGAAATCCTTCGGTGTGTAGACGCGGGAGACCCCGACCTGTTTCAGCACCAGCTCGTCTTCCGGCGGAATAATGCCGCCCACGACCAGCGGCACATGGCCAATGCCTTTCTCGCGCATTTTCGCCATTACATCCCGCACCAGATCAACATGGCTACCGGACAGAATGGACAGGCCCACCACATGCGCCTTGGTCTCAACCGCCTGATTGACGATCTCATCGGGCGTGAAGCGAATGCCATCATAGCGCACATCCATACCGACAGCCTTCGCCTTGGTGGCGATCTGTTCGGCCCCGTTTGAATGCCCATCCAGCCCCGGCTTGCCGAGCACATAGGTCAGCGTCCGCCCAAGCATTTCTGAGACGCGCTTCACCTCAGCCTGAACCTCGGCCTCGGCCGCATCAGGGTCCGACGACATGACGATGGAAACACCCGTCGGCCCGCGATACTGGCCAAAGACCTCGCGCAAGACATTGCCCCACTCGCCTGTAGTCACACCGGCTTTGGCGGCCGCGATGCTTGGCTCCATCATGTTTCGGTCTTCGACCGCAGCAGAGCGCAGCGCTTCAAGTGCAGCGTCAGCAGCAGCCTGGTCACGCTGTTCGCGCCAGGCTTTGAGCTTGCCAACGGTTTCCGCTTCGAGCAGCGGATCAACCTTCTGAATGCTCTTCTCACCTGCAGACAGCGGGCTCTCTTCGGTCTCGACATATTTATTGACGCCAACCACCATATGGTCGCCCGTCTCAATACCGGCCACGCGCTGGCGCTGGCTCTCGACCAGCTGTTCTTTCATATACTGAACCGCGTCGACCGCACCGCCCATGCTGTCGATTTTGGCCAGCTCAGCGCGCGCCTTGTCTTTCAATTCGCTCGTCTTGCCTTCAATGACATGGCTGCCATCGAACAGGTCTTCGAACTCGAGAAGATCCGTCTCGTAAGCAAGGATTTGCTGCAAGCGCAGCGACCATTGCTGATCCCATGGCCGCGGCAGGCCCATCGCTTCGTTCCATGCTGGAAGCTGTAGCGCACGACAGCGTGCCTTTTTCGACAGTGTCACGGCCAACGCCTCGATGAGGATACGATACACGTTGTTCTCAGGCTGCGGCTCGGTCAGGCCGAGTGAATTCACCTGCACACCATAGCGGAAATAGAGCGATTTCGGATTGGTCACGCCATAGCGCTCACGTCCAATCTCCTCCCACATATCTGTGAACGCGCGCATTTTACAAAGCTCGGTGACAAACTTCACGCCCGCATTCACGAAGAAGGAAATCCGGCCAAACACGGTCTCGAAATCTTCGTCCGGCACCTGTCCGGACTCTTTGGTTGCATCGAGCACCGCACACGCCGTCGCCAGCGCATAGGCCAGCTCCTGCTCCGGCGTCGCACCCGCTTCCTGGAGGTGATAGGAGCACACATTCAGCGGGTTCCATTTTGGTGTCTCGGTGTAACACCAGCTGACCATGTCCGCGATCAGACGCATGCTGGGCTTGGGCGGAAACACATACGTCCCGCGCGACAGATATTCCTTGATGATGTCGTTCTGCGTCGTGCCCCGCAGCACTTTGCGATCCGCGCCCTGCTCATCGGCCAGCGCCACATAAAGCGCCAGCATCCAGGCCGCCGGGGCGTTAATTGTCATCGAGGTGTTCATCTCCGCGACGGGAATCTCGTCGAACAGAGTTCGCATATCGCCCAGATGCCCAATCGGCACGCCAACCTTACCCACTTCGCCGCGCGACAGAACATGGTCGGCATCATAGGCGGTTTGCGTTGGCAGATCGAATGCGATCGACAGGCCGGTCTGACCTTTTGCAAGGTTACGGCGGTAAAGCGCATTTGATTCGGCGGCAGTGGAATGGCCCGCATAGGTGCGGAAAATCCAGGGCCGATCGGCGTCGTGCTGGTATGGTGTCTCAGTCATGTCTGTTTTCTCCCGAAGGCGAAATAACCCCAGGATTGTGTGCAACGCAACACAGAACAAATCGACCCAATCAACATATGTCGCAGAGTCCGACTATTTTTCCTTATAAAAACAGCGGGGTTAGATTAAAAAATATTGCAGCGCAGCACAAACCTGTTGACTCCTTGAGTCCAATCGTCAGGTTATCGGTTCACATCGCTGTGAGATGGATAATCCACCTCAGCTCAGTTTGGTTCTTGGGGAGAGCTTCATGACACTTGCTACGCAAAGCCGCGAGCAGAAAGACCTGTACGAAATTGGTGAGATTCCGCCGGAATTTCACGTGCCAAAGTTTATGCATGCCTGGGCGATCCGCCGGGAACGCCATGGCCGCCCTAATCAGGCCATGCAGGTTGAGCAGGTTCCAGTACCTGAAATCGATTCCGACGAAGTCCTCGTGCTCGTTATGGCCGCTGGCGTGAACTATAACGGCGTCTGGGCCGGCCTCGGTGAGCCGATTTCGCCGTTCGACGTGCACAAAGCGGATTTCCACGTTGCCGGTTCCGATGCGTCAGGCATTGTCTGGGCCGTCGGTCGAAAAGTGACCCGCGTTAAGCCCGGCGATGAAGTCGTCATTCACTGTAACCAGGATGATGGTGACGACGAGGAATGTAATGGCGGCGATCCGATGTTTTCGCCAAGCCAGCGCATCTGGGGCTATGAGACGCCTGATGGCTCTTTCGCGCAATTCTGCCGCGTTCAGGCACGCCAGTGCATGCCGCGTCCGAAACATCTCACATGGGAAGAGAGCGCCTGCTATACACTGACGCTCGCCACCGCTTATCGTATGCTG
>CEPO01015434.1_pt1 | contig 43667 bp, 41 predicted proteins | sample 530481 | NCBI WGS metagenome assembly CEPO01 (sample SAMEA2620198, study PRJEB7988) | marine metagenome | biome: marine biome (ENVO:00000447); feature: surface water layer (ENVO:00002042); material: "saline water (ENVO:00002010), including plankton (ENVO:xxxxxxxx)" | depth 5 m
GCAGATCGACGCGGCCGAATTCCGATTTCAGATAGTCTGCCGCCGCGACGAGGTCTTCGACATTCGAGGTGAAATTGGTGTTTGAGAAATCGCCGTCCGACGCGCCAAGGCCCGTAAAGTCGAACCGCAGAACTGCGATGCCATGCTCAACAAGGCGGCGCGAGACACGGGTTGCTGCCAGCACTTCCTTCGAACAGGAAAAGCAATGCGCAAACAATGCATAGGCTTTCGGGGTATGGGCCGGGCGTTCAAGACGCGCAGCCAATTCCTCGCCCGAATGTCCCGGAAAGCGGATTTTCTCTGATCTCATCATATGTCGGCAGCCTCGATTGTCGTTTCGATGGTGAGTATTCGAACATAAGTGATCCCGCTGCGCTCACAACGCATCGCCTCTGGTTTCTCGTTCCCGTGAGAGAAACTTGTCTTTGAGAAATCTTCGAACGCCTTATGTTTGCAGGAATGACGACTCTCATCTCCACGCTTCCCGATCAGAAATTTTCTCATCCAGACATCACGGCCAAGGGCGAAACCCGCGCGACTGTCTCCTATACCGGCACAAAGACGCTCTGGTTTAACACCGGCACGCTCTGCAATATTGAATGCTCAAATTGCTATATCGAAAGCTCACCCACCAATGACCGTCTCGTCTATCTGACGCTGGCTGATGTGACGCCCTATCTGGACGAGCTTCAGGCCGCCGGAGAGGCGCCGATCGAGATCGGGATTACCGGGGGCGAGCCTTTTATGGCACCGGAAATCATTGCCATACTTGAGGCCATTCTGGAGCGTGGGCATGAGCTACTTGTTCTGACGAATGCCATGCAGCCAATGATGCGTCCGCGCATTCAGACCGGCCTGCTCGACTTGCAGGCCCGCTTTGGCGACCGCATCACCATGCGCATCAGCATCGACCATTATGCCCGTGAGCATCATGACGAGGAACGCGGCGCTGGCAGTTATGACCTCACCCTGAAGGGCACGAACTGGCTGAATGCGCAGGGCTTCCAGCTCGCGCTTGCGGGTCGGACCATGTGGGGCGAGGATGAAGCCAGCGAGCGGGCGGGCTATGCCCGCATGATCAGCGAGCATGATCTGCGGATTGATCCGGATGACCCACAACAGCTCGTTCTGTTTCCGGAGATGGAAACCCGGGATGACCCGCCCGAGATCACGACCGATTGCTGGGGCATTCTGAACAAAAACCCCGATGACATTATGTGCGCCTCACAGCGCATGGTGGTGAAGCGCAAGGGCGCAGCGTCGCCAACCGTGTTGGCCTGCACGCTCATTCCCTATGATGCGCGGTTTGAGCTGGGTACGACGCTGAAAGAAGCGCGCGAGCCGGTCTCGCTCAATCACCCGTTCTGCGCCAGTTTCTGCGTGCTGGGCGGGGGATCGTGTTCCGCCTGACGCGGGTCACTTCCAGCGGAAGCTGATAAAGGCGCTCGCAAACCCGGCGGCGAGGAATCCGAGGGCTGGTACAAAAAACCAGGCATGCCAGGATTTCTGCTGCACTGTATCGACGTCACGCAGTTCAAACAGACGGCGGCCGTTGTCGACGGGCTCGATGAACCAGTCACCGCGTTCCTCCGAAATGGTCCGTCTCAGCGGATCAAGACGTCGGGTCATCTCCTGCTGACGCGTATAGCGGGAATCCTGCGGCTCATAATTTGAGTTGACGATTTCAAATGCGCGGATCGGCTCGTCTTCCTTCAGAACGCCGAGCGACACATATTGGAAGCTGCGATAAATTTCTGTCTCAGCGAGACGAAACAGACCAAAACTCGTGCCGGAGAGCCCGAAGAATAATAACGTCGCCACAAGCCAGCGGCGTCGCGCGCGAAAAATCTGTCGTTTGGATAATTGATCGCTTTGAGCAATCGGCTTCAAATCCTGAAGGCGCTCGATTTCGAGCGGATCGAGTTCGGCAACCAGAACTTCTGTTTCAATACCCAGTGCCTGAACCAGTTTCTGAAACACATCTGGCGACGGGACTGACCGGCCTGATTCAATCTTCGACAGATAAGATTGTTCAATTCCTGCCTTTGCCGCGGCTTCGGGCTGGGTCCAGCCCAGTGCTTCGCGTTTTCGTCGCAGATAATCACCAAGTTTCATGCTGCCATCATCCTTTATCGCTGCGATCCCGCATCGCATGACGGATAGTCACCGGAATGACTGCAGGAATGGCCAGCTGAATATCGAGGACTATGGATGAATATTGCGGTGGAGTTCAATCCGCGTCAGTCGCGCGGCGGTGGACCATGTTCACGCGGACCGAAGCCATCGGGCCGTGGAGGCGGCGGGCCACGACGATCGCGATCCCCGTCCCGGCGTTCAAACCGGCGTTCCTGGCGCTGTTCGGCACGCTCCAGAAGCTTCAGTCGGTCTTCGTTCGAGAGCTCGCTCAGATATTCAGACAGCGAGTCATGAAACCGGGCGCGCACTTCATCTTCTTTGGCGCGCAATTCGCCGAATATTTGTTCGACAGTCTCGGCGCTGTAGGTGTCAGCGGCCATTGCTGCGCTGATGCGGGTTCTGATCTCTTCCATCTCCCGCCTCAGCTCTCGGGCAGAGCGCCATTCCATGCCGAGCTTGCGACGAAACTCTCGCCGCTCTTCTCTCGGTAAGTCTTCCATGGCCGTGCGCGCAACACGTTCCTCAATTGGACCACCCATGCGGCGTTCGATACGCGGGCGGTCACGGTCTGGTCGTTCCTGGCTGTCCTGAGTTTTGAGCCACATGCCGCCAACGGCACCCATCATCAACATATTGGCGCAGAGCGACACCACGAGAATATAGGGGAAGGATTTCTTGTCAGCGCTCATCCCTCTTCCCCGTCTTCCCAGAGGGCCGTGTCATAACTCATTACGGCAGCGGTGAGGAATTCATCGGCCTCTTCGCTCCATTCAGGTGTGGTGACAGAGTTCAGTCCGATCACCAGCCCGAACGCCGCGCAGGCAAGCGCTGCGCCCGCTGAGACGAATAGCTTCATATCGAGCCAGCCGAGCAGCGACTTTCTGGTGCTGGCCGCAGGAGCAGGTGGCGCTGGCGCGAGGTCCAGAAGACGTGCGTCCAGTTCAGGGGACGGATCTTCGACCGTAAAATCGTTCAGAGCGTCATCAACCGCCCATGCGTCGTCGAGCATCGCCCTTGCGTCGGTCGACGTCTCGAGCAGCTGCTCGGCGGCGCGTCGATCCTCGTCCGGCCAGACAGAAAGGTCTGGTCCGTAAAGATCGAGCGTGTCTTCAAACTGATCCGGTTTCATCCAGCTCATCCTTGTGCCCCATTAAATCCGCGCGCTCCCCTTTGAGGGCATTTCGTAAGCCCCGTCGTGCGCGGGATAATAAACTTTCTACTGCTTCAACGGATATCTCCAGAATTTCCGCCGCTTCAATATTCGATAATCCTTCGAAATGACTTAGCAAAAGCGCCGCGCGCTGGCGCTCTGGCAGCTCTGCCATGGCCGCGCGCACCCTTTTGGAGGCCTGTTGCGACTGCAACTGGCTTGCCGGTCCGGCCGTGTCATCCATCATGTCCGGCACTTCCGAAACGCCGGTTTCGCGTTTCTTTCTCAGGCGGTCATAGCATTGATTGACCGTCACGCGGTGTATCCAGGTTGAGAATTTCGCCTTGCCGGCTTCCCATTTTCCGGCCTGACGAAAAATTTTGATGAAGACTTCCTGGGTAATGTCTTCGGCATCCTCGCGCGACCCGGTCATGCGCTGTGCAATGGCCAGGATCACTTTGGAATAGCGATTGATGAGAAGCGCCGAGGCTTGCCGATCACCTTCGGCACACCTGCGGAGCAGGACATCATCATCTGGTGCCATTAACACGGTTCCCACCTTCAATCCGGGGCAAATTGCCGGATCGGGCCCGATCCGGCAAGCTGCGTCAGCCCTTTGTCAGACTATTGCTGACGGGACTTCCAGCGCTCAGCGCGTTCTTTCCAGCGTTCGCCGCGTTCCCCGCGCTTGCCGCGACGCTCAGCAAACTTCTGTTTCATGTCTTCACGCTCTTCAGCGGTAATCACGCCGTCGCCATCGGTGTCGAGACGATCGAACATTGGGTTGGGCTTTGCTGCGAATTCCTCTGCAGAGACAACGCCGTCGGAATTGCTGTCAAACCGCTCCAACATGGCTTCCTGGCGTCGCGCCTCCCGTTGTAGACGCATTTCTTCGCGCTTCATTTCGCGGAATTCACTCATTTCAGTTGCTGTCAGCTGGCCATCGCCATTCAGATCCATCTCGCCAAACTGCTCGCGTTCCTTTGCTTCGAGTTCAGCTTTTGTGATGTTGCCGTCACCGTCGGTGTCCATGTCCTGGAGGCGTGCGCCATCAAGCCGCGGACCGTGATGACCTCCCTTGCCAAAGCCGCGTTCATGACGCGGGCGTTCCTGTTCAGGGGCATCCTGTGCAATTGCAAAACCGGCACCGAACAAAGTGGTACCAATGATTGCTGACGTAATAAGTGTCGCCTTTTTCATCGTGCATATCTCCGTTGAGAGATGACCTGTCCGTCAGGCCATTATGCACATTCAACGCGACGGGCTTATCCATTCCGTCGTTTCTGGCTGCATTTGTTTGCAGAAGATCGACCAGACCGCTTCCTGTTGCTGGAAAAGCAGAGACAAAAGCGCTTCGAAATCCTCGACATTCAAGGCCTTCGCTGTGATGCGCTTCAGCGCTTCTGGCCATTCTGTCTGATCCACAGCGCGATCCAATGCCGCGCGCTGATAGGCCTGCAGACCTCGGCACATCACATAAGTGTGCATCAGACTACGCAGTTCGCCATCGCTCAGCAGGCCGTATTCGACCGTTTTTGGCAGAACCGTTTCCAGCGTCCGGTCGCCCCAATCGGCCTCCGGATGAACCAGTTGGGCGGTTTGCGCGAGGAATTCGACATCCATCATCCCGCCTTTGGCGAGCTTCACATCGAGCGCATTCTTGGGCGGGCGTTCTTTTAGCAGGCGCTGGCGCATATCCCAGGCATCCTGAATGAGCATGTCTTTCGGCCGTGGCAGGCTGAGCTGGGCTTGTTTCTCCGCCATCACCCGGTCAGCGAGGCCGGGATCTCCGGCAATCACCCGAAGTCGGGTGAGGGCCATATGCTCCCAGGTCCAGGCATCATTGCGATAGTAATCGGCAAAGGCCGACAGCCTGACGGCGACAGGACCCGCTCGCCCCGAAGGCCGCAGCTGCATATCGGCCTCATAGAGAAGGCCTTCTTCGGTCTGTGCCGACAGAGAGGTGATGAGCCGCTGTGTGGCGCGGGTGAAGAAGTTCGCGGCAGAGCTCGCGCCTTCATCGGGATCATAAATCACCATCAGGTCGAGATCAGACCGCGCGGTGAGATCGCGATTGCCCAGCTTGCCGAGGCCGCAAATCACCCATTTGCCACTCGCAGGCCCCAGGCTCGCCTCAGCGGCCTTGATCGCATGCGGTTCGAGCGCCCGGATACAGGTATCAGCGAGATCAGAGAAACAATGCCCGGCATCGGCGAGCAGTTTCGCATCGTTCAGCAAGCGAAACCGGATGCGGAAATGCGCGTCGCGGAAATTGCGACGCACTTCATTCATCGCGTCTTCAAAGCTCAGATCATGATTGGTCTGAACAGCAGCCACACCGCCAACATAGCCGCACGTGTCTTCCCGGATGTCGTCGGTGAACCCGCCATCCAGAAGCGATTCAATCAAATTTGGGTTGCTGGCCAGATCGCGGGCCAGTCTTGGTGCCATGGAGAAGATCGCGATCAGATCATCAAGAATGACCGGGTTGGCCGTGAAAAGCGAAAGCGTCTGAACTCCGCCCGACAGCCCAGCCAGAAAGGTTTTGAACCCGTCAAAAGCCGCATCCGGATTACCCGTCTCGGACATGAGCTGAAACAGGCGCGCTTCGAGTGCTGTCAGCAATTGTCGGGATCGCTGGGTCTTTGTGGCGCGCAGCTTACCCCGGTGCCAGGATTGCACGTCGGCAATCACGCCTTTTGCATCGGAAAAGCCAAGGCTTTCCAGAGTTTCGACTGTTCCCGGGTCGATATCCACACCGGTAAAGACGAGATTGCCTTCCACCCCCGGCAGCTGATCAGGCGAATGAAACAGTGCGGAATAGTGCGTATGGACCTTTTCGCGCATTTCCCGCACATCACTGTCAAACGCAGCAAGTTCGGCATAACCGCATAGATGCGCCACGCGTTCGCGCTGTTCTTCACGATGGCTCAGCGTGTGGGTGTGATCATCGTTCAGCATCTGCACGCGATGTTCGATGCCCCGAAGCAGGCCGTAAAGTTCAGCGAGTTCGGAGGCCGTCTCAGACGCAACATGCCCGTCCGCAGCCAGCGCCTCAAGCGCATCCACCGTCCGGCGATTGCGCAATTCGGGGTGCCGGCCGCCATGGATGAGCTGCTGTGTCTGGGCAAAGAATTCGATTTCCCGAATGCCGCCGCGACCCAGCTTCACATCAAATTCCGGGTTTTCAAGGCCCTTATGCCCGCCTGTCGAATGGATCTGGTTCTTGATGGCGCGAATGTCTTCCAGCGCCCAGAAATCGAGGTGACGACGCCAGATGAAAGGTTCCAGCTCCTTCAGAAAAGCGTCGGCGGCCACCGTATCGCCCGCGCAGGGCCGCGCTTTGATATAAGCCATTCGCTCCCAGTTCTGGCCGACGGATTCATAATAGAGATCAGCGGAATGGGTTGAGACGGCAACAGGCGTCGAACGCGGGTCTGGGCGCAGGCGCAGATCAACCCGCAGAACATAGCCATGCTCGGTCTGCTGTTCGAGAATCTGCGCGGTGAGCTGGATGATACGCACAGCCGCGTCGCCCGCAGATCGAGAGGCCGATGGGAAGATGTCCGGATCATACATGGCGATAATGTCGATATCGCTCGAGTAATTGAGCTCCATAGCGCCATGTTTGCCAAGCGCAAGCAGGAAAAGCCCGAGCACGGGCTGGTCGCGATCAGACCACTCAATCCAGCCAGACTCAGCGGCTTTGAAACAGGCCGCTCTCAATGCTGTGTCGGCGGCTTTATCGGCAAACTCTGAGAAGGTGCGTGTGACCGGATCCCAATCCCATGTGCAGGACAAATCCAGTGAGGCGAGTGAGAGGTGAATGTCAGATTTGCAATGACGAAGCGTCTTTTTGACCTCATCCACGGAGTGTCCATCGGCGCAGAAATTCGCACACTCAATGGCGTTTCGCACCGTCGTTTCCGCGCCATCACTATTTATGCGCTGCAGCGTCTCAGGCCGATACCGGCAAAGCCGTTGCAAATAGGGAGAGGATGCCGTCGCGTTCGCCAGAACCGGGTGGGCGCTGAGATCGGCGTCAATCGAAGACTCTGACGAGACAGGAGGCAACAGGTGAAACATGCGCAAGTCTCTGTCAGTGAACGGTCGGGATTTCAACCGGTTTTAGGGTGCTTCTAGGTTCACCCGTCGAAGCGTTTGCAGAATTAGAGCGAAACTAGCTTAATAATTTTCTCAGTGATATGAATACTAAAAATTCAATCTATGGGCGCGTCCGATCGGATTTCCCTAGTTTGGATGAATTTGTCCTTTAGAAAGTTTGAGGGGGCGACTTTGGACGACAAGAAAGACAGCTCGGATGAAGAGAAGAGTGCGTTGTCGGCGATTTCTCCTGCAATTGGCGCAGTGAAGTCTGCAGCAGGAAAAAGCGGAATTTTTACGCGCTGGTATGAGGACCGGTTTAGCCCAACACAAAGTTTGAGGGGTGAACTTGCTAAGCAGAAAGTGTTGGAGGAACTCGAAAAGCGAAAATCAAAAAGACAACAGGAAAATTTGAAAGTCCATTTTAATCGTTTAGCCGGCGAAGAAGGTCAGATTGAAGTCGAAATTCCGGACGATAGCGAGTCTGAACAACTAGCATTTGAATGGTTTGAGAATGTAAAGGACATCAATCCAAATAATGAGGAGCTGTCAGCATTATGGTATGGTGTTCTTTGGGAGTTATCGCGTCAAACTGATCATTCAAAGCTATTGATGAAAGAGCTGCAGCAACTTTCCGTCGACGACGTTTCTTTTTTGATGAGATCTAAACCGCTTTCGAATATTTCGTTTTTCAAGAAAATAAGAATTCGAAAGCGAGAACCTTTTTCAAAGCGAATTTCAGAAAGATTGGAACAAAGAGGGCTAATACGAAGACGCATCATGGGTCCTGTTTCTACTACTTTATTTATGGCTCTACTACCAATTTATACCTACCTAATAGCTCCTGTATTAGATTTTTTCCAATCCAGGCGCTTGATGTCCAGCGTAAGTAATTCTTTCCTTGAAACCTCTACGTTCGGAGAATTTTTGCTTTACCACAATGCATCGCTTGTTCGTATGATTTTATCATTCATGTTTCTGATTGGCTTTGGGGCAGTTATCCTGCAGCTTATTAGATATTCTTTCTGGCTTACCCCAGAAGGACTCAATTTGGTCAAATTGGGGGAAAGAGAACTTTCGCGCTTAAGAAGCAAGTCGAACGACTGACTTCTTAAATATATATTTGTCTGTTATCATCTATGCCGTCAGCATTTGTTCAATGAAATAAGAGCGGGTTTTATGCGCCTGCTTAGTTTGAGGTTTTCTGTATTTCAGGCGTTCACCCCGGAACCTGAAACGCCTCGAGTATTCGCTGATCGACGCGCATGGGACGGCGGGTCTCGATATCCAGCATGCACCAGTCGAGCCGGGAAAAGCTGGAGAATTTCGTTGCCCTCGGTTTGCGGATGTCGACAAATCGTTCAAAGCGCGGGCCTTTCGCCCGGCCAAGCCATGTGCGGGCAATCGCCGTTTCACCGGGAAGAATCTGGTCGCGATAGTCGATCTCATGACGCAGGAGCACAAACACATTGCGTGCTTTGAGGTCTTCATCTGCCACATGCTCCCAATGCGCGACGGCGGTTTCTTCCACCCAGCGCACATAGGAGACATTGTTCACATGGCCCAGAATATCGAAGTCAGTTTCGAGCGGTGTGATTTCGCGTGCAAAGGCGGTGTCGAAATCAACGGCACCCAGTCCGGTCTGATAAGAAAAATCGCTCATACGGCCTCCGCAAGAAAACGCTCGCCTTGCGCATAAGAGATGTGGCAAGCCTCGTCCATGACTGACGCAACGACACCCAATGACAACTCGCCCGATGATAGCCGAAATCCGGTCCGTGAGGCTATTTTTGAGGCAATCAACGCTGCTGAAAAGGGGCGAAGTGTTTCGCCTGAAGATGTTGCGCGGCGCGTGTCTGAGAAGAACTGGAACCGCGTCATTCCACATGTGAAGGCCGAGGCCATCCGCCTCGCTAAGGCGGGCGAGATCGCCATTTATCGCAAGGGCAAGCCGGTCGACCCGGAAGAGTTCAAGGGCGTGTGGCGGTTAGGGAAGCCTGCAAGCTAAATCCAAGGTTTGAGATCACTTTGGGTGATTTCAGACATCCCAGCGCGCAAAAATCGCGGTCGGCAGATTCACGTCACGGCCAGCTTCAGGGATGACCATTTCTCCTGCGGTGATGGTGCCGCCCAGGCCTGAAAGATGATCGCGCAGCGTTTGCGCCAGCGCCAGATAGGAAAGGCGCACCGCATACACGGTTGAAATCACAAACAATGGCTGATCTGACAGACATTGCCGACAGAGATCGAGCAGTTCCGGCAGGTTTTCTTCCAGACGCCAGGTCTCATTCTTCGGGCCGCGACCAAATTTCGGCGGGTCGAGCACGATGGCGTCGTATTTATTCTCGCGTCGGACTTCTCGGCGCATGAATTTCAGCGCATCGTCCGAAATCCAGCGAATGGGCAAATCGCCAAGGCCAGACAAATCCGCATTTGCTTTGCCATACCCATTGGATTTCGGGCTGGCATCAAGATGAGTGACCTGCGCGCCTGCGGCCGCCGCTGCGAGGCTCATCATGCCTGTATAGCCGAAGAGATTGAGCAGACGGATGGGGCGACCCGCATCGGAAATCTTCTCCATGGCATGGCTCCAATGGACCGAGTGCTCCTGAAAAATACCGAGATGTCGGAAGGGCGTCCGACGAACCTCAAACGACAAGCCCTGCCAGCGCATGGTCCAGTCATCCGGCAGATCGGAGCGGGTTTTCTGCCAGTTTCCGCGCTCATCATCGCCAGAGGAGGAAAACACGGCATCCGCCTTCCAGCTGTCGACGGGTTTGGCCGGGGCCCAGAAGGCTTGCGGGTCAGGACGGTCCACAATTTGGCTGCCAAAGCGTTCCAGCTTCCGGCCATGCCCGGAATCGAGCAGTTGATAGTCCTTCCAGTCATCCGCCGGGAGCAAAACCGGGCCAAAAATCTCAGGATCGCGGCTCATAGCTCATACCCTCTCGCGCCCCAGGCGGCGTAAATCATCAAGGCCGTGGCATTTGCGAGGTTTAGCGAGTCCGCTCCCTCGCGCATGGGAATGCGGGCCAGAACATCGCATGAGGATTCCACATGATCGGGCAATCCGCTTTGTTCATTGCCCATGATAACAAGCGGCTTGTCACCATAAGGCGCTGTGTGATGTGGCGTCGTGCCATTCATGCTGGCGGCAATCATCGGGCGGTCCAGACCGGCCTTCCAGCTCAGGAACTCGTCTTCACTGGCGAGATAAAACGGCATGGCAAACAGGCTGCCCATGCTCGCGCGCACCCCTTCAAAACTGTAAGGGTCACAGCAATCGCCAATCAGGATGACACCCTTTACACCGGCAAAATCACTGGTTCTCAATATAGTGCCGAGATTGCCGGGGTCCCGCACCTGATACAGAGCGAGGAGCGTGCCGGAGGTCAGATCGTCTGATGGAATGTCTGCTAGCGAGCGATGGCGCGGCGAGAATGTCGCCAGCACGGTTTGCGGATTGTCTTTCCGCGCAATCGAGCCCAGCAGACGCTCATGCACGACCAGCCGTCGGCCGCCCGCTGCTTCAACTCGGTCCACAAGCTCCTGCACATAATCGCGCTCCAACCCGTTCGGTGAGCAGATGATCTGCTGAGCCTGCCAGTCATGATCCAGTGCTTCTTCGATCAGTCGCGCGCCTTCGGCCAGAAACGCATTGTGTTCCCGCCGGCCTTTTTTGCGCTCCAGGCTCTTCAAAGCCTTGATCTGCGGGTTTGTCGCGCTGGTGATCAATTCAGTCGGATTATTTCCAGCGATTTTGTCGGGCTTTGTCATATCTTTGCCGGGTTTTGTCGTGATCTCCTAGCCTCGGGACGTGTAAGAGGCTGGGATGTGCGTGATTCGTGAAAACAGACTTAAGGGCAGACTCGATGTCCTTTGATCGGAGAACCGTTCTGGATCTCGTGCTCGCCCCATTGGGTGTACTGGCCTACGGTTTTTTGTGCTGGTACGCGGTATATGTTGGCCCGACCTCCGCTGACAAGCTCGAAACCCGATTTGGTGAAGGGGCGCAAGCAGCCCTCAGCGCGCCGGAGTTCGATTGGGCGCGTGTCGAAATGGACGGGCAGGTCGCCACACTGGTCGGTCTCGCCCCAACAGAAGAGCTGAAATCCCGCGCACTGAGGCGGGTCGCGCTCTCCTCCGGGCGAGGCGGTTATCTGCATGGCGGCGTGACGCGTGTCGTGGATCAGACTGACCTTATTCCTCCGGTTGGGCGTTATGAGTTCCGGGCCGAGAAGATTGGTGATCGCCTGAAGTTGTCCGGTTTTCTGCCAGGACCGGATGCGCGGCTGCGGATCGAGGACTGGTTTGCAGAGCAGCCTGATGTGGTGATGGCGCCGATTATGGATCTAGCCTATCGCGACGGTGTTCCCGAGGGGGATTGGCTGGGCATGCTGGAATTGGGGCTCGCGCAATTGCGTCGCCTGACCGATGGTGAGTTCACAATCGTGAACCGGCGCGCGGTTCTGAAGGGCGAGGTCCGTGATAGTGCGATCCGGCAGGATATTACGCTGCGCATGGCGCGGCCCCCGTCCGGGTTTTCGACAGATGTCGAGATTATCGGCACGGCAGTCTGGTCGGCGAGGCTGTCCGGTGATTTGCTGAGACTGAACGGCCAAATGCCGAATGCGCGTGATCGAACCCGGATCGAGCAATTGGCTGACCGGTTATTCGATGGGGAAATCATCAATGATTCCGGTGTCGGGCTGATGCCAGAGGATGACTGGGTCGATGCGATAGAAGAGGCTTTGCCTAATTTCCTCAAATTCCGGGACGGCGCGCTGATCTTTATGGGCGACCAGATCCTCATAGACGGACACGCGACGGCAAGCGTACTGGATTATCTGCGCGAAGACCTTGTCCGCAGCGGAGGCGGTGTAGACATCATTCAGCGCGCCGAGGCGACGCCGTTAGATCTTGCGGCTTTCGAAGAACTGCCAGCAGATTCCCCGCCCTCGCGAGACGTCTGCCAGTCCGCCCTGGACGAGGCGCTCGGTCTCAGCCCGATAAATTTTGAATATGCCCGTGACGAACTCACTCGGGACTCAGGCCCGGTATTAGATGGTTTGCTCTCAGTTTTTCAAACATGTTCGCATCTGGTTTTCGAGATTGAGGCTGCTACGCATGCACGAGGGCGACGAATCGCACTGCAAAACCTCACATCAGATCGGCAACAAGCGTTCTCCAGCTATTTCATTGCGCACGGAGTTCCGATAGATCAATTAGAACTGCCAGAGATTATCACCACAAATTCTGGCGTGGCGTGGGCTGGAAATCTGGATACAGATCGCCAGATAAGTGTGCGTTTGAGGGAGTTAGAAGATGACTGAATTACTGACCGGAATGTGGGGATTCCTGGCAGGAGCGGGTGTGCTGGGCCTGATCATTGGCTGGGCAATCCGAGGTGTCTTCATCCCCCGCGCGAAAACAGTCAATGTGACGTCACAATCTTCCTCTGAAGGTCCAACGCTTACCGCGGAAGATCGGCAGAAGCTGTCCGAAGCGGATCGGACGGCCATGGCGTTGGCTGCGGCCCAGGAACGCATGGCAAACATGGAAGAGCGACTGGAAAGCGCGCGCAAGGAATCCGAAACCGACAAGGCGATGATTGCGCAGCTCGAGGCGGAGAAAGACTCTCTTTCGGCCGCGCCGGCGATTGCGCCTGAACCTGTCATGACCGCTGAGCCCGCCGAGCCGGGCGTGCATATCTCAGAAGATGACCGAGAAGCTGAACTCTGGAAGCTGAGCTATCTGACGGCACGCGTCCGTTTCCTGGAAGGCAAGCTTGAGCCACAACCGGCGACTGAGCCGCCCGTCACATCGGAAACTGTTTCCCCAGAAATGGAAGCTGAATTTTCTGCCGCCAAAGCCGAAGTTGAAACCCTGAAGGCCGAACTCGAAACAGCAAATGATGAACTGACCGCGTTAAAATCTGCCGCTGCCGAGGATGCAGAGACACAGATTCCGACCAGAACCGATGACTCGGCCATGGTCGCGAGTATGAGCTGGCAGAACCGTTATCTGAAAGCCCGGGTTAATCATCTTGAGAACGCTAGATCAGCCCCGGTCACGGCCGCAGCTCCGGTGGAGATGCCGGTCGTTGAAGACAAGTCTGAGAAACTTGCCGAGCTGGAAGCTGAGAACCTCCGACTGAAGAAAAATCTCTCAGAGTCCAATCAGGGCAGCAGCCAGTCTGAGCAGGAAATGGCGCGCTTGCGCTGGCGGAACCGGTATCTTGAAGGGCGGCTGAAATATCTCGAAGCCGCAACGCTCGATGCGGCCAGCGAAGCTGACGACTCAATCCACAACGCGCCTTCGCCGGTTCCTTCACCCGTCTCGGCCCCTGTGGAGCCGGTTGAAACCCTCCCTGAACCAGAGCCAGAACCTGATCCGGTTGAGGCGGTCGATGAGGTTCGTCCAAAATCCATCGATGCGCCGAATGGTGAGCCAGATGATCTGAAACTCATTGGCGGCATCGGCCCGAAAATCGAAGGCATATTGAATGAATTGGGAATTTTCCATTTCAGTCAGATCGCCTCGTGGAGTGCAGGCGAAGAAGCCTGGATCGACAGCTATCTCCGCTTTCAGGGGCGCGTCATGCGCGAAAAATGGGTTGATCAGGCGGTGTCACTGGCCAATGAGCCAGACAGCTGACTTAAGGTCGGTTTGCCCCTGACCTGATATGAGCCCGAACTCAGCAGAGCAAACACGACTGGCCAGAATGCTATGGCCAGCGATTTTCTGGAGCACTTTTGCGTTCGGGCTGTTCAGCAATCTTCTGTACCGCGTTCTAATCCCGATCCAGTTTGAGATTTTTCCGGACTCCGCACGCATGATGTGGAGCTTTGTCTACAACACCGATCATCCGGCACGGTTTGCCATAACTGGCTTTGTCGAAGTGTTCGTCGGCTGGCTGTGCTTCTGGCATTTTCGCAGAAACGGGCTGGAGCATGCGATCTTCCGTCTGGGGCGGCTGGACCAGAGAGCGATCGGTATGACGATTGCCGGGGCATTGTTCCTGCCTGACCTCACCTACAGCCTGCTTGCGCCGCTGTTGGAGGCCATCGGCATTGATACCTCCACCTCCTATCGTGATGGCGAGTCCGGCCTGATCCCGCGACAACAATTGCTCGGTTTTTTCCTCGTGGGCATCATCATAGCGCCAGTGATTGAGGAGTATCTTTATCGTGGCGCTTTCATGACCACCGCCTTGGCGGCGAGATGGCATCCTCTGCTTGTACTGTTCGCATCGTCAGCCGGCTTTACCTTCATTCACATGCAATACAATGTCATGGGTCTGTTGTTCATCTTCCTGATGGGGTGCGGATTTGGCTGGCTCCGGCTCTGGTCGGGCGGACTGGGTTTACCGATGATTGCGCATGCTGTGATCAATCTCAAAGTGTTCATCATTTCCCTGGCGGTCGGATCATGACACCGCTTCGGGAGTGGAAGCTTGGCGACTTTCTGTTTCCCGCCATTTTGACCACCCTGTTCGGCAGCGAAATCATGTTCGCGCTGATCGAAATCCTCGTGTCATTGGGGCTGACGCTGACCGGAACGTATTCGGACGATCGACTTGACGCCTGGATCTATGGCGACACGAACATGTCTTACTTTTTGTGGAGCATGGCGCTGCTCGGGCATTCCGGGCTGGTAGCCTGGGTGTTTCACAAGCTGGGCTATCTCGATGATGTCTTTCGTGTCGGCAGGCTGTCCCTGCCCATATTTGGTTTGATCGTGCTGGGCGTCGCGGCCGATTTTTTTATTTCCGATCTGCTCGATATACTCTTCACCGCAGCAAACAATGGCCAGATACCCGACACTGTTGTTGAAGGGATGGACACGGAGGTCTCATGGCAGCTCCTGCCGGGTGATCTGTTCTGGGGGGCGATAGCAGCGCCCATCGAAGAAGAATTCCTCATTCGGGGTGTGCTGTTCAGTATTCTCATCACACGTGGATGGAGCGTGACATGGACGCTCTTAATCACCAGCGCGTTCTTCGCCATCCTGCACGTACAATACACAATCTATGGGATTATTCCGGTCTTCGTCGCCGGCATGATCTTTGGATTACTTCGTATCTGGACTGGTGGGCTGGCGGCCCCCATTATTGCGCACGGGCTGGTCAATTTTCTGATTTCGACGCTTTATCTGGTAGGCCTTTAACGGCTTAATCGTCCGTGGACTTATGCGCCAGTGACCCGGCATGCTGTTCCCAGTTCACGCCATTAAAAGGGTGAATTGCGACATGCTCAAACGCATGCGGATCATCCAGACAGCGCCAGGTGACGGCAAATCCATCTGGATTTGAGCGCGGAATATAGAAGCTCTTAATCCCGCAGACTGAACAGAATAGATGCTGCGCCTTATGGGTGTTGAAGGTGTAGGTCGACAGCTTGTCTTCACCCGACAACAGCCGGAACCGGCTTGCGGGCACAATGATATGCGCGTTCTGGCTCATAAAGCAGACCGAACAATCACAGTCCTCCACCTCGATCCGGGAGGGCAGCGCGACTTTAAACCGGACGGCTTTGCAGTGGCAGCCGCCCTGATGCCAGGTCAGGGCGTTACTCATAAAACACCGGAGCGGTTCGATCGAACCAGGGACGCGCTTCTTCCAGCTGACCTGCCAGCCCGAACAACAGCGCTTCCTCACCATGGCGGGCGCCAAACATCATACCAAGCGGAAGGTTGTCCTTCGTCCAGTGAAGCGGCACGGACATGGCAGGGGCGCCGATCATGTTGAACACAGCGCAATGCGGGGCGAAGGTCGTCACCGCTTCGGTATAGGCGTCACTGTCTTCAGGCGTGAGGCTGAGCACACCCAGCTCGACGGGCGCACGTGAAAGTGTCGGCATGAGGCAGACATCATAATCCCCTTCATCCATCCAGGCTTCGAATTTGATTGCTGCCTCCTGAAAGGCGTGATCGGCGCGGACAAGTGAGTCCATCGGCATGGTTCGCCCAAGGCGCGCCATGGACTGGGTGACGGGTTCGAGATCATCCTCCCTGATCTCCCGGCCGAGGGCCCTGGCGCGCGTATCGACCATAACTGCGATGTTCGCCGCAATGTTTGTGACCAGCGCCTTGCCCAGCACTTCGCCTTCGAGATGAGGGTCGGCATCCTCAACGGTATGGCCGAGATCCTGCAGAAGACGCACTGTGTCATAGAGGCCTTTATGGGCATCCGGGTCAGGTCGCGTACCGTTCGGGGCATTCACCCAAAGGCCAACCCGCAATGTCTGACAGCGCTTCGTGGCCTGCAGAAAGCTCATCTGCGGGCGGTCTGTGCGATACCGCGCGCCGACCTCGCGGCCATGGGTGAGGTCCATCAGCACGGCACTATCGCGGACACTGCGCGACACGGCATGCACAGTGGAAAGTCCACCCCAGCCTTCGGTGCGCAGAGGGCCCATCGGAATTCGCCCGCGGGAGGGTTTCATGCCAAACAGCCCCGTGCAGGCCGCCGGAATGCGGATGGAGCCGCCACCATCGCTTGCTTGCGCCAGCGGCAGCACTCCGCTCGCCACTGCCGCCGAAGCGCCGCCCGATGACCCGCCTGATGTTCGCTCAAGATTCCACGGGTTTCGCGTCTTTCCGAACAGCGCGCTCTCTGTGGAGGTCGTCAGGCCATATTCGGGGCTGGTGGTCTGACCGAAGGTGACAATTCCGGCCTTGCGATAGCGCTCGACCAGAGTGGAATTGCGAAGCGCAACATTGTCTTTGAACAGCCGTGAGCCGCTCGTCAGAGGCGCGCCTTTAATCTCCGTGCCCAGGTCTTTCGTCATGAAGGGCACGCCCGACAGTGGACTGTCTGGCAACCCGGCTTCAATCTGGCGCTCTGCAATGTCCGGGAAAAGCGCCGAAACGCAATTGAGCTCAGCTTTCGCCTTTTCAGCGCGTGACAAGGCTTCGGTCATCAGCTCCTTCGGGCTGACCTCTTTCTTCGCGACGAGCTCAGCCAGCCCCATCGCATCGTAGTTTGTGTAGTCCTGCACCTGATCAGCTCGCTTCGCCGGGGTTTTCTTCGGGCTCGAAAGGTTGCCAGAGTTCAACCTTGCGGCCATCCGGATCCATCAGCCAGGCGAATTTTCCGTAGGAATAAGTCTCTCCGGGCTGGCATTCTTCAATGCCTTCCTCTTTCAGCCGCGCGAGCAGGCCTTCCATGTCATCGACCATCAGATTGAGCATGAAGGGCTCTGTAGAGGGCTTGAAATACTCCGGATTGTCGAACATTGCGAAAATGGTTCGCGCGCCCTGCGGAAACTTTTCACCCGCCGCAGCGTGCAGAAAATCCCAGCCGCCATAATCATTGCCGTCTGTTCCGATGACCTTTTTATACCAGGCTTTGGTGGCGGTCGTGTCGGCGCAATGCATAAAAAGTCCGCCGAGCCCAATGACTTTGCCCATTTCGTCTCTCCCCGTTTTATCAGACAAAGAGAGTTCCAGATTGGCCGGGCCTGTCAACGGTCAAAGACCGTGTAGGGCCCTATTCCGCGAAAATGCGCCTCAACTGGCCGGGTGTTTTGATCAAGTAAATGAAGCATAGGGCCACGTTTTACGAGGGGGCAGGACTGTAATTACTCAGAAATACTGGATTTACTAGCGAAATGAACGTGTTTCTTAACTGTGTTCATCTACACTTATCAGTGTAATTGGACGGTAAGGGGAGACGCTTCATGAAACGAGCTGTGACAGGCGTGGGTGTGCTTTGCATGCTTGCTGGTTTGCCAGCGCTCGCTCAGACGTCATCCGCCGTCCAGGACCCCATGGCTGAGTTTCAGAGCGTGCTGGATGCCGTGTGGGTCATCGTGGCGGCCGCTCTGGTCATGTTGATGCAGGTCGGTTTCCTGCTGCTTGAAGCCGGCATGGTGCGTTCAAAAAACTCCATCAATGTGGCCATGAAAAACATGATGGATTTCAGCGTATCGACCCTCGCCTTTGCGCTGGTGGGCTTCATGTTTGCCTTTGCGGCGTCCGGGCCTCTGGTCTTCGGTTGGGATGTGGGCATGATCGGCCTGCGCGAGCTCACTTCCGAACAACTCATATTTTTTATCTTTCAGGCCATGTTCTGCGGTACAGCCGCGACCATTGTGTCCGGCGGCGTGGCAGAACGGATGCGCCTGTCTTCCTATACAATCGGGTCATTGGTGATTGGCGCTGTGATTTATCCGGTTTTCGTGCACTGGAGTTGGGGGTCTGCGCTTCAGCCAAATTCGGGCGCGTTTCTTGGAAATATGGGGTTTATCGACTTTGCTGGCTCGACTGTTGTGCATGCCACGGGCGGATGGCTGACACTGGCGGCCTGCCTCATTCTTGGCGCGCGCCATGGACGCTTTCGTGAGGATGGCTCACCCGTGCGCTTTTCAGGGCATAGCGCGGTTCTTGCCGCGACCGGCGCGATCCTTCTTTATATCGGCTGGATCGGATTCAATGGTGGGTCGACCGTTGCAGCGGATCTTTCCATCGGGTCGATTATCGCGGTGACACTGCTGGCAGGATCAACAGGCACTATTGTTGGCTATGTCTGGACGATGGTGCGGGACCGGACGGTGCTTCCTGAAAAGATCCTATGCGGGCTGATTGGTGGTCTCGTAGCCGTGACGGCGGGCTGCGCTGTCCTCGACACATTGGGCGCAATTCTCATCGGCATAATGGGTGCTGTGGCGGCTATCTCGCTCAATGAATTCCTGGAAAAGCGCTTTCGTATTGACGATGCGGTTGGCGCAATCGGTGCGCATGCGGGCGCCGGACTTGTTGGAACACTGGCACTGGCCTGGCTTGCGCCGGCGGCCAATCTGCCAATGTCGCGCCTTGCTCAATTTAGTATTCAGGCGACCGGCGTCGGCATCAATTTCGTCTGGGCTTTCGGAACGGGTCTTGTCTTTTTCTATGGCTTGAAAAAATGCCTCGGCATGCGCGTCGCTCTGGAAGCTGAAGATACCGGCCTCAATGAGTCTGAACACGATACGCGCATTGGCATCGGGCATGTCGAAAAGGCGATGGGCCAATTGGTCGAAGGAACGGCAGACCTCAATGTACGCCTACCTGCCGACCCGGGCGATGAAGCCGAGCGTCTGATCCTCACCTTTAATGCGCTACTTGATAATCTGCAGAGCATTGAGAAAGAGCGTTCAGAAGCCAAGGATGTACAGCGTTCTCAGGAAGAAGCTGAGCGGCTTTCTGCTCTTGCCGATGCCACGTTTGAAGCGCTGTGTCTCTCAGTCGATGAAGTGACTATAGACGGGAATGCCGCACTCAGTCGTCTGATCGGGGCAGACCTGGCCGACATTCGCGGCACCCAGCTGCATGACTGGTTCTCACATCAGGATCTTCACCAGATAGAAAAGCTCACAGAGGCAAAGGAATCCGACACGACCGACATCAGCATACGCAATGTGGATGGCGAGCTGATCCCCGTGGAAGTGCGGGGCCGGAACATCGTCTATCGTGAGAAGATGACGCGGGTTCTGGCGATTGTGGACATACGCGAGCGCAAAAAGCAGGAAGAACGCATTCGTTTCCTGGCGCAGCATGACACGCTGACCGGCCTGCCAAACCGGGCCGTGTTCAACGAGCGCCTGCAACAGATGATCGAGCGCACAGTCAATCAGGGTGTGTTGTCCGCTGTTTTGCTGATCGATCTGGATCGCTTCAAGGATGTGAATGACCTTTACGGCCATGGCGCTGGCGATGAAGTGCTGACGACAACGGCGGAACGGCTCAATGCCGAAGTCAGCTCGCGGGATACGGTGGCGCGTCTGGGCGGCGATGAATTTGCCATCCTGCAGATCGACATCACTTTCTCGAACCAGTCAGCCGATCTCGCCATGCGCCTGCTGCACAGCCTCAACAAGCCGATTGCGCTGTCTGACGGCAATCACGTCAATGTCGGTGCCTCCATCGGCATCGCGCTTTGCCCGAAAGATGGGATTGAAGATGTCAGCCTCATCACACGGGCCGACACCGCGCTCTACCATTCAAAAAGCCAGGGCCGAAACCGGTATGCCATGTTCGAGCCCGGTATGGACGACCATGTCCGTCGTCGCCAATTGCTGGAGCTCGATCTGGCCGTCGCGCTTGAGAATGAACAATTCAAGCTTCATTACCAACCGCGACTTGAAACGCAGTCCGGCGAAATCGCCAGCTATGAAGCGCTGTTGCGTTGGGACCACCCGACACGTGGCGCGGTCAGCCCGGGCGAGTTCATACCGGTCGCTGAAGGCAGTGGTCAGATCATCCGGATTGGCGAGTGGGTGATGAAAACCGCCTGTACTGATGCCGCGAATGGCAAAAGCCAGGGGCGCGTCAGCGTCAATGCCAGCCCGCTTCAGTTCCGCGACCAGAATTTTGTCGACATGGTGCGCAATGCATTGAGCGTATCAGGTCTCAAGCCCTCTCGTCTTGAAATCGAAATCACGGAAAACGTTCTGATTGACGATGATGAGCGGGCGATTGCGATCTTCAAAAAGCTGAAATCGCTGGGTGTGAAAATTGCGCTGGATGATTTCGGAACTGGGTATTCGTCGCTGGGATATCTCAGTCGGTTCCCGTTCGATTCGATCAAGATCGATCGGTCATTCGTGCAAAATCTCGAAGCCGAAGGGAATGCTCGCGAGATCATCGAGACCATCATTCGTCTCGGGCGGGCGCTCAATATGAATATCGTCGCAGAAGGGGTCGAAACCTCTGAGGCTTTCTCAACTCTGGTGCAAAGCGGCTGTAACGAGATTCAGGGCTATTTTGTGGGGGCTGCCGAACCGCTCGGCAAGCTGTTGCGAGCGCCGCCTGAGAAAGTCCTGCAAGTTCTTTCTGAGGAAGCCTGCGTCACCGCCTTGCGTGCCATGGCGATGGATATGCGCCGCGAGGCGTCAGATGACAGGTCTGATGACCTGGAGCACCGACAGGCGAGCTGACCTGTCAGTCGGTCTCATCGGTCGAAGGCTGCGGTGGCAAATGGAGTGTCAGAAGATCGAGCCGCGGCGGAATGAGAAAGCGCATGGTGAGACCACTCATTCCAATCCCGGATGTCACCCAGACCTGTTTTTCACCGGACTGAACATTTACCCGATGTAGATTGATATCAAACGGGTAATCTGTGGGAATATAGTGCTCATAAACCGTGGGAATCCGAACCTGGCCGCCATGCGTGTGACCGGACAGCATGAGGTCCCACTCGACGTCCGGCGGCACATCGAACGCCACGTCCGGATTATGCGTCAAAATCAACCGAGGCACGCCCGGAGGAGGGTTGTCCGTGGGGTAGACGATCCGCCTTTCCCACAGGTCTGAAGTCCCTGTAATCCAGACATCGCGTCCGTTCACCGTCAGAATGGCAGTGCGATTGTTCAGCAGATGAACGTTGGGCAGCGAGTTCAGATAGGTGGTCAGTTCCAGACCGAGATCCTGTCCGGGCCTGCCGACATCGTGATTGCCGAGCACGACATAGACCGGTTTTTTGAACGTGCCGAGCGCCTCAAATGTTTTGGAAATCCCCTCGGGCTGCAGGCTGCGCACCAGATCGCCTGCAATCAGAACAGCGTCAAACTCCAGCTTCTTAGCTTCGCGTACAACCCGCTCCACTGACATGGAATAGTCGTGGTCATTGTGATGAATATCAGCGAGCAGCAGCAATCGTAAGCTCTCGCCGTTCTCAGCTGGCGCGCCCGGTAATGTGAGGTCGACTGTTTTCACACGCAGAATGCGCGGTTCAATAAGGTGGGCATAAGCCGGAACAGCAATCATCAGTGTAAAGAATATGCTGAAGCCTCTCAGCCATCCCCGCGTGAACAGCGACATCAGACAACCGATCGCGAACAGCCAAATCAGCCAGCCAGACAGAAATTTCAGAAATTCAATCATCTACAGTATCGTCCCCGATGGACGGTACTGAGCCTGTGAATTGTGACTAGGCTAGGGCTGTCGCTTGTTCATTCGTAGCTTTTGCGTCGAACTCTGCTTTCCAGCTTTCCATGAGGTCACGATTGTCATGATCCCAGGGATGGAAGCCGGGTTTGAACCAGGCCAGCCACGCCTTCCAGCCCTTTCCAAACAGGCTCGGCTTGCGCCAGAGATAGGCTTTCACAGCCTTGCGCGCCTCATCCGGCGAGTAACTGTCGGCTTCCAGAAGGGCGCTGGCATATTTGGTGATGTTCGTGGTGAAATTCTGCGAGATGATCAGCATGGAAATACAACGGCGCATATAGCGCTTCAGCGGGCGCCAGTCTTTCGTGACTTCCATGAAGACATCATAGGCCACGGCCTTGTGTTCAGTCTCTTCCATCGCATGCCACCGCCACATGGCGGTAATAGACGGATCGGTGCCGTCAAAGATCTCGATCTGCTCCTGCATGAGGTCGGCCATCATGGCGGTGAAATGCTCGAGACAAATCGTTCCGATCAGCATGCGCATCGGGCCACCATCGCGTGCGAATTTCACGCGATTACGCACTTCGGCTTCCACATACTCCACCGGGTATTTCTCCCGATCGATCAGTTCATTCAGCAAATGGTGCTCGCGGGAATGTATGGCTTCCTGTGTGATGAAGTCTTTCACATCCTGAAGCAATTTGCCCTCCAGCTGAGGCCGATAAGCCTTCACCGCATCCATGAACATGCGTTCGCCGTCCGGAAAAGTGAGCGACAGCGCATTCATGACTGCCGTACCAACCGGGTCGCCCCCAAGCCAATGGCCGTTCCTTGCGCCATTCACATCAAATTTTATGTCGCGGGGTGAAATCGTAACTGACTCTGGCGTACGCTTGTCCGTCATGGTTCACTCTCTCGGATCGCCAGCAAGCACTGGCACTTGTATATTGGGGCCAGATTATTGTTACTAACAAAAATGTCAATAATATGAATCGACCCACCAGAAAAAGACGGTCTCCGGAAGAGTCTCGCGCCAATATACTCGCTGCGGCTGAGCGATTGTTAATTTCAAACGGCCCACAATCCTTGCGTCTGGCAGATGTGGCCAAAGAGGCGAGCGTGGTTCATGCGACCATTCTCCATCATTTCGGATCAATTCATGGCGTGCATACCGCCCTGATGGAGCGCATGATCGAAGACCTCGTAGAGCGAATTCTTGCGTTGCAAATGCCAGAGGGCGCGGAAATTCCGAGGGGGTTTGCGTTCAATCTCCTGATCGAAGCGTTCAACGATAAAGGCGCTGCGCGGCTGGCTGCCTGGCTTGAGCTGACCGATGAATCCCGTCGCCTGACGTCCGTACGCGAGGCTGTGAACACCGTTATCCGCGAGAAAATTCGTCCTGAGGGGGTGCCGCTGGACAGGCTCGAGGACATAATTCTCCTGTCGATTACCATGGCGTTGGGAATCGGTCTGTTCGGCCCCAGCCTGGAGGCAATGCTCGACCGTCCAGACGGTCGAACACGCGAGATGGCACTGGAATTATTTCACAGCGGGCTCGAAACCCTGTCGAACCCAAACGGTAAAAGCTGACCATGGCAGACCTGCCGCAGCATCATGTGCTGCGGCAGTGTGTTTCCCATTTTACAGAATAGGGGTCAGCAGATGATGCGCTTGTGGTGAGCCGCACAGCGAAGAGACTCAATGTCGGCATCAGCATACCGGCGCGCGACTTCAGCGTCGTCTCTGTCTGCCTGAGCGAGATTTTCGTCCCCTGCAGAATCAACAAAAGAAGCGCGGTATTTGGCCGGCGAGTGCGGAAGGGCCATAGCCGTTTGTCCGAGCGCAAACACAGACAGGCTGGCGATCAGTACAGATTTCATCATGGTGTTCTCTCCAGATTGAGTGAGCAAAGCTGTGCTTTGCGATGGCCGGAGATGTGAACCGATATCGTTGGAAACAGCGTGGAAGAGAACGTTTGAATTCGCCTGCAGGACGAAAAATGCGGCTTCAGTCGAATGACTTCACACCAAAAATGGCCAGCAATTGATCTGCCGCGACTGAGGCCGGAATGTCGCCCTTGCCAACAGCCGATTTCAATCCGGCGAGCCTTGCCTGGACATCAGGATGAAGACGAAAGGCGGCCATTAGGCCGTCCTGAATGAGCTCATTCATCCAGGAAATCTGCTGGTCTGCGCGGCGTTTGTCGCGGGAACCAGATTCGCTAGTTTTGCGGGTATGGAGCTGGATCGTCTCCCATAACTCGGCCAGGCCATCTCCGGTCGCGCCGGAACAGGTGACCACAGGCGGCGACCAGTTTTCGTCAGCGGGCTCCAGAATGTGAAGCGCGTTCTGATAATGGCGCTGAGCGCGTTTGGCGGCGCCTTCATCAATATCGGCCTTGTTGACGGCGATCATGTCGGCGACTTCCAGAACACCCTTCTTGATGCCCTGAAGGTCATCTCCGGCATTGGGCAGCATCAGGACGAGAAAGAAATCTACCATGCCCGCGACAACGGTTTCAGACTGTCCGACGCCGACCGTTTCAACCAGAATGATGTCATAGCCTGCCGCCTCGCAAAACAGGAGACTTTCCCGCGTCTTCCGCGCCACGCCGCCGAGCGTATCGCCGGCCGGGGAGGGACGGACAAATGCCTTCTCATCGACCGATAGCCGGGCCATGCGCGTCTTGTCACCGAGAATAGACCCGCCGGACCGTTGCGAGGTCGGGTCAACCGCCAGCACCGCCACCCGATGCCCCATTTCGGTCAGCAGACTGCCAAAGGCATCAATGAAGGTCGATTTGCCGACGCCGGGCACACCTGTAATGCCGATACGCTGGCTCTTGCCCGTATCTGACATGACGGATGCCAGGAAGTCTCGCGCCTCTTTCTGATGATCCTCACGACGGCTTTCAACGCGCGTAATGGCGCGTGCCAGGCCGCGGCGGGAAGTAAGGTCAAAACTCATCTGTCTTCCCTACGCATCCCGTGCCGGACCCGCAAGATCGGCATGCCAGCTTTTCCAGGCTGCGCGCCGTATGGGTAGGGGCGCATCATGGGGGAGGTTCAGCACCCACCAGAATGAGGCCCCCGGCAGGCCTGTTTCATCTGGTGATGGTGCGTCTTGCCGCGATAGCACGGTCAGAAGGCAAAGCGGTGTCCCGTTCAGCATGACAGACAGAACCGCATCCCAGATAAGGGCGCGATGCAGACGCACGGCATCCTGCACTCCGTCATCCAGACCGAGTTCGGCCTGCATCTCTTCAAAAGTGAGAATACCGCCGTGGGTTCTCTCACGAAACCATTCAATCTCATTTGCGAGTTCAGCATCCGGCTGCGTCGTGAGCTGTCGCAGCGCACGCGCCTCCGGATCACGCCTGAGAATATCAAGCAATTCTGCTCCGATCCGGCAGAAACGAGTCACATCCTCTTCGGTCAGCTCTTGTTGATGGGCCCATCGATCGCGAAGTCGGGAGAGGCTGCGGATATGTGGTGAAATCGGCTCGTCACAAAACAGCGTGCCAAAGTTCGACAACAGATGGAGCGCAGCGCGAACGTCATGCTCGAACCCGTGCTTGCGAACCGGGCTGGACGGCGGAAGAGCGGTATTTGGGGTTTCGCCGCTCGCTGTAATCTGGTCAGGGATGTAGGGCACCAGCGCGGCTTTCAGAATACGCAGACTGACTGCCATGCGGAATTCAGCGCCGATTGGAAAGCGGTTTCTGCTCAAGCCACTTCTTTCGCGGCGTGCTGTTGCGCATCTGGTATCCAGAAAACGAACCGGGCACCCTCTTTATACTTCGTGTCCAGCTTGATTCGGCCGCCATGGCTTTCAATAATGGATTTTACCAGCGACAGCCCCATTCCGGAGCCTTTTTGGTCGTCATTTTTAAGGCGTTTGAAAGGTTCGAAAATAAGATCCGAATACGCTGGATCGATCCCCACGCCCTTATCTGTGATGCTGTAGAAGAAACGCCCCATCTCCTTCCAGCCATCAATCTCGATATGAGGTGTTTCGCCCGGGCGGGCATAACGGATCGAGTTTTCAAGAAGATTGGTGAAGACGCGTTCCAGTAGGTCGCGATCCGCAAGCAAATAGGGAAGCTCGCCAATCCGGATGTTGAACGGGCGTTCAAGATTCCGGCTGAGTTCATTGACGATGTCACGAACCAGAGACGAGGTATTTACCACGTCGCGATTTGGATTTTCGAATCCCTGTTTCGCAAACTCCAGCAAGGTTTCAACCAAACGGCGCATTCGGAGGGCGCTGTCCCGGATCGCCTGCAGATACATGCCGCGCTCTTCATCATTCGCCTGATCGGAGGAGGCGAGGTCGGACAGCGAGATGATCTGGCGGCTGGGCGTACTGAGATCGTGTGCGGCAATGCCTGCAAACTGTTGAAGCGATTTGTTGACCCGCTGGAGGTCTGCATTGTGAAGATTCACGCGGTCGATCAATTTCTGGTCCACAGCACGACGGCGGGCATTTATCCGGCGCTGCTCTTCTTGCGACAACGTGAAGATATAATAGCCGCCTGCCAGCGCGATCATACTGATCAGAATACCCGCGAGCAGCAAAGTCATCTCGATCGCTTCGATTGAATCAGAAATATCGTCAGTCAAAGCATTCTGAAAGCGCTCGATTTCCTGCAGGGCAGGCGTATCGTCATAACGAACGATCTGGTCCAGTTGTGTTGTCGTCAGGCCGTTTTCTGCCCGTGTTTCCACATCATCCAGCGCCGACGCATATGCCGCGACCATGTCCCGGGTATTGGTCAAAGTGATGGTAACCTCATTGCGTCTGGCCGAGGCTTCCAGTTGGTCGATCAGATTAATGGCGTTCTCGGCATTCTGACGTGCATTCAGAATGTAGTCAGCTTCGGCGGGACGCAAAACGGCGTTTTTGAAATTGTGGATCAGACCGCCAAACCCGATCTGGCTCTCCAGCTTCAGACTGTTGAGGACGACGCCTTGCACGTCTTGCCTCAAATCCGATATCCGACGAGCTTGCCAGGTCCCAACACCCGCATGCGTCAGCAGCGTGAAGGCCGGTATGGCCAGAAGCGCAAATTTAAATCGGCGTCTCATGGAATCGATCGTTAATCCGAAATGTTAAACATACAAATAGCGTCATGGTGCGGATGACAAATTTCTTGAATAATACCTGATTGAAAAAGTCAGCTTCCTTGTTATGCTCCTCCCAAAACTTGACCACAAGTTGTTGTTGAATGATGAACTCTCGGCAGCCGGAAAGGTCTCCAGCGCCTCATGACTTATGCAGTAAATGTCCTGATTGTAGAGGATGACGAACTCGATCGGTTTCTCATCCGACGCGCACTCGAAAGCGTGGGGGTGAAATTTAAATTTCATTTTGAAAACAGTGCTGAAGAGGCGCTTTCCAGCCTTGGTGACGGAGGGCTGCCTCAGCTGATTGTCACGGATTTACGCATGCCTGGCATGGGCGGATTTGGTCTTCTTGAGCGGTTGAAGTCCTCGTCCGAGCACAAACGAATTCCGACCATTGTTTTCACCACATCGTCAATCCAGGACGATGTTGATGACGCTTATGACCGATTCGCGTGCTCATACCTCGTCAAACCAAATGACAATGAGGGGTATGAAAGATTCGCGAAATATCTGAACAATTATTGGGTAACCGAGAATCGGCTTCCGGCCTGAAGCACGTCATGGGTGAGCGCTTGCGACACCTGACCGCATGGCCGATCGGATTTGGCAGGCGCATCTACATTAGGTGAAGCTAATGTAAGGAGCACCCAATGAGCTATTCCGAAAAGATCTCCAGCATGAAATCTGAGCTGCGTGAGCTCAACAAAGCCATTCCGGATGCGACAAAAGGGTTTGGGACGCTCAGCAAGGCTGTGAAAGACAGCGGTACGCTCGGCACGAAGGAAAAAGAGTTCATTGCACTCGGAATGGCCGTTGTGATGCGTTGTGAGCCCTGCATCAACTTTCATGTTGAAGCCCTGATGCGGGCAGGTGCGACGCGCGAAGAACTCGGCGATGTGCTGGCGATGGGCATTCAGATGTCCGGTGGCCCGGGGTTGATGTATGCGGGCCATGCGCTGGCATGCTGGGATGAGTTGGCAGAAAACGCCTGAATCTGGCGGCGACTTTACTTCATCTGACGTTCACGCTGCATCTCGCACGTTTGTGATCAACCGAATGCGAGACGCGCCCCGTTGAATCTGTATCGACTGACACCGCAAGACGCGGATCGGCGACACCAGATTCGCGTTCAGAAGGAGTGAAGTATGTCAAAAGCGCTTGCTGTCGGAGTTGTCAGCCTGTCTGCCCTAATGGCAGGCCTGCAGGGCCAGGCACAGACAGCGGATCCCGTCGCGGATGAGGACCGGGTGATGGACGCCGTTCAGGTGACCAGCTCCCGTTTCGTTAATCAGGCGCTGACCGACATCGAACCGGATATCCGTCTGAGTGAGGACGATATCAGCGCCTATGGTGCCAGCAGCATTGAAGAATTGTTTGCTACGTTGGGGCCGGAATTGTCGAGCGGTCGGGGACGAGGCGGTGGTGGCGGTGGTCCCATTGTGCTTCTGGATGGTGTTCGAATTGCCAGCTTTCGGGAAATTCGCGGCTATCCGCCGGAAGCCATTCAGCGCATGGATGTTCTGCCTGAAGAAGCCGCCTTGAAATTTGGCTATGGCGCCGATCAGCGCGTGGTAAATATTGTTCTGAAGCCGGAGTTTTCGGCCTGGACGCTGGAAAGCGAACTGGGAGGCCCGCTTCAGGGCGACGGCTTCATGACCGAATTTGAAGTCGGTTATATCACCCTGAATAACGGCAAGCGCACAAGCGTAGATGGCGAGATTGAAACCGATGCCGGGATATTGGAGTCAGATCGCGGTATTGGTGACGGGCTGGGTGCAGACAGCCTTACCGACGAGACCGACGAGCTGTCACTGGCTGCGAGCTATCACCGGGCGGTCAGCGAGAAAATCCACATGACGCTGAGTGGCAATCTCGACGTGTCGACATCGGATGAATTGCTGGGCTTTGGCGCACTGAACTTCACCCTGCCTGGAAACAGTCCGTTCTCGACCAGCGGTATGGACACCGACTTTTCCCGCTATGTTGGCTTGCCCGGCGTTTTGCAAAAGCATGGCGAGTCAGTGGATGCCAATGCAAGCCTGACCCTGACCCGCGAAACGGGTGACTGGTTCGTCACCTCCACAACCCAGATTGGTCGCTCAGAATCCAAGGGCGAGACTGATCGTGAGCCTGATGCACAGGCCTTTCAGGACGCATTGACTGCGCTCGCCCCCTCTGTCGCGCCGGACGCGGATCTCACGCCGTATCTCACCTATCGCATGGAAGAGACAAAACGGATTTCAAACACCGCTTCAACCAACCTTCTCGCCAATGGACGCCTGTTTGAGCTGCCCGCCGGATCTGTCAGCACCGGCCTCAGTCTCGACCTCAGCCATGTTGATCGGACGTCTGAAACCCTGTTGGATGGCGTAACCACGCAGACTGAACTGGATCGCCAGATCGGCAAAATTCAGGGCAGTTTCGACATCCCGTTCATCAGTGATGATATGGATATTCCACTGATCAATGATCTGTCAGCCAACATTTCCGCCAATGCCAGCGAGTATTCGGATTTCGGCTCGCTTTATGGCTTCGATGGGACGCTGATCTGGCGCCCGATCGAACAACTCCGGTTTCTCGGCTCATATTCCCTATCTGAAAACGCACCGGGCATGTCGCAACTCGGTGATACCACCAGCTTCACGCCGAATGCGGAAGTCTTTGATTATGTCACCGGCGAAAGTGTGCAGGTGACGCGCATTGACGGTGGCAATCCGGATCTGATTGCCGAAACGCGCCAGGTGTTTCGCATCTCAAGCGACATCGAGCCGTTTGAAGAGGCCGGCCTGAATCTGCAAGTCAGCTATCTTGAAGAAAAGGTCGATGATCCGATTGGCGGATTTCCCGGTGTGGACGCTGAATTGCAGGCTGTTTTTCCAGACCGCTTCCTGCGTGACCCGGATGGAAATCTGATCTCTTATGATGTGCGTCCGGTAAACTTTGTCGAGGAAACCCGTCGTGATTTCGAATGGCGGCTGACCTGGCGGAAAACCTTTGAACGTGAGGAGGAGGAAACTTCTGCCCCCAATCGAGGTCCCGGTGCAGCAGGCTCTGGAAACCGTCCCGCTTTGACCCTGGATCGCCTTCAACAGATGGCGTCGAACGAACGCGGCAAGGGTCGGCTTATCACGATGATCCAGTCTGCGCATGATGGTGACACGCCGCTCACCGAGGCGGAGGCACAGGCCCGGCTTGAGACGCTCATGAGCACTGAGGCGGGGCAGTCGGAACTTCTCGCCCTGGTTCAGAACACAATGCGCCAAAGACTGGCCGAAGGCGGTGGGCCGCCCCCTGCTGCGCGCTCAGGCGGTCGCGGTCGAGGGTTTGGTGGCGGTCGTGGACGAGGTCGGGGCGGCTCTGCCGATCCGCGCATTTTCACCTCGCTGCGCCATGTCTGGCATCTGGAAGACCAGCGTCTGCTGGCGGAGGGTTATCCTGTGCAGGACTTCCTGAATGGCTCTGCCGACGGGTCTTCTGGCGGTCAGGCGGAGCATGAAGTTCAGCTGCAATCAGGCTTCTTCTACAAGAATTTCGGAGGACGACTTGGCGTAAACTGGCAAAGCGGCACGGAAGTCGTTTCGGGGTCTGGCGAGGCGCTCACCTTCTCGGATTACGCCTCAACCGAACTCCGACTGTTCTACAATGTCAGCAATACCAGCACAGTCGGACAGAAACTGCCCTGGCTGGAAGGCGCGCGCTTCTCGCTCGAAATCGATAATCTCTTCGATGAGACCCGCGAGGTGCGCGATGCCAATGGTGTTATCCCAACCCGCTATGATGCCAACCGTCTCGACCCGGAAGGTCGCGTGGTGATGCTGGGTGTGCGCAAGCAGTTCTGATCGGACAGGTTATTCTGCCTGAGTGCAGACTCTTGAGCGCGGGAAATTCACTCAGAGCCTGAGCTCAGTCAGACCTGGATGGTCGTCCGGGCGGCGTCCCAGCGGCCAGTGAAACAGGCGTTCGCTTTCATCGATGATCAGATCATTGATACTCGCATACCGGTGTGTCATCAGACCGTCGTCGTTGAAGACCCAGTTCTCATTTCCGTAAGACCGTACCCACTGGCCATCATCCATCTGCCATTCATAGGCATAACGCACTGCGATACGATTATGCTGATAGGCGAATAGCTCTTTGATCAGCCTGTAATTAAGCTCCGTTTTCCATTTGATGGTCAGAAACTGGATGATTTCGACACGACCTCTGACGAACTGATTTCGGTTTCGCCAGACGCAGTCGACAGAATAAGCCAGGGATACGTCTTCAGGGTCACGACTGTTCCAGCCATCTTCAGCCCTACGGACTTTTTCGAGGGCGGTTTCCTGCGTGAAAGATGGGAGTGGTGGTCTCATGTGTGATACCTCCTTCATTGGGCGTGTGGTCTCTTTCGGGGGTGTTTTGGGCGGGCTCCACCCGCTCAACTCAGGAGGTATCAACCTCGTCTAGACTGCCAGTTCTTCGGCGACCGGGAAGTCGACCTCAGTTTGCAGTACGGAATTGGTGTAGTTTGTCAGAACATTCACCGCGATGAGCGCGATGATTTCGATGATGGCTGCGTCACTGTAACCGGCCGCGCGAACAGCGTTGAACTCGTCGGCGGAAACATGACCACGTTTTTGAGTAACCGTCAGAGCAAAACGCACAGCCGCATCTGCCTTAGCGTCTGTTGAGGTGCCATGGCGGTTGGCGATGATTTCAGCGTCCGTCAGTTTCGCGAGGTTGCGACCGAGGTAAGAGTGCGCTGCCAGACAATAGTCACAGCCATTGTATTCGGCGATTGCCAGAGAGATGCGCTCTCGGGTGGCCGCTGACACTTCGCTGCGACCCAGCGCGCTATTCAGGCCGAGATAGCCTGCCAGAGCGACAGGGCTGGTTCCGATCAGGCGAAAGAGGTTTGGTACGCTGCCGAGTTGTTGTTGAACGCCATTCAAAAGGTCCTGAGAGGCCTCTGGTGCGTCTGAAATCGTGGCGGGGGTGTGAATTCGGGACATGTTTCTTTTCCATTTCCTGCGCTGGGCGGAAGTGCCCGACGCGATGAAATGAAAATGGGAATTGCGTTCAGAATAATAATAACCCAAAATAGTAAGTAATAATTTCGTAAAATGGAATAATAAGTTGAATGATCTGAAGCCCCTTCGCGTGTTTGTTGCGATAGCTGAGGCTGGCAGCCTCGTTGGCGCTGCGCGTGAACTTCAGCTCAGTCCGCCAACTGTGACCCGTATCCTCAGCGAGCTGGAATCCAGCCTCGGTGTTGCGCTGTTTCACCGGACGACGCGTGCGGTCAGGCTCACCGATACGGGACAGAGCTTTCTGGTCGATGCTCACCGCATCATCGCCGATTTTGATGAGTCTGTTGATCAGGCACGTGGGGCGCGTGAGACACCCAGGGGCGTACTACGGGTCACGGCATCGGTCCTGTTTGGCGAGCATTATATTCTGCCCATCATCCAGCAGTTTATGACTGCGTATCCGGATGTCCGGGTTGAGGCGACGTTCGCAGATCGCATGGTCAATCTGGTGGAAGAGGGATATGACGTCGCCATCCGTATCGGCGAGCTTGCCGATTCAGGGCTTCAGGCGCGCCGGGTCGGCACGGTTCGACGTGTTGTCTGCTCGTGTGAGACCTACCTCAGCAGGGCGGGCATCCCGCAACATCCATCCGACCTCAAGGGTCATAAAATTATCTCCGCTCATGCCGTGACCCCCACGCATGACTGGAAGTTTCGGGATGGGATTAGTGTGAAGTTAAACCCGGACCTGAAGGTGAACCACGCGTCCAGCGCGATCCGCGCTGCTCAGTCTGATTGCGGGCTGACCCGGGTCCTGTCCTATCAGATCGGCCCGGAACTGTTTGATGGAAAGCTGAAAACCGTATTGGAAGATTACGAACCGGACGTTCTGCCGATCAATATTGTACACGCCGAAGGGCGCAGCGCTTCGGCCAAAATCAGAGTGTTCACCGACATGGCGGTCGAGCGGCTGAAATCTAATCCCTATCTCAACCGCTAACCGTTCGGCTATTCTGCAGCCGTTGCATGCCCCAGCGTCGGCCCCAGCTGTTCGAGGAGGCTGATGGCGGCCTCAGCAATCACCGTGCCCGGCGCGAAGATGGCCGCAGCACCAGCTTCTTTGAGGGCCTCATAATCCTGTGGCGGCACAACCCCGCCGACAACGATCATGATTTCCGGCGCGCCCTGATCGGCCAGCGCCTTTTTTAGCTCTGGCACAAGGGTGAGGTGACCGGCAGCGAGCGAAGACGCCGCCACGATGTGTACGTCGTTCTCGACCGCCTGTTTCGCGGCTTCTTCTGGCGTCTGGAACAGCGGACCAATATCGACATCCCAGCCGAGATCGGCCATGCCGGAGGCGACAACTTTCTGGCCACGGTCATGGCCATCCTGCCCCATTTTCGCGATCAGAATACGCGGACGACGTCCCTCTGCCTCTTCAAAGGCATCGGCCATATCGCGGGCCTTTTTCACAGTGTCAGATTTTGTTTCGCTCATTCCGCCAGCATACACGCCCTGAATGGATCTGATAACGGCCTGATGGCGCCCGACCACTTTTTCGACGGCTTCGGAGATCTCACCGACTGTTGCCTTCTGACGCGCCGCCTTGATGGCGAGGTCAAGAAGATTGCCTGAGCCTTCTTCTGTCGCGCGGGTGAGGGCGTGAAGTGCCTGATCAACAGCGCTCTGATCGCGTTCGGACCGCAGGCGGGACAGCTTATCGAGTTGCATGCGGCGCACATTGGCATTGTCCACCTTCAGAACCGGCACGTCTTCGGCTTCGTCCATACGGAATTTGTTGACGCCGACAACGGTCTGAACGCCGCTATCGATCCGGGCCTGCGTTTTCGCGGCAGCTTCTTCAATGCGCAGCTTTGGCAGGCCTTCTTCAATCGCCTTGGCCATACCGCCCATCTCTTCGACTTCCCCGATATGGGCCATGGCCTTCTGCGCGAGATCATGGGTGAGGCGCTCGACATAATAAGACCCGCCCCAAGGATCGATCAGATCGGCTGCGCCGCCTTCCTGTTGCAGGAAGAGCTGTGTGTTCCGCGCGATCCGGGCCGAGAAATCCGTTGGCAGGGCCAGGGCTTCGTCAAACGCGTTGGTGTGGAGGCTCTGGGTCTGGCCGCCTGCTGCGGCCATGGCCTCAAGACACGTGCGGACGACATTGTTGTAGACATCCTGCGCCGTCAGCGACCAGCCGGACGTCTGCGAGTGTGTCCGCAGTGAGATCGACTTGTCATTCTTCGGGCTGAACTCTTTCGAGACGAGGTTCGCCCAGAGCAGGCGCGCCGCCCGCATCTTGGCGACCTCCATGAAGGTGTTCATGCCGATCGCCCAGAAGAAGGAAAGGCGCGGCGCAAAGGCATCCACGTCGAGGCCAGCGGCCACACCAGCCCGAATATACTCAATGCCGTCGGCAATCGTGTAGGCGAGCTCGAGGTCAGCCGTCGCGCCCGCTTCCTGCATGTGATAGCCGGAAATCGAGATCGAATTGTATTTCGGCATATGGCTGGAGGTGTAGCCGAAAATGTCCGAAATGATCCGCATCGATGGGCGCGGCGGATAGATATAGGTGTTCCGCACCATGAACTCTTTGAGAATGTCGTTCTGAATGGTGCCAGACAGTTTGGACTGGTCCACGCCCTGTTCTTCTGCGGCTACGATGTAAAGCGCGAGAACCGGCAGCACTGCGCCATTCATTGTCATGGAGACGGACATCTCATCCAGCGGAATACCCGCAAACAGCGTGCGCATATCGTAGATGGAATCGATCGCCACGCCCGCCATGCCGACATCACCCAGCACGCGCGGATGGTCTGAATCATAACCCCGGTGGGTGGCGAGGTCGAATGCGACCGAAAGGCCCTTTTGACCGGCCGCAAGGTTGCGGCGGTAGAAGGCGTTGGAATCCTCGGCCGTGGAGAAACCCGCATACTGACGGATCGTCCAGGGGCGCTGCGGATACATGGTCGGATAAGGCCCGCGCGCAAAAGGCGCGATGCCGGGGTAGTCATCCAGAAAGTCGAGACCCGCTGTGTCCGCCGCCGTATAGACCGGTTTTACTGCAATCTCTTCTGGCGTCTGCCAGATCTGGTCGTCCGAAAACGCAGGGGCTGCCCCACCCGCAGCGGGCGTTCCGAGATCGATCTTGGTGAAATCAGGATGGGTCATGAGACGTTTTCCGTTTTGCGTTGGCAGCCTATTTCAGCGAATTGAGATTTAATCGTGTGGGTCGTTTGCGAAAGTTCAAGAATCACGCTGACGACAGGCCGCGCGGTTTCGACCTGTTCTTCAAAAGCGTTTCTTTCCAGTTCGCTCATGGGAGTGCCATCTCCATACTCGCCCATGAACTCGTAGTCCAACAATGTTTCAATGACGGTGTTTTCTGTCACCTCGAACTTCGCGACCGAAAGATAAGGCCCAATATAACCAGTTGAGTGTCCGGCGGTGTAGAGGCCGCGTTGAACGACAATTCCAGCTTCTGTGATTTCACGCTCAGCATGTCTGATTTGTTCCGGACTTGCTGTCGTTTCGTAGGAGCAGTTCCACTCGCCGAGAAAGTCATCAACTGAATAGGCGCTGGAAGGTAAAGACAGCGCAACACACCCCAAAACTCCGATGATCATCGTGTGAGCAGATTTCATCCCACCAACTCCTCTGCTCTTTGACAGCTGACCACGCTGTCACGGCCGCCAATTTTCGCGACAAGGTCAAATGCATTGTCGGAATAGCGAACCCAGGTCTGGTCGAGTGCGCGGCCCTCAATGGAGGTGAAGCCGCGAATGAGATAGGCCTGCCAGTCGGCCAGAAAGTCAGCCTCTGATTTGCTGAAGCCATAAGACGGCAACGGTTTTCCGACAACGGAGTCATATGTCGACGTCAGGGAATCGCCATCGACCGTGAATTCACCCCGCCCATCAAGCGACACGCGGACTTCCCGCGTTTTGTTCAGATAGAGCGTCGCAACGCCTTTGCTATGAAACTTGCCGGGTTCCGGATAGGTCACACTTGAGCGCACAATCGCGTCATAGCCCGAGATCTTCGACGTTTCTTCGCAAGACCAGGAGCCAGACTGTGGGAAATCCGATGTGGCGCCGCTCTCTGCCTGAACAGGCGAAGCCAGCAGCAAAACAGACATGACCAGAGCGACGTGTTTCATCAGCTCAGACCCAGCTCTGCATGCGCGATCTCAAGCTTAGAAACCACATCCACACCGACATAGATGAAGTCATCAATTCCGGCCTCGCGATAGGCGGCTTCCGCCGCTCCGGGACGTCCGGCGAGATAGATGCGGGCATCTTCGCGGACTGACCGCAGAGCCTGCGCGGCGAGGGCGGCTTTTTCGGCATAAAGACCGTCGGTGCCACAGATCACGGCGATCAGAGCGTCACTGCGACGGAAGTCCTCCGCCATGGTTTCGAGCGTCTCGTAAGGCGGGTCCGTCTCGAAGACGCCAATGCCGCCAGCCGCGAAGAAATTGGCGGCAAAGCTTGCGCGGGCATTGTGCTCGGCGACGGAGCCAAGGCAGGCGAGGAAGACGCGCGGACGTTCGGCCTTCGCATCAGCATGGTCGCGCAGCAATTCATACGGTTCAGACAAACGCATTGGGAAGAACGGATCACACTGCGCATGCGGATCGCGTTCCGGGCACAGAAGACCGTTCAGGCTTGCGCCATCGCGAGCGGCTTTAACAAGGTCGGTCATGGCGCGGGAGGCGGGGGTCGGGCCTTTCGGCGCGACCACAATGGCGGGAAGGCCTGAGAGATCCACAATTGGCGGGGTTTCTTCTTCGATCAACGCAAATTCGCTGACGCCGGTAACCGCCTGCTTGCGCCGCGCAATGTCTTTCTGGAGGGCTTTCCGGGCCTCAGACAGTTTGACCTGGAAGCTGCCGGAAGTCAGACTGGCGCTAATCCCGCCTTCGCCTTCTATGGTCTGGAACAGCGTCCAGGCCGATTGAGCCAGATCATCTGAAATCTTGCCAATAGACCATGTGCCGGCAGCCGGGTCGGTCACTTTGCCGAGTGAGCTTTCTTCCTGGGCCATGATCTGGGTGTTCCGTCCGATCCGGCGGGCCAGATTTCCGGCAAGGCCGATAGCGTCGGTGAACGGGCGCACAGTGACAATATCAGCGCCACCGACACCGCCCGCAAAACAGGCCGCCGTATTCCGCAGCATATTCACCCAAGGATCGCGCTGGGTCAGCATGCGGCGAGCGGAGACCGCCTGCAGCTTCATCGGCAGGGTTTCGCCGAAGCTCTCGGTGATGCGGGCCCAGAGCCGCCGTGCCGCGCGCAGCTTGGCAATCTCCAGCGCATAATTCGGGCCGACAGACAGGCTGAACAACAGGCTGTTATTGGCCGCTTCGAGGCTCACGCCTGCATCAAGAAGCGCGCGTAGATAGGTGACGCCGCTTGCTATGGCGAAGGCCAGTTCCTGCGCTTCCGTGCCGCCGCACTCATAGGCCGGGCGGCCATCCACGCGGATAAAGGTCGCGGTGGAATAGCCTGGCGCATAATCGCGGACAAAGCCTGCGGTTTCCGCTAGCGCATCCTTCATAGGCGTCGCCAGTGCGCCGGAACGTGCCAGCTCGCCAATCGGGTCGACATTGAACGAGAATAACTGTTTCGCCGGATCGAGGCCTTTCTTTTCGGCCCAGGCGATCAGGAGCGCGGCGCCTTCAAGGCCAAAGCCTTCCAGCGCTGAATTGGTCAGTGCGATCGGAGCGAGGTCGGTCATGACCCCATCTAGAAGGATGTCGAAATCATCGAGGGCCTGAACCGCAACACCGTTTTCGCCCGATGCGTCGAGCCGCAGCTCGATCGAGCTGACACCGCGTTCGAGATCTTTTATCAGCTCGGCATTCGCAGATTTCAGATCGGGATGCGCGACAACCTGACGGATGTCCCAGGGCAGATACCCATCTTTCAGCGCGCTCGGGCCGCGGATAAAAGGTGCGTCCCCCGGTTGACCATCCGGATCGGTGGCGGAGGGCCAGTCGTCTTCGCGATAAAGCGGCTTGATGGTGATTCCATCGCGGGTTTTGCGCTCCAGAGATTCGGGTGGCTTGCCCTTCAGTGCCTTCTCCACGAGCGCTCGCCAGCTGGCTTCGTCCGCCTCGGGAAAGCTCGCGCTGAATGATGTCAGTGCCTCATCTGCCATCAATGTTTCCTCACTTCGATCTTTTGTATTGCAGTGCACAAAGAATGCGGAATGAAGGCTCCGTCAAGAGGACCGAAAGCCGTAATCGCCAGATGACGCCCGCACTCGCTGCATTCACCCCGGAACAGGGGGTTTTCAGATGGGGAATTCGATTTACACTTTCGGTTCAGTTTCAGGAGCCTTCCATGCCGGTCAGAACCATCCTTGTCACCCTGTTGATCATGCTAGGTTTTGCGCCTGTGAGCGTGGCACAGACCGCAGAAGAGCTTTTCCTCGAAGGCAAGGCGGCCGATGAGAGCGGCATACCGGAAGACGCAATTGCGCCCTATGAGCAGGCCTGTGAGATGGATCATGGCCAGGCCTGCAACGAGCTGGGCTTTGCCTATTTTCAGGCCGAAGGCGTTGAAACCGACTTATCCAAAGCGCTCATCTATTTTGAAAAAGCCTGTGACCTCAACGACGCGATGGCCTGCGGCAATCTCGGCGTCTGGTGGGATAAGGGCATGACCGGCGTTGAGGATATGGAAAAGGCGCAGGCCTATCATCGCAAGGCATGTGATCTCGACTTCGACACCAGTTGTTACGATCTGGGCGTGGCCTTGCTGGACGAATCCGACGCCCCGGCAAACACCGCAGACGCCATGACGCTTTTTCAGAAAGCCTGCGATCTCGGCTTTCCGGGCGGCTGTTATAATCTCGCTGTGATGTATCGCGATGGCGTTGGCGACGCTACGGATATGTCGCGCGCCCGGTCGCTCTTCACCATGGGATGTGAGACAGGCGATGATGAAAAATCCTGTCTCAATCTCGGCATTATGGAATTGGTCGGAAATGGCGGCGAAGAGGATTTCGAACGCGCCCAATCACATTTCAACATGGCCTGCGCTCGTAATCTCGGTGCGGCGTGCCGGATGATGGGCGACATGTATTATGACGGATCAGGCATGAAGAAAGACTATGAACAGGCGCGTCACCTGTACGGAAAGGCCTGCATCACCGGCGATGTTCAGGGCTGCTATCATCAGGCCGAAATGCTCGCGCGGGGACGTGGCGGTGAAGAGAGCGAGGAAGACGCGCTCAATCTCTATATCGACGCCTGTTATGCAGGCCTTGCCGAAGCCTGTCATGAAGCCGGTGAAGCCTATCGGCGCGGGCGTGGTGCAGAGAAAGACCGGGAGCTTCAGGCCGAGTATCGCGACATGGCGTGCCAGCTGAACACAGAGTATCGCTATTGCGAGGACGACTAAGAAAAGGCGAACTCCAGGGTCGCGCTAAATCGTCGCGATGGCATGGGCGAAACAATGCTTGACTGCAAATGAGAATTATTCTCAATTAATCCCTCGATGATCAGTTGTGAAAGGGATGAACCATGGAACAGGACTGGCACGCACGGGGCGACGAAGCACAAAACGAGCGCATGCGCGACTGGCTCGAAAGCCAGACATTTGTCATCGGCTTCTGGATGGACCGACTGGCAGAGAAGGGCGATATTCGCCTGCTGACACGTCTGGCCGACCATCGGCAGCATTTGCAGGGGCTGATTGGCGATCTGGAGCAGGTGAAGGCCTGAATTCAATCATTCAGGCCACGCCCTCGAGCCTATCATGCTCAGACGCAGGTTTATCAATATCTGCAAATTGCACGGCAGAGCAGTTTTCCCAAGCCGGGACATTATCTGTCCAAAAGGGGCATGAGCAGACTTACTCTTTCAGCCGGGCCTTAAGCTGAACCAATTCGCGCGCAAGAATATGGTTCTCGATGAGCCCATTCACGACCTCAGCAAGGCTCGCCAGGCGCTGACGATCCTTTGAAGAGAATGTGCGTGGCTCGCTGTCAATCAGGCAGAGCGTGCCAAAGGCGTGGCCGTCTTTTGTTATCAGAGGGGCGCCTGCATAAAAGCGAAGTTCGGTTTCGCCCGTTACAAGTGAATTGGTGGCAAATCGCTCGTCCTGGCTCGCATCTTCAACCACCAGAATGCCCGTCTGCTGAATCGCATAGGCACAAAAGGCTTCTTCGCGGCTCGTTTCGGTCACATCATCCAGACCGCAATTTGATTTGAACCATTGCCGGTTTTCATCAACCAAAGAGATCAGGGCGACGTCTACATTGAAGATATCGCTGGCGAGCGCTGTAATATTGTCAAACCGCGGATCGGGTGCGGTATCGAGCAGATCCGATTGACGAAGCGCGATCAAACGGTCCGCTTCCTTTGAGAGTTCCGACACTGTTGTCCTCCAGAAAGTTGAAACCGCGCACACTTATTTCTGGAGAGCGCTAACGCCAATAACATGGATCAACATCAACAGCAGGTTTTGCAGCCGCAGTGCCAGGCAAAAAATAAATCGATCGATCAATAAAATAAATATAGACTTGCTGTTTCCGATGTTGGAGCTAGCTTATTTGCAAATCTCACTGGGGAAACGACATGGCTGTTCCGGACATACTGAAAAACTTGCGCATTCCGGTGATTGGATCACCGCTGTTTATCATCTCTCAACCGGACCTCGTCATTGCGCAGTGTAAAGCCGGGATTGTCGGCTCATTCCCAGCGCTGAATGCGCGCCCGGCCAGCCTGCTGGATGAATGGCTCGATCGGATCACCACTGAGCTTGCGGACTATAACGCAAAGAACCCCGATCGCCCGGCGGCGCCCTTTGCCGTGAATCAGATCGTCCACAAGTCCAATGACCGGCTGGAACATGACGTCGAAATGTGTGTGAAATACAAGGTGCCGGTCGTCATCACATCGCTCGGTGCGCGTCCGGAAGTGTATGAAGCGGTTCAGTCCTATGGCGGCATTGTGCTCCATGACATCATCAACATTGTCTTCGCACACAAGGCGCTGGAGAAAGGCGCCGATGGCCTGATCGCGGTTGCTGCGGGTGCAGGTGGCCATGCCGGCACCTTGTCGCCCTTCGCGCTGATCCAGGAGATCCGGGAATTCTTTGATGGCCCACTCGCATTGTCTGGCTCCATTGCCAATGGTGGCGCGGTCGCTGCGTCACAATGCATGGGCGCAGACCTTGCCTATATCGGGTCGGCTTTCATCGCCACAGACGAGGCCGTCGCGGCCGAAGGCTATAAAGACATGATCGTCGACAGCAAAGCAGGCGACATTGTCTATTCCAACCTCTTTACGGGTGTGCACGGCAATTACCTTGCGCCAAGCATCGCCAAGGCCGGTATGGACCCGAATAATCTGCCAGAGTCCGACCCTTCAGCCATGAATTTCGGCTCAGGCGGCAATCAGAAATCCAAGGCCTGGAAAGACATATGGGGCTGCGGGCAGGGCATTGGTGCGGTGAAATCCCGTGGTCCGGTCTCGGCCTATGTCGACAAACTCGAACGCGAATACAAGGCGGCTCTGGCTGCACTTGGTCGTGGCGAAGCGGTAGACTTCAAGGCGCTTGCAGGGGCTCATTCGTAAACTTATCCCACGCCTGCCATCCGACCTCAATACTCCTCCTCCCGAAACGAAGGAGCGAGTGAATGGCAGGTGGAACGGATTTTACAAACAAGCTTTCACTGCCTTACCTGATCTCCAATCAGGCACAGAAACACGTCACACTGAATGAAAGTCTGCGTGCCCTGGATGGACTGGTTCAGGCCTCGCTTCTAAGCCGGGCGGAAGCCGATCCCCCTGCCTCCCCCTCAGAGGGGGATCGGTATCTCATTGCCGGACCGGCGACGGGCGACTGGATTGGCCAGGAAGATATGTTCGCCCTGTTTGCCGATGGGGAATGGTTCTTCTTTGCGCCGCAGACAGGCTGGCGCGTCTGGGTGGAGGATGAAAACGCCTTCCTCGTATTTGACGGCACGGGCTGGCGCGAAACCACATCAGACATGCTGCAAAACCTGGCGCTGCTCGGGCTTGGCGCCACAGCGGACAGCAACAACCCATTGCTTGCGAAGCTGAACAACGCGCTTTTCACGGCGCTGGAGGCCGCAAACTCTGGCACGGGAGATTTGCGGTTCAAACTCAACAAGGAAGCAAGCGGCAATGTGCTCTCACTCCTGTTTCAGGCGAACTATTCGACCCGCGCTGAAGTGGGTCTTGTTGGTGATGACGACCTGCTTTTCAAAGTGTCGCCTGACGGCTCAACATTCTATGAAGGCATTCGGATCGACAAAGATGCGGGCGAGGTCAGTTTTCCCAATGGCGCAGCGTTTGACAACAGCGTCGAGGATATTCTCGAAGCGACGCAAATTCAGGATGCGATCGACGAGATTCTGAGCGGACCTCCCAGGCTCAAACTTCGCTTGCGCCAAACATTGGGACTGACCGACCCGGATAGGGTTCTGCGGGATTATGTGGCTGGCGAGACATGGCTGGCCAGCACGAGCGGCGCGGACAATGAATGGCGTGCCATGTGCTATTCCCCTGAGCTGAGGCTGTTCTGCGCCGTTGCGACCAGCGGCACGGGTGACCGCGTCATGACATCGACTGACGGCGAAAACTGGACGGCACAAACGAGCGCAGCGGACAATGACTGGCAATCTGTCTGCTGGTCTTCGGAATTGGGCCTGTTTGTTGCGGTTGGTTTGACCGGCACGGGTGACCGCGTCATGACGTCACCTGACGGCGAGACCTGGACGGCACAAACGAGCGCAGCGGACAATAATTGGCAGGGCATCTGCTGGTCGAAGGAACTGGGCTTATTCTGCGCCGTCGCCTCGTCTGGTACGGGTAACCGCGTCATGACATCGACTGACGGCGAAAACTGGACAGCGCAAACAAGCGCCGAAGACAATAGCTGGCAGTCTGTCATCTGGGCCCCCGAGCTGGGGTTATTCTGCTCTGTGGCGGCATTTGGCAGCACAGACGAACGGGTCATGACATCTCCCGATGGTGTGACCTGGACCGGGCGAACGGTACCCGCCACGAATGAGTGGCGATTTGTCTGCTGGTCACCAGAACTGATGTTGTTCTGCGCCGTGGCAACCGATGGGGTGGATGACCGCGTCATGACGTCACCTGACGGAGTGAATTGGAGCACACAGACAAGCGCCGCCAATAATAGCTGGCGTGGGGTCTGCTGGTCTTACGAATTGGGCCTGTTTGTTGCGGTGTGTTCCACAGGCTCGGCCAGTCGCATCATGACG
>CEPO01015137.1_pt1 | contig 43136 bp, 34 predicted proteins | sample 530481 | NCBI WGS metagenome assembly CEPO01 (sample SAMEA2620198, study PRJEB7988) | marine metagenome | biome: marine biome (ENVO:00000447); feature: surface water layer (ENVO:00002042); material: "saline water (ENVO:00002010), including plankton (ENVO:xxxxxxxx)" | depth 5 m
GCTCCGTTTCGAACCAACAGCAGATCTGCGCTTTGACCTGATCGCCAACTGGCAGACTGACGAGCCAAGCGGCACCAGCTTCAAATCCGGCGCATTTGATCCGCTGCCGGGTTATTCTTCCGAAGCCTGGGAGCCTGCCAACCTCAACAGCTTTGGCGGAATGCCGCCGCTCGGACTTGAGCGTACCGTCACATCGATCACAGCACTGGCAGACTGGGATATCAGTGAGACGCTCAGCCTGTCGTCCATCACGGGCTGGCGCGATATTGATAGTGTCGAAATTTTCGATCCGGACGGGTTCGGTCTCGACCTTCTGATCTTTGGAGAAGATTATCAGGGCGAACAATTCAGCCAGGAATTCCGCCTGAACTTCGATTCAGGTGACAAGCTGACGGGCTTTGTCGGCGCAAGCTATCTCGATGAAACCGGATCGCAATATGTCCCGCTGACCTATGACGAACGTGCCGCTCAGGCGCTTCTGGGTGGCCTGCTAGTTCCGCCGAATGCGCCGCCTGCTTCGGCCTTCCCAGCAATCAATCTGACGGCCTTTGCTCAATCCGGTGGAACAGTCGTTATCCCACTGAAACCGATCCATATGGAGCAATTCACCAATTTCGGTGAAACCCAGGCCTTCGACATCTTCGCCGATGCGTCTTACCAGCTGACCGACCGTCTCGAGATTTCCGGTGGTCTTCGTTACACCACAGAAGACAAGACTTCAGGCCTTAATGTCAGCTATCTGAATGGCCCGAGCGCGCTCACCGGGGCGGGTCTGTTCGTCAATGCATCCGGCGGTCTGATTGAACAGTCTGAAACCTTTGATGACGTGACCTATCGTCTGGCTGCAAGCTTTGCTGTCACTGATGAGGTGAATTTGTTTGCGAACTTTGGCCGGGGTCGTCGCCCGGAGGTCATCACGGCTTCAGCGACAACGCCTAGCGCCGGCTTTGCGGTTCTGGATGCGGAAATCGTCGATGCGTGGGAAACGGGCTTTAAAGGCCTCTTCCTCAATGGCGATCTCTCCATTGATGGTTCGATCTTCTACTACGACTATTCGAACTTCCAGACGACAATTGTCACAGCGGCGGGCCTGATCGAGCCGGTCAATGCAGGTGATGCGACAGCCAAGGGCGGGGAAATTCAGGCGATCTGGTCTTTGAGCGACATGGTCGCCCTCACCGCAAACTATGGCTATAACAAAGCCCGGTTTGATGATGACGCGTCTGCGCTGAACCCTGGAAACCGTCTGCGGCTCTCGCCAGACAGCACCGCCTCAGTATCGGCGCGCTTCCTCTTCGATCTCGGCTTTGCCGATCTGAAGATTGTTCCGAGCTATACCTGGCAGGATAAGGTCTATTTCGACAACACAGAGCGGGATCTGATCAGCCAGGATTCTTATGGCCTTCTAAACCTCAACGCCAAGCTCGACTTCAACAATGGCTTTGGCGCAGAGGCCTATATCTCCAACGCATTGGACGAAGAATATCTGATCGATGCGGGGAATACCGGCGATGGATTTGGCATCCCAACCTTCATCTCGGGTCCACCACAATTTTATGGGGTTCGGGTCTCAAAGACTTTCTGATCCCGAAACTCATCTGAAAGAAAAGCCGCAGGATTGCTCCTGCGGCTTTTTTTTGTGTCTGGAGTTGTCCGCCTTATTCGGCGGGCGCCGCCTCACCTTCCGCCTCCGATGCGCGATCATTTTGCGTATGTCCCGTTCCGAAAAGACGCAAATGCAGGATCAACAGAGCCGGCAGGATGAAGATCAGAAGGAAGGTACCGATGATGATACCAAAACCGAGCGAAATCGCCGTCGGGATCAGGAATTGCGCCTGAAGGCTGGTTTCCAAGATGATCGGCGTGACCCCCAGGAAAGTCGTCAGCGTTGTCAGCAGAATGGCGCGGAACCGGTCCAGCATGGCTTCGCGCACCGCAACTTCTGGCCGCTCACCCTGCTCCAGTCGCTCATTCATGAAGTCGGTCACCATCAGCGAGGTGTTAATGATCACCCCGGAGAGCCCGATAATGCCGAAGAATGAGAGAAGCGTCAGGTTCGCGCCCATCAGGCCATGCCCGATCAACGCGCCAACAAAGCCAAACGGAATTGCGAGCATGATCACAATCGGCTGGCTGTAGGATTTGAAGTTCAACGCAAGCAGAGAATAGATCACGATCAGGGCCAGCATGAAGTTCCGCGCAAGCGCCGGCATAGCCTCGGCCTGATCTTCCTGATCGCCTGCCACACGCATGCTGAAGCCATCATACTCCGAGACCAGCCTGTTCATGACCGGGCCAAACATTTCCGCCGTGACGGCATCGGCTGTGGTGACATTATCGTCGACATAGGCGGTGACGGTGTACACGCGGCGTCCGTTCACCCGAGTGATGGTGGCTGGCGCAGGCGCAATGGTCAGCTCGGCTAGACTGGACATGGGCACAAAGCCGTCACCAACGCGGATGTGTAGCCGTTTCAGCGTTTCCAGAGAAGAGCGCTCATCTTCTGGCAGACGCACGCGAACCGGGATTTCCTCGCGGTCGCGCTGCACACGGGTCGCCTCGGCGCCAAAGAAGGTCGCCCGGACTTCGCGGGCCAGGTCGGCCTGGGTGATGCCATAATTTCGAGCCAGCGGTTTGAGGCGGATCTGGACTTCTTCTGTCGTCCGGAAGCGGTCATCGCGAACGTCATAAACGCCGGGTTGGGATTCGAGCGCCTCACGCAATTCAATCACCGCGTTACGCGCCTGTGGATCGGTTCGCGCGGAAACCTGCAGCTGGATCGGCGCACCAGGTGTCACAAGATCAGAGGTAAAAGCGACTTTCTTGGCGCCCGGGATTTCACCCACGGCCGTCCGCCACGCGTTTTCAAGTTGCGCTGCAGTGAAGTCGCGGCTGGAGGCATCTTTCATCCGAGCGAGAATGTAGGCTTTATTGCCCGCTGCCCCGCCGGATGGATCACCGCCCACTGCGGCTTCGTTTCCGCCCGGTGCAGCGCCAAGCTGCCAATAGACGGAGTGAATGGCGTCTGGATCATCGGTAATCTCGGCGATGGCAGCATCAACCGAGTCGACGATCTGCAGCGCAAAGCGCCGGGTCTGCGTTTCAGATGCGCCTTCCGCGAGCTCGAGCTCGGCGGTGACATAGTCGCCCTCAATCGCCGGGAAGAAGATGAATTTCACATAGCCAGAGGCGGTCAGCGCCTGTGTGCCGAAGAAGATACCCACCCCGATGAGCAGCACCATGATGGGCCGGACGACAACAAAATTCATCGCATTTCGCAAAGGACCATCGCTGAAATGTCTCAGCCCGCCCGCAACCTTGTCACGGATCGGATCAGCAAGACCGCGCGGCGAATACCATTTAGGTTTCTTGTCCGACAGATGAGACAAATGCCGTGGCAGAATGAAAAAGCTTTCGATCAGAGACAGCACAAGAAGAATGATCACCACCGCCGAGACCTGGCCGAGGAATTGCCCGAACAAGCCCGGCACCATCAGGATCGGGATGAAGGCAACAATGGTGGTGGAAACCGAAAACAGAACAGGCCGGGCCACGCGGGTCGCGCCCAGGCGCGCAGCCTCGACGCCCCGTTTTCCTTTCCGGAAGTTCGCATGGATGTTCTCGCCCACAACGATCGCGTCATCCACAATAATCCCGATGGCCAGAATAAATCCGAACAAGGAGAGCTGATTGAGGGTGATGCCGAATATCAGCATTGGGAAAAAGGCGCCAAGGAAGGACACACCGACACCCAAGGCCACCCAGAAGGCAATTCGGATATCCAGGAAGAGAAGCAGAAGCACGGTGACGAGGATCAGCCCGAGCACGGCATTCCGCACGAGTAAATCGATCCGCTGTTCGAGATTGGGGGCCTCGTTGCGCCAGAATTCGTACGACACGCCTGCCGGAAGGGCGTTGGCGATCTCCTCGTCGAGATAGGTCTGCACGATGGCGGCATTGTCGATGGTCTTCTCATTGCCGACACGGAAGGCGGTGACCATGGCCGCGGGCTGGCCCATATATATTGCGTCGATTGGGTCATCCGACAGACCATCTGTGATGGTTGCTACATCACCGAGATAAATGGGCGTGCCATTCGCGCCCGTGCCGACAACAATGCTGGCGAATTCCTCGCCGGTACGCCGCTCGCCCATGGACCGGACGCGCAAAAGCTGGCGATCATCCTCGATTTCGCCACCAGACAGATCGAGGCTTTGCGCAGAAATGGCGGCGGACACTGCGGACAATGACAAGCCGCGCGCCCGCAGCTCGGATTCCGGAATGGTGATATCGATCAGATAGTCGGGCACGCCGCTGATTTCGACCTGCGAAAGCTCATCCTTATTGGCAAGCTCGCGACGCACGCGATCAGCGGTCTGTTTCAACAGAGTGCGCTCGACATCGCCGTAAAGCAGTATCTGCGCCACGATTTCATCGGGCTCGATTTCGCTGATCTGAGGCGCTTCGGCGTCCTGTGGGAAGACCGTGATCCGGGCGATCTCGTTCTTCACCTCATCCATCATTTCGGAGATGTCTTCGCCTTCATTGATATCGACAAAGACCACGCCGACATTCGAGCTGGCCAGGCTGGTGATTTTCTTGACGCCTTCGAGCCCCTCCAGGCGCTCCTCAATTGGCCGGACAATTGACGTTTCCACGTCTTCAGGCGTCGCACCCGGAAAGGGAACGGTGACGTTGATCTGGCCGGTTTCAATCTGCGGAAAGATGCGCACGTTCAGTGCCGTCAGCGAAAACAGACCTGCAATGATCAGAAAGACCATCAGGAGGTTTGCAGCCACCCGGTTATTGAGCAGCGCTTCGATCAGTCTGATCACGATCGCGCTCCATCCGCTTTCACTTTCATGCCCTGAATTTCTTCAGACAACACTGTGGTCAGAACGCTTTCGCCGCCCGACAAATCCGCTGAGTGAAGCAAAGTGACGTCGCCGGTCTGATCGAGCACATCGACCTCGGCTTTGTTCAACTCGGAATCCTCCGACACAACCCAGATGAAAGCATCCTGGCGCACCGCGCCGGCAGGGACTTTCCAGACGGGTGTTTCGGAATACCCTTCGATCAGCAAATCCACATAGTCGCTGGCAAACACCTTGCCGGAATTCTTTTCCGAGAACGCGTCAGGGAAGACGGCAATCACTGTGGCCGTTCGCGAGGCCGGGTCGATCACAGGCGAAAATTCGGCAAGGTACCCCTCAAGCGGGATGGAGCTGAGCGAGCTGTTATTGGGCACGGCCCGAACGGGCAGTGTTTCCCCCTCCATCGCGTTCATGGCAGCACGGACAGCAGCGACCTGATCAGCTGGCAGGCCCGCTTCAACCTCTGCGGCGTCGGCACTGATCAAGGTCGCAAGCGGCTGGCCTGGGGAAACATATGTGCCCAGCGAAACCTGTTCTTGGGTGACCAGCGCATTGAAAGGTGCGCGAATGACGGTTTTGGTCACAGCCCTTTCAGCGATGCGAATCTGCGCTTCAGCCTGTTTGACCGCAGCCTGGGCGTCTTCAAATGTCGCGCGAGCCGCTTCAGCTGCCTTTTCAGGGGAGGCCCCGATTTCTGCCAGACGGACCTGACGGTCACGCTCGGCACTCGCCTGTTCGAGACGTGCCCGCGCCGTTGCAAGCCCAGCCTCAGCGCGAGCCAGCTCGGCGGAATAATCGCCGTCATCAATGCGCAAGACCACTGCGCCCCGGTCGATGCGCCCGCCTGATTTGAGCTCTGGATTGACCTGAACAACCTTGCCGGACACCTCACCCACGAGGCTGAGTTCCTCGCGCGGCATCAGACGACCTGGCGCGTGCACCCGATAGGTATTTGAAGCTGTTTCAACACGAGCAGTTTCAACAAGCGGAACAGAATTGGCGACCTGGGTGGTTTCGGAGGCAGCTTCGCCCTTGGCGCCAGCAATCATCATGACGCCGATGCCGGCGGCCGCCGCACCCACGCCCACAAGGAGCCAGAGAAAGCTTGGGCGTTTCTCCTTGCCTTCAGGCGAACTTGGGTCCATTTGATTGCTTGTCATAGAAAATTCACTTCGCTGCTGCAACAATCGCGCTTGTAACTAGCCCATAAACGTCAACATGGGATGACTGAAGCGACTTACCAGTCAGGACCGCTAATGAACAGAAATTATTTTATTCAATATTCTCTGATCAGTTTTTCCGCTGCATTTTTGAGCGGATGCATGACCGTGGGACCAGACTATGTCGCTCCAGAACTTGCGTCCTACCAGGACGCCTGGATTGCAGGTGACGTTGACGTACTCGCACCCGGCGCAGTAGCGGATACCGATTGGTGGATGGACTTCAATGATCCTGTCATGGTGCGCCTCATTGACGCTGCGAGCACCGGCAATTTTGATATTGCGCAGGCTGCGAGCGGCGTGGCGGCCGCGCAGGCAGGCCTTGATCGCGCTTATACGCTGGCGCGCTTTCCAGGAGGTGGGCTTTCGGGTGCCGTGACCCGTCAGAAGCAATCCTCGGCCAGCTTTGGCGCAGATTTGCCATTTGAGTTTGAAGCGCAAACAACGTATTCCACTGGAGCAAGTGGAAGCTGGGAGTCAGGCCTGTTTGGTCGGATTGAAAGCGGCCTTACCCGTGCTCAGGCTGCGCTGGGCAGCCAGGAAGCCATTCTGGCAGACACGCGGCGCGCCATTATCGCTCAGACAGCAATCACCTATCTGACCTTGCGCGAACTCAATCAGCGCATTTCTGTGTCAGAAGATAATCTGGACCGTCAGACCGAAGTTCTCAGACTAACTCGTCAATTGAAAGATGCAGGCGAAGTCTCCGATCTGGATGTAGAACGTCAGACCAATCTGGTTGAAACGACCCGTGCCGGGCAGCTCGCCTTAAAAAGTGCGCGCGAAGAAACACTCGCTGCACTGGCTCTGTTATCGGGTCAGACCCTGCCGGACTTTCTCGCCGATTTCCCCGAATTGACGCCTGAAACATCAACGGATTACTCGACGACATTGCAGGCTTTCAGCCCACTTCGGATTTCCTCACCAGAAGACATGTTGCGTCGCCGGCCCGACATTCGCGCCGCTGAACGCCAATATGCCAATGCGATCGCACTCGTTCAGTTCACAACGGCAGACCTCTATCCCCAACTTACACTGACCGGTAACCTGTCTCTCACCGCGCTGGAGCCAGGCGAGCTGTTTTCGGGTGATGCCTTTGGTTACAGCTTTGGTCCTCGCCTCAGTTGGGATGTATTCAGCATTCCCTCCACCAAGCTTGAGATTGCCCAACGGGAAGCCGAGGCCGAAGCCACGCGTCTTGCACTGGAGCGCACAATTATCGGCGCACTGACCGAAACCGATGCGGCGCTGCAGACCTACAATCTGAGCGTCGAGCAGGCGGCGATTTCCCGGCGCGCGCTCGGCTCCGCAGAACGGTCGCGCGACCTTGTTGAAATCCGCTACCGGGAAGGCGCTGAAAGCCTGCTCAGCCTGATTGAAGCTCAGAGACAAGCTTTGGCCGCGCAGGATTCAGAATTGCAGACGCGGTTTGAGGCCATGCGGCGTCGGGTTGAAGTATACCGGGCTCTGGGTGGCTGAGCCTCAGGGCTCATTGCCTTCCCAGTCGACAATCCAATCGAAGGCGTCGCCTTCAAACACGGTCTCTTCGTTGAGGGTCCGCCCTTTGATCGACACGCCCGCTTCATGAACGCTGTTCGGATCTCCTGAAATGAGCGGGTGCCAGTCGAAGAGCGGTTTGCCTTCATTCAGCAGGCGGTAGGCGCAGGTTTTCGGCATCCATTTAAGCGCGCTGAGGTTATCCGGAGTGAGCTTCACGCAATCGGGTACGATTGCCTTCCGATTGGCATAATCCGTACACAGACAGCTCTCTCCATCCAGTGATTTGCAGTGCAGCCGGGTGTACGCGATTTCGCCTGTGTCTTCGTCTTCGAGTTTGAGAAGGCAACATTTGGCGCAGCCATCACACAGCGCTTCCCATTGCGCGGTGTCCATGTCAGCCATCGGCGTGGTTTCCCACCATTTTTCACTCATGCTGGTCGAAAATTTCGTTGAACTGGCGGACCGCCGCTGCCGGCCCTTCGGGATGGCTCCACACACCGCCCGACACCGCCAGGAAATCCGCACCAGCTTTGACGACCGGCTCGGCATTGTCGACTTTAATCCCGCCAATTGCGACGCAAGGGATCTCCATCATTTCCTGCCACCATGTGAGGAGTTCGGGCTCGGCCTGTGTCGGCGCAGATTTTGTTTCTGTTGGGTAGAACGCGCCAAAGGCAACATAGTCTGCCCCCTGCTCACCCGCCACCATGGCCAGATGGCGACTATCATGACAAGTAACGCCAACAATACCGCTTTCGCCAACCCAGTTTTTGGCCTCTTTAAAACTCATATCCGTCTGGCCGATATGGACACCATCCGCGCCGAGTTCAGCGGCAAGATCCGCCCGGTCATTGATCAGCACCGCGATATCCCGGGCCTGAACTTCTTCGATAATGCGCTTGCCGACTCGGCGCGTGGCGTCTGCATCGGTCGTCACGCCATCCTCTGACTTCAACCGGATCTGCAGACAGGCCACATCACCGCCAGCGAGCGCGTCGTCCAGGAGTGCTTCAAACGCGGCGAGATCGGAAATGACCGGCGGTGTGATGAGATAGAGGCGACAGCGATAGGACATGAGGTAAGTCAGAAATGGAAATCCGTCGCTGACGTCAAGTCTTGCCGGACACACGCAAATGACGGAAGCTGACTATCATTAACGGGAGGAAATATGAAAACTGCATTTACCGGCGTCCTTTTGGGCGCAACCCTTATGTTGGCTGGCGCGGCACACGCAGCAAGTCATGAGGAAGGACACGCCGAGGAGGCTTTGAAAGTCGCAGTCTCCGCTGTGGGGATCGGCGTCACCAGCCTGGAAGAGTCATCGAAATTCTACATCGACACACTCGGCATGCGGTCGGTGATGACCTATGAGCTCGACTATATGGATGAGATCGTTCTGGTTGCACCGGATGGCGGTAGCGCGATCGTGCTTATGGAATACACCGATGGCATTGAGCGGAACGTCACAGACCTTCCGGTGAAGATTGTCTATCGTACAAGCGACCCGACCGCTCTTGCCGAAAAGATCAAGACGGCGGGATATGAGATTGTCCGCGAGCCGGTTCCATCTGAAGCGGTCGGCGGAGCAATCGTCGGATTCGCTAAGGATCCGGACGGCTATCTGATCGAAATTCTGCCCATGGCGCGCTAAATCTTTCACAAAGCGAGCGGTGTGACCGCTCGCTTTGCCTAGGAATTCGACTTGAGGCAAAACCGGCATTTACTTGTCTTCACGGCGAACTAAACATTCATACTGGTCTACAGTCTTCCCAGTCGGAAATTTCCATAATGTCTCTCAAATCCGTTTTTCTGAATTCTACCTCCGCAATACTGGCGGCTACACTTCTGGTCGCGTGCGGCGGCGGTGGCGGCAGCAGCTCGTCTTTCACGCCCACACCAGCCCCGTCTCCATCACCATCACCGACGCCATCTCCGACACCGACCCCGACGCCTACGCCGACCCCAACGCCAACCTATGCTTCCGGCGTTTATCAGCCCGCATCCACCTTCAAAGATTTCTGCCAGGCCCCACGGTCCGGGTCAGATATTGAAGGAAATCCATTTCCGGATATGCAGGGCACAATTCATGACGAATTGTTCTGGCTCCGCTCCTGGACGAATGAAACCTATCTCTGGAATGATGAAGTTCCGGATGAAAATCCATCCAATTATGCCTCCGCAGGAACCCCCGCCTATTTCGACACCCTGAAAACCTCCGAGATCACGACTTCGGGTACGCCGAAGGATGATTTCCACTTCTATGAGTCGACGGAGGAATATCTCCTGTCACGAAATTCCGCGCCAAGATCAGGCTATGGTGCCCGGTTCGCTGTGCTCCAGGGCAGTCCACCTCGCGATGTTCGGGTGCTCTACACTGAACCGAATTCACCGGCCTCGAATACGACGGGCGGAGAGGCGCCCTTCCAACGCGGGGCACGCATCCTCGAAGTTGATGGCGTGGATGTGGTCAACGGGAATGATGTCGACGCGCTGAACAATGGTCTCTTCCCGGCAAATTCTGGTGAAACGCACACATTTGTTGTGCAGGATGTCGGTGAAGCGTCTCGGTCAATCACGATCACATCTGCTGATGTTGTGACGGCGCCCGTGAATAAAACAGCCGTTCTCGACGTCAATGGCGACAAAGTCGGCTATATTCTGTTCAATACCTTCAGCCCGTTTGCATCAGAAGAGGCGATCGCAACGGCAATGACCGAAATGTCGGATGCAGGCGTGAGCGATCTGGTCCTCGATTTGCGCTATAATGGCGGTGGTTTGCTGGCTGTCGCGGCCCAGACCGGCTATATGATTGCAGGCAGCGCACAGTCGAACGGCAAGACGTTCGAATATCTTCAGTTCAATGATGATGCCGGAAATCGCGACCCGGTGACCGGTGAGATTAACGATCCGATTCCATTCATCGATACCGGTGTTGGTTTCAGTCTCGCCAGCGGGACACCACTCGATTCGCTCAATCTCAACCGCGTCTTCATTCTCTCGACCGGCGGCACCTGCAGCGCGAGTGAGGCCGTGATCAACGGTTTGCGCGGAATTGATGTGGAAGTGATCCTGATCGGCGACATCACTTGCGGAAAGCCATATGGCTTCTACCCGACCAGCAATTGCGGCACGACCTGGTATTCGATCCAGTTCCAGGGCGTAAATGATAAAGGGTTTGGCGATTATGCCGATGGCTTTGTGCCGGATAATTCCAGTTTTGCCTTTGGTGCGCGTGCCCCGGGCTGTGTCGTTGCGGATGACTATAACAATGAATTAGGCGACCCGAATGAGGGACTTTTGTCGACCGCGCTCTATTATCGCGAAAATGGTGCCTGTCCGGCCTCGGCACCGAAACCGGCCGTAAGGGCGGAGGGGCAGAAAACAGTCTTCCTCGGCGAGGGCGAACTCGCAACGACGGACCGCACGCCCGGCGAACTCATTCGCGATAATAATCGCGATCTTCGCATGCCCTATTGAGGAGCCGTGGATGAAACGCCTTTCGATTTTCAGTCTCATCGCGTCAGCCGCCGCATCTTTGGTCGGCTGCACATCGTCGGGTGCCAGTTCGGCCCCACCCGCCGACCCGGTGCCGGCCGTTCTGACGGACGGGTCGTCAGCGGCTTTATCGAATTTAAAGGCACGGCTCGCCAGTGCAGTCGGACGAGCGCAGATCGAGCTAGGGCCGGAGGACCCGACCATGATGTCGTTCATCTCGGTGCTTCCGCCGCGTCTCGGCACGCATGAGACGCACAGCCTCGCCAGTCCGACGACCTTTGATCTCCAGATCTCTGATGGCAAATGCTATGCGCAGAACCGTGAGACCCGGAACCGTATTCTGCTCGACGGAATTGACTGCAAACCGGTCGGGTAAATGTCGGCTTCGAGCCGTTTTTTTTTCGAAAACGGCTTGATCTCAGCTTAGGTTGAGAAATTATATTTCTGTCTGCCCATGAAAAAGGAGCAGGCAAATGACACGTAAATCCACCTCAAATTCCGGCATCAAAGCCCTCATCCCAATCGGAACTGCCAGTGATCCGGTCACGTTCTGGCAGATGTATTCCGATCTCCTGTCCGTGACGGATCGGTAGAGTGCATGATCTTGCGTTCCGCGAATTTTCTTCCAACCATACCCCTTTCTGCTGAAGGGGTATGGGGTCTTGGCGCTAACAACTTTACTCGTCCTGCTTGGACTGTTCGCAGTCGGCCTGATCACCCTCGTCTTTCAGGCCGCCCTTGCGCGCGGTCAGGCGAAGCCAAGCGGTGAAGGGCTGCTGATCGGGCTGGTTACCGATTTCTTCGATACGCTCGGCATTGGAAATTTCGCGCCGACCACCGCCTGGTTCAAATTCCGCAAACTCCTGCCAGACAGCCATATCCCTGGGACACTGAATGTCGGTCATGCGCTGCCCGTTATTGTGCAGTCTGCCATCTTTCTGGTGTTGCTGGGAGTTGAGGTCGACACAACGCTGCTCATCGGTTGTGTATTGGCCGCCGTCATGGGCGCGAACCTTGTCGTGAACGCCCCTGTCAGGAGTGTCCAGCTGATCGTTGGTGTGGCGCTGATCATTGCAGCAGGCCTTTTCGCCGCGAGCAATCTGGGCCTGATGCCCGCCGGGGGAACAGCGTCTGGCCTGCCCCTGCCCTTACTCATTCTGGCGATTGGCGTGCACTTTGTGCTCGGCATTCTGATGGCGTTCGGCATTGGCCTTTATGCGCCGTCTCTCATTCTGCTCAGCCTGTTGGGGCTCGACCCGCGTCTCGCCTTCCCGATCATGACCAGCTGCTGCGCCTTCCTGATGCCGGTTTCGGCCATCAAATTCACAGCCTCGGAGCGAATCAGCTTCCCACTCGTTATTGGCATCATGATTGGCGGCATCCCGGCTGTTCTGCTCGCAGCCTATGTCGTGAAAGAATTGCCCATGGTCTGGCTGCGCTGGGGTGTAGTGGTGGTCGTGCTTTATGCTTCGGCTTTGCTCATTCGCTCGGCCCTTACGAAAACGTCAGATCAGCCCGCGCCATAGAGCGCGTCAAATGCCTCCCGCGCCATCTCCATGAGGAGCGTGTCCCTCAGGCCCAGATGCGTCGTGCAATGGTCTTTAAAATAGCCGATTTCCTTAAATTCAAGGCCGCGAAACACGGCCAGAGAGGGCGTATTCTCCGGATCGATATCGGCGAGAATGCGGGGCGCCTTTTTCTGCTCGAAGGTGCGAGCCAGTGCGCCGATCACCGCGCTTCGTGCCAGCCCGCGCCCACGTGCTTCCGGCAGAAGCATCACACCGACCTCCCACTCACCCTCATCATTTTGGAATGTACTGATCCGACCCAGCGTTGCTTCATCCGGAGGGTCGAAAATCGACCAGCTGGTGTCCTCCCATCCGGTCGTCCAGCGCGTCAGCATGGTGCGCGTTTCGTCTTCTGAGGTGACGCCCGGAGCCATCATGAACTTCACGCAGTCCGCATCGGAAAGAAACCGGTGAAAGGCGTTAAAATCTAGGTCGAGATCCAGACGTCGAAGGGCCATGGCATGGGGCTCCAAAAAACAAACCCTCCGGCGGATGCCAGAGGGTTTCGATACTCTAAAGGAACGCGCCGTTCCTCAATCTCTCAGAAAGACTTAACCGGCCATGGAAGCCGCTGTGATCTCGTCAATTGAATTGCTGAGCGTTGCATTGAATTCATCGGCAGACTGCTTCGCAGACAGACCCTCAGACAGGGCACGCGAGAAGCTGGCAATCATGCCGGTGTTTTTCGACAGACGATTGTTCGACTCTTCACGGCTGTAACCACCAGACAGAGCGACAACGCGGACGACTTGCGGGTGATCAACAAGCGGCTTGTAGAGGTTGGCTGTCTCAGGAAGCGTCAGCTTGAGCATGACTTTCTGATCCGGAGATAGAGCATCAAGTTGTTTCTTGATTTCAGCGAGCAGAATGTCTTCCGCTTCAGCTTTGTCAGAAATCGAGATGGTGACTTCAGGCTCGATGATCGGGACGAGGCCATGGCCGAGGATCTGTTTGCCGACTTCAAACTGTTGCTCAACAACTTTGGCAATGCCTTCAGGCGTTGCCGCGTTGATGACAGAGCGCATTTTGGTACCGAAAATGCCTTTTGAGACACCTTTCTCGAGCAGCGCATCAAGACCCGGATTTGGCTTCATGACCTGAACGCCGCCCTCATCATCAGCGAGGCCTTTGTCGACTTTGAGGAAAGGCACAACACCGGCTTTTTCCCAAAGGTAAGTTGCGGTCGGCATGCCCTCAATGTCGCTGTCCATTGTGCGTTCAAACAGGATCGCGCCGATCACCTTCCCGCCGGAAAACGGAGGCGCGGTGATGATCCGGGTCCGCATCTGATGGACCATGTCAAACATCTCTTCTTCGCCGTTATATTCGCTCTCTTCAACGCCGTAGAGACGAAGCGCTTTAGGTGTTGAACCTCCCGACTGATCCAGCGCTGCAATAAAGCCTGGCTTTTCAGCAACCTGCTTCAGTTGTTCAGAATTCGGCATGAAACTCTCCTCTTGTCCCCTGATACACAAACTCGGTTCCTGGGGAGGTCATGCAATTTGCGAGCCTGAACCGGCCGCTCCATCCACCCCAACGGAAATCTCACCTTTCAGAAACCAATCATGCTGATTTCGCAAGACCCTTTGCCGGAAATCCAACAAAAATTGAGATTTTCTTGCGTCAGCCAGTGTGCGGAGCGTCCAGAGTTCCGGTTTGGGGCAGTTCCGGAACGTCATCTGTTCTTTTGAAGGCAATGTGGGCCAGCAGCACAGATGCGTAGGGTAGGGTCAGAATGCCCGGGATAATGCCAACAATGAAACCGGCAATCATGAAGAATAGGAAATAGAACAGAAAAGCGACGGTATCGGTAAACCCCATGGAGGGCACAACTGCTGTCAGCATGCCAAACACCAGATAGCCCGCCCCAATGATAAATGTGTAGACCGGGATACCAATGAGCATGGCATTGAATGTTTTCAGGGTAAGAGCACCGCGTTCATAGGTTTGCGGCTTGAGGCAGAAGAGTTCAAATGCGCCAATAAGAGATGCCGGAATCGCAAAACCAAAGGCCATTGCCAACATCATTTCGCGTTCAGCAAAGAAAAAGCTGAAAATAAAGACCGGATGCAAAGGGCCAACGAGGCACCAGACGAGTAATTTACGCTGCTCAAACCGGTCTCTTGGGACTAACATCACCGCCATCCTTGCGACCGAGAATTGGTCCTGGTCGCAAAGACAAGTTTAGCCTGAAAGGGCGGCGCTGGCTTTGTGTCATGCCAACGCGCAAATTTTGTAGGGTTTATTTTTTCAGCGCTTCGACGCCCGGCAGTTCCTTGCCTTCCATCCATTCGAGGAAAGCGCCGCCTGCCGTTGATATAAAGGTGAAGTCGCCTGCGGCGCCCGCATGATTGAGGGCTGCCACGGTGTCACCGCCGCCCGCAACAGCAACAAGATCGCCGGATTTGGCCAGAGCGCCAGCAGCTTTGGCAGCCGCAACGGTTGCCGCATCAAACGGTGTGAGCTCAAATGCACCGAGCGGGCCGTTCCAGATCAGCGTTTTGGCACCCTTCATCACGGTTTCAAGCCGCGCGACCGAGGCCGGGCCTGCATCGAGGATCATCTCGTCAGATTCAACTTCATCAAGCCCGATTGTGCGGTTCGCCGCATTGGCCGCGAAATCCTTCGCCACCACCAGATCCACCGGCAGAACGATCTCGCAGCCTGCGGCTTTCGCATTGGCTTCGATCTCTTTTGCTGTGTCTGTCAGGTCGTGCTCGCAAAGGGATTTGCCGACGTCGACGCCTTGCGCTGCGAGGAAGGTGTTAGCCATGCCGCCGCCAATGACCAGGTAATCAACCTTCGAGACGAGGTTTTTCAGAAGGTCGATTTTAGACGAGACTTTCGCGCCACCAACAACGGCCACGACCGGACGCTCCGGCTGCCCCAGAGCGGCGTTCAGCGCGTCAAGCTCGCGCTCCATGCTCTTGCCCGCGAAGGCTGGCAGATAGTCCGCCAGACCGACCGTAGAGACGTGCGCGCGATGGGCCGCTGAAAACGCATCGGAAACGAACACATCCCCCAGTTCGGCGATCTCCTTTGCGAGTTCAGGATCGTTTTTCTCTTCGCCTTTATAATAGCGGGTGTTTTCCAGCAGGATCACACCAGTTGCGTCGAGCTTCTCGATCGCTTCTTTGGCCGTCTCACCTTTGCAGTCTTCACAAAAGCTCACCGGGTGACCGAGGACCTGAGCAAACGGCGTCGCAACAGGCGCCAGGCTCATCTCCGGCACTTTCTCACCCTTGGGACGACCGAAATGCGCCATCAGAGCGACCTTCGCACCCGCTTCGCGCAGCGCTTTGACGGTTTCGACAGCCGCAACCAGACGCGTATCGTCAGTGATCTTGCCGTCTGCCATCGGAACGTTGAAATCAACCCGGGCCAGAGCAACCTTACCGGTCAGATCGCCCGCATCCTCAATCCGTTTAAACTCAGCCATAGTCTACTCGTCCTGTCCTCTGAAATACGTCCCACAACGGTTTGCCGTTGTCTTACCCTGCCTGTTATCAATGTCCATAAGCGGAGCTTCCACAGACGGGACATTTCATGTGTTTTGCATAAGAGATGAGGTCTGCCTGGCAGGTTAAACAGCTGGCCTCACGCACAAAGGGTGCAGAAGCCTCCCATGGGCCATCATAATCGGCCGGATCATGTGGCGCGAGAAGCTTAACATCCCAGCCAGTGGGCGAAGCCGCGATCCGGCCCTCGCCCTCCTGGTTGTGATTGCCGACACCGATGAACCAATTGCCGGGGCGATCTTTCATCGCGGCATGAAAAAGCTCGAGGAGTTCCATCTCCCCGAGCCCTTTCAGATAATCGATCACAGTCTGGCGGTCGCTCATAGCTCGCCGTCCTGCGCAAAGACTAGATCAGCTTCGCCATGGCGATGGCTGTGTCTGACATACGTGTGGAGAAGCCCCACTCATTGTCATACCAGCTGAGAACTGAACACAGCGTGCCGTCCATCACTTTGGTCTGGTCCATGTGGAACACAGACGAGTGTGGATTGTGGTTGAAGTCGATGGAAACGTTTGGCGCATCCGTATATCCGAGAACGCCTTTCATCGGGCCCTCAGCCGCAGCGCGGATAGCTGCGTTGATTTCCTCAACAGAGGTTTCGCGCTTGGCGATGAATTTCAGGTCAACCACAGAAACGTTCGGCGTTGGAACGCGCATAGCGAAACCGTCGAGCTTGCCGTTCAGTTCTGGCAGAACCAGGCCGACCGCTTTCGCCGCACCGGTAGAGGTTGGGATCATGGACATAGCAGCAGACCGACCACGATAGAGGTCCTTGTGCATGGTGTCGAGCGTTGGCTGGTCACCCGTGTAGGAGTGGATCGTCGTCATCATGCCTTTTTCGATACCGATGGCATCGTTCAGGGCTTTGGCGACAGGTGACAGGCAGTTTGTGGTGCAAGACGCATTAGACACGACAAGGTCGTCAGCGGTCAGAACGTCGTGGTTCACACCGTAAACGATGGTCTTGTCGGCACCAGACGCGGGAGCAGACACCAGAACGCGCTTTGCGCCAGCTTCAAGGTGCATGGCGGCTTTTTCTTTCGCGGTGAAAATGCCGGTGCATTCCATAGCGATGTCGACATTGTTTGCCGCGTGCGGGAGTTCTTTCGGATCGCGGATCGCAGTCACTTTGAACGACTGACCGCCGACCTTGATCGTGTCACCTTCGACAGACACATGCATTGGCAGCGTGCCATGGACGGAGTCGAATTTGAGCAGGTGCGCATTGGTTTCGACCGGGCCGAGGTCATTAATCGCGACGACTTCAATGTCGGTGCGACCATTCTCCAGAATAGAGCGAAGGACGTTCCGTCCAATCCGTCCAAAACCGTTAATCGCGACGCGAACTGCCATGCTGTACCTCCAGAAAAATCAACTCTGTGTTCCCCCACGGAACATAAATTGGGCGTTCTCTAGACCGGGAATTTCACCTCGTCCAGTGCTGCAGCGCGGAATCATCGGCTTTCTGGCCAACACTTGGGTTTTGTCGACCAGATCAACGCTCAATTGATGTGAGGTTTCCGCTCAGACCAGTTTTTTCGCCGCGGCGACAACACCATCAGGCGTGATGCCGAACTTTTCGAACAATTGCTTGTAAGGAGCAGAGGCACCGAAGCTGTCCATGCCGACAAATTCTCCTTTGCGACCGATCCACTGATCCCAACCCATGCGGACGCCTGCTTCCACGGCAACCTTCGGCAGATCACCGCCCAGAACCGTGTCCTGATAGCTCTCAGGCTGTTCGGCAAAAGCTTCCCAGCACGGCATGGAGACAACGCGCGCTGCAATGCCGTCGGCCTTCAGGGATTCCTGCGCAGCCAGTGCGATTTCGACTTCAGATCCGGTTGCGCAAAGTACGATTTGCGGTGCGCCGTCAGCTTCCTTCAGGACATATCCGCCCTTGGCAGACAGGTTTTCGCCAATCTGACCGGACCGTGCAGGCGCAAGCCCCTGACGGGTAAGCGCCATAATGGTCGGGCCGTCTGTGCGTGCGAGCGCCATTTCCCAGCATTCGGCGGTTTCAACGCCGTCACAGGGACGCATCACCCAGATATTCGGCATGGCCCGGAAACTTGCCAGATGCTCAACCGGCTGGTGGGTCGGGCCATCTTCGCCAAGACCGATGGAATCGTGCGTCATGACGTGAACGACCTGCGTTCCCATCAGCGCACCCAGCCGGATCGCAGCGCGGGAATAATCGCCAAACACGAAGAAGGTGCCGGAATATGGGGTCACGCCACCATGCAGCGCCATGCCGTTCATCGCGGCGGCCATGCCGTGCTCGCGCACACCATAATGGATGTAGCGACCTGAATAATCGCCAGAGGTCAGAGGGCCTGTCGACGAGGTTTTGGTGTTGTTCGAGCCGGTTAGGTCAGCCGAACCGCCCACCATGGTTGGCAGGATTTTGGTGGCCACTTCAAGCGCTGCGCCAGACCATTGGCGTGTCGCCTTCTTGTCCTGACCATCAGACACAGACTGTTTGTGCGCCGCCATCGCCTCAGAGAACTCAGCCGGAATGTGTGCGGACAGTGTTGTTTCGAATTCGCCCTTTTTCGAAGAGCTGTTGAGACGGTTTGTCCATTCGTTCTGTGTCGACGCGCCTCGTGCACCATACTCGCGCCATTTGGCGAGAATGTCGTCCGGAACAACGAACGGCTCGTGCGGCCATCCGATATATTTACGGATGCCCGCAATCTCGTCCGCGCCATAAGGTCCGCCATGCGCCTTGCCGGTGCCCTCAATGGTTGGCGCGCCGTAACCAATGCGGGTTTTGCAGGCGATCATGACCGGCTTGTCAGACGCTTTGGCCCATTCAAGCGCCTGATCAATGGCCGCTTCATCATGCCCATCAATCGCAGCGGTGGCCCAACCAGCGGCTTCAAAACGCTTGATCTGGTCGGTCGCGTCAGAGAGGTCGGTACCGCCATCAATGGTAACAGAGTTGTCGTCGAACAGAACGACAAGGTTTTTGAGATTGAGGTGCCCAGCCAGCGTGATCGCTTCCTGGCTCACGCCTTCCATCAGGCAGCCATCGCCTGCGATAACCCAGGTCTTGTGATCGACCAGATCGTCGCCGAAGCGTGCATTGAGATGGCGCTCAGCAATCGCCATACCGACAGCCGTCGCAATGCCCTGACCGAGCGGACCGGTTGTGGTTTCGACGCCCTCGGTCACGAAATTCTCAGGATGCCCCGGCGTCTTAGCGCCGATCTGACGGAAATTGATGATGTCATCCAGGCTCACGCTGTCATAACCGGTGAGATAGAGCAGCGAATAGATCAGCATGGAGCCGTGGCCAGCTGACAGAACGAACCGATCCCGGTCCGCCCAATCCGGATCCGCAGGGTTGTATTTCAGGTGCTTGGAAAAAAGCAGCGTAGCAACATTGGCCATCCCCAATGGCATTCCGACGTGTCCGCTGGCCGCTTTCTCAACAGCGTCCATAGATAACGCTCTGATCGCATTGGCCATATCTTCAAATGTCACCGACGTCCCGGACATGTTTTGGCGTCCCTCTTTCTGCTCAGGCTTGGCAATGACGGGTTAAGCCGCAATGCGTCAAGGCTTGATATTTGCTCATGGGTGGTTTTTTGGGAATAATATAAATGATTCTCACATCGTATTCGCGGGTAACCTGAACACATGAGCGAACTGAAACAGGCGGTAGCAGAGCTGGAAGCAGCTCTTGGACGCTTGGAAGACAGTCTCGAAACCCTCACTGACCCTCATGGCAGCGGTCGGCTGATGCGGGCTGAGGCCGAAGCCCTGCGGCGTGACCGGGCGCAGCTGGCATTGGATCTGGATGCGTCCCGGGCCCGTGAAAAAGAACTCGAAGCTCTGGCCGATGAAGCATCCAGAGCGCTTGGCATTGCTATCGCAGAAGTGAAGGCCGCCATGAATACGCCCACAACCACATCCTGATGATCGAAAGTTGCTGACGCTATGTCCAAGGCTGAAATAGAAATCCGGGGAAAAACCTTTTCCATCGCGTGCGCAGACGGTCAGGAGGCACGACTTGAGGCGCTTGGCAGGAAACTGAATGCAAGGCTGACCGATCTGGAAACTGCGATTGGCGATGTCGGCGAGACCCGGCTTCTGGTCGCGGCTGGAATTTCCCTGATTGATGAGCTGGAAACCATAAAACCCGCCGAGAGCAATTCCGAGATCTCAGATCTTGAAAACCGAATTACACTCGTGGAACGCACCGCGGCAGCCGCGCTCTCAGATGCCGCTGACCGGATCAACTCCATCACCGATCGCATCGAACGGGTGAGCTGATCCGGCAATTTGAAAGCTGGTTCACATGGAAGACTACGCGTCAGCACGCCACCCCGACTCATGATTTTTTGAGCGGTGCATCCGAAGTGAACGCACAAAAAAACCCCGGCCTGAGCCGGGGTTTTCTGTAATTTGCCTGTGGGGGCGGGTCGATCAGGCTGCGCGAACGCGAGACAGGAAGTCCGTAATCGCAGACTGCATTTTGCCGCTTTCGCTGGTGATGCCGTGGGACGCGGCTTCAACCTGCGTTGCACATTCACCCGTTTCAGCTGTGGTCGCAGACAGAGACTGGACGTGTTCGGACACATCGCGCGCACCGCCGGCGGCTTCCTGAGCTGAGCGGGAAATCTCTGCAATCGCTGCGCGTTGTTGTTCCATGGCCGCCGCGATGGTCGAAGAGATGTTGTCGATATTGGCGATCAGGCCAGAGATGTTCTCCATGACGTTCACAGCCAGGCCAGACGCGTTCTGGATCGACGAAATCTGCTGAGCGATCTGCTCAGTCGCTTTCGATGTCTGGCTGGACAGAGCCTTCACTTCGCTTGCAACAACCGCAAAGCCTTTACCCGCTTCACCTGCACGAGCCGCCTCAATTGTCGCGTTCAGTGCGAGAAGGTTTGTCTGGCCAGCAATGTTGTTGATCAGCTCAACAACAGCGCCGATGTCTTCGGCCGCTTTGTCGAGGCCACGAACCCGCTCAGACGAGGTCTGCATTTCACCGACCGCTTCCGACGCGATCTTAGTGGATTCGTGGATCTGCTGGGTGATCTCGACGATTGAAGCCGAGAGCTCTTCTGCTGCAGAGGCCACGGTGCCGACATTGTAAGACGCATTATCAGCAGACTGAGAGGCAGACCCGGTCTGGACAGACGCGTTCTGTGCCGAAGACTTCATGACAGAGGCGGTGCTTTCCAGTTCGCGAGTTGCGCTGCTCATGATGGAAAGCGTGTCCTGCATCTGGGTGTCGAACTGCGAAATCAGTTCATCAACGGCTTTGGTGCGTGCAGCGCGGGCTTCTTCTTCCGCACGCTGAGCTTCCTCGAGGCGGAGACGCTCGCGGCCATTTTCTTCAAACACACGCAGGGTGTTTGCCATCTGGCCGATTTCGTCCGCACCATCTGTACCGGACATGTCGACGTCAAATTCACCTTCAGCGAGTTTGGCCATAGCCGAGTTCAGCTTGGTCAGACGTCGGGAGATCATGCGATCGACGTAGAAATAGCCAATGGCACCTGCAGCAGCCAGAGAGATCAGCGACATAACTATCAGAATAAGCGTTGTGACCGTCGTCGTTCCGACTGCACTATAGGCTTCTGAGTTTGCAGATTCCTGCAGGCTGTTTGCGAGCGTGGTCGCTGTGGCCTGAAGGGTCATGGCGGCAAGGTTCGCATTTTCAACAATGCCAGCTGACTCTTCCATTTGCTCAAGAATGGTGATGCGCAGGTTCGGGATGGAAATGCCGCCACCTGACATAGACATCAGAGGCTCTGCGGCATTGCGAAGATCATCGGTGACCAGATCGCCGAGAATAGCGATGTTCACGCGCATCTCATCAACCTGATAGCTGATTTCGTCATTCATGGCTTCCACTGCGCTGGCATCTGAGGCCAGGCTTGCTTCAGCGAAGAGTGAGTCGAGGAGCGTTGCTGACAGTGAAATCCGCAGGAGCGTTTCAATGTCCATGCCTTCGGCTTCGTCGAGCAGATCCTCGACAGCAGCTGTGACTTGTGTGCGATAAGACTGAGCGTTCAGCAGCGCCTGATTCATCGCCATTTCAGTGACGATGCGGCGCTGAACCATATCGTTCAGCGTATTGATTTCCTCGACCATTTTTGCGGCAGATTGTTCAACCTGCTCGATTTGCTCGCCTTCAATGGATTGCTTCAGTTCATTGATGTCGAAATTTACCGTGTCGAGAATGTATTGAATGTTCTCTCGCTGCGCGGCGCGCTCCTGCTCATCTTCTTGCTGGGCGAGGGATTTTGTTTCGCCGGACAAGGCGCGAGCATTCTGGGCAAGGTCACTTGAGAAGGCCAGAAGTGGCAGCGTTTCATTCGCAACCGTCTTGAGCGAGCCACTCGACGAATTCAATCCGAAAACGGAGATGGCTGAGAGCACAAGAACGACAGCACCGGCCAGGCCGAAGGCCGCGGGCAGACGAAACCGAATGAGCTGAAAATTGAACCTGGACATGGACTTCCCCTGAAGGTCTTACTCTACGCGCCCCATGGTGAGGCAGGATTGGCGAGCTATGCGAAGAGCGTCGACAGCTCGCCAATAATTGTTGTCTTCAGGCCGGTTTTCTGGTCCCGGCCCGTTTTGCATCAAAGTGCGAATGCGATGGTGATTTCACCATTGCCCGGATTGCCTTTTTCGAAGCGCCACTGCTCGAGAGCATCCACGGCAGCCTTGTCGAAAACACCCGGCATGGATTCAGAAACAACTGTGATGTTGGCAACTTTGCCGTTATCGTCGACTTCAAATTGAAGACCAACTGTGCCTTCAATTTTGCGGCGTTCGGCACCACGCGGATACTCCGGTGGAACCTGCTTGATCAGTACGGGTTCAGCAAAAGCCGGAGCGACACCGACTGTGCCGAAAGCTGTCATGGCAGTGGCTGCAGCCATCAGAACATGTTTCAGCGTCATAATGTTTCCCTTTATTTTTTTCACACCAAAAGCAAGAAAAAGAAGGCTTCGATTCTGAGCCCTTTCCCTTGCAGCCAAACTATCCTTTCAAAGTGAAACTTAGGTTAATTTGAAGCTGTATTTTGTTAGTCACCTATGACTCCATTGAATTTATCTTAGATGTATAGAAATTGATCATGTTTCATTTACCCATTATTTATAGAGGTAAATTCAAAAATAACTATCTTCACTTCAAAATGGCATCATTATATGAAAATTCTACTTGAAGTTTGTTTGAACTAGTCTTCATTTGTATGAACGTGTTTAGTTAACATGTTCATATCGGCTGGCTGAATATGGATGTCTCTTTGAGGGAATGGGATCTCAATTCCCGCCTCGCGAAATGCTTTCAGCACGGCAATGCGCGTTTGAGTCCGAGTGGACAACGCATCCATGATGTCCGGAATGAAAAAGCGTAATTCAAAGTCCAGCGACGATGCACCAAAACTAGTAAACAGCACTTGTGGCTCAGGAAACTTCAGCGCCTGCTCGAAATTCTCAGGAACTTTGGAGAGGATTTCAATGATCTGATCAGGGTCTTCTTTATACGCAACGCCAACAGCCACTGTGACACGGCCAAGTCGGCTCTTATGGGTCCAGTTCGTGACACTGTTGGAAATCAGCTCAGAGTTGGGAACGAGAATGGAGGATCGATCAAAGGTCTCGATTTCGGTCGAACGGACTGATATCTTTTTGACAATCCCCTCGCCCGAAGACGTCACAACCCAATCGCCAATCTTGATGGGGCGCTCGAACAGCAGGATCAGCCCCGAGACAAAATTGTTCACAATACTCTGGAGACCGAAGCCAATACCAACAGAAAGTGCACCCGCAATGATAGCCAGGTTGGAGAGGTCAAAGCCAAGCAGGCTGACACCGGTGAAGAAGGCGATGACAAGCCCGATATATCCAATCAGCGTCCGCAGAGAGTTCTGAACGCCCGGATCGACCCTCAACCGGCTGAACACCCGACTTTGCGTTGTGCGCTGAACCAGTCGTGTTGCGCCAATCAGGCCAAGAAACACCAGAACGGCGATCGCGACCTGCGCCAATGAAAACCGGACGGACCCGATCTGGACGCCATTCACAGCCTGCATGATACCACGCTGTACACTCGACCATTCAAATCCAATCAGAAGCGAGGCAAATGGCACCCAGAGCGCAAACACAAAACACGTGCTGAGAATATTGAGCCAGAACTGAAACAGGTCTTTCTTGTCGTCCTGGCGCTCGGATTTGGACAGGAAAAGATCGGCAAACGCGGCAAGCAGCTGAACACAGGCATCCCGAACTATGATGGCAGACAAGGTAAGCCCGCCGACCAGAAACAGGCGGGTTGTCAGAAAGTGTGCCAGTGACGAATAACCAACAAGCGCGATAAGGCCGCAAAATCCGGCAAAGACAGTCAGAAGTGCGCGGAATGGCTTCGGCAGGAGGAGCGGTTTCGCCACTTCGGGCGTGGCCTCACTCTCCTCACTCCCGGCCGAAGCTTCGACCGGCGTGTCGCCGGTCCAGACCCGCGCAATGACAAAGATAAACCCTGACAATAAGATCGCGACACTGCCGCGAATCAGGACGTCGAGCTCCTCCGCCATACCGAACACATTGGTCTCAACCCGGACCACATGATCGAGCGCAATCAGCCCGGCCGCAGACACGAAGCCGAACCATAACAGGAATGCGCGCTGACGATCTGAAAAATTGAATGGCTGCAAGGGCGTGACAACCGAGAAAAATACAGAGCAAAGCGACGACACCGCCGCGACGCAGATGCTGGCTGTCCAGAAAGCATTGAGAACCGTGCTGAGAGACGGCGGGACAACATCCAGAAAAGCAATCGTGCCCGCCAGCAAAACGGCGGCAAGCACCACTGGCAAGGTTCGCAGACCTGCCCGAAACAGTCCGATCACCACGTCAAGCGCGCTTCCGGACTCGGCCCGGCCGAGCGGAACAATCAGATAATGGTTCAGGCGATTGCGTACTGGTATGGCCAGAACGAAAGAGAGAACAATTGCGCCAATCAATGCGAGCCCGGTAGGCAAATTGATCTGCCCGGTGTGATCATCGCTCAGATGATCTGACAATTCGGATTGCAAATGCCCGATATTGTCGGTGAGAGCGCGGCTACCCTCTGCCCATGTGTCCGGGTGCAGAAACAATGGTCCGCGCCCGGTGAGGTCAGCATAAAAAGCACTTCGGCGTTCGGTTTCGACTTCGAGTGCAAGCCGGTCAAGCTGAGTAAGGTTTTGCCGGGTCTGTGTAAGCCCTTGTCTGATCCCGTCCAGCTCAGCCATTAGCTGATTGCGCTCCCGCGTCACACCGGCCGCCTCGCCGCTCACCTCTGGCCCCAGACGGTTCAGGGTTTCCTGAACCGCGCGCTCCTCCTCGCGCAGCGCATCCTGCGTGGCGAGGATCTCCGAGCGATGTGTCAGAAACGCCTTTTCAAGCGCTGAGAGATCGGCCTGATCATTCGCAAAAGTCTGTGTGAGTTCAGATATTTTCCGGGTCTGATACGCCACGGACTCGCCCGGATCAGCGCTTTGCGCGAAGCTCTGACCGCTTGCGACAATAACGCTGACCAATATCAGGGTCAGACAAATCAGCTGGCAAACTCGACGAAGTCCTGTCAGCACCGAGCAACTCCTGGAAACAAAAAAACAGCCATGTCTTTAGCGAACATCTTCTCCGTTTGGATTAACGGAAGAAACCACATCACGAAAGTATCGGGTTGATCTCTTCTCCCTCTTCACGGACGCGATCAGACATCTTATTTATGACGTCGCGGCTGCGGCGTTCGAACAGGCTCACATTCCGGCGACCTTACATTTTCGTCAGGGAACTGGCGCTGCCCGGATCGTGGTCCGGGTAACTGGTGCCCACCTAGCTTGCTGGGTCGACGGGAATGCAAACCCCTGTACGGCGCTCGCGGTTGCCTTCGTTTGGAAAGGAAGCTGATCAACAATGAAACCCGTCTCCAAAGATCAGCTCCGGGTTTCCTGCAAGGCGCTTCGCGAACAACTCGCTGCAAACCGCCCGGACGCCCCGGCTGCAATGGCCGAGCGGTTTCCCGAAAAACTCCTAAAGCGGTTTGGCCCACTGGTTGCCGGCTATATCGCGATCGGCAGCGAGATTGACCCCGCCTCTCTTTTCAATCGTCTGAGAGGTCTGGGGGCCGAGATCTGTTACCCGCGGGTTGAAGCCGATGATTCCATGACGTTTCGACGTGTTTCTTCGCCTGACGATCTGGAATCCGGGCCGTTTGGCCTGACCCAACCCACTTCATCTGCGCAAATTGTCGCACCAAAGCTCGTTTTAACGCCGTTGCTGGCCTTCGATGCGGCGGGAAACCGCCTCGGTTATGGGAAGGGCCATTACGATCGGGCACTCGCGCGGTTAAGAGAGTCGAGTTCGGTTTTTGTCTGCGGACTGGCGTATTCCGAGCAGGAAGTCCTGCAAATCCCTGCAGAACCAACTGATATACCGCTCGATTGGGTCGTCACGGAGAACGGGTCCATTCCGCTTTTCTTTTCTCGCGTCTCAGGCAAAAACAGTTAATGGCGCAAAGTTACGCGATAGATTTTACTTCCAATTAAGTAATATTTATCAACGCGTTACTTTCAGCCCGACGCTCATTCTTTCACTAATTTTAAAGCTTGCCGCCTTAAGTGTTGCACCTGCAATATAACTATTTGGGTATTTGGGCACGTCATGCTGAACCGGGTTTCGATCACATATAAGCTTCTTGGTCTCGTTTTGGGGGCTGTTCTTGTATCCTCGCTTGCTTCCGGCTTTATGGCCAGTCAGCAATCCTCTGAAGCCATTATCGCGCAACAAAAGCAGAGCCTTGCCGGCTTCGCCGAAGCCAGGGCCAACGCGCTTGAGGATTATCTCTCCAGCATTCAGATCGATCTGGACACTGTGGCCACCAATCCGGAAACGCTCCTGGCGCTTGAAGACTTCCAGGCAGGCTGGGACGAACTCGGCCGTGAGCAGACTGAGACGCTTCAGCATCTCTACATTACCGCAAACCCCAACCCACTGGGCGAAAAGCACAAGCTCGACTTTGCGTCAGATGGATCCGCTTATTCGGAAGCGCACGCCAAGCATCATCAATGGTTCCGTGAATTTCTTGAGGCCCGAGGCTATTACGATATCTTTCTGTTCTCGCTGGAAGGTGACCTGGTCTATACAGTCTTTAAAGAGCTCGATTACGCCACCAATCTGCGCACCGGTCAGTGGAAAGATTCAGACCTCGGAAACGCTTTTCGAGCCGCAGCTGATAACCTGAATGGCACGGAAAAAGCTTTCTTTGATTTCGAACCCTACGCCCCGAGCCATGGCGCGCCTGCAAGCTTCATTTCGCGTGCAATCTATGATGAAGCCGGAAAGAAGTCTGGTGTTCTGGTCTTCCAGATGCCGATTGACCGCCTGAATGCCATTATGGGCAACACTGTCGGGTTGGGCGAGACAGGCGATTCCTATTTGGTGGGGTCTGATGGTGTGATGCGGACGGATTCTCCAAAAGCGTCGAGTTCCACCCTGCTGAAAACCAGCATCAATCCGGCTCAGATCGAAAACGCCTCGAACCATGACATCTTCCTGTATGAGGGTGAGGATTATAACGGCGAACGGGTTGTATCGGCAGCGCATCAGATTCCGTTTGAGGGCGTTAACTGGTATGTTGTGACCCAAACTGATGAAGCTGAAATCCTCGCTCCTGCAGCCGATCTGCGTGGGTCCCTTACGTTCGTTTCCATCACTTTGATCGTTATTCTGGGTGTTGTTGGTATCTTCCTGGCGCGAATGATCAGTGGCCCCATTGCCCGCGTTGCCAAAACAACCGAAAAGATAGCTTCCGGCCAGTTTGATACGGAAATTCCTTACCAGAATCGCGGTGACGAAATTGGGCCTCTGGCGCGCTCGCTCGACAAATTCCGACTGGCCATGATCTCAGCCGAAAAGCTGGCTACGGAGCAGCAGGAACGCGCAGAGCAGGACAAGATTGAAGCGGAACGCCGCGCCATGATTGGCGAGCGTCTTGCGCAACGCGCCCAAGACTTTGACGCAATTGTCTCAAAGGCTCTTGAGGAATTCGCTCACGCGGCTGGCAATCTTGATGAAAACGCAACCGCAATGTCCGCTATTGCTGAAGAGACAGCGACCCAATCAAAAGGCATTGCGCACGCCTCGAAGAACGCCTCCAACAATGTGCAAGGAGTCGCTGCGGCCACCGAAGAATTGTCGGTTTCCGTTGGCGAGATCGGGGCCAAGGTTTCGCACTCCTTGTCAGCCACGAATAATGCCGTGAAGCAAGCCGAGAGCATGCGCGAACGTGTGGCAGGCCTCGAAGCCGCGGCATCTGCCATTTCGGACGTGATTGGCCTGATCACCAACATTGCGGGCCAGACCAATCTTCTTGCCCTCAACGCCACCATCGAAGCAGCACGCGCCGGAGAGGCAGGCAAGGGATTCGCCGTGGTGGCCAGTGAGGTCAAAGCCCTCGCCACGCAAACCTCAAAAGCCACAGAGGATATCTCGAAGCAGATCTCGGCCATTCAGGACACCACCACCGCGTCAGTGGCCGGCATACACGACATTCTCACCGTAATCGCCGAACTTGAAAGCGCCTCGCGTGAGATCGCCAATTCCATCGATCAGCAGAATGCGGCCACCCAGCAGATATCCGAAAGCATTCAGCAGGCGTCTGGCAGCGTCCTGGAAGTCGATAACAATATTCACGGCGTGAATGACGCGGCCCAGGAAGCCGGCGTGACCGCCAACCGGATGAGAAACGCCTCTGAATTACTGAATGAACAGTCGCAAATCCTTCGACAGGAAGTTCTCAGCTTCCTCGATGATGTGCGGGTTGCCTGATCCTTTCCAAACTCACACCTGTAAAACCACTGAGCTGGCTAGTCGCCAGCTCTTTCTTTTTCAGGTCGCAAGCTGGTCATTATTGCCGTCTTGGTTCATATGGCCCCGATCAGGAGGTCTGAATGCGATTGGCGTTTTTTGGTGATGTGGTTGGCAAGGCTGGCAGGAATGTTCTGCGAGACCATCTGTCCGAACTGAAACTGGATCTGAAGCTCGATTTTGTGGTCGTGAATGCAGAAAATGCAGCGGGCGGTTTCGGTATTACAGAAGCCATCGCCGAGGACCTTTACGGATTTGGCGCAGATTGTCTGACACTCGGCAATCACAGCTGGGATCAACGGGACGCCCTCACCTATATCACGCGGGAAGACCGCCTCCTTCGTCCCTGCAATTATCCGCCAACCGTTGAGGCCCCTGGCCGGGGTGCCAATCTGTACACACTGTCGGACGGACGTCGGGTCGCGGTGATCTCAGTCCTCGGTCGACTCTATATGGATTCCCTGGATGACCCGTTTCAGGCGGTTGAGCGCGAGCTGAACTCAGCCCCGCTTGGCGTGGTGGCGGATGCTATTCTTGTGGATGTGCATGCCGAAGCGACCTCAGAAAAAATGGCGATGGGTCATTTCTGCGATGGCCGGGCGAGCTTTGTCGTTGGCACCCACACGCATATCCCAACTGCGGACGCACAGATCCTGCCCGGCGGCACGGCCTATCAGACCGATGCCGGCATGTGCGGAGATTATGACAGCGTGATCGGCATGAAGAAGGAAGCGAGCGTCAAACGCTTTTCCACGCGCCTGCCAACCGAACGCATGGGACCGGCCGAAGGTCCTGGAACAGCCTGCGGTGTTATGGTGGAAACCGATGACAAAACCGGCCTAGCCATCCGGATCGAGCCGATCCGGATTGGGGGTCGGCTGAAGGAAGTTGTGCCGGACTAAAAAAGCGCGTCTGGCCAGACGCGCTTTTCGTTTGTCGTTACAAAATCCGGCCCCGGCTTATTTGCCCGCCAGTTTCACAAAATTCGGATCTGTGATGGCTTCATTGAGCAGACCGGCAACCGTTGGCTGGAAGGCATCAATGACGTTCTGGCACGCATTGATGGCGCTGAAGCTGGTCTTGAACTCATGATGTACATCGACCGTGTAACCCTCAGGCAAATTGGCAGAAGACAGCTTGAGCGCAACATCCCACGACCCTGTGCCAAAGGAGTTGAACTCAAGAACTTCAATCACGCCATCAATCTGAGTTCCGCCAGCTTCCAGAATCCCTGCGGTGAACAGCTCTTCCTGAAGCGCGTCCTCAATATACTCGATTGGCGACTGACCTGGCGCAACCTCCAAAGCGCCAAGCGCACGACAGGTTGGCTCAATGTTAACACCAGACGCCGCGGAAAAATTGCCCATCGACACTTTGGCATTACTGCCTTGCATTGCCGACTGAGCGGCCATGATGTTTTCTGTTGACGCCTTGTAAGGGCGGCTGGAAGTGGTTTCACAGCCAGCAATAAACAGCACTGACGCCGCAGCGCCTGCGAAAATAATGCTTTGTTTCATTAGGATCTTTCCCCGATCTTTATCCGACCTCATCGGATCGTCCGGGTTACCATATCCGAATATTGAAGGCGCACAATATAATCCTTAGAGAAGCTTTGAAAATCTACTTTTGATTGTACTTCCGGTGTATCCCGATGACATCCGTAAGCTACCCCGGCAGAGTTCAACGTGTACCCTTCACCTTTTTGGCGGCATGCGATAAACCGTCCGCCTCAGTTCAACGATTGACGACAATCTCGCCATCAGGAGTTTTCATGGCTGGCCACAGTAAATGGGCAAACATCCAGCACCGTAAAGGCGCCGCTGACAAAAAGCGTGCCGCAGCCTTTGCCAAGCTGTCAAAAGAGATTTCCATCGCCTCCAAACTGGGCGGCCCGGATGTTGACGGCAATCCGCGTCTTCGCCTGGCAGTGAAGAACGCCCGCGCAGAATCCATGCCGAAGGACAATATCCAGCGCGCCATTGATAAGGGTGCGGGCGGCGATTCTGCAGACTTTTTTGACATCCGCTATGAAGGCTTCGGACCGGGCGGCGTTGGTCTGATCGTTGAATGCTCAACTGACAACAAAAACCGGACGGCGGGCGATGTTCGCTCCACCTTCGGCAAGAATGGCGGAAACCTCGGCGAGACCGGGTCTGTGTCGTTTGGCTTTGATCAGGTCGGCGAGATCGTGTTTGAGCGCGTGATTGGTGACGAAGAAACCGTGATGGATGCGGCCATTGAAGCCGGCGCGACCGATGTGGAAGTAGAAGACGAGGTCTATGTCATCTACACCGAGCGCGACGACTTTATGGAAGTCGCAGGCAATCTCGACGCCGCGTTTCCGGACCATGAAGCCAAATCCACCAAGCTGATCTGGAAGCCACAAAACTATATCGAAATCAGTGATGATCCGGCCCTGACCCTGATCAAACTGATCGATGCGCTGGAAGATCTGGATGACGTTCAGAACGTCTATCATTCCGGCGATATTGATGAGGCTGCACTCGAAGCGGCTGAATAGCCATGTCCATCAGCATCCTTGAAACCATTAACTGGCCGGGTGCGGATCTGAATGGAAAACGCAAACGAACCGGCGATGACCGGTTCGGCTTTGACGAGGGCGCAGGCACGGCCTGGGTGCTCGATGGAGCCACCGATCTCGGCCCACTCCGCCTGTTCGAAACAGAAGAAAGTGACGCGGCCTGGATCGCAGAATACCTCAATCGCGAACTGATGTTCAGCCCGCCGCAGCCCGATGAGGATATAACGCCGTATTTCGAACGGATTCTGACATCACTGCGTGAGAAGGCCAAAGCAGCGAGCAAGGTCACGATTGAAAACGCCCCGAAAGAGGTCTGGCCGATCGCGTCCGGCATGTGGATGCGCGAGCGCGGCGAGGTCATTGAGTTTGCCTGGCTCGGGGATTGTGTGGCGCTGATTTCACCGCCGGATGGACCGCTTGAAATCCTCACCAAGCATGAGCAATCCGAGCTGGAAACCCGTACATCGCGTGAGCTGAATGCGATGTCGCCGGAAGACAAACTTGCTGGACTCAGAAAAATCCGCGCGACGCAGAATTCGGACCCGGAGCATGCTCTGTTCGGCCTTTCGCCTCATGCCCCGTCGCGCCTCTCCATCGAAACACGCAATGTGCCCGAAGGTACCGACATTATCCTGATGACTGACGGCCTCTGGCGCGTGGTTGATCCTTACGGGCTGATGACCGCCGAGGATTTGGTGGAGACCGTCAGAACCTACAGCCTAGTTGAACTGATGAAGCAAATGCGGCGGTATGAGACTGAGGGCGATCAGGATACCTTAGCCCGCATCAAGAAGAGTGATGACGCTGCCGCAATCCATCTGCAGATCAGATAGCAGGAGATCGGAAACTCTCCCTCAGGTTGAATATCCGACCTAATTAATAATTCTCCCGTAAAATCAACGTTAAGGAGATTGAGTTATGAGTTAACTAAAATACTCATAGGGGTTGGAACATGCGTGGAAAATCGATCGCATCTCAGTTGAACATTATTGGATATGTCAGTTGCCTTGTACTGGCTGTGGTTTTTGCTTCGGTTGCCTGGCTCACCTATCAGAACGCTGTAGATAGCCGCAAAAACGAATTGAAGAGCCTCGTGGGCTCGACCCTCACTCTGGTCGAACATGCGCGCGCCAGCGACATAGAGTCACCGGGCAATGTGATCAATCCGATACGATATCGTGGTCGCGAATACTTTTTTATCATCGACACAAACGCCACAATGGTCGCCCACCCTATTCGTCCCGATATGAATGGAACAGACCTGCGCACGCCCGACGCTAACGGAAACAATTATTTCGAAGAAATGATCGAAACTGCACTCTCGAATCCTGAAGGCGGATTTGTGCACTATGAATGGGCTAAACCGGGCGCTGACCCGGAAGATCTCTCCCCTAAAATGAGTTTTGTTCAGGCAACCGCCGACAGAACCTGGATTGTCGGGACAGGCATATATATTGACGATCTTCAGGCCCTTGCTGTCCGCTATACCGTAATCGCACTTGTCAGCTTTCTGATTGTCGGTGGCCTTCTGTTCTTCGCCATTCGCCGTGTTACCAATTCCATCACGCGACCGATCAACGGTCTGTGCGAAACTATGGAAAAACTATCTGATGGGCAGACTTCGATTTCCGTCAACGCAACTGATCGCAAAGACGAAATCGGCAAAATGGCCCGTTCGGTCGAAACCTTCCGTGAGGGACTCATCCAGCGCGCGGAGCTGGAAGCCGAACAACGCATGGCGAGCCAGGCAGAAGCAGACCGTCAGACGCACGTAAAAGAGTTGATTGAGGGCTTCCGCGACGAGGCCCGCCAATTAATTACTGGCGTTTCGAATACGGTAAACAGTCTCAAAGAGACCGCACGTAATGTCGAAAAGATTGCGCACGACACTACACACAGCGCGAATGGTGCCGTTCAAGCTACGGGTAGCGCAAATCAGAATGTCGAGACCGTGGCTGCGGCTTCAGAAGAATTGTCGGCTTCGGTGGCTGAAATCATTCATTCGATCGCGACTGCCAATCAATCTGTAGAAGAAACAGCTGGTTTCACGCAAAGCACTTCTCACGATGTGAGTGAGCTTGCGAATGCCGTTGCAAAGATCGGCGATGTCGTCACCCTGATTTCAGACATCGCAGAACAGACCAATCTGCTCGCGCTCAACGCGACGATCGAAGCGGCCAGAGCCGGTGAGGCGGGTCGCGGATTTGCCGTCGTCGCGTCAGAGGTGAAACAATTGGCAAGCCAGACCGCACGCGCCACAGAAGAGATCTCCGGTCAAATTCTGGCCGTTCAGAGTTCAACTGATACGACCGTGTCATCTATCCAGAAAATCTCTTCCGTAATGGACCAGGTTGCCTCATCCATGATGGCGATTTCCTCATCCGTCGAACAACAGGGCGATGCAACTCGTGAAATCAGTGAGAACGCTCAAATGGCTGCGGGTATGACGCGCGACGTGGTCACGAACGCAGAGTCCGTTGTCGGCATGGCGCAACACTCCAGCGGAGCCGCCAACGATGTGATGTCAGCTGCCGATCAGCTCGCTGCGGCAAGCGCCGAACTGGAAAGCCGGGTCGAAGACTTCCTCAGCCGCGTATCGGCCGCCTAAAAGCCTTTTTCCTGTGACCGGACTTTCTTTGACATCCGGTGAAACCCATCTTGACCGGCCTGTCCCCACTCTGAATATGCTAATCAGGGAGCGGGGCAGGCGTTCATGGTTTTCAGTTCAGCATTATTTTTATTTTTGTTCCTGCCGATCTTTCTGATCGCCTACAGCGTGATTCCGTTTCGCCGAAACATTCTGTATCTGCTGTTCAGCCTTGCATTTTTCTTCATCGGAGAGGGCTGGTTCATCGCTGTGATGATCGCATCAATCGCGATCAATTACGGCTTTGCCCTCGCCATGGATCGGTTGAAAGCCCTGCGCACGAAAATCCTCTGGGCCGGCATTGCCGCCAATCTGGCGCTCTTGTTCTACTTCAAATATACCGGCTTTCTGCTGAATGAAGCGCTTGGACTCAACCTTGAATTCGCAAACGAAATTCATCTGGTGCTGGGCATTTCATTCTTCACCTTTCAGGGTTTGTCATATCTGATTGATGTCTGGCGCGGGGATGCGCATGTGCAGAAAGATCCCTTTCGGCTCGCGCTCTACATTGCGATGTTTCCTCAGCTCATCGCTGGCCCGATCGTCCGCTATAATACGATCGAAGAACAGCTTTCCAAGCGCGAGACCAATCTGATCGACGTGTATCACGGCCTCGCATTCTTTGTGCTTGGCCTGACGTCTAAAGTCTGGCTCGCCGATCCTGTCGCGGTCTTCGCCGATCAGGTCTTCAACAATCCAGGCGAGGCGGCCGGACTGGATGTTGCTGTGGGCACCCTCGCCTACTCTCTCCAGATTTTCTTTGATTTTGCGGGATATTCCGGCATGGCCGTCGGGCTGGGTCGGCTCACCGGCTTCACCTTTCCGCAGAACTTCAACTACCCCTATATTTCACAATCCATCACTGAGTTCTGGCGACGTTGGCATATCTCGCTCAGCACCTGGTTTCGCGATTATGTCTACATCCCACTGGGCGGAAACCGGGCGGGCGCGGCCCGCACCTATCTCAACCTCTTCATCGTCTTCACTGTGACCGGGATGTGGCACGGTGCGGCATGGAATTTCCTATTGTGGGGATGGTGGCATGGCCTCGCGCTGATCCTCGAACGAAGCTTTCTGAAAGGCATGCTCGATAAGCTACCTGGTGTGATCAGCGGTCTTTATGCCCTTCTCTGGGTTATGCTCGGTTGGGTTCTGTTCCGAGCCAACACGCTGGCTGATGCAATGACGCTCTATTCCAGCTTTTTCGGGCCAGATGCGATGAGCTTCACCTGGTTCTACAAAGTGAACCGGCTCGACTTCCTTCTGCCGCTCGGCGTCGGCCTCGTATTTGCCACGCCGCTACCACGAAAACTTCTTTCGGCCATCATGGTGATGCCGGAATATGAACGCTCCTCTTCCACCGCGCTCAGGCCAGGTCATTATATCGGCGCAGGCGTGATTGCGTTTCTGTTTGCCTTCAGCATTATGAAAGTGCTGACCGGCGGCTACAGCCCTTTCATCTATTTCAGGTTTTGATTAAGATGATGATGACCCTTCGCGCAAAACTCATCCTGATAGTGGTGTCGGTCGGCCTGATCCTCCCGATCATCGTCACACACCCAGAACGGGTGCAATCGGCTGCGATTGGGCGAGACATCCAACCCGCTCCGCGTGTCGCAGCGCTTGTCCGCTCGCCTGTTCAGGCATTCAAACAACTGAATGATCATTTGCTCGACATACACCGGCTCACAAACCGGTCCATTATTTACTATCAGAAAGCCTATTATCAGTTGGGCGGCATCGGCACTGAGGTCCTGGCGCGAAAGGGCGAGTTCCTGTTCCTTGGCAGCAATTCGGACGAACCCGTCGCCGACCCGCACCACGCGATTGGCTGGGCCTGTCCGCCGGAAGAAGACTGGCCTCAGATCCGCGAAGATTTCGAACGTAGTCTGGATCGGCTTCAGTCTCTGACAGAGCCTCATGGCATCCGGCTGTCTGTCGTGATTTCTCCGTCAAAACCGCGGCTCTATCCCGAAGTTCTCAAAGGTATCACGTCGGACGAGAAGTATACCAACTGCATGAATATCGCCCGCAAAGGCGGTCCACTCCGGGCGGCGTCACGGGACCATGCTTTGAACAGAAATGGAGGCTTTCTGTATCCAGTTGACGCGTTAGAGCCCTTTCTCGACGATCCGGCCTTCTATCCTGCGGTCAATTTTCACAATGACGGAAAATCCGTCGCCCTGCAGATTGAACTTGTGCTCGAGGCGCTCACTGGCAAACCACCCGTTTCGCAGGCTGAATTCACTCTGACCCGGCAAATCGTTGATGTGTCGAACGTCCTCAATTTCGAACTTTATAAAGACTATTATCTCGCGACATATGAGGGCGTCGAGCACATCAAAGGTGCAGAACTCGACGCCTACAGACAGGCTTTTCAGGATTTCGGCATCAAGGTTTTCAATGAAAATCAATCCCGCATCTGGAAGAGCTCAAAACCGAGTATCGACGGCTATGGTATCGTGCTGGGCAATTCCTTCAGTGGCTATTTTTCACCGCAATTAGCCAGCGGATTTGCTGATATGCGCCAGGTTCAGCTGAATTTCATGGATCACAGCGACCTTGTCGCGACCTTGCAATGGGTACTGACGGAAAGCCCGGACGATCTGATTATCAACGTTCATGATGCCGGATTCAGCCGTTTCGTTCAGCTGGCCGACGCAGCAGCCCAATTGCTTGAGATGGATTGGAAACCAGGCGACAAGCTCACCAACAGCCTGCGTAGCGCCGGGTCTGAGGTCGCAGACTTCGAAACGCTGGATGATGCGCAGACTTATATCAGCTTCGGCGAGGATTGGTGGCTTGGCTATAATGACAGGAATGTCTGGGGGCGCGGCAATGCTGATCTCAAGCTTTCACTGACCCCTGAAAACGCGAGCGGCACGCTCGTAGGGCTCGAATTCGAACTCGTCCCTTATCGCGATCAGAGCAATGTCGTGACTAAAGTCGAAATCCGGGTGAATGGCGAGGCCGTTCAGACGCTCACCGAGCCATCAGGCCCCCGTCTTGTCTCGGTCGACCTTTCAGAAATTGATGGCGCGGCTGAAATCACTCTAGCCGTCAAGGGTGGCGGGCGGCCGAGCGATACCGGCGACAGCCGAGATCAACGGTTTCTCGGCGTCAATCTGAGCAAGTTTGCCTTCATCTATAAGCCCGCCGAGGATTAAAGCTCGCATCACCCGATCAGGCCACAAGATCCTGAAGCGACGCCCCTCTGACGAGCGCAGGCAGGTCGGGCTGATCCGCACTTGCCTGCCGGGCCAGCGCCTGACGGAGTGGATCGACTGCTGACCCAACGCTGAGTGCAAGCCGTTTGAAGGGCGTCAGCAGAGGATTGCTGTTTGAAAACGCGCGATTGATCCCATCCATGGCCAGCGCCGTCGCAACACCGTCAAATCGCCGCCATCGCTGATAAGCGTCCAGTTGCGCCCCATCCGCCAGTGAAAGGCCAAGCCTGCGGCTCTCGCAAAGCGTTTCGACAAGGGCAGCAATATCTTTGAGACCCAGATTAAATCCCTGCCCGGCGAGCGGATTGACACGTCGCACAGCATCACCAACCAGCGCGACACGATCAGAGACCAGGCGGTCGGCGAGTTTCAATCGCAATGGATAGGCAAGTGGATCACGCAGGACCTTCATGGGTCCAACCAGATGCCCAAAACGATGGTTCAGTTCAGCTTCCAGTTCAGGACGAGAAAGCTGGGCCGTTGCGAGGCCGGCATCATGACTTCGGAACCAGGCGAGATTGCCGCGATTTTCGGTCAGCGGCAGCACGGCGAACGGTCCCTCATCCTGAAACCATTGCCGCGCAGCGCCATGATGTGGCCAGTCGAGCTGGAGCGTGACAGCGACAACCGCCTGATCATAGCTCCAGCCCGTGGTGTGAATGCCTGACAGCTCCCGTATTGCACTTCCAACGCCATCAGCGCCAACCACCAGATCGGCGACCAGTTTCGTGCCATCTTCGAGCGTCACGCTGGCCCCGCCACGATCAGTTTCGAACGCGGTGACGGTATGCGGCGCATACACCTTGATGCTCTGACATTCCTGCACGCGATCGCGAATGGCCTGATTGAGCAAATCGACTTCAATCATCGCACCTAGCGCCTCACCTGGCGCGCCGTCAGGAAGGTCGTCCACGCCAAAAAAGCTCGCTGCCGCAGGCAGAATGCCGTTCGAATCATGGGCTTCCATCGACATGAGCGGCTCGGCCCGGGGATGGAGTTTTTGCCCGACACCCGCGGCGTTCAGAACGCGCCAGCCCCCACGAACGATGGCAAAGGCCCGGCTGTCTGGCTGAAACGGAAGCGATGGATCCCGGGCGTCCACGAGCGCGACGTCAAAGCCCAGCTCTGCTAAGAGAATCGCCAGCACGCCTCCGCTGGAGCCCCCGCCAACAATGAGAATTTCCGATTTTTCGCTGCGGGTTGTGGGCATTTATCCCTCCATGGACTGAAAAACTATATAGGAGTGGCAAAATTTTGCGTCCAGCGGTGCAAGCCTTTTGGGCGATTTGGTCACAGCCTGCTCAAGCTATAACCAGTTCACCGCTATCCCTCTCGAGATCAAGTGAGACACTTCGATGACGCCCCCGGCTTTGTCAGATTGTGCGCGAGCAAGCAGGCCCATACCTGCTTCGCCAGACTAATGATTGGGGAAAATTAAATGAAAGATACAGTTTGGAAATGGGCAGGCCGCACGGCTGGTCTTGCCATTCTGAGCGGGGTTGCGCTGACAGGGTCAGCCTACGCTCAGGAAGCATCAGCCGTCTCGGCTTATGTTGATAACTCCTACCTCTTCCTGATTTCAGGCATGGTGGTCATGTTCATGGCTGCTGGTTTCTGTATGCTCGAAGTGGGTATGGTTCGCGCGAAAAACGGCGCAACTCAGGCCGTTAAAAACGTGATGCTCTATTCTATCGCTGGCATCATGGTGTATCTCTGCGGTTACCACATGATCTATCCGGCAGGCGACTGGATCATTGAAGGCTATCTGTCCATGCCACAGCCATGGTCTCAGGGCCCACTCGACGAAATGCAGGGTGATTATGCGGCTGCGTCTGACTGGTTCTTCCAGATGGTCTTCGTGGCCACAGCGGCTTCGATCGTTTCTGGTACCGTTGCTGAGCGCATCAAAATCCTGCCATTCATGATCTTCGTTGTGATCCTGACCGGCTTCATCTACCCAATCCAGGCGAGCTGGCAGTGGGGCGGCGGCTGGCTCTCTGAAGGCGGATTCTCTGACTTCGCGGGTTCAACCCTCGTTCACTCTACCGGCGGCTGGGCAGCTCTGGTAGGCGCACTCATCCTTGGTCCGCGTGCCGGCAAATATGTCGACGGAAAAGTGAACCCGATGCCAGGCTCCAACATCCCACTGGTTGCTCTGGGTACATTTATTCTCTGGCTCGGCTGGTTCGGCTTCAACGGCGGTTCTGAACTCGCCGCTGGCGATCCAACTGCCATTAACGACGTGTCTACGATCTTCGCAAACACGAACCTTGCTGCTGCTGGTGGTGTTGTGACGGCAGCTATCCTGACGCCGATCATCTTCAAGAAGATGGACCCAACCATCGTCATGAACGGTGCGATCGGTGGTTTGGTTGCGATCACGGCTGAACCTCTAGCCCCGGCTCTGTACGAATCCATCATCATCGGTGCCGTCGGTGGCGCAATCGTGGTCTTCACGGTACCACTCCTCGACAAGCTGAAAATCGACGATGTTGTTGGTGCTATCCCGGCTCACCTCTTTGCAGGTATCTGGGGAACACTGATCGTAGCCTGGAACGGTGGTGACATCGTCTGGCAGGTCATCGGTATCGTCTCTATCGGTGCGTTCGTTCTGGTAACGTCTACGATCGTCTGGCTGATCCTGAAGTTCACAATCGGCATTCGCACAAGCGAAGAAGAAGAACTGGAAGGCCTCGACAAATACGAACTCGGTGTCGAAGGTTATCCGGAATTCACGAAGTAATTCAGACCACAATCTGAACATCAGCCCCGGGCCGGAAACGGCCCGGGGTTTTTCTTTACAAAAAATGTCGCAGAAACCCCCATTTTTTTGCCATATGTTTCCTCACCATTAAGCAAGGCGGGTCAAATTCGGGAGGAACCCCAACGCAATTGTGCCATCGAGACTTGCCAGAATGACAACCTCAAACACCGCAACCGTCATGCCGAACTCACAATCCAGACTGTCCGGAGAGCCTGTCTGGCGCATTCTTACCGGCTTTGCCATTTTCGCACTCGGCGTCTTCCTCGTCGGGTCGGTAGGGTCGTATAATCCGCAGGATCCGAGCTTTAACGCGGCAACGGATCAGGAAATTACCAATCTGTTTGGCGCGGCCGGTGCCGCGACGGCTGATGTGCTGAACCAGTCACTCGGCTGGGGCGCCATGTTTGGCGCCTTCCTTGTCTTCTCAGCAGGCATTAAGCGCATGTTGCTGATTGGTGAGGCGGATCCGACCAAATGGGTTCTGGGCGGATTGTCTGTACTCGTCATGAGCGCCTGCCTTGCCGGTTGGCCGGTGCCAAAAACCTGGGTGCTCGCCGCATCTCTCGGCGGCATGGTTGGTGATGTATTCTTTGGCCTCGCCGCAATCCCCTTCAAGGCGCTTCAAATTCCGACGCCGGAACTGTTTGCGACCGTCTTTCTCGGACTTGCCACATTGCTGCTTGTGAGCCGCGCGTCCAATCTTGGGAATGAAGACCTCAATCTTCTGCTCCGGTTGCTCTGGCGGAATCTGCTCAAAGTGTTGGGCCTGATCTTCTTTCCGTTGAAACCTCTCGGCAATTGGCTCGGTGGTCTGCTCGTGAGTGGCGTGACGGGTGCGAAAAGCTGGTTTGGCGGTCTGTTCACACCTAGTGAGCCTGTGCCCCAGTATGGCAAAGGCGGTTTTGCGCCCGATCCCGATCAGGATCTCGACTATTTCGATTATACGGACGCCCAAAAGAGCAAAGGGGCCGCGCCAAAGTCGGCCAAGTCTGAACCAGCGCGCGCCGCTGAACCCAAAACCACCCCTGTCAAAGAGCGCCGCAAGCCGAAAGAAAAAGCGCGTCCCCGCGTTTCCAAACCGGGCCTGCCATCGCTCGACCTGTTGGTCACGCCACCGGAGCGTTCGGCCACAATGGATGAACAACAGCTGCTGGAACGCGCCGAGCATCTGATGCGAATTCTCAGCGAATTCGGCGTTAAGGGCCGCATCACCCATGTGCGCCCCGGCCCGGTGGTCACCCTGTTCGAGCTTGAGCCCGCTGCGGGCGTCAAATCTTCCCGCGTGATCGCCCTTGCCGACGATGTGGCCCGCTCGATGAGCGCGACCAGCGCGCGGATCGCCGTTGTACCCGGCAAGAACGCAATCGGGATAGAGCTGCCAAACAAGGGTCGCGAAACCGTCTATCTACGGACCCTTCTTGAAAGCCCGAGCTTCACCGATGGCAAGCAAAGTCTGCCTATGGCGCTGGGTGAGGATATTGGGGGCGAGCCGGTCTGCGCAGACCTTGCGAAAATGCCTCACCTTCTCATCGCGGGGACGACCGGTTCGGGTAAATCAGTCGGCATCAATGCGATGATCCTGTCGCTGATGTATAAGCTGCCGCCTGAGAAATGCCGCTTCATCATGGTCGACCCGAAAATGCTCGAGCTGTCGATCTATGAAGGCATTCCGCATCTTCTCTCGCCCGTGGTGATCGACCCCAAGAAGGCCGTCACGGCGCTCAAATGGGCCGTTCGCGAGATGGAAAGTCGCTATGAGATGATGTCCAAGGCGGGCGTCCGAAACCTTGCTGGCTTCAATGAAAAGGTTGAGGAGCTGAAGCGCACAGGCGGTCGTCTCACCAAGGAAGTGCAGACCGGGTTTGAAGCTGATACGGGTCGCCCTGTCTATGAGACCGAGGAGATTCCGCTCGAACAGGTGCCAAACATCGTCATCGTGATCGACGAGATGGCCGATCTCATGATGGTGGCCGGCAAAGAGATCGAGGCCTGCATTCAGCGCCTCGCGCAAATGGCGCGGGCAGCCGGCATCCACCTCATCACCGCTACACAGCGCCCATCGGTTGACGTCATCACCGGCACGATCAAAGCCAACTTCCCAACCCGTATCTCCTATATGGTGTCGTCGAAAATCGACTCGCGGACCATTCTGAATGAACAGGGTGCTGAGCAATTGCTCGGTATGGGGGACCTCCTCTACATGGCCTCTGGCGGCAAGATCAAACGTCTTCACGGCCCATTTGTGTCTGATGAGGAAGTGGGCGAAATCGTCGAATTTCTGAAATCGACTGGCGAGCCGGAATATGCCGATATTACCGAAGAACCTGATGACGATCCATCTGGCGGGTCCGGCTCTGCCGTGATGGACGCCATGCTCGGCACGAATGAAGAATCTGACCTGCTGCAACAAGCTATCCAGGTCGTCGTGCGCGATGGCCGCGCCTCGACCTCTTACGTCCAGCGCCGCCTCAAGATCGGCTATAACCGGGCGGCCTCGCTGATCGAGCAGATGGAAGACATGGGCATCATCTCGGCGCCGAACCATGCCGGAAAACGCGAAATCCTGAAGAAGCGCGACGGAGAGGACTGACCAACTCCAGTCAGGTCTGACTGTCTTTCTGGAATGGCCTCCCGCCAGTATGCTCCCGAAAAAAATATCGGGAGGCATTATGTTGAGGTCATCGACCCTTCTCATTTCAGCATCTGTTTTGCTGCTGTCCGCGTGCGGCCAGGCGGAAACTCAGACCAACAGCACTGCAAGCGCAGCTCCGGTGGCCGAGACCGTCAGTGTCGACACCAGCGCCATTTCTACGCCGACGCCAAAACCCGGCTCCTGCGAAACAGAACTGGGGACCGAGACGGCCAGCGAGCTTGTTCGTCAGTGTCGGCTGGTTACGAC